>Ga0315336_1002338_pt1 | contig 29496 bp, 36 predicted proteins | sample ASW5metaG_FD_204512 | JGI IMG/M metagenome (GOLD analysis project Ga0315336, IMG submission 204512) | Ammonia-oxidizing marine archaeal communities from Monterey Bay, California, United States - ASW #5 | ecosystem: Environmental > Aquatic > Marine > Intertidal zone | place: USA: California... | reverse complement strand
CACGGCCGCATAGTTCCTTGGGCTATCGGCCACCGACACCGGAGGCATTCGAGCCGTTTTCAGCGAGCTACGGGGCTCCGCCCCTGCGCCCGCCGAAAACGGCCCAGATCCTAACTTAGAAAGTGGTGCAACTTGTGGGGGCAGATCACTCTTGACCTATGGGACTCTCGATGGGCAATAGCGGTCTTCAAACCGGGTGGACACCGATGTATCGGCGGGAGGTGTTTCCGCGCGAACCGGGACTTGTCGGGAAGCGTCTCTGGTTCCGGTACGATGGCTGTGTAGCCGTTGCACGCCTGACTTTCGATGAGCCCCTGGATCATCATTCTCGACGTCGTTGTTTTGCTGGGCGCGGCCTTGCTGGTCGGCGGCCTGGCGGAGTGACTTCGCCAAAACGCGATTGTCGGCTACTTGATAACGGGAGTGTTGCTGGGGCCCTCCGGCTTCGCTTTCGTTCAGGGAGTCCCGGAGATCCAGGCTGTTTCCGAGGTCGGAGTCGCTCTGCTGCTTTTTGCCATCGGCTTGGAGTTTTAGCTCACCCGCTTGCGGCAACTTGGAACGGTGGCGTGGCTGGGGGGAACCGCTCAGTTGGTTCTCACAGCGGCCTTGGCAGGCGCCGCGTCTTCCCTGCTGGGATTGGGCCTCCCCGAGGCCATGGCGGTCGGAGCCGCCATTTCGGTCAGTAGCACGGCTGTCGTGATGCGGGTACTGGTCGACCGTGCCGAGTTGGAGAGCCGCCACGGCCGCACCGCACTCGGCATTCTTCTTCTGCAGGATCTTGCGGTCATCCCGCTGGGCCTCGCGATCATAGCGGCCGGTAAAGGCAGGGGTGGCGCGGAGGCTCTCGGTGAACTCCTCAGAAACGTCGGTTTGGCGCTTCTTTTCATTCTTGTTTCCTATGTGGTGGTTCGCTACATCCTGCCGGGCATGTTTCAAAGGGCTTCGGCTCTCCGGAACCGCGACCTCCCGGTGGTTCTTGCTGTCTTCGTTGCGCTCGGCACGGCCTGGTTGTCACACGCCCTCGGCCTATCGCCGATCCTCGGCGCCTTTATCGGGTGACTCTTACTCGCGGAATCTCCCTTTGCGGTTCAGATTCGAGCCGACGTTGGACCCTTGCGAGCCATTCTTGTAACCCTCTTCTTTGCGTCGATCGGCCTGGCAGTCAATCTGCCGATAGGCCGGGGACTCCTTCACGTGGTCCTGCTCGCAGCGGCGACTTTCGTACTGAAGGCTGCGGTTGTTACGGGCATCATCACTGCTTTTCGACAGGGTTTTCGCAACGCGGCGGCAACAGGCATCACGCTTGCCCAGACCGGAGAGTTTTCATTCGTCTTACTGGACCGCGGGCTGACTGAAAATGTGATCGCACGCCCGACGTTTGAGTTGCTGGCGGCTTCCTCGGTGTTGACGCTGGTGGCCACACCTTACCTGATCTCGCTCGCCTCCCGTCTCGAAGAACTGGCCCAGGGCGTCACGGATCAGTGGAAGAGAAAGCGAGTGGGGCCCTCGCATGAAGGGGAAGACGCTGTAATCATCGTCGGTTACGGACCCGCCGGCCGGGAGGCGGCAGATGCTCTACAAGCTGCCCATATCCCCTTCCTGGTTCTCGAGCTCAACTCGAAAACGGTTGAGGCGTCGGGCCACGATCCCGATCGAGGTCGGAGACGCTACCCAAGCGGAGATTCTCGAGCATTTCGGCTTAAGCCGCGCGCTCGGTCTTGTCGTCACCATTCCGGACCCGCGGACTTCCCAGATCATCATTCGTCAAGCAAAGCGCTTGGCACCCCACGTGCCGATCGTCGCACGGGCGCGCTATCACCAGCATGCGCCGGCGCTGATCGGCGCCGGTGCCAACATCGTCATCGATGAAGAGGCTCTCGTCGGCGAGTCTATTGGATCCTCCGTTTTGGGAACGCTTGGCTCACGATTGGCCAAGCCCAACGATTCAGCCTGAGCCTGATCGAGTGGCAGTCGCGGCACGGCTCCGCCGACCCACCGAAGTGACTGGCAGTTCTGAGGTCGGAGGACAGACGGGAATCAGAAAGGGAAGCTCCCGTTGAATACGCTCGCCAACACCCGGCTTCCGACGCGGGGGAATCGAGGAAGTGGGCTGAGAACGAGGATGCTAGCCGGGATTAGCGGTCTCAAACCGGTATCCCCCTGGAGATCCTAGCGCCACTCACTGAAGGGACAATAGGGATCAAGAGGATCATGGCGTACGTAGGATGCGCTGCGAACTCCACATAGACCGGTGAGGTTGACTGCTATAACTTCGAAGCACCTCATCCGACTGGGGTCAAACTGGAGTCCGGCTACTCCCAAGCGGCAGGTCGTGCGTTCGAGTCGTACCGGGCACGCCATCTAGCTTCCGTCTTTTCAGCCTGCCCTGAGCATTGGTGAGTGGCGCGTGCCCTTGTCAGTCGAGTACGGCTGCGAGGCCGATTCGATTGGACCCCTAGGCTTGAGACCGTCTATCCTCATACCCTAGGGGGAGAGCTTGATGCGAGCGAAGCGGCGGCATATTCGTTTGACGTTTGTTGAGACGGGTGAATCGGTGGTGGCGGAGATGCTCGATGACGAGGCGCCCCAGACTTGCGAACTGGTCTGGGAGATGTTGCCGGTCGAGCATGACCTGATCCATGGGCGCTACTCGGGGATGGAGGCGTTTGTGCTGCTCGACGAGTTTCGGCCGGCGCCGGCCGAGCAGCGGACTCGACTGCCGCTGCCGGGCGAGATTCTCTACTGGTCGGACCTGGGTACGCCCGTGACCAGCGACGGTGAGCCTGTCGCTGAAATTCTGTTCGCGTTTGGACGCGGCGTGACGTTGCGCGGGGCCGAAGGCGTGCCGAGCTTCGGGAGTTTGTTCGCGCGGATTCCCGGTGATTGGAAGTATGACTGGGTGGACTTCGCCAAAGCGTGCGGGCGGATCCGAACCGGAGGATCGAAGGCGTTACGGATTGAGCGCGTGGAGGAGTGACGGTGCGGCATTCCTCGGGCTGTTTGGGGTTCTTGAGGCCGCGGGCACGGCATGCCGTGCCCCTACGTTTTCTGTCGGGTTAGCGTTGCCAACAGGACGGAATGATCGGATCCGCGAAGCCGAGTTGCTCGGAGAGCCAGATCTCCTCGAATAACCCGTCCTTGAACTGAGATTGCTCGCTTGGATGCACATCGCTCTCGCCCGCGATGGCGGTTGTGAGCGGCTCGAGCTGCTCGTCGTCTCCCCACAACAAGGTTCGTGCACGGACAGCTTCAGCGAAGAAGAGCGGGTTGAAGTAGGAGAAGATGCGTTCGACCGGATCGCGCTTGCCGGGGAACATGCGCAGATAGTCCTCGATCTCCGCTGACGTCTTGTCGTGCACGCCGAAGAAGCTGCCAGGCTGCGCTATGACGTGGGTCAACTTGGGGCGCAGGGCGGCGGCGAGAATCGGCAGACTGTTGTGTTTGACGGCCGCGATCCGAGTGCGGTCGACCTCGGGGCGCGTGAGCAGGTAGTCGACGGCCCGGAGCCAGTCGGCAACGATGCCGCGGTAGATGTACGTCTGTGGCGTGTCGATGCCCTCGGTAAACAGGCCGGGGTATTCGGCGGCGAAGGGCTTGTCGGCATGGCGCTGTCCTCGCGCGGCCATCGAAAGAATGACGAAGCGGCTGCGTTTGTCGTTCGGCTCGCCTTGGAAGAGTGGCTCGACGGCACTGCGGTAGCTCGATCCGTTGAAGATGGCAGGGAACGGCGGATCGCCGTGCGGGATGCTCAGATAACCGAAGAGCCGGTAAGGGCCGACGCTCGTGACGCGTACGGTGTAGCACTCGCAGGATTCGGTGGAGCGGATCGCAAGATGCTCTGCCTCGGCCGCCATGGGAATGGCTTCGAGTTCCAGGCGAACTTGACCCCAGTAGTTGTCGAAGTCGTTGGGGCGCGATGGGGCGGGCATGTATTTGGGCTACGGCTCGAGGTGGCGGCGGAAGAAGTCGTCGACGATGGGCTGGTGCTTGGCGCGGCCGGCGTCGTGTCCGTGTCCGTCGTAAGGATAGACGTGCCTCTCTTCGGCGGTGATGGCCTCACAGGCGGCGGCGACGGTTTCCGCCGGGCAGATGCTGTCCTGCAATCCGTAGTGGACCATGATGGGGCAGGTGATGCGCGACGCGAAGTGGATGCCGTCGAAGTAAGCGAGCATCTCGGCTACGGCTGGCTCGCGCTCGGGGTAGAGGCGGAGATAGTCGCGGATTTCCTGAAAGGGATACGTGCGGGCCAGTTCGGCGGATCTCATGGAACCGCAGGGAAACGGGGCGGCCGCGACGGCCGCGCGGACTTCCGGCCGCAGTGCGGCGGTGACGATCGTGAGCCCACCGCCCTGACTGCCGCCGGTAACGCCGATCCGGGTGGCGTCGATTTCATCACGAGAGAGCAGAAAGTCGATGGCGCGGGAGGCGTCGATGTAGAGACCGCGATAAGAGTAAGTGTTGCGGTCGACAATGTTGTGTGTGAGCAGTCCGGGGAAGCCGGGATTGAATTGGCGGTTGCTGCGCAGCTTGCCGCGCGTAATGACACCGAAGGCTGCGTAGCCCTGGCTGACGGCGGCGCGGGGGATATCGGGCTCGCCAATGTAGCCGGGCATGAAGGCAATGGCGGGAAGCTTACCGCTTCGCTGGCGGGGGAGGCAGTACCAGCCGGCGATGCGGACGCCGTCGAGGCTGTTGTAGTGGACGAGGGAGACGTCGACTCCGGGCGTGCTGCGTAGGGGGTCCGGTTCTTGGGTAGGGTTTAGGGGGATGGATTGAGCCTGCTGGAGGAGGTTGTCCCAGAAGGCGTCGAAGTCGGCGGGGCGTTGCACGGTGGTTGGATCACTATAGTCGAAACGGACTGGCTCTTGGGTCAGACACCTTGGGCGTCAGCACCCCAGATCGCTTTATGGAGCTGGTGGCCGAATCTCACTTGTTCGAGGCCGTCGTCGATGATCCACTGGGCTAAGTCGGGCAGGTTGACTTGGCCGTGGACGGGGGAGAAGAGGACGGCGGCGGTGCGATCGACAAGTTGATGCTGTGTTGTGAAGTCTCGTGCAAACTCGTAGTCGCGGCGCGTGGTGATGACGAACTTGAGTTCATCGTGCGGCGCCAGGTGATCGAGGTTCACGAGATGGAACGTGTCGGGCTCTCCGGAATCGGGGCACTTGACGTCGATGATCTTGATGACCTGGGGCGGAACTCGATTGACCGGGCGTTCGCCGCTGGTTTCGAGCATGACTTGGTAGTTTTCGGCGAGTAGGCGGTCCATCAAGGCGTAGACGGGTGGCTGGAGGAGCGGCTCGCCGCCGGTAATTTCGACGAGGTTTCTTCCGAAGCCCTTGACTTTGCCGATGACCTCGTCGAGGGTCATGCGCGTACCGCCGTAGAAGGAGTACTCGGTGTCGCACCACGTGCAGCGCAGGTTGCAGCCGGTAAGCCGGATGAACGTGCAGGGTAGGCCCGCGCGCGTGGATTCCCCTTGGATGGAGCGGAAGATTTCAGTGATTTGGAGCGACGGGGGCACGGGGTTTTTCAGCACTCATCTTTGCACGAAGGGTTCGGGGCACGGCATGCGGTGCCCCTACATTTCCCACGGCAGGCTAGCGCATCTAGGAACACTGGAAGAAACGTTGGACGTCGCTGAGCTGGTTGGTGAAGGCGTAGTCGGGGAGGCTATCGAAGAAGGTTCTGCCGTAGCGGGCGTTGAGGATGCGGTTGTCGAGTAGGACGAGCGCGCCGCGGTCTTTCTTGTGGCGAATGAGGCGGCCGAAGCCTTGCTTGAGGGCGATGACAGCTTGCGGGATCTGGTAGGCATTGAAGGGATCTTCGCCCGCTTGCCGCAAGCTGCGGATGCGCGCCTGGACGACAGGGTCGGTCGGGACGGCGAACGGGAGTTTGTCGATGATGACCATGCTGAGCTGTTCGCCGGGGACATCGACGCCCTGCCAGAAGCTGGACGTACCGAACAGGACGCAGTTATCGGTCGAGCGGAACTCTTCAAGCAGGGCCGAGTTGGGGGCGGAGCCCTGAATGAGCGTCGGGTATTCGATGGCGAACGAGACGGCGTCGTGGATGGCGTTCATTTGCTGGTAGCTGGTGAAGAGAACGAAAGCGCGGCCGCTGCTGGCGCGCAATAGGCCGATGACTTGATCGGCCGCCTGCTGCACGAACTCGGGCGAGCGGGGGTCGGGCAGGCGATCGGGAACGTAGAACACGACCTGTTTGCGCCAATCGAAGTGGCCGGGGACGACGAGATCTTCGGCGCGAGTAATACCGAGCCGCCCGCGAATAAAATCAAACTTGTCTTCGACCGCGAGAGTGGCCGAGGTGAGTACGACGGTATCGACCTGGTCGAAGAGACGCTCGGCCAGGATCTCGGCCACGTCGATGGGCGTGGCCTGCAGAAAGACGCCCTTGCCACGCCGCTCGATCCAGTAGACGTACTTCTCGTCCTCTCCCTCGATGAGGAAGCGTAGCTCACGATCGAGTTCGGCGGTACGGCGCTCCAGTGGGATGATTTCGTCGGTCTGTTTGGGGGTGAGCTTGAGTTGCGTCCGGACGAGGTTGAGCACGTTGAGCAACATCGCGTATTCGTCGGCATAACGCTTGCGAAAACCTTCGCGGTGCTCGAAGCCGGTTCGCCCCTGGTATCTCTCAAACAGGGCAAAGAAGGCCATTGAGCGGATGCGTAGCGTTTCGATGGCGACATTGAGCTCACGCGAGCCGATCTCCATTTGGATGGCGGTGTTTTGGATGTCGCGCGCGAGTTCGTCGAAGTGATAGTTACTGAGCTGGATACCGAAGTGTTGGCCGGCGACGTCCTCGACTTCGTGGGCCTCGTCGAAGACAACCGCCTCGTAGTTGGGGATGATCGACATGTAGTCGCCTTCGCGTAGCGCGAGGTCGGCGAAGTAGAGATGGTGGTTGACGATGATGATGTCGGCTTCGGCGGCGCGCTGGTGCATCAGGGTGACGAAGCAGCGCTCGAACTGTTCGCACTTCTGGCCGGCGCAGAGCTCGCGGCGGGCGTCGAGGTTGTCCCAGACGGTGCTGTCTTGGGGGAGTTTCTTGAGCTCGGCCCGATCGCCGGTTTCAGTCCCCTGCTCCCATTCGCGGACGAGCTTGAAGTCCTCGATCTCGACGAGGCCGGTGAGGGTGGGGCGCTTCTCGGTTTCGTAGAGCTTCTGGCGGCAGAGATAGTTGTTGCGCCCCTTCATGTAGGCGACGTTGATGGGACGCTCGAAGTGCTCTTGGAGGAACGGGATGTCTTTGTAATAGAGCTGTTCCTGGAGATTCTTCGTCCCGGTGGAAATGACGACTCGATTGCCGCTCGCGATGACGGGGATGAGGTATGCGAGGGTCTTGCCGGTGCCGGTGCCGGCCTCGACAAGCAGGTGACGCTTTTCGGCGAGAGCGGTCTCAACCTGTTCGGCCATCGCGAGCTGACCGGGCCGGAACTCATAGTCGGCGTGCCACTCGGCGAGCAGGCCAAACTTGCTAAAGAAGCGGCGCGCTCGAGTGGACTGCCGGCCCTGGCTGGTTCCGGTGGGGCGGGCGGGATTCATGCAAAGATTGGGCGTTCAGACAGACTATGGCGTAGCGTAGCATGGGGCTACGAGTGGTTCGGTGGTGGGAAGCGATGTCACGCGACGTGCGAACGGGGTCGCCTAGGCGGAGATTTCGGGGGGTTGTGGCGGTCGCTGGGAGACCGGGCCGTTGCGGTAGCGGTAAGTGAGACAGACGATCCCGACGACAATGGCCAGAGGCGGAATCCCGAGCACGATGATGCCCTTATTGATCGCGTTGACCGTTTCGTCGCGCTGAAACTGGGCTGATGCCTTGCACATCACACACTGTCCCCAGAGCGGGGCGGATAGGACCGATCCCAGGATTCCTACCAACAGGAACCGGCCCAGCCTTGCACGAATGCGGGTGATCATGATTTCACTCTACTATTTCCAGCCGTCGAAACCGATGTCGAGGATGCGGAAGCTATCCGGGAAGAAGTAGCCCATCATGATCAAGATACAGGCCACCAGTGGAAACGAGACGGTCCAACCCAGCACCGGTAAGTCGAACTTGAGGTGCATGAAGTAGGCCATGATCATCACAGCCTTTACGATCGACAGGCCCATCAGCATCGTGAGCATGACGATTTCGTCGAACTGAATGTATGCCAGAAGGACTTCAATCAGGGTGAGGACGAGCAGTCCGATCCAGATCTTGATGAACAGCGGTTTGTGTGATTCTGCTTGCGATGACATTGTGCTCTCCCCTTAAGAAACCTTCGTGGACATCAAGTAGACCATCGGAAAGACGAACATCCAGACCAAGTCGACGAAATGCCAATAAAGGCCGCTGACCTCGACGTCTTCGGAATCGTATTTGCCGTTTTTGAAGCCGATGGCAATGATTGCCAGATAGATGACGCCGATTGCGACGTGGGTCATATGCAGGCCCGTGATGGTGAAGAACGTCCCACCGAACAGCGGCGTTCCAAACGGATTCGACGTCGGGTTGACGCCGTCGTGCAACAGGTGCAGCCACTCGTTCGCGTGCAACACGATGAAGATCACACCGCCCAGTGCGGTCGCCCAAATCCACTTCGCGGCAGCGGCCCGATCGCCTTTATGGGCGGCGTCGACGGCGAACACCATGGTCAAACTACTTGAGAGAAGCACCAGCGTCATCACCGACGAGAAGATGATCGCCGGGTAGAAATCGAATGGGGTCGGCCAGTCGTTCGCTATCCGTACATAGCTATAAGCGACAAGGAGGGCTGAAAAAGTAAGGGCGTCCGAGACGATGAAAAGCCACATCCCAAGCTTTTTGTGTCCAACCGCGAACGGCGACACGCCACCACCCCAACCGGCTTGCGCCGCACCCGCTGAATGAGAATCCGACATGGGAAAACAATTACCTCCAGAACATGAGCAAGAGCAGTAGGTAGACCCAAAGACCGTCCATGAAATGCCAATAGATCGCCGTCGCTTCGACTGTTGCCTGACGCGTGACCCAGACGGCGGGGCTCCACACGCGGAACACGGCGTAGGTAAGCGCTAAAACGCCACCTACGATGTGAGCAGCATGGGCCACGGTCAATAGATAGAAGAACGAACTACTGGGATTCGACGCCATGTAGATGCCATCGGCGGCGAGCGCTTGCCAGCCGATCCATTGCGACACGATAAACGCCGCGCCGAACGCCAACGTGACCCCGAGCCAAAGACGCAGACCTTCCTCCGCGTCTTTTCGTAGCAATCGTTTGGCCTTTTCGATAGTGAAGCTGCTGGCAAGGAGTAGCGCCGTGCTGAGCCATAGAATGTGGGGGATATCAATCGGCGTCCAGTCGCCGCCGAGGCCGCTGCGGACAACCAGGGCACTGGTAAACGCGGCGAAAATCATGACAATGCCGGCGATACCGACCCAAACACCCAGCTTGTAGCGAATCACAGCGCTGGGGTCAGGTCCACGAGGCCGGCTACCGCCATCCCCCGAACCAGGGGAGTCAATAGGGGGAAATCCCCCACCTCCCGTGTGAGACCGGGGCTTTTCGTGCTGGTCGCCTTCTACAACAGGCGGTGCGAGTGTGGTGGACATTACCCCTTCTTAGTCGCCGGAAGCCGGTTCGTAGACCATCTCGTCGGAGTTGCACTGCATCGCAAAGTCACGTTTCGCGTTGGGCAGGCTGAAGTCGTAAGCGCCGCGATGAACGGTCGGGATCTTACCCGCGAAGTTGTCGTGCGGCGGCGGCGAGGGAACCGTCCACTCAAGGGTCGTGGCTTCCCAAGGATTGTCTTCTGTACAGACCTTGCCCTTGAAGAGACTCCAGAGAAGGTTGACCAAGAAGATCAATTGAGCTGTGATCGTGATCATCGCCGCGATCGTGATGAAGTACTGAATCTCGTTCGCGCCGCCCGCGGCTAGAAAATCAACACCGGTCATCTCGGCGTAGCGCCTCGGAGCGGGCAGCATGCCCAGGTAGTGCATCGGCCCGAAGATAGCGTAGACGCCGATGAAGGTGATCCAGAAGTGTATCTTGCTTAGCCCTTCGCTCATCATGCGTCCGAACATCTTCGGGAACCAGAAGGTGAGTCCGGAGAACATGGCAAAGATGGCGGCGACACCCATGATCAGGTGAAAGTGAGCCACAACGAAGTAGGTGTCATGGAAGAAGAAGTCGATCGTAGGCTGGCCGAGGAAGATGCCACTTAGTCCGCCGGTTACGAACAGCGAGACGAAAGCGATCGAATACAGCATCGGGGAGTCAAAGCGAAGCTTGCCTCCCCACAGCGTGCCGATCCAGTTAAACGTCTTGATCGCCGAGGGAACGCCGATGCACATCGTCAGGACCGAGAACACGAACGCCGAATAGGGGCTCATGCCGCTCATGAACATATGGTGGCCCCAGACGACGAATCCGAGTGAGCCGATCGCGCAGATGGCATAGACCATGGCTTTGTAGCCAAAGACGGCTTTGCGGGCGAAGGTGGCCAGAATATGCGACGTGACGCCCATGCCGGGCAGAATCGCGATGTAAACCTCCGGGTGGCCGAAGAACCAGAAGAGGTGCTGCCACAAGATCGGCGAACCGCCGCTGCGGTCGATCAGCTGGTCGTTGATGACAAGCCCGGCCGGGATAAAGAAACTCGTGCCGAGATTGCGGTCGAGCAGTAGGAGTACGCCGGCGGCGAGCAGAACACCGAAGGCCAACAAGCCCAGGATGGCCGTGACGAACCAGGTCCAGACGGTGAGCGGCAACCGCATCATGGTGAGGCCCTTGGCGCGCAGTTCAAGCGTGGTGACGATAAAGTTCAGCGCACCGAGAAGCGAGGCGATACAGAACAGCGCGATGCTGATGATCCACCAGTCTTGTCCGGTTCCGCCGACGGTCGCGGCGTTCAGGGCGCTCAGCGGCGGGTAAGCGGTCCAACCTGAAATCGGTGCGCCACCTTCGACCAGAAACGCCATCATCAAGGCACAGAATGAGAGAAACGTAGTCCAGAACGACAGCATGTTCAATCTGGGAAACGCCATGTCGGCAGCCCCAATCTGGATCGGCAGCATGTAGTTGCCAAAGCCCCCCTGTGGCGCGGTCGTCAAAACCATGAAGACCATGATGGTGCCGTGCATGGTGAGCATCGACAGATAGAACTCGGGGGTCATCACGCCATCCGGCGCTCCAACGGGGAACAAATCACCGAGCAAAGCGAAGGATTTCCCAGGCCACACCAACCGCATCCGAACCAACAGCGACAGGCCCATGCCGATGAAGACCGCGACGACCGCCAGCAAAATGTACTGGATGCCGATGACCTTGTGGTCGACACTGAAGATCCATTTCGAGATGAAACTCGTTGGTTCAGGATGGCGATGAACTTCTACGTATTCCGATACTTCAGTCGATACTTCAGTCATGTAGTGCTTCTCCAGAGGTGCAACAGGGACCGCTGTCAAGCGCCTACTGCAGGAACGAGGCTTGTTCCACCAGCCAGTTGTCGTAGGCGTCCTGCTCCATCACGTCGAGATAGCTGCGCATCTTATAGTGGCCAAGGCCGCAAAGTTCCGAGCACACGATCTCGTAGGTGCCAACCTTGTCCGGTTTGAAACGCAGGCGGCCTTGGATGCCGGGTACGGTGTCAAGCTTGAGCCGCAACTCCGGCACGAAGAAGTTGTGCAGGACATCCTTCGTCCGAAGGAGTACTTCGATCTCCCTGTCAACGGGTACCGCCATGCGGGGGACTACGATATCGTCCTTGCCATCAGCGCTCGCACGATCGATGCCGAGCGCGTTGCCCATCGAGTCGTCGATCATCGTGACGTCCAGGGGGCCGAACTTGCCGTCGGCGCCGGGATAGCGGACGTTCCAAACAAACTGTTGTCCGGTGACTTCGATGACAACTCGATCCGGGGAGCCGGGCTGAGTGGCCGCTTCGGCAAACCGCGCCTCGGCCCATGCGGTGTAACTCATGAACGTGAGACCGACGAACAATACGGTGGCGGCGGCGGTCCACAGCAACTCCCAGCGCTCGCTGCCGGTGTTGTAGTCGGCGGCTTCGGCACGGTCACGTCCGAACTTGAGAATGGCGTATCCCAAAGCAAGGTGCGCCACGATGAAGATGACACCCGTCACGATGAACGTGAGCGCCATCTGGCTGTCGACCATTCGGGCGTGGTCAGTGATGGGGTCGGGCATCCACCAGGTCTTGGTCACAAAGGGTACGGTCAGCGCAATGCAGACTAACCAAATCGCTACTGCAAGTATGATGTTCGTCAATCTAATTTTCACCACGAATGGAGCTATCAGAAGGACACAGATCAGCCAGATCGCCAGTGCAGCAATGAGAACCATAAATCGAAAACCACCCCTGCCCGCCTCAGTAGCGACACAGTTCAAGCGAGACTTGCTCGTAAAGCAAGAAGCGTATAGTGTAGCAACTTGGAAACAACGTGTTCAAACGCACCAAACTCCGTTGTTCGGTCTACGGGACAGCGCAAGGGTAAGCACGGGGCACGACGACTAAGCGGCACCCGAGGGAGGCGAACGTGAGAGGACGAGATTGGAAGGTGGCCGGCTTGAGGGCCCTATTGATCTTCTGGGTTGCCGGCGTGAGCACTCTGCATGCCGACGTTGTTGAGCAAGGCCCGAAGGACTCAACTCCGTCAGGGCTGCTGGCCGGGGTTGCGCGAGCGGACATCACGCCACCCGTCGGCATTGCACAACTGAACTGGGGATCGCAGACGCATATCTACTCGATTGGCAACGACCCGGTGGGGATGGTGGCGACGGCGCTGGTGGTCGCCAATGGCGGCGAGAAGTTCGCGATGGTGGACGTGGACGCACTGCTGATCCGGCCGTTTGAAGCGGCGATCGAGCGGGCGGCCCGGAAGACCGGTATCCCGGCAGCTCACATCCGGCTGGCCGCGACTCATACGCATGCGGGTCCGAACTTGTCGGCGGCGAAAGGGCCGGCAGGCGTCGATCTGACTCCGCAGTTGGACATGATCCGGCGCTACCGCACACAGATCATCGACAAGATCGTCGGCATGATTATCGAGGCCGACGCGAACCTCAAACCGGCGCACATCTACGGTGGCCGTGGCGAGGGCACGATTAACGTCAACCGGCGCTTCCGGGCGCGAGGGGACGATCCGCCGGCGGTGGGGCGCAACCCCGACGGGTTGATTGACCGCGAGCTTGTGGTGTTTCGTATCGACGACGCGGAGGGCGACCCGATCGCCATACTCGCGAACTACCAGTGCCATGGCACGGTGCTGGCGTATGAGAACAAGTACGTCTCGCCGGACTGGCCGGGCATGACACGCAAGGTTGTGGAGCAGGCGTTCCCCGGAGCCATGTGTCTGTTCTTCCAAGGGGCGGCGGGAAACCAGGGGCCGATTGAGGGATTTACAGGCGATCTTGGCGTGGCGCATCGGTTGGGGTCGATCCTTGGGCACCAGACGGTCGCGGTGGCGCTGGGAACGGAAACGGTTCGGCGGGAGCCTACGTTCGAGGGGTTCGTGGAATCGACCGCCTACCAGGCGAAACAGCACTGGCGGGTCAAGGGCCCGCGCGACGCGACGCTCAAGTTCACACGAAAGAAAATCGACCTGCCGCGACGGACCTACAGCGCTGAAGAGATCTCGGCGATGACGGCGCGTGTAGAGGACGCGAAGAAGAAGCTGGCGGCGGCAGTCGCTTCCGGCGACGACTGGAAGAAGCACCAAGCAGGAGCGCGGGTGCGGCGATTCTGCGACCTGCTGAAGAAGTGGACAGAGCCACCCGACCCAACTCCGGTGCGACTGGAAGTGCAGATTCTACGGATCGGAGAGGTGGCAATTGTCGCCATGCCGGGTGAGCAGTTCGCCGAGGTCGGCCAGGCAATCAAGAAGGCGTCGCCGTTCGCCTTTACCATGTATGCCGGGTATTCGAGCGGCGAAGGCGGCGACTACATGCCTACGGATGCCGAGTATGCGTTCGGCGGCTATGAAGTGGAGCGCACGCCCTATGGGAAAGGCGCTACGGAAAAACTAATCCGCGAGACGATCGCAATGTTTGAAGATGTGAAGTGATGCCGACACGACGAGATTTCCTTAAGACCTCACTTGCGACCGGGCTAGCGGTTCCCGCCGCAGCCGGGCCGCCCCAATCCTCAACCGACGCGCTCAACTTGTGGGCGTTCAGCGATGCTCACGTGGGTAGCGACCGGCGCTATGGGAATCGCGAGAGCTTGGTCGAGGCGATTCAGCAGTCGGAGTTTGGGACGTCGGACGGTGCGCCGCCGTTTGAGTGGGACATGGCCGTCGACCTGGGCGACCAGTCCGGCGCACAGCATCTGCCTGATGACGATGAGGGCGGCGAGGTGGCCCGGCAGTTCATGAAGGGGCTGCGCGAGCACAAACGCGAGGACATCTATAGCGTTTGCGGCAACCACGACCGCTCGGGGCTCGACCAGGAAAAGAACTGGTGGTGGCACAAGTGGCTCGACCCGATGGGCGAGTTCACGAAACACTCCGGCGTCGACGCGGCGAAGCGCACCTACCCGACCTCGGGAACGTGGGAGCATTACTCGTTCCAGGTCGGTAACGTGCTGTTCCTGATGATGAGCGACATCAACGAGCCGTCGCAGCGGCCGGGGCGTGATCTCTTGGGCGGAAATCCCGGCGGGGTCGTTTCCGGCGAAACGTTCGAGTGGTGGAAGAACATGGTCGAGGCGAACCAGGACAAGATCATCGTTTCGACGCATCACTACATGCTGAAAGATACTACCGTCGCGTCCGGCGAATGGGAAGGGATGCGCAAGGACGCGAGCGGGCTGTGGAAGTCGCACTACCACGGCTACAAACCGCTCGGAACGCCGAAGGGGGCGTCGTATCTCTACTGGGTGGACGGCGTCCGGGACGCGCAGGCGTTTGAGAAGTATCTGGAGGCGCATCCGGGGGCGATTGACCTATGGCTCGGGGCGCATACGCACACGTATCCGGACGACACGTATGGCGGAAAATCGCATGTGGAGACGAAGTGGGGTGTGCACTTTGTGAACGTGTCGGCGTTGGCGCGTCATCATGCGCGCACGACGACGATACCGATGAGCCGCTATTTCACGTTTCGCGGGAATAAGTTGTGGGCACAGTGCTATCTGCACACTTGTGACTATGCGGCTTCGGGTTGGTATGAGAAGGCGGAGCGTCGGCTGCGACTTCGAAAGGCGTTCCGCTGGTAGCACTTCCGCACACCGGCCATGACCCGGCGAGAGGGCAAGCGACGAATCGCGGTGTGTGGTCAGCGGGCCCGCTTCCGACGATCCGTTTCGCGGACAGGGGCTCACACGTGGCCCGTCCGAGTAGACTGACATAGGAGATGACTCCTCGCGCTAGCCGGGTATTGGAGTGAGGTGGAAGAAACTCGCATTCCATCATCTAGATCGCCCGCTCTTCTTGGGTGTGTCGATCGCGTTGGCCACAGTTTCTGCTTCCAGCGCTTCTCCGGTCTCCAAGACGATCCGCGTCGAAGCGGTACGGCTGGAGTATCTCGAGTGGGGCGGCAAGGGTGACGCGCTTGTATTCGTACCCGGCGAATGCGAGACCAGCCATGTCTTCTCCGACATTGCACCGGCGTTCAGTGACCGCTACCGCGTCTTGTCGTTGACGCCCCGCGGATGTGGCGCCTCCGTGAAGGCCGGCGGCGGCTACGATCTCGACATGCAGCTTCGTGACCTGCGTGGATTTCTCGACGCGCTGGATATCGATTGCGCGATTCTCGCGGACCACTCGAGCGGTGCCGGCAAGATCACCCGCTTCGCGCGGATGTATCCTTCGCGCGTCGATCGGCTCGTTCTGTTCGACACGGTCTATTCCTTTATCGCACCGGGCCTCGAGGCGCACATGGACTAGGCGATCGCGAACGTCGTGGGAGGCCGTCCGAAAGACTCCGTGGAGATATTCAAGGCGCATCACCGCGCGTGGGAACTTGGTGCTTGGTCAGCGGCGATGGATGCCAATTTGGGGGCGACACACTCAGTTCGATCAGACGGTACCTTGGAAAGTCGCTCGGCATCGGGATGGTTCGCGGCATTCAAGAATGACATCGAAGCGGGCCGATACTTTGAAACTAAGATCTCGCACCCCACACTCATGTTCTTCGCCACAGATCTCGACCAACAGCGCGTGCTCCAATTCGACGAAGGCACACGTACGGAACTGCTGTCACTCGCGATCCAAACGGACCGGAAACGCCTTGAGCAGATCGAAGTGTTCCGCAGCAACGGGCCCCACGTGCGAATCATTTTGATGCAAGAGACGGCACACTACTGTTTCGTGCAGAGGCCCCAGTTGATCATCCGAACAATGCGAGAGTTCTTCGACGATTCGGCACTGTAGCGGTGTCGAGATTCTGCGGCTGGCCGTGCAGCACGTCGCGGCATCACCTCTTCCTAGATATCCGGATTGAGGAAAGGTCAAGGAAAGTCGCCCTACGGACGACGGGGCCTGGGAGTGTCTTATGCCTGATCCAACGCGCTACCATACCCTCGCAAGCGCTGGAGGCAAATGATGAAGATCCGGCTCTACCGCGTGATTCTGCCCGTTCATGACATCGACCGGGCCACTGCGTTCTACGCGGCGTTACTCGGGGTCTCCGGCGAGCGGGTCTCGCCCGGTCGTCACTACTTCGATGGCGGCGGGACGATCCTAACCTGCTATGACCCTGTCGCCGATGGTGACGGCAAGGGCGAAGGCTGGTCCCACCATTTCAACCAGTACGTCTACTTCAGCGTGGACGATCTGGAAGCTGTGTTCATAAAGGCCCAAGACCTCCCGTGCCAATCACTCGATGACTAAATCGCCGCCATGCCATGGGGTGAGCGCCTCTTCTACGCTAATGACCCCTTCGGCAATCCGATCTGCTTTGTCGACGAACATACCGTCTTCACAGGCGACAACGCCTAGGACCCGGCAGCGCGATCTCGAATGTCGGACGCTACTCCGACCGCGGGAACACCGCCTTAAGCGGCTTGGTGCACTGGAAGCCAACCTGCACGTGCATCGTTCCTAGCGGCACATCGGTTCCTATCGGTTCGAAGCGCCACTGAGAGACAGCCTCGACAGCGGCTTCTTCCAGACCGTAACCGAGGGTCGGGTGGAACGTGCCGCGATGCCAACCGATGAGCGGTTCAACCTTGGCCGGGACTCCCTCGTTGTCGATCTCGGCGAGAAGTGCTACGGTTCCGCGGACTCCCTTTTGCTGAGCCTCTGCGGTGCACACAGCTTCCACTTCTTTCACGAGTAGCGGGCCTTGTGTCTGTGCCTGCAAGCCAGCGACAGATAGGAGCAATGCCAGGGATGCTAAGAGTAACGCTCGGGACATGAAGGACCTCCGTTCGGGCCTATTGTCACACGGAAGGCTCAACTCGGCGACGTCTGTAGGAACAGTAATCTTGCCCGCCTATCACGAACCGGCACCGGTTTTCCACGCTCCGAAGAGGCCCGCCCGGCTAGTCCTCACCGTCGGTAGCTCGGAAACCGATCGTGTGTTTCTTCCCAGGTTCCGGCGGCTCGAGCAGTTGCTGCACGTGCTCGAACAGGATGCCAATCTCCTGATCGTGCTGGGCCACCTTGCGCGCCAACTCTTCGTTGGTGGCCAGCATCTCGCGCAGGCGGACAAAGGTCCGCATGATCGCAACGTTCACGGACACCGCGCGATTGCTGCGCAACACCGACGAGAGCATGGCTACGCCCTGCTCAGTGAAGACACGCGGCGCGTATCGCCTACCGCCGCGGCCGGTATTTGAGGTTCCAATTTGGAACCTCAAAGAGTCCCACTCTCCTGTGGTCAGCTGGAACATAAAGTCGTCGGGAAAGCGTGCCTAGTTGCGGGTAACAGCCTTGTTGAGGTTCTTGGTCTCAACACCGTAAAGGCTCGCCAGGTCGGCATCGAGCATCACACTCTCGCCGCGGACCACGTAGATCTTTGCGGCAATGCGTTCGATCGGGATGACGCCTGCTAACTTCGCCTTGGCCATCCCACACTGTGCCGGGCGGCCGAACCGGTGTCAAGTACGATCGGCCAACGATTTGAGAATCGTTTCGGCACACTTGGCCGGTGACACTCGGTCAGTAGCGGGCCAAGGCTTCGGCGCGGAGTTTGTGGAGGCGGAGAATCTTGTCGCCGATCTCGGATGCGTCGGAACCTCTTTGCTCGTAGAAGCGGGCTAGCTGCCTAGCGCGGCTGAAGATGTCGCGGTGGGCGCTGCCGGCCCCGGATACTCTGTCGTCGGAAGCGTCGGGCAAGTTGGGCTCGGCGCTTTCGATCTCGTCCCGGAGCTTGGCCAAGGCAGTATGCGGCTCGTCGGCGGCGAGGGCGGTGCGCAGAGGTTCGAGCCACTTCGTGTACTGCGAGCTTTCGCCGCGCCGGTGGTCGAGAATCTGCTGGACGACTTCCGGTGAACCCTCGCTGGTTCCATCCGCGAAAACGACGGTCACGGCCCGCATATTCGCGCCGCTGCACGGGCCCTGCGAAGTCTCGCGGCGGTCGAGACGGAACGAGATTTCCCGGCTGTCTTGGGGCCTGATGGGCGTGTTGCCGGAGGCGCTCTGATACCAATCGCCGATCTCCTCCGGTTGCAGCACGGTAAGAAACCGCATCACGGCGTCGGTACCGTTGATCTTGCCCTCGGGGCAGTCTTGGGTGACGAGGAGGTGGTAGCCAGTGATGGCCGCGGAACCCTGATTAGCCAGATTAAGCTTCAGCGTGTGGCCCGCCTCATCGAACGCGACGTCGGTGACCGCGATTCGAGAATCGGCAGCCTGTCCCAGGGCGAGCAAGGTGGAACAGACGAGCAGCCATCGGATGATTCGCATGAGCTGACCTTTGTGTACCATAGACGGACTTACTATGCCCTCGAAAACCCGATGCGACTGGGCGAACGGGCCGCTGCTTGAACACTATCACGACACCGAATGGGGTGTCCCTCTGCACGATGACCGGCTGCTGTTTGAGCACCTGATCCTTGACGGTGCGCAGGCAGGGCTGAGTTGGCTGACGATTCTCAAGAAGCGCGAAGGGTACGCGAACGCCTTCGCGGACTTCGACGTTGAGAAAGTGGCGCGGTTTCGCCCGGCGCGGGTCGAGAAGCTAATGCTCGATGCGAGTATCGTGCGGAACCGGCTGAAGATCGAATCCGCCGTGAACAACGCGAAGCGCGTGCTCGAAGTGCGGAAGGAGTTCGGCAGCCTGGACGCCTACATGTGGCAGTTCATCGAGGGGCGTACGATCCAGAACCGCTGGAAGAGCATGAAGGGGATGCCCGCCACGAGCAAAGAGTCCGAGGCAATGAGTAAGGACATGAAGCGCCGCGGGTTCAAGTTCTGCGGCTCAACGATTTGCTACGCGATCATGCAGGCTACCGGGATGGTGAATGACCACGTGGTGGGTTGCTTCCGGCATTCACAACTTCGGCTGAAGAGTTAAGCGGGAGATTACCTGTTCGCTATCGGAATCAACTTCGTTCTGAAACCGCTGCTGACCGGCGACTGACCAGGTTCCGTGCCGCTCACTTCTCCGATCGGTCCCGATCCAGCGCCCGAACGTAGCGATGTTTTTCGCGCGGACCTGGGTCGATCCGTTGAACAATCCTCACCTCCAGCGCTACGTCTTCAGGGAAGATCTCGCCGCTTCTTGACTCGACCTCGTCTCGCATGTCTGCTCCAGCCCGCGATAGCAGTTGCAGATTGACAACAATCCGATCCCGCTCTGTTTGCACGACCTGGAACCGCGCAAGCCCGGCAATTCGACTGAAGAAACGAAAGGTCGCGGACGGTCGAATGAGCCGTCCCCGGGAGAGGTGAATATATTCGGATGAGCGGCCGTGCAAGCGCTCAATCCTTTCAAAGCTAAACGGGCAACACTTCAGCTCCGTCGGACGGCTCGCCATGTCTCCCATCTCGACTCGAATGAGCGGCATTGCAAAGGAATGGAGCGCAGTCCCCACGACTTGTCCTTCTTCTCCGGGAGATGTGGGGTGTCCGTCTTTGAGAATCTCGATGTAAACGCTGTCGTCGACAGTATGGAAGCATCCGCATTGAGGACATTCCCAGGCGACAAGGTGGAACTCATGCGCGCCATACATATCGAAGACAGGGACACCGAAGGCGTCTTCGATCCGCCGTCGCGTGGCCGAGGTCATCATCTCGGACCCGGAGAAAACCATCTTCGTGCCGATGTCGCGCAGGCGCTTATGGGTGTCTTCGGCGAGGATCAGCTCGGTGATATTGGGGCGAGTGCGCACAATCTCCGGCCGTAGACGGAGCAACTCGGACAACATCCTCTGAGGTTCCATCGAGGGGTCGAGCTTGGTTGTCGCGAAGAAGCCGGCCCGGTGCAACCACGTCGGCTGCTGATCGGCAACTCCCACGGTTACCACGCGGTCGCTCGGCTGGGCGCCGAGTTGCATGACGGACCTAATCTGGAAAGCCACCAGCAGTTGCTTTTCCCACCGGGTACGGATAATCTCGTCGGGGTCGCCAGTCGACCCGGACGTACGAAGTCGTTCGCAGACGGTTGGGTCGATGCCGCGGGCGAGCCGGTCTCGCAATGGCGTCTCTTAGCGGTCGCGCTTCGTCGTCGTCGGCAACAACGACAGGTCTTCGGCCGTGCGAATCCGTCCGGGGCGTACTCCGGCCCGCTCCATCAGGCGACGATAGTAAGGTACGTTGTCCCAGGCATGACGAATCAGCTTTCGGACTTGGCGATCACGGAGGTTCCGAGTCTCGCTAGGGTCCGCGCGAGGACGTTGCCAGAATGTGACAGCATCAAGTGGGAACTGGTAGTCCATCAGTGAGGGCAACTCCTATTGTTGCGAACAGGAATGAAGAGCATTCGAATCGGGACCGTACAGTTTGAAGTCCGCGACGGTGACAGAGACTACAATTTCGGCCGCATTGAGGCGCTGGCCGGCGAGGCAGCGGCAGACGGGGCGGAACTCGTATGTTTCCACGAGTGTTGCATCCCGGGCTACACGTTCTTGGAAAACCTTTCGCGCGACGAAACGGCGACTTTCTCGGAGCCGGTGCCTGACGGGCCGTCAACCGCGCGGCTGATCGAGCTTTCGCGCAAGTTGAACATTGCTCTCGGGGCCGGGCTCGTCGAGCGGGATGGCGGTCATCTCTACAACACATACATCGTGGCGTCGCCCGAGGGGTTCGTCGCCAAGCATCGCAAGATCCATGCCTTCATCAGCGGGCACGTCTCGTGCGGGGACAGCTACACCGTGTTCGACTTGCTTGGTGCGAAGTTCGGTCTATTGATCTGTTACGACGCGAACCTGCCGGAGAACGTCAGGTTGACGGCGATGCTGGGGGCGGAGGTCATCCTGATGCCGCATGTCACCGGCTGTTTACCGAGCCCGATGCCGGGCCGAGGGAAAGTGGCGCCGGGGGTCTGGCACAACCGTGAAGCCGATCCTGTCACGTGCCGCCAGGAGTTCGACGGCCCCAAGGGGCGTGGCTGGCTGATGCGCTGGCTTCCTGCCCGGGCTTACGAGAACGGTGTATACGCCGTCTATTCAAATCCGATCGGCGTCGAGGGCGACACGATCAAGCCTGGCGGTTCGATGGTGCTCGATCCGTTCGGGGAAGTGATCGCTGAGTGCCGCAAGCTCGGGGATGAAGTGGTGGTAGCAACATGCGATCCGGCGAAGCTCGAAGTCGCGCCGGGCCGGGGCTACATCCGTGCCCGGCGGCCGGAACTCTACGGCGCGATGACGGAGCCGAATCCGCACCTGGGGCCCGACAACCGTCCGGAGATCTGGTGGAAGAAGCACCGCTAGGGTCTTTGGCTGCCCTTCGGAACTCCGCTGCTACGTCGATCACGGAATACCAAGCCCGACCCCAAGGCGATCCGCCTCAATCGACGCCTCGTTCGTTCCAAAACTAATCACCCACGTAACGCGGCAGAGCGGCGGCCTGCTTCATTTGATCAACCTTCCAGGGTTCTAGAGCGGCGAAGTCGACTTCAGCGTATTTCTTACGCAGGCCGCTCATTCGCGAATCGTTGAGCTGCTCCCAAGCAGTCGCCAGCCGGACATCAGCCTCGACCTGCTCGACGGTCGTGCAACCGAGGATCGCGGTCGAAATCGGTAGTGACCAAGCGTAGTTGAGACAGTCGTCGAGTTTCGCGACGTTTCCTGAGAGCAGACCACCCGCACCGGTGGTCTTCATGGCGATGACGCCCATGCCCTTCTTCTTCGCGAGGGGCAGGGTGGTCTTCTCGAAGCTCAGTTCGTTGTTAGCACCGTCGGTGACACTAAGCGGGATCAGGACGGTATCGAAATCGTACATCTCGATCGCCTTCTTCAAGATGCGCGGGTCCATGTGGCCCGTGACGCCGACGTAGCGGATCTTCCCGGCCTTCTTCGCGGCCTCGATCATCTCCATCAAGCCGTGCAGCCCGAAGATGAAATCGAGATCCACCTGGTGCATGACGTTATGCACCTGGTAGAGGTCGAGATAGTCGGTCTTCATGTTTCGCAGGCTCTGGTTCAGGTCGAGCTGCGAGTGCGCTCTGGTGCGGTGGCGTGTCTTGGTGCCGAGGTAGATCTTGTCGCGGACGTCGCCGAGCGCGATGCCGTAGCGCTGCTGGCTGATGCCGTAGGCACCGGCGGCTGCGGTGTCGAAGTAGTTGACGCCGAGGTCGTAGCAGCGGCGGATGGTGTCGAGCGCCTGCTGATGATCCATCAGGTTTCCGGTGCGCGCGCCACCGAGACCGACGATGGTGACGTCCATGTCGGTCTTGCCGAGCTTGCGTCTTGGAATATCAGCGGTGGACTTGGCGGAAACGAGTCCGGCGGCGAGGCCTAGGCCCGCGGCGGTTTTCACGAAATCACGGCGACTCTTCGACATGGATGTCCTCCTTAGGCTGCCGGCCATCATGGTAACAAGAGTCGCGTGGTACAAAAAGACCATGCAACGGGTCGCAGTTGAGACGCCGGACCGCACCTACGATGTCGTGATCGACAGTGGCGGGCTGGAGCGCGCGGCGGAGTACATTCGGCCGATTGTGGACGACCGGCGGGTGTTTATCATCGCTGACGAACGCGCTTGGAAACACCAGGGAGCGCGGCTTCGAAAGGGTCTGAGCGGCCTAAATGTCACACACCTCGACTACCCCGGAGGCGAGGGCCGCAAGCGGCTCAAAGAGGTTGAACGGCTTTGCGACAAGATGTTCGCTGCCGGCGCCGACCGCTCGGCATGTGTGCTGGCGTTCGGCGGAGGTATCGCGGGAGACGTCGGCGGGTTCGTCGCAGCGGTCTATATGCGCGGTGTGGACGTCATTCAAGTTCCCACGACATTGCTGGCACAAGTAGACGCTGCGGTGGGCGGCAAGACCGGTGTGAATCTCGCCGAGGGCAAGAACCTGGTCGGTGCGTTTCATCAGCCGCGGCTCGTTCTTATGGACCCGTGGACGCTCGCAACCCTGCCGGACCGGGAATACCGCGCCGGACTGTTCGAGGTCGTGAAGCACGGCATCATCCGAAGCCGCTCGCTGTTCGACCTGATGACGAACGAGCGCGAGCGCATCCTGGCACGCGACCCTGAACTGCTGGAGGCCATGATTGGCGAGTCCGTCGCGATCAAGGTTGATGTCGTGCGGCGGGACGAGAAAGAAGGCGGGTTGCGGCGAATCCTGAACTATGGCCACACGCTGGGCCACGCGTTGGAGGCGGAAACGGAGTACCGCCGGCTGCTGCATGGCGAGGCGGTCGGGTACGGGATGATCGCGGCGGCGTATCTGGCGGAATCACTCGACATGCTGCCGACCGGAGACCGCGAGACGTTGGTCAGTACAGTGTCGTCGTATGGTCCGATTCCCACGCTCGATGGCATCTCGGCTGAGAATCTTGCTGCGCGGATCAGTGGCGATAAGAAGACGATCGGCGGCCACGTTCACTTCGTGCTGCCAACCGAGATCGGCAAGATCGAGGTCGTACGCGATCCGAACACGAACCTGGTCGTAGACGCCGCCGGCAAGGCGCTCTCGGCGGCATTCGCATCCGCATCGCAACCGGTCACTTCGCGATGACGCGCGGAGCAACCCCGGCCGGCGTCGATCCGGCGAATCAGCTTGCCGTTTCGCGGCAGATTCGTGCGATGTTCGGGCGCGTCGCGCCACGCTATGACTTTCTGAATCGGCTATTGTCGCTACGGATCGACCAGTACTGGCGGAGCACGCTGGTTCGGCGGACGAGACCGTATCTCGAACGAAGCGATGCCCGGGTGCTAGATCTCTGTTGCGGGACGGGCGATCTGGTTCTTGCGCTCGACCGCGAGCGGAAGCGCCTGTGCGGCGACAACGCCGCTCCGGTGACGGGTGCGGATTTCTCGCGGCCGATGCTATTGGAGGCGAGGCGCAAGCTCAAGCTCAAATCACGGCCGATACGACTGCTCGAAGCGGATGCACTGAGCATCCCTTCCCCGAGTGGGTCGTACGATCTGATTACGGTCGGGTGGGGCTTTCGCAACCTCGCCGATTACGATGCCGGGTTGCGAGAATTCCATCGCGTCCTCGCGCCGGGCGGGTGCCTGGCAATCCTAGAGTTTTCGCAACCCACCGTGCCACTGCTGGCGCCGCTTTTTGGGTTCTACTTCCGGCACGTTCTCCCGAGGATCGGCAACGCGATCTCAGGATCGGGGGGTGCTTACTCCTACCTACAGCATTCGGTCGAAGAGTTTCTCACGCCTGAGGAACTCTCCGACGCCGCCCGCGGGGCCGGATTTCGGCGGACCGACATCGTACCCCTGACCGGAGGAATATCCGTCCTACACCTTTGCTACAAGTAGCGGCTGTTCGGTGAAAACCTCGTGGCGGACCTACTCAACAGCGACAGAGCACCCCGGCCCGGACGATGGGTCGGCCCCACGCGTATCGCGTTACGGTTCGGACTCATCGCGGCCGCGATTTTTCTCGGCACGACTTTGTACGAGCGTGCAAACCGTCCAAGCCTCGAACGCGAGGCAGGTCCCGTTCGGGAGATTCACGCTGATTTGTACATCTATCCGCCCAAGTCGTATGTAACGAGTGCACAGTCCGCCCAAAAGTTGATTGGGAAGCCGCTGTGGGTGAAAGAGGGCTACCGCTGGGGCTATCAACCAGGCGACGGAACGCTCGGGCCGCTGGAAAAGATTGTTCCGACCAACGTCCGGCGGGCGGAGCGGGAGACATGGCTGTTCTTCAAGAAAGACGGCCAGACACGTAGCGTGCTGATCGGGGCTGACGACCGGTTCTTCGTGGACGAGATCTTTCTACTCAAAGATCCGCGCGAGCTATGGTCCCACTGGACCGAGGAAGACTGGGGAAGGATCGAGGCCCACGTAGTGGAGCCAGGCATGAGTGAGTATCAAGTGGTGTTCGCGCTGGGAGCGGGGAATGTCATCGAATCATCCCAGCACTCAACGGTTCGGGTCGTGGACTACAAACTCGGCGAGGAAGCGGGCATCGCCCCGGTGCGCGTGACATACCGGGACGGGGTGGTGGAGCGGTTCGATCCGCTCTCGTAGCGGGATTCGCCGGCGAGACTAAGCTGCTTGTAGCCCTGGCCGGGGATAGGCTTCGCTGATGACCTTCACATCGGCCACCCAGCTATCCTTTTCCTCATTGCAACCACTGACGGATCCGAGACACTGATAGCCCCCGCCACTCAGTAGCACAACACTCGGAACGGGCACAGCTTCGTTCATCGTGACGGTCAAATTGCCGGCCTCGCCATTCTCGAATGAGACCTGGCACCCAACGATCCGGCTGGCGCCCTCGATCCACCGCATGCGCGAGGACTCCGTTGCTTCGTCGGCTTCAGGTGAATCACCGTCGAGAAATCCGACTCGCACGGTATGGTTACCGCTTTGTCCGCCGCAAAAGTGTACGGAGGCCACGCGATCAAACCCGTCTTCCTACAAGAGCCACAGCGGGGTATCCACCGGGATCTCATCAGCGAGACTCAGATCAATGCCGCCTTCGAACCGTTCTCCCAACATCGCTTTGGCAGCCCTTGGCGCGCCTTGACGGTCAACCCAAGCGACAGTGGCCGTCGTCGCGGTGGAAGCCGCCCGGGGAGCCGGCGCTTTCCGTTTCTTCTTCGCTCCGCGCTGGAACCAGCCGGAAAGAGACATCTTCATGTTTCTGAATATCCCTCTTTTTGCCCCTCGAGGCAAATAAGACATAGACACTAGATCGGCTATGAAGTTCGTCGGGGCCGCGAACGCTTCGGTATCATGTGGCCCTATTCGGGCGGAAGAGGCAGGTGCGCGCTCTCGTTCGCGCGGGCGGGCTGGAAAGCCTTGACGGGCTCTTTGGTGCGGACCTGTTCGAGCCACAGCAAACCGTCGAAGTTGGCGCTATTTCCGCGTGTCGTCACGAAATCGACGTCACCGTCGGCGTCCATGTCGCGAGCGATGAAAGCGTCGTACATGCCGCGCTTGCGGCGGGAAATGTCATGACGGGTCCAAGGCTTGGTCACGTCCTCGTGTTGCTCGAACCAGGCGAGACGGCCGGTGCGACTTGAGGCATCGATCTGTTCGCCGTCATGATCGCGAGGGCTCTGGCTGTAGCCACCAGTCATTACATCGAGGCGTCCGTCACTATTGATATCCGTGAGGGCAAGTCCGGTGGTCGAGTCGGGGGCGATATCGCCAATCGGGTGGATCGCCCAGGGCTTCGAGAAGTCGTCGGGCTGTTCAAGCCAGACAACAAGCGTGGGCGTTTCCTGCAGAATTACGTCGAGGCGTCCGTCTTTGTTGAGGTCGTTGAAAACGACATTCATCCCGGTGAGGCGCTTGCCGCCGGGCTGTTGCGGCGCATTGCGGCCAGTGACCTCCATCGGATGTTCACGAAACTGCAGAGGCTTGCCGCCAAGGTTCTCGAACCAGAACGTGCGCGCTTCGCCGCGGCTGCCGCCGAGCAGGTCCCAATCACCGTCACCATCCATGTCGACAGGCTCGGAGTTGATGGGAACCTTGACACGGGTGAGGACATGCTCTTTCCAAGCCTTGCCGTCGAGCGGGTCGTCGGGCAGTTCGAACCAGGATATTTCCTTGAGCGGGAATTCCTTGTCCTCGAATCCGCCGGGATGCTGTTCACCTTTATTGGGCGCGGTGACCTCGGGCTTACCGTCGCCGTCAAGATCGACGAAGAAGACACGGATGTAGGAGCCGCGATTATTGGCGATGTCAGGGATGACCCGGGGCCATTTGCCGGAGCGGATGGTTTCCCTGTCGCCTGGGTTCTGAAAGTAGATGAGATGGGCCAGCTCGCAGGCGACGACCAGATCGAGATGACCGTCACCATTGGCGTCGGCGATCGAAACGTCCTCGGCCGCGCCCGCTTCGGGTTGCCCCTCGGCGAGAGTGACCAGGTCCCACTTGTCGGGATCACCGGTACCAAAGGCGAGGCGGATGTGGTGGTTGTCCTCGTGGACCGAGACGATGTCGAGATGACCGTCCGCGTCAAGATCGGCCATCTGGAGGCCATCGCCACCGCGCAGTACAACGCTGCCGCTGACCTGCTCATCGTCGATGAGATGCTCCTTCCACGAAATGTAGAGCCCCTCGGGAGTACGGGCTTTCGTGGGCGTGTTGGCGACGGTGAGGACGCCGCCCGTGTCGGTCGCCGGTTCAGGCGGAGTGCACCCCAACCAAATCAGGGCACAGGCCGCCAGAACCGAAGACATCGCAGATCTGAATATGGAAGGCACGGCTAAATAGCGAGGACCCAACGGATCGTGCCCTCACAATCAGACTTTGCGAGAATGCTTAGCCCTTGTCCGGGACGTAGGCAATCATCTCGATCTCAACCTTCGTCCGCGAATCCGGGAACTCGACGCCAACGGCCGAGCGCGACGGCTTGTGATCGGTGAAGAACTCGGCGTAGGCCTTGTTCATCGCGGGCTTCTCGACCTTGATGTCCGACTGAAACACCGTCACCTTGAGTACGTGATTGAGGGAGCTTCCGATGGCTTCGAGGTTGTCTTTTTGCTTCTGAAGAATGGTGCGAGTCTGCTCTTCGACGCTGCCGCCAAAATCGCTCGGGCTACCCTTCCGCGTGCCGGTCAGGCCGGACGTGAAGACGAGGTTACCGATGCGAACACCTGCTTGGTTCTTTTCTACCTTGTGGTGATCGCCCTTGGCGGGCACGGCCATGGCGAGGGCGGCCATGCCGGCGGCGCCGCCCATCTTCACGGTGTCGGAAATGAAATCGCGGCGGTCGTTCTTGTCTGCCATTGAATCCTCCTCAGGAAATTGGTGATGCTAAGAGTCCGTTCGAGCCCATTTGAGACCGGGTCGATAGCGGTGGTTTTGGTGCCATTCTACCATTCGGGCCCGTTTCCCCGTGATATGATGAAGCCATTACGACCTCGCCTCGTCCGAGGCGAGCGGACACGAACACAACGGAAGCGGTAGGAGTAATCATCATGGCGAAAGTCTGTGTAGTCACCGGGAAGAAGCCCATGTTCGGGAACAACGTCTCGCACGCGAACAATAGGACCCGGCGCCGCTTCGAACCCAACTTGCACGACAAGCGCTTCTGGCTCCCCAGCGAAAAGCGCTTCGTCCGGATGAAAGTAAGCGCCAAGGCGATCAAGATCATCAACAAAAAAGGGATCGAAGCCGTCGTCGCCCAAATGCGCAAAGAAGGCAAGAAGGTCTAGCCCAGATTTTTCCCAGCAGAACCCTCAACTGTCCCCTTTGGGTCCCCGCCGGTCGAGAACCGTCAGCGCCGCCACCGCCGCGCCTTTCCGTAAGGCGCTCTAGCCCGCTCAATCGACCCCTCACCAAGCTCTGAGCAGCACCCGTGAGGGTGCGATGATCCATCACACAACGACCGGCGCCCGCGACGAATGGAACTTCCCCAAAAAGGGACAGGCACCTAAACTCTTGACCATCTCCGCGTGATCTGGCACAATCACCCCGTGCCGCGTATCGCTCGCGTGGTGGCGGTCGGTGCACCCCACCACGTCACGCAGCGGGGGAATAACCGCCAACAGATCTTCTTCACCGACCTCGACCGGCGCGTCTACATGACGTTGTTGCGGCAACACGCCGCACGCCACGATTTGCGAGTTCTCGGCTGGTGTCTGATGTTGAACCACGTTCACCTCGTCGGCATCCCCGAGCATGAGCACTCACTCGCCCGTGCGCTGGGCCGGACCCACTATCACTACACCATCTACTTGAATCGACAGAGGATACGCAGCGGTCACCTGTGGCAGAACCGCTTCTTTTCGACGCCGCTCGATCGCGTTCATCTGCACACTGCGGTGCGTTACGTCGACCTGAATCCGGTTCGAGCCGGGCTTGTCGAGCAGGCTGTCGAGTACTGACCGGCCCCCTGAAAACGAATCCGCATTTTGAGAGAGAATCGAAGGATTCGGGTGTGTGTAAGGAGGCAGGAAATGACGAGGAAGCGATACACGAGCGAACAGATTATCCACAAGCTGAGGGAAGCAGAAG
>Ga0315336_1002336_pt1 | contig 29520 bp, 30 predicted proteins | sample ASW5metaG_FD_204512 | JGI IMG/M metagenome (GOLD analysis project Ga0315336, IMG submission 204512) | Ammonia-oxidizing marine archaeal communities from Monterey Bay, California, United States - ASW #5 | ecosystem: Environmental > Aquatic > Marine > Intertidal zone | place: USA: California... | reverse complement strand
ATATAGTTACTGAAATTGGAAAAATTAAAGATAAAACCAAAGGGGTAGTAGATGAAAATCGAGAACAAACTGTTCTTGATCGACTTGTTAATTTGTCCAAAGGCAAATATTCTAAAGATATTATCATACGTATTTGGCGAGAATTATTCGAAGCATCATCAAGATTACAAGTTGATAACAAATCTTCAATTATTACAAAAAGAAGTATTGAAAAAATTGAAGTCTATGAAGGTGGCAAGTCAAAAATTGATGGACAGACAGATGTTATAAAACTTTCTTCCAATGAGAATCCTTTTGGACCCAGTAAACAAATTGCTGGTGTTATTTCAACAGATACTCTAAATCGTTATCCAGAGATTAGTGGCAACACTTTGCGAGATGAAATAGCTAAATTCTTCAATTTAAAATCTAATCAAATTATATTAGGTTGTGGTTCTGATGAAACATTACTTTTTGCTGCATTATCTTTTTGTCAATCCGGTGATGAAATTATCCATGCGGAGCATGGTTTTGAAATGTATCCTATTATTGCTAAAGTCGTAGGTGCAGTTTCAAAATTAGCTAAAGAAGATAATTATAAAATAAATGTTCAATCAATTTGTGACCAATTAACGCCGGCAACTAAGTTAATTTATATTGCAAATCCTAATAATCCTACTGGATCTTATTTATCCAAAAAGGAAATTAGAGATCTTATGACAAAAATTCCTAAAAATATAATCCTTGTTTTAGATGGAGCTTACACTGAGTATGTTGAAAGAGATGATTATGATGATGATTTTTTATTAGTTAAAGAATTTGAAAATATTATTTTAACACGTACTTTTTCAAAAGCTTATGGATTAGCAGGTATACGTTTAGGTTGGTGTTATACTAGTCCTAAAGTAGCGTCTATATTAAGTCGTGTAAAAGGACCTTTTAATACTAATACCCTTGCTCAACAAATGGCAATAACAGCTATTCAGGACCAAAAACATGTTAAGATGGTAGTGAAAGAAAACAAAAAAAATAAAAAATGGTTTGAAGAAGAATTAAAAAAAATAGGTTTTACTGTTATTTCTACTTACGCAAATTTTAGTTTTATTGAATCTACAGATTTGATAGCAGCTACTATTGCAGAAACACTTTTAAAAAATGGTATTATAATTCGTCAATTACATAGCTATAACCTGCCACATTGTTTGCGTATCAGTATTGGCACGATGGAGGATATGAAAAAAATCATTAAAATTTTAAAAGGTATTTTGTGAGTGATATAAAATTTAATTCAGTTTTAATTATTGGAGTAGGATTGATAGGATCATCCATAGCTCGTGCTATAAGAGATTATAATTTAGCTAAAAACATTTATGGTCTTGATAATAGTGCTGAAAACTTAAAAAAATGTGAAGCATTACAAATATTAACAAAAGGTGCTGATACACTAGATAGTTTTTCTGAGCAATTTGATCTGGTGTTGATCTGCTCCCCTTTAAGTAGTTATAATAATATTTTTATTGAACTAAATACTTTCATTAAACAAGATACGTTGATTACTGATGTAGGATCAACAAAAATGAGTGTGATTAAAGATTTTAAAAGGTCTGTTACAAATCATCATTTAAATTTTGTTCCTAGTCACCCCATAGCAGGTTTGGAAAAAAGTGGTGCTGAATTTGGTTTTACCAAATTATTTGAAAATCGTTATTGTATTATTACACCATTTAATAATGATGAATTTGCCATAAAAAAAATAACTAAATTTTGGAATATTATTGGTATGCAAGTTCAAACAATGAATGCAGAACATCATGATCGTGTTTTAGCTATGACTTCTCACATTCCACAATTGATAGCATATTCGATTGTTGCAACAGCAACAGAGCTAGAAACACATTTAAAAAATGAGGTGATTAAATATTCTGCTGCAGGTTTTCGAGATTTTACACGTTTAGCTGGAAGCGATCCTATTATGTGGCGTGATGTTTACTCAATGAATAAAGAAGCTGTATTAGAGATGTTAGGAAGATTTACAGAAGACCTTTCAACTTTACAAAAAGCTATAAGGAATAATGACTTGTCTTTTTTAGAAAATACGTTTCGTTCAACTCGTGAAATTAGAAAATCAATTGAAGATTTAGGTCAAGCAGGTTCTTTTGATCCCACAGAATCTAATAAAAAATATTAATATTTGTAGATTTTTAAAAAGACTAATTTATTTTTTTTGTTCCCTCTTCAATAATATTTTGAACTTGATTTAAAATTGTTGAACGTTCTAACCCAGAAGGAATGATTTTTAAAAACTCAATAATAATATGACCAGGTTTTTTAATGAAGGTGTGTTTAGGCCAATAATTTCCTGAATTTACTGCCACAGGTAAAATATTTGTTTGTGTTTCTTTATATATTCCAGCAAAACCAGATTTATAATCTGGTTTTTCTCCTGGTTGTTTTCTTGTACCTTCTGGGAAAATGATTATAGAATAGCCTTCAGCAATTTTTTCTTTTGTTTTATTCAACATAATTCGCATAGTAGAAGCTCCTCCCTTTCTATCAATAGAAATCATTTTTGTTTTTTGTAAATATTGTCCAAAGATGGGGATGAAAAATAATTGCTTTTTATGAATAAAAATTGCTTTAGGTAGGTAGTAATATAAAGCTAAAGTTTCAAAAGCAGATTGATGTTTTGAGGCTATAAGCATTGCTTTGGAAGTAATAAATTGTGATCCCCTTATTTCATGAGTAACTTTACAGATATGTTTTAATAAAAAAAATATTCCACCTATCCAAATTTTAATTGGTTTTTTAAGATAATTAGTTGGAACAAACAGATATGGTAAGCATATTACTCCCATAAATATTGTCCAAAAGCCTAAAAGTAGATAAAAAATTATAGATCTAACGGCCATACGATAAATTTTGTTTTATATAATATCTTGTGTCCTCTATATATACATTATGTTGATTTCATGTATTTCTTGTAATTCAAAATATCTTGTTAATTCAGCTGATTTAAAGCCTAATGGAAGAATAGTAGAATGTGTTACCTGTGGAAATCAGTGGTATCAGGCTGGCACAGTTAATGAAGAGGAAAACATATTAATCCCCCCTTTTTCGTCGATTGTTTCACAGACAGAAAAAGAAGAAACAAACTTATCAAGTCGCAATCTTCCTTCTACATATGTTAAAGAACAGAAAGCTAGTATATTAAACTCAATTTTGATTATCATATTTATTATCATCATAATAGGAGGATTTTGGCTGATTCGTTATTTTGACTTAAATAGCTTTGTATTATTTAAATTTTATGTTGAAGAATTTTATTTTAATTTAAAATTGATTGTTGATGACATTGCTAAAATTATTCATAGTATTATTAATTAATTTATAACCAATCTGGAATCGTATCACGTTCAATAATTTCAGAAATATTTTCTTCTTCATGAATAATAGAAAATTTATTTTCATTTACTAAAATTTCAGTAGGCAATCCTCTTGAATTATAGTTTGAAGCCATTGACGCTCCATAAGCTCCTACATCATGTATTACTAAATAATTATCTGATTTTTGCATGGGTAGTTGTATATCTTTAGCAATTATATCTGAGCTTTCACAAATAGGTCCAGCTACAGTATAATTAATATTTTTTTCTTGTAGATCATTTAATGCTTCAACACGATGTAAAGCTGCATACATAGCTGGACGTAGTAGAGTTTGCATTCCTGCATCAATAATTAAAAAATTTATTCCACCATTATTTTTTGTAGTAAGTATTTTTGTAATAATTATGCCTGCTCTTGCAATTAGATAGCGTCCTGGTTCAAACGACACTTTATACGGTACATTTTTAAAAACAGAACTTACTAATTTTCCTAAATTTACAATATCGAGATCATTATGATTTTTTTCATAATTGATACCAAAACCTCCACCTAAATCAACATATTCTAGAACAATTCCACAAGAAAAAAAGAGATCAGCAGTTTTTTTCATAGTATCAAACACCTTACCAAAGATTGCTGTGCTTTGAATTTGACTTCCAATATGACAACTAATTCCTTTTAAATTAATATGATCAGATGATTTAGATAGAGATATAACTTCATTTAATTGCTCAATAGAAATACCAAATTTATCTGTTTTTTTTCCAGTTGATATTTTATCTAATGTGTTACTATCAATATTTGGATTAAATCGCACACCAATATTAATTATTGCATTTGTTTCTTTGCCAATTTTATTAATTAATTTAATTTCATCAATAGATTCCGCATTAATTAATCGTATTTTTTTTTGAATTGCAAATTCAATTTCTTCTTTTGACTTGCCTACTCCCTCAAAAATAATTTTTCTAGGGTCAAATCCAGCATGAAGGGCGCGCTGAAGTTCTCCAGCAGAAACTACATCAGCTCCAGCTCCACAATTTTTCATTAACTTTAAAATAGCTTGATTAGGGTTTGCTTTGATTGCAAAAAAGATTTCTGATGACAATATATTTTCTAAATTTTTATACGTATCCGATATAACTTTTTGTGAATATAGATAGAATGGGGTTTTATGGGATTGAATTATATCTTCTAGCAATACTCCTTCAAAGAAGAGTTTGTTTTCTTTAAAATGAATATTCATTATTCTGTTTGAAGAATAACGGATTGTTGACGTTTTTTTTCAGCTTCAAATCGCTCCATACAAGCTTCATCGCAGGGATAAGTGATAACAGATTTATCTAATTTATCTTCGGACAAGTTAAGAGGACCAACTTTACCACATCCATTTAGAAGAAGAGATAAAAACAAAAATACTACTACATGTCGCATCATAAATACTTTTTTATAGCATATTGAATAGATTTTTTCACATTTTGTGGCGCTGTTCCCCCATAACTTTTTTTGCTTTTAATGCTATTTAAGGAAGAAAGTACTAAAAAAATATTTTTTCCTATTTTTTTGTCGAATTGCTGCAATTCCTTTAGAGTTAATGCTCCAAGTGTTACCTTTTTCTTATTTGCAAAAGCAACAATTTTTCCAGTAATTTGATATGCTTGACGAAAAGTATACTTAAGATTTTTAACCAACCAGTCAGCTAAATCTGTAGCTGTAGCATTAGAAGATTCAATAGCTTGTTTCATTATTTTATTATTAAAAGCTATTTTACTTACTAACTCCGTCATTACTTCTAGCGCTAATTTAACTGTATCATAACTTGCAAAAGTTAATTTTTTGTCATCCTGCAAATCTTTACTATAAGTCAGTGGTAATCCTTTAAGTATAATTAAAAGTGTATTAAGGTTTCCGATTGTTTGTGCTGCTTGAGAACGCACTAATTCAGCTCCATCTGGATTTTTCTTTTGTGGCATAATTGAACTTCCAGTAGAAAGCTCATCAGGCAAAGTAACGAAATTATATTGTTGACTTGCCCATATAACTATTTCATCAGCTAAACGTGATAAGTGAACATTAATTAACGATAAAATAAACAAAAACTCGGCCACAAAATCTCTATCTGAAACGCTATCAATTGAATTTCTTGTAGGTTTAGAAAAACCTAATAGTTTAGATGTCATTTTACGATCAATTGGAAAAGAGGTTCCTGCTAGAGCTCCTGCCCCAAGAGGATTTTCTTTTAAACGAGTAATACAATCTTTTAATCTATTACGATCACGTCCTACCATCTCAACATATGCAAGACAATGATGGGCAAGTGATACAGGTTGTGCAATTTGCAAATGCGTATAACCAGGCATAATTGTTTCTGTATTTTTTTTTGCAACTTCAATCAAAGCTTTTTGAAAATTTTGACATGAAATATCTAAACAAAGAGTATGTTTCATTATCCAAAGTTTAAAATCAGTGACTACTTGATCATTGCGTGATCGCGCTGTATGCAACTTTCCTCCTAAAGAGCCTATTTTTTTTTCAAGTAGGGCTTCGATATTCATATGAATGTCTTCATATTTTTTTTTAAAACGAACTTTACCTTTTTCAATATTGTATAAAATTTGATTTAAAGCTAAAATAATTTTATTTCCTTCAGCAGAGGTTATGATTTTTGTTTTAACAAGCATACGTGCATGTGCAACAGATCCTTGTATATCCTCTTTGTATAGACGTGCATCAATATCAATAGAAGAATTGATTTTCTCCAAGAGTTTTGATGGTCCTTTTTTTAGAAGAACATTCCGTGCTGGGCTTTTTTTCATTTCGGTGCGCCTAATAAGAGATATTTATAACAATTTCCACCCTATTACTTAAATAATTTAACTTCAAAGAGTGTGATTTTGATTTTTTTATATATAAACCCCAATAAATAAGTTTATGGACATCAAAAAAGTCGTAGTTATAGGATCTGGAACTATGGGAAGTGGCATTGCAGCCCAAGTGGCCAATGCGGGAATATCGGTATTTCTTTTGGATCTCCCATCGAATGAAGACTCTCGAAATAAAATAGTCGAAAATGCCAAGGAAAGAATTTTAAATTCACGCCCCCCTCTTTTGGTTGAAAAAAGCAAAATTGACTTAATTTCTGCGGGCAACACAGAGGATGATTTTAATTTGGTTGGGGATGCAGATTGGGTTGTTGAAGCTGTTGTTGAGAGAATTGATATCAAACACAGCATCTATAAAAAAATAGAAAATGTTAGAAAACCAGATTCCGTTATCTCTTCCAACACATCAACAATACCACTTAAAGTTTTGTCGGAAAATATGTCCGGTGAGATGAAGAAAAATTTTTGCATCACGCATTTTTTTAACCCCGTTCGGTACATGAGTCTCTTGGAAATAGTTACAGAGCCAATTAATGATAAAGAAAAAATTGACATACTAAAATCTTTTTGTGATGAAAAACTTGGCAAGGGTGTCATCATTTGTAATGATACGCCAGGCTTTTTGGGAAATCGTATAGGTGTCTATGCAATACAAGTTGCAATGACGGAAGCATTCAAAATGGGCTTAACTATTGAAGAAGCAGATGCGGTATTTGGAAGACCAATGGGCATTCCCAAAACAGGAGTGTTTGGTTTGTATGATTTAATAGGTATTGACCTTATGGCTGATGTTCTTAAAAGTTTTGTTAAAGAACTTCCAAAGGATGATCCTTTTCATGAAGTAGCACAAGAAATTCCTTTGATAACAAAATTAATAAAAGAAGGTTATACAGGTAGAAAAGGAAAAGGAGGTTTTTACCGTATAAATAAAGAAAATGGTAAAAAAGTTTTAGAAGCAATCAATTTAAAAACCCAAAAATATTCACCTGCTAAAAAAATTGAATTAAAAATTAATCAAAAACTTATAGATGAAAAAACAAATATAAATCAACTTATAAATAGTAATGATAATTATGGAAAATATGCTTGGTCTGTAGTTTCCAAAATAATTAATTATGCATCATCTTTAATTCCTAACGTAACTCAAGAACATAATAATATAGATGAAGCAATGAGATTAGGATTTAATTGGACAATGGGTCCTTTTGAGATACTTGAAGAAATAGAAATTAAAAAATTTGCTGAAAAAGATCAGGATTTAAAATTAAGCAAATATATTAAAGCTTTGTACTTAGAAGACGCCAAAAATTGGTATGGAGAAAAACAATTGTATGTTGATAAAAAGAGCAAGCCAACTTTAAGAAAACCAGGGATTTATTTTTGGAAAGAATACTCTAAAATCCCTAAGTATATACAGGATTATAGAAGTTCATCGGCAAAGATTTGGAGTAGAAAAAAATATAATATCGTTGAATTTACAACAAAGGCAAATGTTTTGGATTATGAATCAATGATAGCTCTTAACAACGCCACTGAAGATAACTTAATAATTATTAATGATGCAATGCAATTTTCTGCAGGAGTAAATTTAAATTATGTAATGAATTTTGCTAGTGAAGGAAAATGGAAAGAAATAGAAAAATTTATTTATAATTTTCAAAGAGCTTGTAAGACTATGAAATATTCTTCAAACCCTGTCATTTCTGCACCTTCAGGTTTAGCAATTGGAGGTGGCTTTGAGGTTGTTGCGCAAAGTGATTATGTTGTTTCACACACAAATGTAGTGCTTGGGTTAGTTGAAACATTAGTAGGATTAATTCCAGCAGGAGGTGGTTGCAAGGAAATGCTTTTTCGATGGATGCAGACAGAAGAAGCAAAAAAAGATCCTAATTTTGCCTCATTAAAAGTTTTTGATATTTTAGGATATGCAAAGACTGCTAGTTCTCCTAATGAAGCTATCCCTTACAAATTTTTATTGGAGAAAGATAAAGTTGTTATCAATAGGGATAGATTATTGCATGAAGCTGAAAAATTATTAGAAGAAATAAAAAAAGATTATAAGCCACCAAAAGAACCTATATTTAATTTACCAGGTTCGAGTGTTAGAGATAAGATGTATGAAATTTTAGAAAATTTAAACAAAGAAAAAAAAATATTGGATCATGGAATGGAAGTAGGTAAGCAGTTGGCTTTTGTTTTAAGTGGTGGAAATACAACTTTGGATAAAGAATTAATGGAAGATGATTTGTACGCTTTGGAATTGGATGCGTTTATGAACTTAATTCAAATGCCAAAAACACAAGAGCGAATTAAACATACTTTGGAAACGGGGAAACCATTAGTAAATTAAATGTTTTTCTTATAATGATATCAATAATTTTTTTAGGAGAAAAGATTGAATAATTTTTCAACTCATCTAGATAAGAACAGGGCAAATTACATACCTTTGACCCCCCTTACTTTTATTGAGCGAACAAAAGATGTTTACCCTGAGTATGAATCGGTTATTTACGGGAATCGTTCTTATACTTGGTTGAAAACATATAATCGGTGTACGCAATTTGCCAGCGCTCTGGAGAAACAAGGCATTGGCCTTGGAAGCACTGTTTCTATTATTGCTGCAAATACACCGGAGTTGCTGGAAGCCCACTATTCTATTCCTATGACAGGGGGTGTAATAAATACCATTAATACCCGTTTGGATGCGCAGACCATCGCCTATATTTTAGAACATAGTGATGCAAAACTTCTTATCACGGATACACAATTTTCTCCTACAGTAAAAAAAGCTTTAGAAATGTACGGAAAAAAAATACCAATCATTGATATTGTTGATGATCAAGCAAAGTTAGAGGAAGGAGAGGGGGAAAGATTGGGAGAATGGACCTATGAAGAATATCTATCCAAAGGTGACATCGACTATAAATGGAAAAGACCAGAAGATGAATGGCAAGCCATCTCTCTAAACTATACCTCAGGTACTACAGGCAAACCTAAAGGTGTTGTGTATCATCACCGTGGCTCATATCTTATGTCAACGGGGAGCATAACAGCCTGGAATATGCCAAACCGACTAACATATCTATACACCGTTCCGATGTTTCATTGTAATGGATGGGGATACCCGTGGACCTCATCATTATTGGCTGCAAAAATTATTTGTTGTCGGTACATTACAGCAGGCGATATTTACAACCTTATAGATAAACACAAAGTTACTCATTTTGGAGGAGCACCTATTGTTTTAAACATTATAGCAAATGCAACTGCTGAAGAAAAAAAACCTTTATTCAATAAAGTCTATGCGATGACCGCTGGCGCACCTCCTACAAGTGCTATTTTGGACAAAATGGAAAAGTTAGGATTTGAGGTATTACACGTGTACGGCTTAACTGAAACCTACGGACATATGCTACATTGTGCGTGGAATGAAAACTGGAATAAATTATCAAGCGAAGAACAAGCAGATATTAAATCTCGTCAAGGCGTGAGATATCCTAATACAGAAGAAGCAATTGTACTTAATCCTCAAACATATCAACCTGTTCCTCGTGACGGTAAAACAATGGGAGAGATTATGATACGTGGCAACATTGTGATGAAAGGGTATTATAAAAATAAAGAAGCAACAGAAAATGTTATGAAAAATGGATGGTTTCATTCAGGAGATTTAGCCGTCATGTATCCTGATGGTTATATTTTAATCAAAGACCGCTCGAAAGATATTATTATTTCAGGAGGGGAAAATATTTCTTCTGTTGAAGTAGAGAATATTATTGCTAAGCATCAAGCAGTTTCACTAGTGGCTGTTGTTGCAAAACCAGATGAAAAATGGGGCGAAACTCCATGTGCTTTTGTAGAGTTAATTGCTGGGAAATCTGTTAACGAAGAAGAAATCATTTATTTTTGCAAAGATAAAATGGCTGGATTTAAAAGACCAAAGCATATAATCTTTGGTGAATTACCTAAAACATCGACTGGAAAAATACAAAAATTTGAATTAAGAAATAAAGCAAAGGAGTTATAAATGGATCCAAAAACATATAAGTTTGATACTTTAAGTTTACATGCAGGCTATCTGCCAGATAATAATGCAGGTTCAAGACAGGTTCCCATATATCAAACTACATCTTACATGTTTGATGATGTAGATCACGCAGCAGCGTTATTTAATTTAGAAAGAGGCGGACATATTTATAGTCGTATCTCGAATCCAACTGTAGCTGTTTTAGAAGAGCGAGTAGCAGCTTTAGAAGGAGGCACGGCAGCCTTAGCTACAGCATCAGGCATGAGCGCAATTTTTCTTGCGATAATGACTGTGTGTCAAACCGGTGATCATATTGTAGCTTCATCGCAGTTATATGGTGGTTCAGTAAACTTACTTCGATTAACTTTACCAAAATTTGGCATTACAACTACATTTGTTAAACCGCGTGATACAGGAGGTTTTAAAAAGGCTATTCAAAAAAATACAAAATTTATTTTTGGTGAACTTTTAGGAAATCCTGGAAATGAATTAATGAATATGCCAGCTATTGCAGATATAGCTCATGAAGCTGGTATTCCTCTTATGGTTGATAGTACTTATCAAACACCTTATCTATGTAGACCTTTTGAACATGGAGCTGATATCGTTATTCATTCTTTAACAAAATGGATGGCAGGTCATGGCTCATCAATGGCAGGTGTAATTGTTGAAGGTGGAAAATTTGACTGGATGCAGAATAATAAATTTCCACAAATGACTGAACCTTATGAAGGTTATCATGGTTTGTCTTTTGCTGAAGAATTTGGTCCTGTAACATTTACCATGAAGGCTCGAGCAGAAGGAATGAGAGATTTTGGACCTTGTTTAAGTCCTCAAAATGCATGGAATGTAATGCAAGGAATTGAAACTTTATCGGTACGCATGGAAAAACATTGCTCAAATGCTGAGAAAATGGTTAAATATTTATTAGATCATGAAAGTGTTGCATGGGTTTCACATCCAAGCGCACCTGATCATCCTGATTTTGAATTAGCAAAAAAACTTCTACCAAATGGCAAAGGATCAATGATTGCTTTTGGAATTAAAGGTGGCAAAGAAGCTGGAGTTGATTTTATTAACAATGTTAAACTTGCATCACATTTAGCAAATGTTGGTGATACAAGAACACTAGTAATTCATCCTGCTTCAGGGACACATTCACAAATGGATGAAGCAACTTTAAAGTTTGCTGGTCTTTCACAAGATATGATTCGTTTATCTGTAGGGATTGAAGATATTGAAGATTTAAAAAATGATTTTGAAATTGGATTCAGAGCAGCAAAAAAACCAAAGCTTGTAGCTAATCAATGAAGTTTAAAGTAAATAACGATAAGGTTTTTGCCTCAACGGGAGGACGACCTTTCGATAAAGACAAACCTTTAATTGTTTTTGTTCATGGTAGCGGTCTTACACATATGGTTTGGGTTTTACAAACGAGGTATTTTGCTTTTCATGGATATAGTGTTCTTGCTCTTGATTTGCCAGGACATGGTTTATCAGGGGGTAAAAGTTTAAAATCTATAGAAGACATGGCGGACTGGGTTAGTGATGTAATTGAAGTAGTAGGTTATAAAGAGGCCTCACTTGTTGGTCACTCTCAAGGATGTTTAGTAACTGTTGAATGTGCTTCTCGATATCCTGAAAAAATTAAAACTTTAAGTTTAATGGGTGGTGCCGCAGCAATACCAATGAATCCAGAATTATTAGCGCTTGCAGAAAACAGTGATCCTAAAGCGGTAGATTTAATGATGGATTGGGCGCATGGTCCCTCCGGTCATTTTGGAGGCCATCCTGTTCCAGGATTATATCATCTTAATACAGGTTCAATGTTAATTCAGAGTAGAGAAATTAAAGATACTCTTGGTGTGGACTTTAGAGCTTGCGATAACTATAAAAATGGATTTGAAGCTGCAAAAAAATTATCTTTGCCAACTTTAAATATTTTGGCTGAACTAGATAAAATGTGCCCACTTAAAGAAGGAAAAAAATTAGCTGACTCTATTAAAGATTGCGAATTACAAATAATTAAGAACTGCGGACACATGATGCTTTTAGAAGAGGCAGATAAAACTTTAGCAGTCTTAAAGAAATTTATTACAACTAATTATTCTACTCAATAATTAGAAAGTTTATTATTTTTTAGAATTTTCAGATGTTGGTTTATCAGGTCTTGTCATTTCTTCAAGTTTGCGCATTTCTTCTTCTTGTTCGAGACGTTCTTTATCTAATCTCTTCTGTTTACGAGCTTCAGCTTTTTGTTTTAGCTTGAGCTGTTTTTCCATTTTGCGATCTCCTGCTTTTGATTTGTGATTGAAATGTATGCCCATAAAAACCTCTGTGGCCTTATACTAAAAAAAATATTTTTTTTCTAGTAAGGAGTAGAAAATCCTTTGTTTCTGGTTAACTAATCTATGCCCTATAAAGAGTATCATTATTAATGTTAAAATTTATTTATTCTGATACAATAAATAAATAATCAAAACAAAATCATTTTTACAAAGTAGTGAATAATACTAGTATTCTAAGCGAACCTTCATTTTGTCCTACTTCTAATCCTAAAAAATTAATTTTTTTGCTTCATGGATATGGAGATAATGCTAAAAATTTTATTCAATTGGCGAATACATTACATGAGTTTGATTGGCAAGTGAACTATATTGCTTTAGAGGCTCCTTCAATAATTCCTAATTTTCCATCTGGAAGACAATGGTTTGATATATATCCTAAAGGTAAATACATTAGTGAAGCTGGTCCAGAAGAGATTAATATTATTAGATCTGAAGTGTTAAATGCTGTTAAGTATATAAAAAATAGAATCATAAAAATTAAAGATCAATTTGCGTTAGATTTTTCTGATTGCTTTGTAGTGGGTTTTTCACAAGGAGGAATAATGACATTTGAGTTTGGACATTACATAAACAAAAAACTTGCTGGGTTAGCAATTATGTCCGGACGGATAATGGAAGATCAAGATATTAGTAGTTTTAATTTTTTACAAACACCACTTTTTATATCACATGGTGATAAAGATGATGTGCTTCATATAAAAAATTTTTATAAATCCTGTGAATTTTTAAAAAAGAATAAATTCAATTTTGAAGAAAATTTATTGAAAGATGATAGCCACACAATTTCATCAGAAGCAATAGATTTATTACAAAAATTTATAAAAAAAAACCTATGATATCATCGAATTATCATATTATAATATTACAATATTAATAATATGGTTTGGAGCAGCAGAATATAACATGAGTGGAATAGCAAGTCCTACTTTGGTCTTAAATGCTGATTTTCGACCACTTTCTTATTATCCTCTTTCTCTTTGTTCTTGGCAAGATGCTGTCAAATCAGTTTTTTTAAAACGTGTCTCCATAATTGAAAGTTATGAAAAGGAAGTACACTCACCATCAATTACTTTTCGCTTACCAAGTGTAATTGCACTAAAAGACTATGTTATGCTTCAACGAAAACCAGCCTTTACTAGATTTAATGTTTTTTTACGTGATAATTTTACTTGTCAATATTGTCACCATCGTCATCAAGCAAATGAATTAACTTTTGACCATCTCATCCCCAGATGTTTAAATGGCAAAACAAGCTGGAGTAATGTTGTTTCTGCATGTACAAATTGTAATTTAAAAAAAGGAAGACGTTTATTAAAATTTACTGATATGAAGTTGTTAAGGGAACCGATTAGACCTACATCTATACAATTACAAAATAATGGACGAAACTTTCCTCCTAATTTTTTACATGAAAGTTGGCGTGACTATTTATATTGGGATACTGAACTACAAAATTAAATTTTTTTTGACACAGCAATAGCTGTCTTACATCCTATCTCAATAATTTTACTTAATATTTTATAGCCTGGAGCTTTTTCAGCATCATGTGCTATTCCAATATCGTGATGCTCAAGTTCGTCTGCCTCAAACTTTTTAATAATTTTTTTTAATTTTTTTTGATCATTCTCTAATAAAGATAATTGTTCGTGATAGTGTTCGCCGATAACTTTTTCAACTGCAACTGTGCAAGCCATAGCTGCTTTTTCACCCATTATGGCTGTAGCTGCACCTAATGCATAACCCGCTACATTCCAAATAGGCAAAAGAGCTGTAGGGCGAACACGATTATTAACAATGAGTTGTTGAAATGTTTCAATATGCTCTTGTTCTTGATCAGCCATGTGTTGGATGGTTTTCCCTATTTTAGAATTTTTCCCAAATATAGCGATTTGACCATCATATATCCTAGTGGCCCCATATTCTCCTGCATGATCAACACGAATGATTTCTTCAAGGATAGAACGATCTGTATATACTTTTTCAATTTTAGTTTTTTTTCGAGCCATAAAAATATTGTAAAATAAACATAGTATTAAAAAAAAGAATTAATAGAAGTAAAAGAGAATTTAAAGTAGCAGCAGATAAACCTCCTATGGTCCATGTGATCTCAGAACAATTTACAATGGCTTGATTTGCAATCTGTTGTTTAAGATTTTGAATTGAATCAGTTTGTGAAAGTGTTCCTGAACAGCTTGCAGGCCCAGATAAAATTTTATTTTCAATACCTATATGCCAAATGGAATAAAACAATCCGTAAATGAGGAAAATCTGAATAAAAACATATAACCAAATATTTCTAGTTTGCTTAAAAAAATTAAACAAAATTATAAGCAATATAATCAAATAATAAGGATGTCGTTGTTTAAGACACATTTTGCAAGGTGTTAAATCAAGAACAAATTCAGCAAAAAGAGCACTAGCAATAGCAAAAATGCTTAGAACAAAAACTATAATTAACCAGCTATTAAGTATACGCTTCATAATAATTTAAACATCATTATTCCTCCAACTAGTAGAATAAAAAACAATGTAGTCAAAATATTAAAATATTTATCAATATATTTTTTTATATAATTTCCAAAATATTTTAGCAATATTGCCACTAAATAAAATCGCAAACCCCTTGAAATCAAAGAAATAATTGTAAAGCTAATTAAATTAATTTCTAATGCACCGCTTGCTATTGTAATAATTTTAAATGGAAAAAATGTAAGACCAGCAAAAAATATAAACCAAAGCCAAATTTCACCTTCATATTTAGATTTAAAATTAGAAAACTCATTTTCAAATGAGTATAATTCAATTATAAATTCACCGATTGTTAAATAAAAAAAATATCCTATACAATATCCAACCAGTCCACCTGAGACCGAACTAACTGTGCATATCAAAGCATATAACCAAGCCTTAGTTCTCTTAGCTAGTATCATGGGGATAAGAATGATATCGGGGGGAATTGGAAAAAAGGAACTTTCTACAAAAGCAATAAAAAAAAGAAACCAAGAAGCTTTTGGATGACCGGATTTTGTAAGAGTCCAATCATATAATTTACGAAGAATTCTCATTTTTTTTGGTAGGAGTAGAGGGAATCGAACCCACACCACCGAAGTGACCGGATTTTGAATCCGGCGCGTCTACCAATTCCGCCATACTCCCATATTGTTTTTCCCACTTTTAATTGGTTTTTAAAGTTAAGTCTATGAGCATATTTTGATAAATTCAATTCGCAAAGCTTTGTAAAAGAGTCATGATATTTTTCAAAATTTCTTTTTAAGAAAAGATAGATTATTTTAAATCTATCTCTATCTAGACCTTATGAAAAAAGCACTACTCCTAATGCTATTAATTTTTACAACGATGATTTCCGCTGCTGAAGAAGATATTAACTTACCGTTTACTCCAGATAGCGCTAAATACTGGCAGTATATTAGTGATAGAACAATGGGGGGGTATCCGATGGCCAGGTTGATCTTGAGCAAGATGAAGAAATATTTTTTGCAAGACTTACAGGCAATGTAAGCACAAAGAATAATGGTGGCTTTATTCAATTGCGCTCAAGATTCTCATTTGCTAATTTAGAAAAAGATGGCAAAAAACTTAAAGGTGTTCGTCTTAACGTGCGAGGCAATGGTGAAACTTATTATATTTTTATTCGGACTAATGAAACTCAGTCCTATCGTGATTATTATTCGGTCTCATTTAAGGCAAAATCTAACTGGGAAATGATTGACTTACCTTTTAATAAATTCAAACATAAATTTTTAAATAATTCAACCTTAGAGGGTAAAAATATAAGAACCTTTGGTATTGTCGCTTATGGTCGTGATTTTATATCTGATGTTTCAGTTTCAAAAATAATTTTTTACTATTAGGTCGTAAAATTTTATTTAAAAGCGTCGAATGGGAGTTTTTAAAAAATAAACGGAGTTTATTTCTTTAGATTAATTAGAGATTTAGAAATAAGTGACCGGATTTTGAATCTGGCGCATTTACCAGTTCGGTCATACTCCTAGTTATAAGTTCTTTGATTAAAACGTCCAAGTTTCCTTAAATCACTCTTGCTTTCTCATCAACCATTATCATGATACGGGTATTATAAAAGTTTTTAAGGCGACGACTGGGAATCGTTATCAAGAATAAATTCAAAATATGATTATAAGTGATTCAAGTAAATTAGAAAATTAATTCTAATATTGTTTTTTAGTCTCCAACTATGAATAAAATTAAACTAAAAATTATTTGTATTTCATATAAATATAAATTTAAGATAAATGTTGAATTCAAATTAAAAAAAATTTAGAAACCATATTAGTAATGTGTGGAATAGTTGGTATTGCAAGTAATAAAAATTGCATCCATGCATTAATTTCTGGATTAAAATGTTTAGAGTATAGAGGTTATGATTCCTCAGGTATAGCAACTAGCATTAATAATCGTTTAAGCTACCAAAAAAGTAAGGGAAAAATTTCTAATTTAATTGAAAAATTATCTAAAGAAGAATTAGAAGGAAATACTGCTATTGCACATACACGATGGGCAACACATGGCAAGCCAAATCTTATTAATGCTCATCCTTTTATAAAAGAAAATTGCGCATTGGTGCATAACGGTATTGTCGAAAACTATGAAGAACTTATCAAAATATTTTCTGTAGATATTAATACTATTGAATCAGAAACTGATACTGAAGTAATTGCAGAAATTTATAGTAAATTACTTAATGATTTTAATAATCCTGTTGAAGCTTTAAAAACTATGATGAGTAAAATTGAAGGAACCTTTGCTTTCGCATTTTTAATTAAAGGAACGCAATCAATCTATGCTGCAAGAAAAGGTAGTCCTATAGTTGTTGGATTGTCAGACAAATATAATGCCTTGAGTTCAGATTTATTAGGTTTACCCGATCATGTGAAGGAAATTATTTTTCTTAAGGAAAACGATATTTTAGAGCTTAATAATTCTTCATTTTCAATTTTTAATTTAAAGGGAGAAAAAATTGAAAGAGAAATTCATCCACACAGTAGTAAAAATGAATTAATTACTAAAGGTAATTTTAAGCATTTTATGCAAAAAGAAATATATCATCAGCCAATGAGTATTGATGATACAGTACTAAATTTTACTGATAGAAAAACTGGCACTGTGCTTTTACCAAAGTCTGAAATTGATTTTAATGTTGTTACAAACTTACATTTGGTAGGATGTGGTACAGCTTTTCATGCTTGTATGATTGCTAAATATTGGTTTGAGCAAATTACACATATGCCAACTTCAATTGATATTGGATCAGAATATCGCTACAGACAAGATCCTATAAATAAAGATTTTGTAGGAGTAGCAGTTTCTCAATCAGGAGAAACAATGGATACCCTAGAGTGCTTAAAAAAATTTAATAATAATGGTCTTTATTCAGTTTCTATTGTTAATGTAATTAATAGTACTATAGCTAGAGAGAGCAATTATATCTTACCAACAATAGCTGGACCTGAAATAGGAGTAGCTTCAACTAAAGCATTTACATCTCAATTAATAGTTTTGGCCTTATTTTCTCTATATATTCAACAACAACGAAAAATTAGCAACCCTTTATACAATAAAATTTTTTATTCTTTGTTTGATTTATCTAAGTTACTTCAAATAATTTTAGAAAATACAAAAACCATTAAAAATGTAGCAAGAACTTTAAGAGATTCTAAAAGTATTTTTTATATTGGAAGAGGTACAATGTATCCTTTGGCTTTAGAAGGAGCCTTAAAACTAAAAGAAATCACATATAAACATTGTGAAGGATATGCAGCGGGAGAATTAAAACATGGCCCACTTGCTTTAATTGAAAAAAATATACCCGTTATTGTTTTAGCCCCTTGTGATAACAATTTTACAAAATTGTTATCCAACGTTCAGGAAATAAAAGCACGAGAAGGCAAAATAATAATGATTACCGATAAACAAGGGGTGCAGAAGGCTGAAAAATATTCTGATGAGATGATAATATTACCGAATTCAAATATTGTTACTGCGCCCATTATTTATTCTTTGCCTATTCAAATGATAGCCTATTATTTAGCTGTTTTACTAGGAACTGATATTGATCAACCTCGTAATCTTGCAAAATCTGTTACGGTGGAATAATTTACAAGGAGAGAGTTTATTATCACAAACTTACTACTGAGGATGCAATTGCTATTATTAACGTAATTGTGAAAACTATATATAAAGTTGTTTTCTATAAATTTTTCGTTTGTTAAATGAATGATTAAAAATTTTTTTATGAAAAATTAAATTTTATCAGACTTTAACATGTGAATTAGCATGCTCTTTTATCTTTAAAAGCATTGCGTAAACACCATTTCTTCTACCTGGAGTTAATAATACATTTAATTCTAAACCATCTAATAAATTTAGATTAGTACTATTTATTTCTTCTGGTGTGTGACCTCCATAAATATCGGTCAAAATCGTAACCATACCTTTAGAAATAAAGGCATCAGAATCAGAATGAAAATACATTAGGTTATTTTTAAGATAAGGAACAAGCCATACTTGAGCCTGACATCCAGTTACCTTAAATGAATCTTGTCTATATTCTTCTGGAAAAATTGGTGAATTTTTGCTTTGATCCAAAAGGAATCTATACTTTTCCATTGTATCTTCAAAGCAATCAAGGCTTTCTTTATAAAAAGAAATTTTATCTTTAATACTCATTTGTTTATATGTTCTCTTAAGATCATAGCAGATTCTTCAGGTAATACATCCATAATAAATACCCCAGCCATTGATTCTGATCCAGCTAACACTTTAGGTTTATCTCCTGAACGAAGAGGAGGATAAAATTCAACATGAAAATGAAAAGTATCATCTTCAAGATTTGGAGCAGCATGCATACCCATTATGTAAGGGCATTTTTTTTGCAAAAAAGAGTCATACCCTTTTATTACTTTTTGAAAGCAGTTAGAGAAAGATTTAATTTCTACTTCAGTAAATTGCCAAGGACCTGCTTTTCTTTTTTTTGGCATAATCCATATTTCGTATGCATATCTTGCAAAAGGTGGAACAGCTGCAATCATATGGTCATCTTGAAATAAAAAATATTTTTCTTTTAAGTTTTGCATCATGGATAGGATAAAATTTTCTTTTTGAAAAGATAAAATTTCTTTTTCAATAACCGGGGGTATAAAGGGATAACAGTAAATTTGTCCATGAGGATGGTGAAGAGTTACCCCACATTCCTCCCCTCTGTTTTCAAAAGGAAGAACGTAGGCAATATCTTTTCTTGGTAACAAATTAATGTAGCGATCAATCCAGGTTTCAGTTAATAAAGTAATACGTTCCAATGGCATGTCAGCAATAGTATCGAGATGGCCAGATGAATAAACTACAACTTCACAAGTGCCATTAGATGGTTTAGTTTCTAAACCATCAAGAACAATATCCTCTGCATGTGTATTGAAACTTGACCAACGATTAGGGAAAACAGCTATTTCAAAGTCTTTAAAAGGTATTTCTGTCGGAAAATTAAGATTACCTCCTGGACACAATGGACAATATTTTTTTGGTGGAAAGGCAGTTCTGTTTCTTCTACTTATCGAATATGTAACCCATTCTGATCTTGATGGATTCCAACGTAGATGAGGAGTAGAGGGAGACGTTATATCTAATTCAATTGTATTTTTTTCTGTATGAGTATCATAACCAAACAACAAAAGATCACGACCATCATTGCGTTTAAAAATTCTTTTATGCATAATTATTGTTTAGTAGTTTTTTTTCCCAATCAATTGATGTTTTAATTATAAATGACAAGTCATTATATTTTGCTTTCCAGTTTAATACTTTTTTAAGCTTTGATACGTTAGATATAAGCATTGATGAATCCCCAACTCTTCTATTACCTATTTCAAAAGTAATAGGTTTGTTATTTATAATGTTAAATATTTTAATCACTTCTTTAACTGAGTAGCCTTTACCATATCCGCAATTTAAAATAATAGGTTTTTGATTTGCAATTAAATAAGCTGCAGCTTTTAAATGTATGTCTGCTAAATCAGAGACATGAATATAATCTCTTATTGCTGTGCCATCATAAGTAGGATAATCGTTTCCAAAAATAATTATCTTGTCTCTTTTCCCAACTGCAACTTCGCTAATAATTTTAATCAAATGTGTTGACTCTTTACTGATTAAACCAGAACGTAATAATGGATCCGCTCCAGCAACATTAAAATATCGCAAAATGATGTAATTAATTTTTGAATTTTCTTTAAGGTAGTTTTCTGTTTGAATTTTTGATTCTCCATACGGATTAAGAGGTTTAAGCTGGTCTTCTTCTATAACAATTTTCGAGTTAATAGGATTGCCATAGGCTGCAGCAGTAGAAGAAAAAATAATATTTGTAAGATTATTTTTAATACATGTATCAAATAATATTTTGGCATTTTCAGTATTATTATTAAAATATTTTTTAGGATTACGAACAGATTCTTCAACTTGTATAAAGCCTGCAAAATGCATTAAAGCATCAAATTTTTTTTTTTGAATTAGTTTGCTAACTGTTGAAGTATCGTTAATATTACATTCTACAAAACTTGCATTGGGGGGTATCAATTTTTTATTTCCTGTGCTTAGGTCATCAATTATGGTGATCTGATGTCCTGCGTCTAATAATGCCAAGGAAGTGTGACTACCTATATATCCTGCTCCTCCAGTTAATAGAATTTTCATAAATTCTAAGTATATTAATTTAATTTGTACACAAAAGGTATAAAATACTAAGATAACCCCATTAGGTATTTGTTTATCCCTGTATAGTTAAAGATGATAATTATATGCATCCATTAGATACGGTTATTCTATTGAATTGAAGTAAAAGTCTGTTAATACTTTTTATTTTCCAAATGGGAAATATTGGAATAATAATAAATGAGGTTAAACAATAAAAAAGTGGTTGTCACGGCAGCCGCACAAGGAATCGGTAAAGCGACAGCATTAGCATTTAATAGTGAAGGTGCAAAAGTTATTGCAACAGATATTAATTCTGAAAGATTAGGAGAATTAAAAAATGAAAATTCAAAAATACACACACAACAGTTAGATGCTACTAATAAAAACGCTGTAGAAAGTTTTGCTGAATCAATTGATGATATTGATATTTTATTTCATGCAGTAGGATTTGTTCATCATGGCACAATTATGGATTGCTCCTCTGAGGAATTTTATAATTCAATAAATATTAATGTGTATTCAGCGTATTTAATGAGTTCAATATTATTGCCCAAAATGTTGAAAAAAAAGAAAGGTAATATAATTATTGTTTCATCGGCAGCTTCTAATGTTAAAGGTGCCCCTAACAGATTTATATATGGAACAACTAAGGCTGCTTTAAATGGATTTGTTAAAGCTATGGCAGTTGATTACGTAAAAGATGGAATTCGTTGTAATGCAATTTTACCAGGTACAGTTGAAACTCCTTCTTGGGAGGGAAGAGTAAATATGGCAGATGATCCCAAAAAAGCACGCATAGATTTTATAAATAGACAAGCTATGGGGAGATTGGCACAGCCAGAAGAAATAGCTTCCTTAGCTATATATTTAGCAAGTGATGAATCAGATTTTGTAACTGGTACATTAAATTTAATTGATGGAGGATGGACTTTATAGTGAAAACATTAAGATTTAGATTAGGTAGTTTAGTAAAACCTGGAATACTGGACGACGAAAAAAATGTCAGGGACGCATCTAGCCTAATTCATGATTGGGATAGCTCGACGGTAACGATTGAAAAACTTGATTTTATTAAATCAATTGACTTATTAACTCTTCCTGAAGTAGAAAAAATTGATAGCATTGCTCCATGTATTTGCAAAAAAAGTATGGGAAAATTTATTTGTATTGGATTAAATTATTCAGATCATGCATTAGAAACAGGTATGGAAGTACCACCCGAGCCAATTATGTTTATGAAAGCAACAAGTTCAGTTATTGGTCCAAATGATGATGTCATTATTCCAAAAAAATCTCAAAAATCTGATTGGGAAGTTGAGCTTGGAGTTATTATTGGAAAAGAAGCAAAATATATAAGCGAACAACAATCTCAGGATCATATAGCAGGTTACTGTGTAGTTAATGATCTTAGTGAAAGAGCATTTCAACTAGAACACTCAGGTCAATGGGATAAAGGAAAATCTTGTGATACTTTTGGGCCTATCGGACCATATTTAGTTACCAAAGATGAGATAGCTGATCCCCAAAATTTAAAATTATGGCTTGATCTTAATGGAAAACGTATGCAAGATGGATCGACCAAGACCATGGTATATGGTGTTAATTTCTTAGTTAGTTATTTAAGTCAGTTTATGTCATTGCAGCCAGGTGATATAATTTCTACTGGAACTCCTCCAGGAGTTGGTATGGGTATGAAACCTCAAATATTCTTGAAACCTGGGGATATTATGACATTGGGAATTGAAGGATTGGGACAGCAGACTCTAAAAACTATTTCAGCTTGATGTTTGGAAGTATAAATAATTGTCATAATGTAAAAGATTTTAGACGATTAGCCAAAAGACGATTGCCCAGTCCAATTTTTCATTACATAGACGGCGCAGCTGATGATGAAGTTACTTACCGTCGTAATACGGAGGCTTATGAGCAGTGTGACTTAATTCCTAATGTTTTAGCTGGTGTAAAAGATATTGATATGTCAACAACTGTAATGGGACAGAAGCTTGATATGCCTCTTTATTTTGCTCCTACTGCCTTACAGAGATTATTTCATCATGATGGAGAAATAGCTGTTGGTAAAGCTGCAGAAAAGTTCGGTACAATGTTTGGTATATCTTCATTAGGTACAGCAAGTATTGAGGAAATTTCTAATTTAATTTCCACTCCAAAACTTTTTCAATTGTACGTACATAATGATAAAGGTTTAAATAAAGATCTAGTTGATCGATGTAAGGATTCTAACTTTGATGCTATGGCTGTAACAGTTGATACAATCGTTGGAGGTAATAGAGAACGTGATCTTTATACTGGTTTTACTATACCAATGAAATTAAAATTAAATAGTATGATGAGCTTTGCTCTGCATCCTAGTTGGGCTTTAAATTATTTCATGCATTCTAAATGGGAATTAAGTAATTTAAAAGATTATATTGCTGAAGGAACTAACGTAATGACCAATATTGGAGATTATTTTACTAAAATGATTGATCAATCTTTAAATTGGAAAGCTGTAGAAGAAATTAATAAAGATTGGGGAAAGCAATTTGCACTTAAGGGCATAATGTCTGTAGAAGATGCCAAAAGAGCCGTTGATATTGGTGCCACAGCAATTATGGTATCAAACCATGGTGGACGTCAACTTGATGGATCAAGATCACCTTTCGATCAATTAGAAGAAATTGTTGATGCTGTTGGTGATAAGATTGATGTTATTTGTGAGGGAGGTATTCGTCGAGGCACACATGTTTTAAAAGCCTTATCCCTTGGAGCAAAAGCATGTTCTGGTGGAAGAATGTATTTATATGCACTTGCTGCAGGTGGACAAAAAGGGGTAGAAAAAGCTATGGGTAATTTGCGCAATGAAATTGAACGTGATATGAAATTAATGGGAGTTACAAGTGTCGATCAATTATCGAGAAAAAATATTAAATTTAGATAAATTTAAAAAAAGTTATTTATTAGTAGTGAAATTTATTCTAAGATTTTTTTATGAATCAAGAAGTGGAACCTATTCATATTGGAGAAGTAGAAGATATTGATCTAGGAAGTGTAGAAAATTTTGAGCATGAAGAAATTGATTATGCAATTTTTCATTTAGAAAGTGGTTTTTTTGCTACCCAAGGGCATTGTAATTGTGAAGATCAGGTATTTATTTACGAAGCTAATGTGGAAGGAGAAGAGCTTGAATGTGCAAGTTGCAGTAATATTTACAGCATCGTTTCTGGAGATCCTATTAGCAATGATGAGCTCATACCACTTAGAGTTTATGATGTTAGTGTAGAAAATGGAAGTATTTATTTAAATTTATAAATTTAAATTTTTTCTATTAACAATATTAGTAACATTTAATTCAGATTTTCCTTGAAGGAAATACTCTACATTCTCAGCACTTTCTAATGACATTCGTTTACGGCACTCAAGTGTTAAGGCAGCATTATGGGGTGTCAATAAAATGCTATCTAATTCAAATAATGGATGATCTTTTATAGGAGGCTCTTTTTCAAATACATCTAAACCCGCACCATATATTTTCTTATTTTGTAGTGCCCATAACAAATCATTTTCATTAACTATACCACCTCGTGCTGTATTTATTAAAACACAATTTTCTTTCATTTTTAAAAATTGATCTCGTCCAATTAAGTTTTTAGTTTCATTATTTAATGGCATATGGATCGTTATAAAATCAGCTAACGTAAGTCCTTCTGCAAAATTAACTTTATGACAATGTTTGTTTTCTATGAATTCTTTTTTAACAAAAGGATCATATACATATACTTTAGATTCAAAGCCTAAACATCTTTGTGCTACAGCTTGTCCGACACGACCAAATCCTAAAATGAAAACACTTTTTTCATACAACTCAAAAAAATTAGGTAAGTTTGTTTTTTGATTAAAGTTCCCTTTTTTTACCAATGCATCAGATTTATTAATTTTTTTAGACAAGTATAAAAACATTGTCATTACGTGCTCTGCTACACTTACTGAATTAGCTGTTCCTGTTACAGCAAGTGCTATTTTATTTTCATTAAGATAGTTGAGATCAACATTATCATACCCAACACCGTGGCGAGCAACAATTTTAAGATTAGAACATTCACACATGACATCGGCGGAAAGGGTAGCAGTGCGAAGGATAACTCCGTCTACATCACTTAGTTCTTTTATAAGATTTTCTTTAGTAAAATCGGTGATTTCAAACACAACATATTGCAACTTTTGCAGAAATTCCCATCCATATTTGTGAATAGGTCCAAGAATCGCAATTTTTTTCATAAGAAAAATTTATATAAGATAAATTATTTAAAATTAATATAATTAGATCTTGTAATACCTTTAATTATATTAAATATAAATTTTTAATTTTTATTTGGGAATTTTTATGAAAAATTTAAGATTATCTTGTGCCCACGCACTTTTCAAATACCTTATAGCTCAAAAAACTAATATTGATGAAAAAAAAGTCCCTCTTTTCCCAGGAGCCTTTGGTATTTATGGCCATGGAAATGTAGCTTGTTTGGGTCAGGCCATGGAAGAGTTTCAAGATGAATTGCCAGGTTATAGAGGTCATCATGAACAAAATATGGCCTTAACTGGAATTGGTTATGCACGCGCAATGCGTCGTAAACAAATTTTTATTGCCACATCGTCTGTTGGCCCTGGCTCAACAAATATGGTGACAGCTGCTGCAGTTGCCTTAAGTAATAGACTGCCCTTATTATTATTACCTGGTGATACTTTTGCTAATCGATTTCCTGATCCTGTGCTTCAGCAAGTGGAAAATTTTACAAGTCCAACAGAAACACAAAATGATTCTTTTAAAGCAGTTTCAAAATATTTTGATAGAATTACCCGTCCTGAACAAATTTTAGCTTCTCTTCCTCAAGCGGTTCAAGTCATGTTGGACCCCGCAGATTGTGGACCAGCAACAATTTCAATTTCTCAAGATGTTCAAGGAGAAGCTTTTGATTATCCTGAAGTTTTTTTTGAAGAAAAAGTTCATGAGATAAGGCGTATTCATCCTGATCCAAAACAAATTAATGCAGCAGCAGTAAAACTAAAGTTATCTAAGCAACCAATTATCATTGCTGGTGGAGGTATCCTTTATTCTGAATCAGAAAAAGAATTATCTAATTTTGCAAAAAAACATAACATACCAGTGACTCCAACAGTGATGGGCTTAGGTTGCATGACGAAAGACGATCCTTATTATATTGGAGCGATAGGATGTCTTGGTGTTGGCTCATCAAATTCTTTATCTAAAGATACAGATTTAGCTTTAGCAATAGGAACAAAACTTGGAGATTTTACAACCGGATCTTGGTCTAACTTTCACAATGAAGATTTTAAATTAGTTTCTATTAATACGGCGAGGTTTGATGTAACAAAACACAGAGCTACTCCTATTATTAGTGATGCAAAAATTGGACTTCAAGAATTATCTAAAGCATTGGGTGATTGGAAAGCTCCAACCGTGTGGTATGAACGTGCTGTAAAAGAAAGAACAGAATGGGATACGTATGTTGAAAAACAAAGTGGTCCTACTAATCAAACTTTACCATCCTACGCACATGCTGTAGGAGCTGTGTACAGAAATGCCGATCCATCAGACATTGTGGTGACAGCAGCAGGTGGATTGGTCGGTGAGGTGGTCCAGATTTGGAAACCTAAGGAACTCAATACATTTGAAACTGAATGGGGTTTTAGTTGTATGGGGTATGAAATTTCTGGTGCCCTAGGTATAAAAATGGCAAAGCCTGATCAGGATGTTATCGTTTTTATTGGTGATGGGTCTTATCTTTTGCATAATAGTGATATTTATAGTTCAGTATTATATGACAAAAAACTTATTATTGTTGTTTGTGATAATGGTGGCCATATGGTGATTAACCGTTTGCAATTAGCTAAAGGTGGTAAAGAATATCTTTGTAATTTACGTGAAGCAAGAGCTAAGAATTTACAATTTGTTGATTTCGCAGCTCATGCAAAGAGCATGGGAGCAAATGCAGAAACAATAACATCTACTTCAGAATTAGAGGCTGCATTTTTGCGAGCAAAAAAATCTGATAAGACATACATTATTTCTCTGAAAACAGATGGCTATGAATGGCTTGATGGAACAGCGTTTTGGGAGAGCCCAACTTTGGAAGTTCATACTTCTGATGAAAATATAAAAGCTTATGTAGATTTTAAAGAAGGAAAAAATAAACAACGTAAAGGAGTTTAACAGACTCTTGAAAGTTTATCCGGTATCTGGCGCGCATATGTCATTAGTTTTTTTATTATTAATTATAACAGGCATGAAGGTTCTTGTTGATAGAAGAAAAGATATTAAATAATGAAAAAAATAAATAAACCAATAATACTTACCGATCCATTTCCTAGATCTCTTAATTTAATTTTTTCAAAAAAAAATATATCTATACTTAAAAAAAAATTTCACCTAATTGCTGCACCAGAAAATAAAAATAAAAAAAATATTTTTTATAATAAAAATATTGAAAAAGCAGTTTTTATAATAGGACAACCCGATCTTCCTAAATCTCTTTTAATAAAAGCTAAAAACTTAAAAGCAATATTTAATGTAGAAAGTAATTTTATGGAAAACATGGATTATGATTATTGTTTTAAAAATGATATACATGTTCTTTCCACATCCCCTGTTTTTGCACAACCTGTTGCAGAAATGGCCTTAGGTTTAACCCTTTCTATTGCTAGAAGTATACATATTGCTCATAATGATTTTATGAGAGGTAAAGAAAAATATGGTGGAGAGATTAGTAGTAATAATTTTTTATTAAAAAATAAAAATTTTGGAATAATTGGATTTGGTGATTTGGCAAATTCATTGTTACCATTAATTAAACCTTTTGCTAATAATATCTTAGCATATGATCCTTGGCTGCCTTCATTTATGTTGGAAAAAAAGAATGTTTCGCCTGTTAATTTAAAAGATTTACTTAAAAATTCAGATATAATTTATATTCTTGCTTCTATTACTACTTCTAATGCGGAAATGATTGACGCTTCAAAATTGAAATTATTAAAACCTGGTGCTGTAATTATTTTAATGAGTAGAGCTGCAATTATAAATTTTAAAGATTTATATAAATTTTTAAGTAAGAAAAAAAACTTTGCTGCAGTTGATGTTTTTCCAATTGAGCCTGTTCCTAAAAATGATCCTTTTAGACGATTAGAAAATGTAATTTTTTCACCTCATCGTGCTGGAGCTATAAATATTGCATTTAAGGAAATGGGAGAAATAGTATTACAAGATATTGATCTAATTATGAAAAACCTACCTCCAAAACTATGTAAAAGAGCTGAAAAAGAAACTGTTAAGTATTTACGATCAAAACCAGTTGATATCAATTAGCTTTTTACTTAAAAGAATGACTCTATGAATGAATCCCGATATATTCTAGAAGCAAAATCAGTATCAAAATTTTTTGGAACTATCACTGCACTTTATAATGTTGATTTGCATTTAAATCCTGGCGAAGTATTAGGAGTTGTTGGTGATAATGGTGCAGGAAAATCAACATTAATGAAAGTTTTATCAGGCCTCTATAATCCTAGTGAAGGTTCTGTTTATTTTCAAGGTAAGGAAGTTATTTTTTCAAGTCCTCGTGATTCTCAAAATTTAGGTATAGAAATGGTCTATCAAGATTTAGCTCTTGCAGAAAATTTACCTATTGGCGATAATATTTTTTTAGGAAGAGAACCTACAAGAAATTTTGGACCAATAAAATTTCTTGATCATAAAAAAAGAAAAAAATTAACCGAAGAACATTTGGCTAAACTTAAGATTAATGTAAAGAGTGCTGATCAAAAAGTAGAAGAACTATCTGGAGGACAAAGACAAGCTGTTGCAATAGCAAGAGCAACAGCCTTTGATGCAAAAATAGTTATTATGGATGAACCTACTGCAGCCCTTGCTGTAAAAGAAGTAGGTAAAGTTTTAGATTTGATTAGAGGTTTAAAGAATTTGGGAGTCAGTGTTATTGTTATCAGTCATCGAATGGATGATATATTTTCTGTTTCAGACCGTGTAATGGCTTTATTCCAAGGAACAAATTTTGCAGAATCACAATTAATAGAAACTTCCAGAGATGAAGTCATTGGCTGGATTATGGGCAAAAAAATATAATAGTATGGAACAAAAAGAGGATAGTCTTTT
>Ga0315336_1002335_pt1 | contig 29528 bp, 29 predicted proteins | sample ASW5metaG_FD_204512 | JGI IMG/M metagenome (GOLD analysis project Ga0315336, IMG submission 204512) | Ammonia-oxidizing marine archaeal communities from Monterey Bay, California, United States - ASW #5 | ecosystem: Environmental > Aquatic > Marine > Intertidal zone | place: USA: California... | reverse complement strand
CCACGCATTAAACCGCGAGTGCGCCGGAGCCTTTATCCAGGATGGATTCGGCGCCCCCCATGATCGCCCGAGCGAGACCCGGCGCTTCTACGCTGTGATATTCGGCGAAATAGCGCGCGATCGCCGTAAACCCATTGCCCGAGCCATTGCCCGACCGGCGTTCGGCAAGTGCGCCCTTGGCGAGATATGCAGCACCCGTAGTGATCCCAAATAACCTGGTGTAGGGGGTAGCGCCCGCCAACGCGGCGTTATGGTCGGTTTGCATCGTCTGCAGCAGCCAGGCACTCGCCGCCTCAAATGCCCCGATCGCCTCTTCGAGCCGGTCGCCGGTCGCCCCAAAGGCGGGCTCGTTGGTGCCTTTCACTTCCGAGACGATTTCCTTGAGCTCCGATATATGGCGCTGGATGGTGCCGCCGCCCTCCAATGGCAATTTGCGCATCACCAGGTCCATGGCCTGGATGCCGTTTGTGCCCTCATAAATCGGCGCGATACGTGCATCGCGGAAATGCTGAGCCGCGCCCGTCTCCTCGATATAGCCCATGCCGCCATGGACCTGGACGCCATCGGAGGCCACTTCAACACCTAGATCTGTGGAAAAAGCCTTGGCTACCGGCGTCAACAGGCTCGCGGTGGCGAGCGAGCGGGCGCGCTCATCTTCATCGTCCGAGCGCTCCGCAATATCGATTGCCCGGGCGGTGACGTAGCAGATGGCGCGGGCGGCGGCAGTCTTGGCTTTCATCGAAAGCAGCATGCGGCGGACATCGGGATGCTCGATGATTTCCGCCATCTGCCCTGGCGGTGTGTCTGCCGTGGCGCCCTGCTTGCGTTCATGGGCGTAATCGATCGCCTGTTGCAGTGCACGCTCGGCAATGCCTACGCCCTGGATGCCGACGCCAAGCCTGGCCCGGTTCATCATGATGAACATGTAGTTCAGGCCCTGGTTCTCCTCCCCGATCAGCCAGCCCTTGGCGCCGCCCTCGTCGCCCATTTGCATGACGCAGGTTGGGCTCGCATGGATGCCAAGCTTGTGCTCCAGCGAAGCGCAGTGAATATCGTTGCGCTCGCCCAGTTGGCCGTCATCGCCCACCAGATATTTCGGAACTAAAAACAGCGAGATGCCCTTGGTGCCTTCGGGGGCATCAGGCGTGCGGGCCAGCACCATATTAATGATGTTGTCGGTGAGGTCGTGCTCGCCATAGGTGATGAAGATCTTGGTGCCGCTCAGCAGATAGCTACCGTCATCCTGGGGCACCGCCTTGGTCTTCAGGAACCGCAGGTCCGAGCCCGATTGCGGCTCGGTGAGCTGCATGGTGCCTGACCACTCGCCGGTGACGAGCTTCGGCAGATAGGTGTTCTTGAGCTCATCGCTGCCCCGCAGCGCTAGCGCCTCGGCCGCGCCCTGGGTCAGCATCGGATTTAGGCTGAACGCGGTGCAGGCCGCTTGCCAGATTTCGCTCACCGCCATGGAAAGCGTGAGTGGAAGGCCTTGTCCGCCATACTCCTCCGGACCCGGCAAGCTGCCCCAGCCCGCTTCGACCCATTGCCGGTAGACCTCGTCCCAGCCTTCCGGAAGCACAACCTTGCCGCCAATCAGCTTCGAGCCCACAACGTCGCCCATATGATTCAGCGGCGCCATCTGCTCGTTGGCGAACTTGCCCGCCTCCTCCACGATGGCCGCAACGACGTCCTCGTCGAGATCGCCCACGATACCCTTATCGATCAGCTCCCCGATTTCGGCGATCGCTTTGAGGGTGTGCGAAATATCCTGAATGGGGGTTTGGTAGGTCATTACTCCTCCCAATGGGCGTTATTGAGCACGCGGATCGCTTGACCGGTGGTCGTGATACGGGCGAAAAGGCATGAGATTTCGGGCTACCGCTGTTTGCGGGTTCCGGCCACCAGATTGCCCCGTCACTCTAAGACATGGTGATTGGCGCGCAAGGGGCAACAATCGGTTAAGTGCTTAGCGACAAGATCCTCCCATGATTGTACCGGCCAGCGACCAATGGATCGCGCGGGGGGCGGAAGCGCTGCGGCGCGGCGAACTCGTGGCATTCCCGACCGAGACGGTTTACGGGCTGGGCGCGGACGCCACAAACGGCTTGGCCGTCGCCGCTATCTTCGAGCTGAAGGGCCGACCCAGCTTCAATCCGTTGATTGTGCATGTCAGCGATACCGGCAGAGCCGAACGCTACGGCGTTCTAACCGATACTGCGAAGCGGTTGGCCGAAATCTTTTGGCCCGGCGCCCTCACCCTGGTGGTCGCGAAGCAGAATGACTCGGGGATCGCCGACCTGACGACCGCTGGCCTCAACACCATTGCGCTCCGCGTTCCGAACCACCCGGTTGCGCAGGCCTTGCTCGAACGGACCAGCCTGCCGCTTGCTGCGCCAAGCGCCAACCGATCCGGCCATGTGAGCCCGACGCTTGCGCAGCACGTACAGGACGATCTGGGCGACGGACCGGCCATGATCCTGGATGGCGGCCCGACCGTCCAAGGCATCGAGTCCACTGTCGTCGATATCACTGGTGAGCGGCCCGCACTGCTGCGTCCGGGTGCCGTGCCCCGCGAAGCCATAGAGGACGTGTTGGGGATGGCGCTGGTCTCGGCGACGCGTGAGGGCAAGCCCGCTTCCCCCGGTCAGCTTGAATCGCACTATGCGCCGCGGGCAAAGCTCCGGCTCAATGCCAAACAGGTCGAGGCTGGCGAGGGCCTATTGGCCTTTGGTCCCGATGCGCCCGCCGGTGCCTCGCAGGTCATCAATCTCAGCCCCAATGGCGACTTGCGCCAAGCCGCGGCGAACCTGTTCAGGGCGCTGCGTGAGCTCGATGCCTCCGGCGTCGAGGCCATTGCCGCGATGCCGATCCCCCATGATGGGCTGGGCGAGGCCATTAATGACCGGCTACGCAAGGCGGCCGCAAATCCTGAGGAGTCTTGAGGCCAATTTCCAACCGCCCTTGGTGTACACTGGCGCGCCATTGAGCAATCGCGGACCCGGCAGGCAACACTAGAGCGTATCTCATGGAAGCTTCGGCGGCACATAAGCTGCGCGCGCCCTCGGACGATGATCTTGACCGGTTTGCCGGAATCGTTGGGCAAAAGAACGCAATTCGCGAAGAAGCTGCGATGGCGCCCTTCCTCACCGAATGGCGGGATCTTTATGCCGGAAAGGCAGCGCTGATCCTGAAGCCGAGTTCCCGGGAACAGGTCGCCGAGATCCTCGCATTCGCCAATAAGCGACGCATCGGGATCGTTCCCCAAGGCGGCAATACCGGCCTGGTTGGCGGTCAAATCCCGTTCGAGACCGGCGACGAAGTGGTCGTCAGCATGGCTCGGCTGAACCGGATCCGTGCCCTCGAACCCGACAGCAACACCATGACCGCGGAAGCTGGCGTAATCCTGGAGAACGCCCAGCGCGCGGCCGACGATGTGGACCGCCTATTCCCGCTCAGCCTTGCGTCGGAAGGGAGCTGCCAAATCGGCGGCAACCTCGCGACCAATGCGGGAGGCACCGCGGTCCTCGCCTATGGCAATGTGCGCAACCTGGTTTTGGGTGTCGAAGTCGTGCTCGCCAATGGTGAGATTTGGGAAGGCCTGCGGGCGCTGGAAAAAGACAATACGGGCTACGACCTCAAGGACCTGTTTATCGGTTCCGAGGGCACCCTCGGCCTGATCACGGCCGCGGTCCTGAAACTGTTTCCCAAGCCCGCCGAGCGGGCGACGGCCCTCGTCGGTTTCGCCGACCTCAAACAGGTAGCGAAGTTCTTTTCGCTTGCCCGACGCGGTGCGCCCCGCGCCATGACCGCATTCGAGTTGATCCCTCGGCTCGGCGTGGAATTTGTCGTGAAACACGGTTCAAGCGTGCGCGATCCCTTGGCGAGCACCTATCCCTGGTATGTGTTGATCGAGCTGTCCGGTCCTGAGGCCGATGGCACCACACAGGCGCGGCTGGAAGCGCTGCTATCCCAAGCGCTGGAGGCAAACCTAATCGGGGACGCGGCACTCGCCACATCACAATCCCAGGCCCGCGACCTGTGGCGCTTGCGCGAATTGCTATCGGAGGTTCAGAAGCCCGAGGGCGGCAGCATCAAACACGATGTCTCGGTTCCAGTCGGCGCGATCCCGGATTTTATCGAGCGCGCCGAGGAACTGGTCGAACGCATCGTGCCAGGCTGCCGGCCCGTGCCCTTTGGCCATTTCGGCGACGGTAACATCCATTTCAATGTGAGCCGGCCGGTAGGCATGGATAGCGCAGACTTCTTGGCCAAATGGAATGCAATGACCAGCGCGGTCCACGAGCTGGTTATTTCGCTCGACGGCTCGGTGAGTGCCGAGCACGGCATCGGACGGATGAAGCGGGAGCTGTTGGCCGAGACGAAGTCGGATATCGAGCTGGAGCTAATGCGCAGGGTCAAACAGGCCTTCGACCCCAACGGCATCCTGAATCCCGGAAAACTTCTCTGAACGGGCAGGCCGCCACGCATTTATCCCGTCGCGCGGTAAGGCTTTCGCAACCCTATTCCGGCACTATGGGTACGGCCTCGATCGAACATCGAGGCCGATCAGCTCGGAGTTCGCGCCCCATGACGGCCCTTCAGCAGCGTGAAGTCGAATTTTGCCGCGAGTCTTTCGCGAAATCCTATCGCGATATCATTTCCGATCACCTGCGTGCCCACACGATCGGCACCAATGTCAGCCAAGATTCGTTGCTCACAACAGATTATCTCAATCATTTCAATGAGGTAGTCATGCTTCTGCATTTGCTGCCAACGGCGCCCATGGAGATCGCCGCCGACCTTTCGGGGTGGAAGCCGAAGACCTATGAGGAGCACTTCGAGGCTTCCGGATTCCGCGACAGAGCGCTGGCCATCGCGGGCTATCAGAACTCACCCGACGACATCCGTCATGCGTTCGATACTGCGGTTGGGAATCTCGAGCGGGAGCTGGTGATCCTGCTCCGGGACGTGGAAGCGAAGGTTGGGGAAAACGACATCGCCGGCCTGCAACGCCTTTGCGATCAGGTCGTGCCCGAAATTCTCGACCTGATCGATGTGGCGGCGGACGTCGTCAACCACGAAGACGCGCTTCACGATTCCGGGCTCGACGATGCACTGCCTGATGCCTTCAATCCCAAGCAAGCGGCCGTCGACGCGCTGTTCGACTAGACGGGCCGTGCACATCCATTAGGCTCGGGCTGCTGCCGACAGGAGCGCCCGACTTGGCCGAAGCCGACCCCCCTCAGAGCGATCATTTTCCGCGGCCAGGCGTAAGCGCCGCCGTCTTCCGCGATGACCGCGTGCTGTTGGTGCAGCGCGCCAAGCCTCCATTTCAGAACATGTGGACCCTGCCCGGCGGCCATATCGAGGCTGGCGAAGAGGCCCGCGCGGCAGCCCATCGCGAACTACAGGAGGAAACCGGTATCACGGCCGACCTCAAGGGCGTGGCCGGTGTCGTTGACGTGATCCTGCGCCGGGACGACGGCAGGCTCGACCGGCATTACGTCCTGGCGGTCTATTATGGCCGCTGGCTCAGCGGGGATGCCAGGGCGGCTAGCGACACGCGGGCACTGCGTTGGTTCGAGCTTGGCGAATTGGATCAGCTGGACCTGACCGAAGGCGCCCATGGGATCATCCATGAGGCATACGACCGGCTGAATTCCCGCTAGCCGCAAGCGCCACGATTCCCTGACTCACAAAGATTTCATGCGGCTTGATTGGCTGCGCCGCAGCCTTCGCCCGATCATTCGCCCATGCGAGCGAACCGCGCCCTGATATGTGCCGCCGCTGGCGTTCTCTTTTGCGCCACCGCGTGGCTCTCGCCCGTAGCCGCGACGCCGGAGAGGTGGCGCGCCGAGGGCTGGCAAACCGACTTCTCCAAGACATCCATCGACTTCAAGGAGATCCTTTCCGGCGGCCCGCCCCGGGACGGCATTCCCTCCATCGACAATCCCAAATTTATCGACGTTAAAGATGAGACATCGCTGGGCGAGATGGAGCCCGTGATCGCCTTGGAGATCGATGGTGATGCCCGTGCCTATCCCTTGCGCGTATTGATCTGGCACGAAATCGCCAATGACGTGGTCGGAGGCGTACCCGTCGCCGTCACCTATTGCCCCTTGTGCAATTCGGCGGTCGTGTTCGAACGAAGTCTGGATGGCGAAACCCTCGAATTCGGCGTCTCGGGCAAGCTGAGGAATTCGGACCTGGTGATGTATGACCGCACCTCCCAGAGCTGGTGGCAGCAATTCACCGGCGAAGCGATTGCCGGGAGCTATACGGGTCAAGAGCTGAAAACCCGCCCTGCCCGCCTGGAATCTTTTTCCAGCTTTAAGGCCCGGCATCCCAAGGGGCGCGTGCTGGTGCCCAACGATCCGGCGGTGCGCAATTATGGCCGAAACCCCTATCTCCAATACGACAGCGCCGAAGCGCCGTTTCTCTATCGGGGCGCGCTACCGCAAGGCATTTCACCGATGGCCCGCGTCGTCGTGGTGGAGGTGGAGGGCGAACCTCACGCGGTTCCGCTCGAAGCGCTGCGCAAGAAAACCAAAATATCGATCGGAGACGTGGAGCTCGGTTGGTCGGCTGGACAAAACTCGGCGCTCGATGCGGGCACGATTGCCAAGGGCCGGGACGTGGGCAACGTCACCGCGCAGCGCAAAAGCGCCGATGGCCCGACTGACATTCGCTACGATGTGACCTTCGCCTTCGTGTTCCACGCCTTCCATCCCGACCGGCCGATTCACGGCAGCTGACGGCCGCCATAATTATCGGCTATGAATCGGCGTTATGAGCCTCATGCAAATTGGGTCCAAATCCCTTTGGACGGGTGTCGCCGCCGCGCTTCTCGCTGCGTGCTTGGCAGCGCCTGTTGCCGCCCAGTCCCGGTCTACCGCCGACGACCGGCCCTATGACGATCAGCTGATGCGGCTTTCCGAGATTCTGGGTGCCGTGCATTATTTGCGCGAGCTCTGCGGCGCCGGCGAGGGCCAGCAATGGCGCGACGAAATGCAAAAGCTGGTGAACGTCGAGGGCACGACGGCGATCCGCCGCGCCAAGCTGGTGAAGGGCTTCAACAAGGGCTATCGCGGCTATCGCAGAACATACCGGTCGTGCACCGAGCCCGCGCGCCAGGCCGTCGAACGCTTCATGGAAGAGGGTGAGCAGATCGCCGGCGTACTGGTGCAGAAGAACCAGTAGTCCGCCTGCGCTCGGGCTCGGCCCGATTAACCCTTAATTCACGCCCGTCGTCAGGTCTCCAATGAGCCTGTGTTAGGTCTCGTTGGAAGTGCAGGCAGGTCAATGCAATTTGGCCAACGATAAGGGACCGCGTCATGACAGAACAAACGCCTACGGGCTTCGAGCCCGAATCAGAACTGAGAGAACACAAGCACGCCGCGCTCAGCTACATAATGGACGCCTGGGAGGAAGCTCTTCACGACGGCATAGAACCCGAAATGTTGGCGAATGCCGCTCTCTTCGCGGCCTTGAGCGATTTGATTTCGGCCTATGGCGAAGACGCAGTCGCCACGATGACCGACGGCCTATCGCGCCGCATCAACCACGGCGAATTCACCCTCCACCGCACCACCCAATAGGCCCCCTCTTCGCGCTTGGGTCTACGCGCGGACTACCGATTTCACTTGCGTCCCCATCCTCAATCGATATTGACGGGCGGAATTCACCCGCCCAAAGATCACGGGCGCATGGCAGCCCAGCGACAGGGATTTTTCGATGAGAAGTCTGGCAGTAGTCGCTCTGGTCACAAGCTTGGCGCTCTCGGTGTTCGGATCGGTGCCGCACGCCAAGGATCAGAGCCCGAAAGACGAGGACGCGCCTGAAATCCTCTATGACGTCGAGGAACTTCCCGCGCCCGTCCGTAGGACCCGAGATGCAATCCTCAAAGCTGCCCGCTCCGGCGACATCGAGAATCTGCGCATGGTGCTGGAACGCAACGAACTGATGCCGCTTGTCGCAAAGACCCGGCCCAAGGACCCCGTCGCTTTCTGGAAAGCGCAGTCCCCCGATGGGCAAGGCCTACCGGTCATGGCCGACATGGTCGAGGTCATGGAATCGGGTTACGTCCGGCTAAAATCCGGCACCGCGGACGAACGTTACATCTGGCCATTTTTTGCTGTGGTTCCGCTAGACGAGCTATCGCCGGCGGAAACCGTGCAGCTCTATCAAATGGTGGGCGCCGAGAAGGCTAAGGCGATGCTGGACGACAAGACCTACCGCTCCTACCGCTCCGGCATTGGACCCGACGGCACCTGGCACTATTTCACCGCCGACGAGTGAGCCTCCTCGGGCTGCTTTACGGACCTGTCCTCAAAGCGGATCGGGCGCCCGCCAGCCGGGCCTAAGATCTCGCCCTCCCACATCACGGTCCGGCCCCGGATCATCGTGCCGATCGGCCAACCCTTCACCTTGGTGCCGGCAAAGGGCGTCCAGCCGCAACGGCTCTCGATCCAGCTGTCTTCGATGACCCGCTCGGCGCCCATATCCACGATGGTCAGGTCCGCGTCGTAGCCTTGGGCGATGTGGCCTTTTTCGGCGATGCCGAACAGTTTCTCCGGGCCGTGGCTGGTGAGCTCGACGAAGCGCTCGAGCGTCAGCCGGCCGGCATTCACATGATCCAGCATGATCGGCACCAGGGTTTGGACACCTGTCATGCCTGAAGGCGTGTCGGGATAGGATTTTGCCTTTTCTTCCAGCGTATGGGGCGCGTGGTCCGAACCCAGCACGTCGACGACGCCCGAGCGCAGGCCCTGCCACAACGCTTCGCGGTGGCGCACGTCCCGGATTGGCGGGTTCATTTGGGCCTTGGTGCCGAGCTTGCGGTAGGCGTCGGGCGCGGCGAGCGTCAGGTGCTGGGGTGTGACTTCGACGCTGGCGACGTCCTTGTGGTCGGCCAGAAACGCGATTTCTTCTGCCGTCGTGGTGTGCAGCACGTGCACCCTCTTGCCCTCTCTCTGGGCCGTAAGCACCAGGCGCTTGGTCGAAATCAACGCGGTTTCGTGATCGCGCCACTCCGGATGGCTGGAGGGATCGCCCTCCCGGCGCAAGTGCATGCGCTCATTGAGCCTGGCCTCGTCCTCGGAGTGGAAGGCGGCGCGCCGCGTAATCACCTTGAGGATACGTCCGAGGCTCTCTTCATCCTCGACCAGCAAACTGCCCGTCGAGGAGCCCAAGAACACCTTTATGCCGGCGGTGCCGGGCAGCCGCTCCAGCGTCGCCAACTCGTCGATATTTTCGTGGGTCGCGCCAAGATAGAACGCAAAGTCGCAAAACATGCGGTCGGTTGCCCGGGATATCTTGTAATCCAGCGCGGCGGCGTCCGATGTGGGCGGCGAGGTATTCGGCATCTCGAAAACTGCCGTTACGCCGCCCATAACGGCGGCCCGGCTTCCGGTCTCGAGGTCTTCCTTGTGCTCGGCACCCGGTTCCCGGAAATGAACTTGGCTGTCGATGACGCCCGGCAGCACGTGGAGACCGGTGACATCCAACACCTTTGCCCCTTCGGATGCCGACAGCGAACCGACCGCCGCTATGCGTCCGCCGCTAATCCCGATATCGGCCTCGCCCATGCGCTGCTCGTTGACAAGGATTCCACCCTTTACGATCAGGTCAAATTTGTCGGCCAATGCATAATCCTTTAATTGGGAGGGGACACTTGTTGCGGCGACACTTGTTCAATAAATCTCACCACCGATGCTAGACGATGCGATGAATCAGCGCGACTGCAAGATAACTCGTCTCACCGACCGTGGCGTTCTGCGCGTCAGCGGCGACGGCGCACGTGACTTTTTGCAGGGACTGATCACGAGCAACATGGACCAAGTCGGGCCTGATGCCGGAATTCACGCGGCCCTGCTGACGCCCCAGGGCAAGATCCTGTTCGATTTTTTCGTTGCCTCGGACGTTGCCGGTTTCCTGGTGGATTGCGCCAAATCCTCAATTCCAGAACTAATGAAGCGGCTTCGATTCTACAAGCTGCGGGCAGCCGTCGATTTCGCCGATCTCTCCGATGAGATGAGTGTTTGGGCCCTCTGGGGGGAAACGAGCGGATTTGCCGGAGCCGGCGCGGCGATCCCCGACCCAAGGCTCGATGGGCTGGGCCTGCGAATGATCGCGCCCGCCGACGCAGATCTATCGAGCACCGACTGCACGCAAGAGAGCGAGGCGGCCTACCATGCCCACCGCATCGCCTTGGGCGTACCCGAAGGCGGTAGGGACTACGAACTCGGCGACACGTTTCCCCATGAGGCCGTCTTAGACGAACTCAACGGCATCGATTTCAAGAAGGGCTGCTATGTCGGTCAGGAAGTGGTCTCGCGCATGGAGCATCGTGGGACCGCGCGAAAACGCGTGGTTCCGGTTAGGGCAAGCGTGCCATTGACGGCCGACGGCTCCGAAGTGGCGGCGGATGGCGCCGCGATCGGCCGGCTAGGCTCGGTGTCGGACCGCGACGGACTAGCGCTGCTGCGGCTCGACCGGGCGGAAAAGGCCATCTCTGAGGGTAAGACCATCAAGGCGGGCGATGTCGCGATCGAGCTACTGCAACCGGCTTGGGCATCGTTCCGCGTGCCCCGCGCGGGAGGCTAACGAGGGAACGTGAGCCAAGATCAGGACTCCGGAAGCCGTTGCCCCTGGGCGGGACGCGAACCCATCTACGTCGCCTATCACGATGACGAATGGGGCGTACCCAAGACGGATGACCGCGCGCTCTTCGAAAAACTGGTGCTGGAAGGGTTTCAGGCAGGCCTTTCCTGGATCACGATCCTGAAGAAACGCGAGCGCTTCAGGGCCGCATTCGATGGCTTCGACCCTACCGTCGTCGCCAAGTATGGCCCGGACAAAATCGAGGAGCTGATGGGCGACGCCGGTATCGTGCGCAACCGCGCCAAGATCGAAGCCACCGTGAATAATGCCCAGGCCTGCCTCCAGCTTCAGGAGGAGCGCTCGCTGGCCTCCTTCCTTTGGGACTTCGTCGATGGCGAACCGCAAATCAATGCATTTCGCAAGTTGGAAGATATCCCCGCTCAAACGCCGACCAGCCAAGCCATGGCGAAGGCGCTAAAGGCCCGCGGATTTCGCTTTTGCGGCCCCACGACCGTCTATGCGTTCATGCAGTCCATGGGCATGGTGAACGACCATCTGATGACCTGTCATCGCCATCGGGCCTGCGCGGAATTGGCGCGTGATTTCAGCGCGCCTGGAAGCTAGGTCTGGATATGCTCGGCAAGCCGGCCAATACGGGACGCGCCTGGCAGCGGATGCTGAGCGGCCGGCGGCTTGATCTGTTGAATCCCTCGCCCCTCGATATAGAGATCGAGGACATTGCCCACGGGCTAGCCCGCGTGGCCCGCTGGAACGGCCAAACCATCGGAGATCACGCGCTTTCGGTGGCCCAGCACTGTCTGCTGGTGGAACGGATCGCCGGAACGCTGGAACCGGATTTGGGCCGCGATTGGCGGCTGGCCGCCCTGCTCCATGATGCGCCCGAATATGTGATTGGCGACCTGATCAGCCCCTTCAAGTCCGCGATCGGGCTCGACTACAAGGCGCTGGAACTGCGTCTGCTGGAAGCCATACACATCCGGTTCGGGCTGCCGGCTAAATTGACCCAGGAAATCACGGATGCGATCAAACGCTCCGACAAGATCGCCGCCTATCTCGAGGCCACCCAGTTGGCCGGGTTTGGCGAGTCCGAGGCGCGGAAATTCTTCGCCGCACCTCGAAAGAGTCAGGTGGGTCTGTTGAAGGATTTGGGCGGCCTCGAAGCCGTTTCGGCACCCCGAGCCCAGGCCCAATACCTTGAACGCTATTCCCAACTCACGACATAAGAGGATGAGACGAGCGCGCGGTAATAACCGCAAACGGTTATGTGCAAAAAGCTGCCGCGAAGGTGTTACACGAATGGCTTAGGCCGGAATTGCAATGAGTCGAGAACGCATAATTGTCGGGCCCCTCAGCGCGGTGGACCATACGGTCGATAAGGCCGGCGTCAGCCATCTGGTGACCTTGATCAATGGCGAGACCTTGGTCGAGACGCCCACCGGCATTTCGCGCCAAAATCATTTGCGTCTGTCGATGAACGACATCAGCGCCCCACAACCGGGCTTGATTCCTCCCCATGAGGACCACGTCGCCGAATTGATCGAGTTCACCGACGCGTGGGACAAAGCGGGACCGATCATGGTTCATTGCTGGGCCGGCATCAGCCGGTCGACGGCTGCCGCCTTCATCATGCTTTGCAAACTGAACCCGAAAAGCGACGAAGAGCACATCGCGCAGCAAATCCGCACAGCCTCGCCGACCGCCACGCCCAATCAGCGGCTGGTTCGGCTCGCCGACGCGCTGCTCAAGCGCAAGGGCCGCATGATCTCGGCAATCGATTCCATTGGCCGAGGTCAAATGGCCTTCGAAGCGGATGTGTTCGTGCTGCCCGCCAAATTGCCAGCCAAGACATGAAGAAACGGGCGATCGAACAGCCGGCCCTGAGCGCGGATGCTCAAATCGAAATCGGCCTCAACGCCGCCATCGTCAGCCTGCAACAGGACCAGCCTCAAATCTTGGTAGTGCGGCCCGGGCCCCAGGCCGAGCCCTCTTGGGACGCGCTCCCCTTTGGCCCCTTCACGCCGCTCGATCACCGCACATTGGAGATCGGCTTGCGGCGCTGGGTCCAGGAACAGACCGGCCTGGAACTCGGTTATGTCGAACAGCTCTATACCTTTGCAGACCGGGGCCGGCACGCTGAGCCCGGCGACATTGGGCCCCATGTGGTGTCAGTGGGCTATTTGGCCCTGACGCCCCATGGCGAGGAGAGCCACTTTCGGGGTGCTGCCTGGAGTCCCTGGTACCAATACTTGCCATGGGAAGATTGGCGCGCCGGGGAGCCGGAAATCCTGAGCAAGGAAATCATCCCGCGCTTGCAGAGATGGGGCGCGCAACCCCGCAGCGACAGGGATCCCGCGAGACTGCTCAGCCGCAAAGAGCGTTTGCGAATCTGTTTCGCGACGGATGGCGGCAGGTGGGACGAAGAGAAGGCGCTGGAGCGCTATGAGCTGCTTTATGAGGCGGGCTTAGTCGCCGAGGCCAAACGCGACGGGCGCGAGGCCGCCGATCAATGGCGCGATCTCACGCCCCTGGGCCGGCCCATGCAATTCGACCACCGCCGCGTGCTGGCCACCGCCATTAGCCGGCTGCGGGCAAAGCTCAAATACCGGCCGGTGATTTTCGAGCTGCTTGCGGCCGAATTCACGCTGTTCGATCTGCAGAAAACCGTGGAAGCCATATTCGGCTCCCATTTGCACAAGCAGAATTTCAGGCGGCTGGTGGAAAATGCCGGGCTGGTCGAACCGACCGGTGACGTCAGGACGCTGACCGGCGGGCGGCCCGCCAAGCTCTTCCGCTTCCGCCGCGAAGTGTTGCTAGAGCGCCCAGCAACCGGTGTTCGTGTCAGAGCGAGCCGTATCTGAGGCCGGTGGCCGCCTATCTGCCGGGGCTCTCGTAGATCTCGTCTTTTTCGAACTTGTAGGTCCAGGGCAGATCGGCGTTCTTCCAGCCGTTCAAGCTCCGCCTGCCAGTCTTCTTGTCCATGTCGCCTTCGAATCCATCCACCATGGTGTAGACGTTCTTGTAGCCCCGCTTAGCCATAAGATCGGCGGCTGCGGCGCTGCGGCTGCCCGAACGGCACATCATGATGATTGTGGTCTCCTTGTCGCCACCCTTCTCCACAACCAGCTGTTCGACAGCGTCAGCAAACTGGGGATTGGCAACCAGTTTATAGGCGCCCCTTTTTACATCGAACGCGTAAGGCCCGAATTCCGCAATCGGGATATTCTTGTTGGACGCATCGGGCTGGCCGACATACATCACTTCGCCACGCGCGCGGACATCGATCAGCAAGGCGTCGGGATCCTGCTTCAGGGCCTCGGCCGCTTCTTCCGCGGTCACATAGAGACCCAGCAAGCTCCGCTTGCTCTTGCTGAGTTTTGAGGCATCGACCTTGCTCTCGACCTGCGTGTCGGCCGACGCCGCCGGCTGGGGTACTGCAGCCAGCGCCAGTGCTCCCACAGCGGCGAGCGCCATTAACATGAAATGCCGGGTCCAAGTCATTGGGCTCTCCTTCATTCGTTCCTGCCTGATGCCCATCCTAGCGTCCCCTGGGCCTGGCACACCATGGATTTGCGTGATCCGTATCGGTGGTCGATGGATCGGTTGAGCAAAGAATCGGCTGGAAATCCGGGCCAAATTGACTTATATTACATATGAGCATTTGTCTGAAGTAAGGGAAATGTGGGAGCCGGCCTTGCGCCGGATGTTTTATCGCCCCATATATGCTCAATATGAGTATATAAGGATCTCCCCATTCGAGGAGGCGTACATGTCTTTGATAGAGAGCGGAACGACAGTCGGCACCAGCGCCCGAAAATTCGGTGCGCTGAAGATGCCCGACCTCGAATATACGCCTGAATTGGCTGCCGAGACGGCTGCCCTTTACGACCGGGTTTCGAGCGTTATTCCGTCCATCGAGTGGCCGGCCTTTGCGCCCTATGTAAAAGCTATCAACGAGCTGAAGAGGGAGCGCAACGCGGTGATACTGGCGCATAACTATATGACGCCGGAAATCTTTCACTGCATCGCCGACTTCATGGGCGACTCCCTGCAGCTCGCCAGGGAAGCCGCCAAGACGGATGCCGAGGTCATCGTCCAGTGCGGTGTCCACTTCATGGCCGAGACCTCCAAGCTGCTGAACCCCGACAAGACCGTCCTGATCCCCGACCTCGAAGCGGGTTGCTCGCTTGCGGCCTCGATCACGGGTGCCGATGTGCGCGCCCTGCGGGAGGCTTATCCCGGCGTCCCCGTCGTCACCTATGTGAACACGTCCGCAGAGGTGAAGGCCGAGTGCGATATCTGCTGCACGTCTTCCAACGCGGTTCAGATCGTCGAGTCCCTCGGCGTTCCCAAGGTGCTCTTTATTCCGGATGAATACCTCGCGAAATATGTGGCGACCCAGACCGATGTCGAGATCATCGCCTGGAAAGGCCGCTGCATCGTGCACGAACGCTTCAGCGCCGGCGAATTGCTGGAAATGCGCGAGGCGGAGCCCGGCATCAAGATCATCGCGCATCCCGAGTGCCCGCCTGATGTGCTCGATGAAGCGGATTTCACCGGCTCCACCAGCGGCATGATCAAGTGGGTCCAGGACCATCAGCCGGATAAGGTCCTGATGGTGACGGAGTGCTCGATGAGCGACAACGTGGCCGTCGAGAATCCCAACGTCCAGTTCATCCGCCCCTGCAATCTCTGCCCCTATATGAAGCGGATTACCCTGCCTAAGATCTTGGAATCCTTGGTCTATATGAGGGAAGAAGTAACCATCGATCCAACCGTAGCCGATCGAGCGCGGCGTTCGGTTGAGCGCATGGTCGCGCTGAAGAACTAACCGCCCAATCGGGATCAATTGAGAGTCACTCAGGCGGAGGAGGCCATGACCAGCACGGCGCCAAAGACGAGCCAAAACGGCCGGTCGAATGGATCGGCTGGCGGCGTCGTGATCGTGGGCGCCGGTCTCGCCGGGCTCTTCACGGCACTCAAGCTCGCGCCGATGCCTTCGATCGTGATCTCCGCCCAACCTCTTGGCTCGGGCTCATCGAGCGCCTGGGCCCAGGCCGGCATCGCTGCCGCGGTCAGCGAGGGCGACCGCGTTGACGACCACGCCGCCGACACCATTTCCGCCGGAGCCGGCATCGTGGACGAGGCAATCGCCCACCTGCTGGCCCGCCACGCACCCGACCGCGTCGAGGATCTACTGCGCTACGGCGTGCCCTTCGACCGGGATATCGAAGGCAAGCTGCAGCTCTCCCGCGAAGCGGCCCACGGCGCGCGGCGCATTCTTCGGGTGAAGGGTGACCTGGCGGGCAAGGCCATCATGGACGCGGTCACCCTGGCTGCCCGGCGAACGCCTTCCATTCACGTTATGGAGGGCGTTTCGGTGCACCGGCTGGCCGGGGACGAGGGCCGGGTAACGGGCGTCTACCTCTCGCGCGCCAATGGCTTCGGCGCCGGCGAGACAGAATTCCTGCCCGCCCAAGCGGTCGTTTTGGCGACCGGCGGCGTCGGCCAGCTATTCCTGCCAACCACCAATCCGCCCGGATCCTATGGCGAAGGAATCGCAATGGCAGCGTCGGCCGGCGCGGTCATCGCTGACGCCGAATTCGTTCAGTTTCACCCGACCTCGCTCGATATCGGCCGCGACCCCGCACCCCTTGCAACCGAAGCTCTGCGGGGCGAAGGCGCGGTGCTCGTCAATGGAAGCGGCGAGCGCTTCATGGCGAAGTTTCATAAGGATGCCGAGCTTGGCCCCCGCGACATCGTGGCCCACGCCGTCTATTCCGAATTGATGAGCGGACGGGGTGCCTATCTCGATTGCCGCGAGGCGATCGGTGAACGGCTAGCCGAAACATTTCCGGCCTTCCAGGCAATCTGCGAGCAGGCGGGCCTGGACCCGCTCCACGAACCGGTTCCCGTTGCACCAGCCGCCCATTACCACATGGGCGGCGTGGCAACCGACGCCAAAGGACGGACCACGGTGGAGGGCCTGTGGGCCTGCGGCGAGGTGGCTTCCACTGGTGTCCACGGGGCCAACCGGTTGGCCTCGAATTCCTTGCTGGAGACGGTCGTGTTCGGCGCTCTGATCGCCGAGGACATTTCAGGCTCGATGCCCCAGAGCCTAAACGGAAGGGATCGCACGGCGCGGATCGAGACCTTAGTCCGGTCCCGGCACCACGACGCTGTTGCAAGCCAAGTCCGCGCCGTCCGCGATCTCATGAGCGAGCGATGCTCGGTGGTGCGCAACGCGCGCGATCTTGAGTTCGCCCTCGATCACCTTCATGAAATGAGGAGAAGCGCAAACTTGCCGCCTGCCATAGAGAACATGGCGCTGACAGCCTCAGTCATCACGGCCGCCGCCCTGCGACGTGAGGAAAGCCGCGGCGCGCATTTCCGGAGTGATTTTCCCGACGCCAAGCCCGAATTCGCCGAGCGCAGCTATCTGACTCTCGCCGACCTGCAAGAAGTCGGGGAAGAATTCGCCGGCGCAAGGCAAGCTGAGATAGAGCCAGCCTACGCCGCCGCGTCATGAGCCATGAGAGCGCGGCCGGCGGGCTGCCACAATTCCAAGTCTACCGGGCCGTGAGCGCGGCCCTTGAGGAAGACCTTGGACCCGCCGGCGACATCACAACGAACTCGATCGTGCTCGAAGGCGCCCACGCCAAGGCAAAGATCGTCGCGCGCGAGGCGGGCCGGGTCGCGGGTCTGCAACTCGCCGAAGCCGCCTTCAAGACCTTCGACCACGGTGCCGATTTCGACGTCGACATCGCCGACGGCGGTGATGTCGAACCCGGCCAAGCCATCGCTAGGATCGAAGCGGAGGCCCGTGCCCTGCTGACCGGCGAACGGGTCGCCCTCAATTTCCTCGGTCACTTGAGCGGCGTCGCGACACTCACTCGGAGCTTCGTCGACGCCGTAGCTGACACCCGGGCGCGGATTTGCTGTACGCGCAAGACCCTGCCCGGCCTGCGGGCTTTTGAAAAATATGCGGTGCGAATGGGTGGCGGCGCCAATCACCGCTTCACGCTGTCGGACGCAGTTCTCATCAAGGACAACCACATCGCCGCCGCGGGAGATTTGAAGACGGCAATCGAGAAGGCCACAGCCCGCGCAGGCCATACCGTCAAGATCGAAGTGGAAGTCGACAATTTGGATCAACTGGAGACTGCGCTCCAGCACCCGATCGATGCGGTTCTGCTCGACAATATGGACGCGGCCACATTGTCCCGGGCCGTCGAGCTGGTTGACGGCCGCGTCACGACCGAAGCGTCGGGCGGTATTTCACTTGAGAATGTAAAGGAAGTGGCGGGAACCGGCGTCGATCTGATCTCGATCGGCGGCCTTACCCACTCTGCGCCAGCGTTAGACGTGGCGCTGGATTGGTCGTAGAGGCATCGGCCTCCTGGATCGGCTTCTCCGGCGCAAGATAGAAGATGTGCCGGCCGATTTTCTTGATCTTGTTCATGTCGCGGCGCCAGTCGGGCTTCACATAGGTCGCGTGGTAGTAGGTCGCGTGACCGATATCTTCCAGCCAGACCTTACCCGACGTCACGCGCTTCGCGAGCGTATTGGCTTGAGCCCAAAGGCCCTTATCCTTTGCAAAATCGGCTTGGCCATCGCATGCGAAGGAGAACTGGCAGGCGTTTCGAGGCGGCGAAGAGGTGCCCTGGAACACCACACCGCAAACCGTATCGGGAAAGGCTGGCGTACGGACCCGGTTCATAATCACCTGCGCGACGGCAAGCTGGCCGCGCAGCGGTTCACCACGGGCCTCGAAATAAATGGCGGTCGCCAGGCAACGGCGCTGCCGGGCCTGATATTCGCCCTCGGTCTCGCCGCGGAAAACCATTCGGCGGGTAGCTGCGCCAGGCGCATTTGCCGCCAATTGAACTTCAGCGGCCGGCGCAGCTTCGCGGTTCGAATTAGAGAACCGGTACGTGACGGCGCTCTTGAGCGACGCCATGAAGAGCGAGCCCTGCTGATTGTCCGCGTGCTTCGCCTGGGCCGGAATCTGCAGCCCGGTCTTGGTCTTCCGGTTGACGAAATTCTCACGTCCACCGAGCGATCCGATGACCGCGAGATCGTAAGGTGCCGCCGCCGCTATCACGGCGCGCGGCCGCTTCGTCACCGCCACGGTGCGCCTTTCATGCATGAAGTAATCCGCGCGCGGGCCCTTGCCGGGTGTCGCAAACAATTGTGCCACCTGGGAAGACGCCCCTGCGCCTGGCATACCGGTAATCGGCACGCTGTGAACAACGGCCGATCCATCGCCGGAATTCAATAGATCCAATTGGAAAGACATTTTGTCGGGGTCAGCGGTGATATAGCCGAGCCCAAACAGAGGAATAGGCGCCAGAGCGGCACACGCGCGACGGAGCCAGTTCGAACCGACGCCAAAATCGTCGAATCCGAACTGGGGACCTGCCGCGAATTTCGCGATTATCCGCCGGAACCAATTGGTCGCGGGTTGACCCATTCTCTCTGCCGTACTGAGCCCATCGCACAACAAAGAGAAGAGTCGGATTATTAGGAGACCGACTTCCCCTCCCCGCACGGGCGAGTCCCGTGGCGGTGGGCAATTCCCCAGTGGATATCAGTCAATTAGGCAGGAGAATCGTTAAGCGACCCTTAAGTCCCACCAGTGTGCCTGAATCCCCGTCCGTTGTTAGAAGGACACACTGCAAGGGAAATTTGAGCAAAATGTGATCGCTGTAAGGCATTACTGCGTCAGCCATTTTTGCCATTTGCCCGCAGCGCCGATTGCGCCGCGGCCAAACGGGCCACCGGAACCCTGTAGGGGGAGCAGGATACGTAGTCCAAGCCCACGGATTCGCAGAATTCAATGGATTTGGGGTCGCCCCCATGCTCGCCGCAGATTCCCAGCTTCAGATCTTTACGCGCGGCCCGGCCACGTTCGGCTGCGATCGACACAAGTTCGCCCACGCCTTGCCTGTCCAGAGTAGCGAAGGGATCGTCCTCGAAAATGCCCTGTCTGGTGTATTCGCCCAGAAAACTCGCCGAATCGTCGCGGCTCAGCCCCAGCGCCGTCTGGGTCAAATCGTTCGTGCCAAAACTGAAAAACTCCGCCGAAGCTGCAATATCCCCGGCCCGTAGACAGGCCCGCGGCAATTCGATCATGGTGCCGACTTCATAATCGAAGCTCGCGCCCGTTTCGTTCCGAACCAACTCGGCTACGGAATCGATGTTGGCCTTCAGAATATCGAACTCGGCCCGGGTCGCGACCAATGGAATCATAACTTCCGGCACCACTGGCTTGCCGGTTGCCTCGGACACTTGTACTGCCGCTTCGAAAATTGCCCGCGCCTGGACTTCCGTGATCTCCGGATAGCTGACGGCCAGCCGGCAACCACGATGGCCGAGCATAGGATTGAATTCCTTGAGTCCCGCGATGCGCGAGCGAAGTTTTTCTGCGCTCACTTGCAGCGCCTCGGCGACCTCTTCTATCTCTTCATCCTGATGGGGCAAAAATTCATGGAGCGGCGGATCGAGCAGCCGGATTGTGACCGGGCGGCCATCCATGATCTCGAACAGCTCGGCAAAATCGGCGCGCTGCATCGGTAGTATCTTTTCCAGCGCCGAGCGCCGCGCCTCCTGGGTATTGGCCAGGATCATTTCGCGCACCGCCCGAATTCGTTCGGGCTCGAAGAACATATGCTCGGTACGGCACAGCCCGATCCCCTCGGCGTCGAATTCGCGGGCTTGGCGGGCATCGCGCGGTGTGTCCGCATTGGCTCTGACCTTCATCCGCCGCCTAGCGTCCGCCCATTCCATAAGCGTTGCGAAGTCGCCCGTCAGCTCAGGCTGGCGCATCGCGACCTCACCCTTCAGCACCTGGCCCGTGCTGCCATCGATGGTCAGCATATCGCCCTTCTTCAGGACAACGCCCTCGGCCGTGAGGGTCTCGGCCTGATAATCGATCCGGGCGCCACCTGCGCCCGAAATGCAGGGCCGACCCATGCCGCGGGCCACCACCGCTGCATGGCTCGTCATGCCCCCGCGGCTGGTGAGAATGCCAGCGGCTGCGTGCATGCCGTGGATGTCTTCGGGCGATGTCTCGATGCGGACCAGGATCACATTGCGGCCTTTCGAGCCCATGGACTCGGCCTCGTTGGGATCGAACACGATCGTGCCCGAGGCGGCGCCCGGCGAAGCCGGGAGCCCAGTCGCGATCACCTGTTTCTCCGCCGCGGGGTCGAGGGTGGGATGCAGCAGCTTGTTTAGCTCGCCGGGGTCAAGGCGGAGCAGCGCCTCCTCCTCCGAAATCAGTCCCTCCTTGGCCAATTCGACGGCAATCCGCAGGGCGGAATTCACGGTCCGCTTGCCGGCACGGGTCTGCAGAATCCAGAGCCTTCCGTCCTGGACCGTAAATTCAATGTCCTGCATGTCCCGGTAGTGCGTCTCGAGCGCGTCATGGACCGCGGTTAGCTCCGAAAAAACCTTCGGCATCAGAGCTTCCAGAGAGGGGTTTCGATCACCTGTTTCCCGCCGCGCGGCATCGGTCAAGCTTTGCGGGGTGCGAATGCCCGCGACCACGTCCTCGCCCTGCGCGTTTACGAGAAATTCGCCGAAAACCGCTTTTTCTCCAGTGGAAGGATTACGGGTGAAGGCAACACCGGTCGCGCTGTTTTCGCCCATATTGCCGAAAACCATGGCCTGGATGGTGACCGCTGTGCCCCAGTCATCTGGAATCTGATGCAGGTGGCGGTAGGTGATGGCGCGGGCATTGTGCCACGAGGCGAACACCGCCCGAATGGCGCCCCAGAGTTGGGCATAGATATCCTGAGGAAACGGCTCGCCGGTCTCCTCTTCGACCAACGCCTTATAGGACTCGATAACTTCGCGCCAATCCTCCACCCCGAGCTCGGTATCCAGCGCGAACCCGTTCACGTTCTTAAAGTTCGAGAGCACGTCCTCGAACAGATGATGATCGACCCCGAGCACCACGTCGCCATACATCTGAATGAAGCGGCGATAGGAATCGAAGGCGAAGCGCTCATCGCCCGAGCGCGTAGCCAAGGCCCGGCAGGTTTCATCGTTGAGGCCCAGATTGAGCACCGTATCCATCATGCCGGGCATCGAGGCCCGCGAGCCCGAGCGGACCGAAACCAGCAAGGGATCCTTCGGGTCGCCATAGTGCGCTTCGGCAATTTCGCCGATCCGGCCCAAGGCAGCTTCGACCTCCGGCTTCAGTGCTTCCGGCAGCTCGCCGTCCGCATCGAAGTAAGCGCTGCAGACCTCTGTGGTGATGGTGAAGCCCGGCGGCACCGGGAGGCCGAGATTTGCCATTTCGGCCAGATTTGCGCCTTTGCCGCCCAGCAGTTCGCGCATGCCAGCGTTGCCGTCGGCGGCGCCGCCGCCAAAGGCATAGACCAATGCAGGGCCGGCAGATTTCGCCGGCTTATTCCCGCTCGCGCTATCTCGGTCTTTCAGCATGGCTTGCCGGTCTGTTTAATTGCTGAGTCGGCGCCAGACAATGCGTGATCTCATTGGCACTTAACACTCAACCGCCGGCGATCCTGCGGCCCGGCCCACGGTAAGCCGCATAGTCTCCGCCGGGGATGGGACGCAGCCCGCTGATGTCGCGATTGTAGAGATAGACCCAAGCTTTCAGCTTGCGCCCGGAATCGAGCCGCACTTGGACCGTCTCGCGCCGGTAAAGGGTGGGTTCCACATCATCTGCTCCACACCCTTCGAATCGGTCGAGAATCGGTAACAGCATGTCGGGTCGGATCACACGATAGAGCTCGCCGCGCACGTCGCCTCCGGTTGCTGAAACGGCGACGGCCGCTGGATAGGAACCGACGTCGAACAATTGGCCCTCGAAGCTACCCTCGCCGACAAAGCGGCAATGGGCGCGCAGGATTCGCGCGTGATCGTGAGCAAAGACGCGGCGCAGCGTTCCATAGACGAATAAGTGTTGGGGCGCGGACATGATCAACCTGTCAGCGTGACGATCCTTACGGGCGCCTTACAGCGCTCACTAGCCCTCGACTTTCGAGAAGTCGGCTACTTTCAAGGTGGTAGCTCGAATCTCCGAGAGCAGCTTCAGCCGGTTCTCGCGCAGCTTAACGTCATCGGCGTTGACGGTGACGTGGTCGAAAAATGCATCCACCGGCCCCCGCAGCTTGGCCATGGCCGCCATCGCCCCCTCGAAGTCTTCCGTCTTGATGGCTGAGTCGACGGCCTTGGCCACCTCTCCGATGGCTTTGGATAGCGCCTTTTCCTGGTTTTCTTTCAATAGCTTGCTGTTGGGTTTGCCGTCATGGGCGCGCTTATCCTTCTTCTCCTCGATGCGAAGAATGTTCTGCGCCCGCTTGGCGCCGGTCAGTAAGTTTGCGCCGTCATCGGTGTCGAGAAAATTCCCAAGCGCTTCGACCCGCTTCACGATCATCAGCAAATCGTCCTGGCCGCCCAGGGCAAACACCGCATCGATCAAATCGTGCCGGGCACCGCGGTCGCGCAGATAGACCTTGAGCCGGTCGGCGAAGAAGCCGAGCAGCTCTTCGCCCACGTCATAGCCATCGACCCAGTGCTCGGCGACGACATTCTCCCCGATGTCGCGATAGACGTCAGTAGTTCGCGTGAACCAGTCCGACAGGTTCAGCCGCAAATCGTTTTCCAGAATGATCCGGATCACGCCGAGCGCGGCCCGTCTCAAGGCATAGGGATCGCGCGAACCGGTGGGCCGCTCGTCAATGCCGAAGAAACCGACCAGCCCATAGAGCTTATCGCTGAGTGCCACGACGACAGAAGTGGGCTCGCTTGGGACCTGATCTGCGGGCCCCAGCGGTGCGTAGTGCTGGGCGATCGCGCCCGCGATTTTGGCCGAAAGCCCGTCATTGAGCGCATAGTAGCGTCCCATCTCGCCCTGCAACTCGGGAAACTCGCCCACCATCTCACTGACCAGATCGGCCTTCGCCAAGATTGCCGCCTGCTCGCAATCGCGCTTGTTGGCGCCGGGAATAGCTTCCGACAGGTCCATGGCAAGGCGCGCGACGGCGTGGGACTTGTCGTGCATGGAGCCGAGCTTGGCGTGGAAGATGATGTCGTTGAGCTTGGGCAGCCGGCTTTCGAGCGAATGCTTCCTGTCCTGGTCCCAGAAGAATTTGGCATCTGCCAACCGGGCGGCGATCACACGTTCATTGCCCTCGATGATCGAACTGCCGCCATCCTCGGCGACCAGATTGGAGACCAGGATGAACCGGTTGGCAAGCTCGCCTGTCTTGGGGTCTTTCAACGAAAAGCACTTTTGGTGCGCCTTCATTGAGGTGGTCAGGACTTCGCCCGGCACCTCGAGAAAGGACTCCTCGAACGCCCCCATTAATACGACCGGCCATTCGGTAAGGCCCGCATTCTCGTCCAACAGCGCCTGATCTTCGACCAACTCGAATCCTTGAGCGTCAACCAGCCTGCGAGCATGTTCCAGTATGATCTGACGGCGCGCGTGGGGATCGAGCACGACGAAGGCGGATTTCAGCTTGCCGAGATAGTCATTGAAGTCGGTCACCGTGATCGGTTCGGGCGCCATGAAGCGGTGGCCATATGTCGTTGCACCGCTCTGGATACCGTCGATCTCGAAGGAAACCTCATTGCCATCCAGCAGGCAAAGGATCGAATGCAGCGGGCGCACCCAGCGCAAGCCGCCACTCCCCCAACGCATGGATTTCGGCCAAGGAAACTTGGCGATCACCCGGGGCACGATTTCGGCAACCACGTCGCTGGTTGGCCGCCCGGGCCGTTCAATCAAGGCCAGATAGTAATCGCCCTTCTTCTGGTCCTCGACAATCTGCGCTTGGTCGATGCTCGTCAGACCGGCCGCCTTGAGAAAGCCCTGGACCGCCTTGTCGGGCGCGCCGACCCGCGGGCCCCGGCGCTCCTCCCTGACCTGGGGCGAGCGTTCCGGCAATCCCGCAACTCCCAGCGCGAGGCGGCGTGGCGTCGCGAAGGCCCGGGAATCTTCAAATTCCAGGCCCGCCGCCTTCAATTCTTCGATCACCAGGCGCTCAAGATCGCTGGCCGCCTGGGCCTGCATCCTGGCCGGGATTTCTTCGCAAAACAGCTCGAGCAGCAGCTCAGCCATCGCCGCCGCCTCCCGCCGTCTTGAGCCAGGCTTCGCAGCAGGCCCTAGCGAGCTCGCGCACCCGAAGAATGTAAGCCTGGCGCTCGGTGACGGAGATCACGCCCCTTGCGTCGAGCAGGTTGAAAATATGGCTCGCCTTGATGCACTGATCGTAGGCCGGCAGCGCCATCAGATGGCTTTCGCCCGCCTCACCCTTCTCTAGCAACGACTTGCATTCTTGTTCCGCGTCGCGGAAATGCGAGAGCAGGATTTCGGTGTCGGCGTGCTCGAAATTGAAGCGGGAATATTCCTGCTCGGCCTGCAGAAACACATCCGCATAGGTGACCTTCTCATCACCGTCGCGGCCGTTGAAGTTGAGGTCGTAGACGTTATCGACGCCCTGCACATACATGGCGAGTCGCTCCAGCCCATAGGTCAACTCGCCCGAAACGGGATCGCAGTCGAAGCCCCCGAGCTGCTGGAAATAGGTGAACTGGGAGACTTCCATGCCGTCGCACCAGACCTCCCAGCCAAGCCCCCAAGCCCCCAGCGTCGGGCTTTCCCAATCGTCCTCGACGAAGCGAATGTCGTGGTTTTTGGGATCGATGCCGATGCGGTAGAGGCTGTCGAGATAGAGCTGTTGAATGTCGTCGGGCGAGGGCTTCAGGATCACCTGATACTGGTAATAGTGCTGCAGCCGGTTCGGGTTCTCGCCATAACGCCCATCGGTGGGACGGCGCGAGGGCTGCACATAGGCCGCCTTCCAGGGTTTGGGACCCAGCGCGCGCAGCGTGGTCGCAGGGTGAAACGTGCCCGCACCTACTTCCATATCGTAGGGCTGAAGCAGCACGCAGCCATACTCGGCCCAGTATTGCTGAAGCACGAGGATGAGATCCTGAAAGGCCTTATCCGGCCGCAGCTTGGCGGGCGATTTCGAGTGTTTCATGGAGCGTGCCCGGGACGTCCCTGCATGCAGGCCGCACGCACGTTTGGACCGCGCGCACCCTAGTCTTGGGGTCCCGGAGGGTCAAGCGAGGCCAGGAATCTGGGTCGGCGTGGACGGGTTCAGCGTGCCCGTCCCTTTTGGGCCGGGCGATAGACGCCGGTCTCGGGGTCTTGCTTGAGGGTCGGAATTGCAGTCTCGTCCCGCCTCCGCAGCGCCTCTTCCGCAGCGCGCAGCTCGCTCGCCACTTCCTTGACCTGGCGGCGATACCAGCGGTAGCCGGCCCAAAGGCCGGCGCCCAGCAATGTCAGGACTAGCAACTGCGGCACGGCGTCATCTCTCGCAAGTCGGATCGCAAACTGCGGAAGCTTACAGGCCGAAACGTGACCAAAGCGCGCGGGCTTCGACAGCGGAAATCAGGTCATCGGAGAAGCTCGGAACCGAAAAGCCGGCATCCGACCGATCCGCGTCGGCCTTGGCGAACACGCCGCGCAAGCGCCGCCGGAACAACGAGCGCTCTGGCACAACCAGCCGCATTCTGACGTCTTTGCCGAATTTTTCGCGCATTTTGCTTCGCAGGTCGGCAAGTCCATCAACCAGGCCCAGATCCATGGCCTGCCGCCCGGTCCAGAACGCGCCCGTGAAGAGCGAATCTTCTGTCTGGCTGAGTTTCTCGCCACGCCGCTCCTTGACGAGGTTGATGAAAGCCTCGTGGACGTCCTTTTGGATCGACTTGATCCGCTTCACGTCATCCGGCTTTTCCGGCTGGAAGGGATCCAGCGTCATCTTGTTCTTGCCCGCGGTATGAACTCTGCGGTCGACGCCGATCTTGTCGATCAGCTTATCGAAACCGAAGCCCGCCGAGATCACGCCAATCGACCCGACGATGGAGCTCTCATCCGCGTAAATTTCGTCGCCAGCCATCGCCAAGATGTAGCCACCCGACGCCGCCACATCCTCGGCAAAGGTGTAGACGGGGAGCTTCTTTTCCTTGGCCAACGCCCGAATCCGGTTGTGAATCAGAACCGACTGAACCGGCGAACCACCCGGTGAATTGACCTGGATGGCAACCGCCTTGGCACCACGGATCGAAAACGCCCGCTGAATCGCCAGGGCCGTGGTCGAAAGGCTCAGGCCCGGACGCAGCGGCGTGACCACGCCTATGGGTCCGGTGAAGCGCAACACCGGGATCAAAGGTCCGGGAGAGCTGATTTGTTTGGGAAGCATGCGGCGCAGGGATTCGAAAAACCCCTTTTCGCCCGACTCCGCCTCTTTGCTTGGAACTTCGGAGGACATTGCCAAAACATAAGCCCATGGCGGGCTAAATCAAGCGCTGAGCGGTTGGAAGATCAGTGGCCGAGATCCAACGCACAGCCTTCGCGCAGGATGGCTTGGGCTTCTTCTGTATAGCTGCCCTTGCTGTCGTGGAGAACGAGACCGTCATGCAGCGTGAGAGGTGCATTGCTCCCCTTCACGCCCTGAACTATGACGCGGCTTGCCGCGCTGCCGCGACTTGGAAACAACGGAAACAGCTTCAGCGCGCCGAAGCGCCGATCCATATGCCTTAGTATCTCGGGCAAAGCATCGGCACGGTGGATCAGCGTCAAGGTTCCACGGGGTGCCGCCATCGCTGCTGCAAACCGGATCCAATTCTCCAACGCATCTTCCGACCCTACGCGAGAGCGTGCTGTCGAGGCATCGCGCGGACTCCGAGCTCTGCCTTCGACAAAGAATGGCGGATTAGCAGCGACGTGATGAAAGCTCTCAGGGACCAGCCCGACAGACTCCAAAGTGCTGAATGACGCCGTGATGTCGGCTTCGATAATCTCGACCCGGGCGTCCAGCCCATTGGCACGCGCATTCTGCTCTGCAAGCCTGCAGAGCTCCGGCTGCATCTCGACGCCTGTCGCGTCGAGTTCCGGCACCCTCTGGGCAAGCGCGATCGCGACAAGTCCGATGCCCGAGCCAATGTCCAGCGCCCGTTGCCCGGACGCGCCCGGAACGGCCGCGGCCAAAAAAAGCGCATCGATGGCGCCTTTCGGACCTTCCTTCGGTTGAGCGATTTTGAGTTTCCCGTCGAGGAATTCGTCACGGGTTATCCCGTGGCCGCCTGCTAGAGCGATCTTTTTTTTAGCCGGGGTCCCGGGCATGACCAGTCGCCTCGTCGAGGCCAGCGTCCTTCAAAATGCGGCGGGCCTGTTCCCACTGGTCCTGCGATACCAGCATCCGGCGCGGGAGAATTCCCACCGAACCTTCGACAATGCTCATATTGCCGTCGACCACCGCATGCGCGATTTCGGCATCGCTAAACAGCGCCTCGACAAACGAGAGCAAAACCACATCATTGCTGCGAAAGAGTTCCTTCACTCATCGCTCCGCTGGGCGCGCCCGCGCCGATTGCCGCCACAAGTACGAAATCTCAAGCACCATCGCAACTTGACCACGGCCCGCCACCACCGAATATACTGAGAGCAACAGGTCAATAGCCATTTGGGGGTTCCCGTGGGTGTCGTTGTTCCGCTCGTCGATGCGCAAGGCGCGAAAGCCAGTCTGAAACCGCTTCAACGGCTGGTCGACGAGGATATGGCAAGTGTCAACAGGGTGATCCTCGACAAGGCAGTCTCCGACGTCGATCTGATTCCAGAGCTCGCGCGGCATCTAATTGAGTCCGGCGGCAAACGGTTGCGCCCGATGTTGACGCTCGCCGTGGCCAAGATGTTCGGCTATGACGGCGCCGGCCACGTCAAGCTGGCGGCCAGCGTCGAGTTCATGCACACCGCCACCTTGCTGCATGACGATGTGGTCGATGAAAGCGACCTGCGGCGCGGCAGGGAAACCGCCCGCATCCTCTGGGGCAACCAGGCGAGCGTTCTGGTCGGTGATTTCCTGCTAGGCCAAGCCTTCAAGATGATGGTCGATGTCGGCAGCATGGGTTCACTCAAGATTCTATCGAACGCGGCTGCCGTGATCGCCGAAGGCGAGGTGATGCAGCTTTCCGCCTCCAAGAATACGTCCACAACGGAAGACGAGTATCTCGTCGTCATCAACGCCAAAACGGCAGCGCTGTTCTCCGCTGCCGCGGAGGTCGGGGCCGTAATCGCCGAGCGGCCGAAGGCTGAGTGCGCGGCTCTGCGTTCCTACGGCAAGAATCTGGGCCTCGCCTTTCAGCTGATCGATGACGCGCTGGATTATTCGGGCGAGAAGGACAAGCTCGGAAAATCGGTCGGCGACGATTTCCGCGAGGGCAAGATCACCCTGCCGGTCGTGCTGAGCTACCGCCGCGGCACCGACCAGGAGCGCAGCTTTTGGCGCCGCACCTTGCAAGACGCCACGATCCGCAGCGGCGATCTGGAAAAGGCGATCGGCTACATGCAGAAGCATGGCGCCATCGAGGATACCGTGGAGCGGGCCCGCCATTACGGTGCCATTGCCTATGACGCATTGGCGATATTTCCCGACAACAAATACAAATCCGCGCTGCTGGATGCTGTCGCCTTTTGCGTGAACCGGGTGCACTGAGCCGGCCCGCAGCCCACCATTCGCCAACTTCTGATCAGGCCAGCTTTGTTGCCGCCACCCACCATTGGGGGTGAGCACTGCCAATTCTGTCTGCAGCCTGCCGGGCAAGAGCTTCGCTCTCAAATATACCGAAGCAAGTGGCGCCGCTCCCGCTCATGCGGGCGATCAGGCATCCGGCTTGGGCGGATAGCAATGCCCTGACGTCGGCCACCACTGGCGCCAACGCAACCGCTGCTTTTTCGAGATCGTTGCCCCTGCTTTCCAGATAGCTGCCCAGGGCCTCGACCGTATCGAAGGTGGGCGGCGAGTCATCGGGGACCTCCCTGTCCGGTCCGTCATAGGAGCCCGCGTCGAGGGCGCGAAATACGTCGG
>Ga0315336_1002334_pt1 | contig 29530 bp, 16 predicted proteins | sample ASW5metaG_FD_204512 | JGI IMG/M metagenome (GOLD analysis project Ga0315336, IMG submission 204512) | Ammonia-oxidizing marine archaeal communities from Monterey Bay, California, United States - ASW #5 | ecosystem: Environmental > Aquatic > Marine > Intertidal zone | place: USA: California... | reverse complement strand
TCCAGCTCGATCTCTATGCCGTCGCATCTGGATTGTGAGAAAAGCGTGATCGCCTCCAAATAACTGAACTCTTCGTCATCGCCAATGCCGGCTCCACCCAGCACCGGATCGGGCGGGGTCACATCAACGAGCCGCAGCTTGAGGTCTTCTATCCGGAACCGGGTTCGTCTCGGCTCACCCGTGTGCAGCCTGAGTGCCATTGCCTCCACCATGCCCCCCGGAGGTAGCGAAAACTCCTGAGCCTGTACCGTAGGGTCGAGGTAAACGCTGCCGTCCTGCTCGAGAAGCAAGTCGACCACCTGCCCGCGGTCACGGCCACCGCTTTCGTAACGAACCTCGTCGAGGTGCCCCCGGAATCGCGCCGACCCGTCCCCCGCCGCCCCCATGCTGAAACCGTCGCCGAGGTGAAACCCGTGTGTAACCGGCGGGGCCGGGACCCCATCCAGATAAGCCTGGACCGTCTGCCCCGTTCGCGTAACGAGGACGTGATGCCACGCGGCGGCGACGTTAGTAAACCGGAACATCTCGACGGGGCCACGCTTGACGGTGAGAGAGAGCTCCTCGCTGTTGCATACGATGCTCAAGGTTTCCGTCTGCGGACTGACGTTCGCATCATCTGCAAAGATCTCGAAGACCGTCGACTCTCCACCCTCTCCAGCCGGGGCGGCCTCCGGGCGGGTCCAGAGGGTGAGGCTGAAGGCGTCGTCCCACGGGCGGAGGCTGCTCCCCCGAACGTACCCCTCTCCCTCAAACCGGCGCGCCCTTCGGTCCCGCCCGAAGCGGTCCTCATCGCAAGGAACGTTTCCTCCTGTGACCCTGCCGTCATTACCGTTCTCGACGTCTGTCACGACGACGACGTCCGCACAGTCGAGCGGCCAGTACGCGAAGATCGGCCGCGGGACGACGCTGATGTCCGGCCCGGTGACCGGAGATGAATCACCACAATCGTTTCGGGAAAAAACGCGGAAGGCCCACGTGCCTCTCTCGTCCAGCTCTACGGAGCAGGACGGCTGCGCGATGCCTGGATCGTCCTGCACGGTGCACACCTCGCTCCAATCGGAACCGTCGACCCGGGCCTCCACGACGTACTCGGCGGCCCGCTCCGCAGCCGGCCAGCTGATATCGAGATTTTCGTCGAGGAAAACTCCACTCGCCCTGTACTGGATGCTCAGCGGCGCCACCGGGTCGTCAGCTACCTCGATGAGCTTCGTCACGGAGTCCTGGCCGCAGGTGCCGCTAACCGTAAGGGTGGCGCTGTAGGTGCCGGCGTTCTGATAGGTGTGCTGCGGATTCTGCTGGTTGCTCGAGGTGCCGTCGCCGAAGGCCCAGCTCCGGAAGGTAATGTTAGCGCCGGTCGACGTGTCCGAGAAGTCCACGGCCAGGGGGGCGCAGCCCGATGTTTCGCTCGCGTCGAAATCGGCGTCCGTGGGCTCGAGAACCGTGATGAGGACCTTTTTTTCGAGGGGCCCGCCGCAGTCGGCCGTGAAGCGGAGCGTCACGAAGAACAGACCGGCCGTCGTGTAGGGGTGGGTGGGGTCCTTTTGGTTGCTCGAGTTGCCGTCGCCGAAATCCCAGTTGTAGGTTCCCTGGAAGGTGCCCGTGGAGAGGTTCGTGAAGCTCACGACCAGGGGTGCGCAGCCGTTGATCGTGCTTGCCCGGAAGTCAGCGACCCCGGGCTCCGCAACGGTGATGGTCTTGGTCACCGAGTCCTGGCCGCAGGTGCCTCCAACCGTCAACCTGACGGTGTACATACCAGCGGTGTCGTACGTATGGCTCGGGTTCTGCTGGGTGCTAGAGTTCTGCGGGCCCGAGGCGGGGTCGCCGAAGGCCCAGCTCCGGAAGGTCAAGTTAGCGCCGGTCGACGTGTCCGAGAAGTCCACGGTCAGGGGGGCGCACCCCGATGTCTCGCTCGCGCTGAAGTTCGCAGCCGTGGGCTCGAGGACCGTGATGAGGTCCGTCTTGGTTTCGACCAGCGCGCCGCACTGAGCCGCGACGGTGAGAGTCACGGTGTAAGTACCAGCCGCCGTGTAGACGTGGTTCGGGTTTTGACCGTTGCCCGCCGGGGTGCTGTCCCCGAAATCCCAGCTGCGGGGTCCCAGGCCGCTGCCCGTGGAGTCGTCCGTGAAGTTCACGCGCACGCCGGGGCAGCCGGACGTCGGGCTCGCCTGGAAGTCAGCGACCCCGGAGTCCGCAACGGTGATGAAGTTTGTCTTGGTCACGGAGCCCTGGCCGCAGTCGCCGCTAGCCGTCAAGCTGACGGTATACGTACCCGCGTTGTTGTACGTATGCGCCGGGTTCTGCTGACTGCTCGAGGCGTTGTCCCCGAAATCCCAGCTCCAGGAGTCCAGGCCGCTGCCGGTCGACGCGTCCGTGAACCTTACCCTATGGGGGGTACAACCGGACTCCTCATCGGCCGTGAAGTTGGCAACCGTACTGCCCACGACGGTGACGGTCCTGGTTCTGGAGTCCTGGCCGCAAGCACCCGTTACCGTCAACCTCACGGTAAAGGCGCCTACACTCTGGTAGGTATGGTCCGCCGGGTTCTGCTGAGTGCTCGAGCCGCCGTCGCCGAAGTCCCAGCTCCACGAGTTGACATCGCCCGTCGACGTATCCGTGAAGGAGACGCTGTCGCCAATGCAGACGGACGCAGGGCTGCGGTTGAAATCCGCGGTGGGGGGCGTTCCGACGGTGATATAGTTGCTTTTCGTTTCTACATCGGAGCTGCAGTCATTGCGCGCCGTCAGCGCGACGGTGTACGTCCCGGGGTTCTGGTAGGTATGGTTCGGGTTCTGCTGCGTGCTCGAGTTGTCATCCCCGAAATCCCAGTCCCAGTCATTCACGCCATCGCCCTGCGAGAGATCCGTGAATGCCACCGAGAGCGATGGACAACCGTTGAGCGGATCCCCGACGAAAGCCGCGCTCACGGAGTTGGTCACGGTAATGAACGCTGGTTTGACCTCGTCATCGCTGCTACAGCCGTTACCAGCAGTCAACGTGACGGTGTACGTCCCGGGGTTCTGGTAGGTATGGTTCGGGTTCTGCTGCGTGCTCGAGTTGTCATCCCCGAAATCCCAGTCCCAGGAGCTCACCTCGTCGCCGCTTGACTGATCGGTGAAGTTCACCGTCAACGGTCCACAACCGCTGGTCTCGTCGCTCCCGAACGCCGCGGTCACGGGTGTCAAAACGGTGATCAAGGAGGTCTTCGTTTCGGTGTCCTGTGTGACGCCATCCTCGACGGTCAGAGTGACGGTATAGGTGTTGGCATCCACATACATGTGGCTCGGGTTCTGCTGGTTGCTCGTCCCCCCATCGCCGAAGTCCCAGCTCCAGATGTTGGGGCTGCCGGTTGACTGATCGGTGAATGTCACTGTCAAGGCGACACACCCCGAAGTCGTATCCGCCGAGAACTCGGCGACGACCTGGGCGCCGGCATTTCTCGCGAGCACCAGTATCAGTCCCGAGAGCAGGACACTCTTTGAGAGCGCACGCCCCTTCGAGAACCAATCCAGCAGAGTCGTGCCCGCCATCAGCATCGCTGGCGCCATCAACCCTGCCTCCCCTTCCGTTTCTTGGGGGGGTCCCTGTAAACCAGAATGGAGCGGGAGGCCCATTGCCCGGCCACATTGAACAGGAGACGAATGATATTCTTCCCAGGCTTGTCAACCTCGATACTTTCCAGGTTTACGGGACAGCGGAAATTCCCTCCCCAGGCCTGCTCACCGACACTGGGGAGCTCACTCTCCTCCCACTTGCGGTAGAGGTCGTCGTTGACGAGGACGATGACCTCGGTAACCATGCGCTTCGCGATGATTTCGCAGTGCAGCTCCGTTGGGCCCGTCAGGCGCGCGCCGTTCCTGGGTGCCCACAGCTGAACGCTGGTGAGTAGAGCCAGCTCACGACTGGGTAACGTCTCCTTGAGATAGGTCTTCAGCTGGGCAGCTACGAGGATGGTCGACCTTTCGAGGAGCGCCTCGGCGGTGATCTTCTCATCATCATCGGTGAAGAAGGGGGGGATGAGCATGGTGAGGAAGAAATTGCCGGAAAACGCGCTGTTCCGCTCCCAGAACGTCAGGTCCACCGCCTTCGAGCTGGCTTGCTCGTCGTTGGCCAGATGGACTCCGCTGTGTGGATCGACAAGGTCGTAGTGGACCATGAGCCGCGCGTCGTAGCTCGTATCTTCGACATAGAGACTCCCGATCCAGGTCGTGAACCACAACGCGCTCGAGACGGCCGTTCGCGAAGTTCCCGCACGCCGGAAAGACGCCTCCTGGAGCCGCGGTACCAGCAGGAGGTCCGCTTTCTTCTCGTAGGCGTCAAAGGAGTCCGTCGAATCCAAGGCGATGACTTCGCTCGCGGTTCGCAACTCCTCGAGAGCGTGCACCAGATCCTGCTGCAGCTCCTCTTCCGAGCGTTTCAGCCCGACCAGGGCGGAGTTCTCCTTCAGGGTGGGATCGATCTCGAATGGCGCTACCGCGAGGCGGTAAGCAGCCGGCTCCATCTTTGCGAGAGGTTTTCCCCCCTTGTCGAGAAGGGCGTCATTGGTGGACCGACAACCCGCGAGCGTCACGAACGAGAGCATCACGATACGGCCGCAAGGCGACAGCTTCCTCGGCGTCCTCATCGTTCGCCCGGTTCTCTACGGCCCCCGGCGATCTTGCCTCTGGGCATTGGACTCAGCCGCAGGACGCAGCGGAAACCGACGTCGTTCATCTTGCTGCTCCTGACCGCGGATCCTTCTCGAGTGCTCAGGAATTGCGCGGGCGTCAGTTCCTGGGTTTTGCGCCAGCCTCCCCTGGGATGCACCTGGCTCCCCCCGCGTAGGAGGCGATGGCTGGGCTTGTAGGGCGCCTTGTCCAGACACCACTCACGTACGCCCCCAGCGAGGCCTATTACACCCCACGGGGACCTATCGCCCGTGGCGACGTTGACCTTGGGAGGATGAGGCTGCCACTTCGTCGGGAGGCCACCGGCGGCAAAGTCATCGCCCCAGGGATAGCGACGGTATCGCTTTCCATCCCAGGCCGATGCAACGCTGTGCTGGCGTGCCGTAGGAAGCTCCTTTCCTGCCCAGCTGGCGAAAGCTGTCGCCTCCCCCCAGTCGACGACCACGGCGGGCTGTTCCGGGTCCCTGAATTCTCCAGGTAACCGCTGGATCCATTCCTCGGACCCTTTGCTCCTCTGAAACCCGCTGAAACGCTTCACGTCCACTTCGTAGCACTCGATGAGAAACGGCGGCTCTTCTACCGTCGTCTCCTCGTTTCCCTGCAGCGGGAAGCTCCCGCCCCTGACAAGGAGCATGGGCACGTCCGGGTCGCTGGCGGTCGTTACCGTGAACCTGTTTTTTACTGGAGGTGCCGACTCAATCTTCGTGACCGAGTCAGAAAGCGCCCATTTCTCGCGTTTACCAGACTCGACCCCTATCAGGAGCACATATACGCCACCTTCACGGGTGATCTCATTGCTTGCCGTGGGCGCCTCCAGCGTCAGAGTGCGGGTCGCGACGGTTTTTCTCCAGGACCTGTCCCAGGCCTGGATAACGATCTCATTCGGGCCGCGCCGTAGGGACAGAGAGGCGCGGCAGAGATCCGCATCACGGTCTGCGATGGCCACCGGCTGGCCGTTCAAAGTCACCGCGACGCCCACGACCTGGGTGTCGTCCGCGGCGCGAAATTCCAACTCGAAGTCCTTATCATCTACCGAGCCGTCCACATTGATGTTGTCGATGCGCGGCTCCTGGCCGTCCCGGCGGAGCTGCAATATCGCAGCAGTACTGTTGCCGGCCAGATCGGTGGCTCTGAGCTCGACGGTATCCGAGTCCGTAGGAACCCTATAGATGCCGTTGCCGCTGAAGACAGAGGCAACCCCGTTGATGCTCAACTCCGGCGAGGACTCATCGACAACGTGCACTTTGAAGTCGTCGCCGCGCACGAAGATCTCGGCCTGGCCATCAACGGGTTTTTCAATCTCGTTTCCGTGAGCGTCCATGGCTTCCAGCAGGATTTCCGGCCGCTTGCGGTCCAGGTACACGACTCCTTGGCGGAGCTCTTCAGCCGAATCTCCAGCGAGTGTTGAATAATCGAGGCTGAACCTGCCATCGGTTACGGGCTGTTCTCCTGCGGAAAAATCGCTCAGACGAATCTGGAGCTTGCGGTTCTTCACCCGAAACTGGCGCGTGATCTCTTTCGGCGTGTCCCGGCCCGGTGCGAGCACGCTTGCCACGGCGAAGATCTCCTGATCCTCCGGGCCTTCGAAGGACGCCACGATTGCCAGCGGGTCTGTCGTATGCACCGGTCTGTCGGCGCCGGTTATGGTGCCGACGACCCTCGTCATGGACGGGTCGTACTCGACGCGGTGCTTCTTGACGGAATGGCGACCGGTTTTGTCATACGCCTCGAAGATCACCTCGTTCCAGCCGGACTGGAAGTGAAGAGTCACGCTGTAGCGCCCCTCTGACAGCGGCCCATCTGGAAGGGGTATCGTCGGGACTTGCACGCCGTTGAGCCTGCAAGCGACAAGCTCCACGGCGGTGTCGTCAGCGACTGCGAAGTTCAGGGTAGCTTGCTTGTCGAAGACCACCTTCTGGCTCTTCCCAGGGAGCTCTATGACGGGGTCCTCTCGATCCAACCGAATCGTTTGTGTCACGAGCTGTCGGTTTCCCGCAGCGTCGGTGGCGTCGACCTGCAGGTCGATTTCAGGCCCCCCGGAGATGGGGACGTGGTACGAGCCGTCTTCATAGGGGATGGCTCTGGTTCCGTTGATGAGCACCTTGCAAGGGGACAGGTCGTCGACTTGAATCTTCATCCTGTCCTCATCCCGCAAGAAGGCGTCGGCCTCACCGGTGATCTCCACTTTTCGCACCCCCCCTTCCGGTTGTGCCACCAGGCGGAAGAGGCTCGGGGGCGTTTGGTCCAGGGTGACCTTGCAGGGCGGCAGGCTGCGCGCCGCCTGGACGCCTAGGAGAGCAAAAGTGAACGTGAAGCGCCCGTCGGCTGGGGCGCCATCCGGCGGAAGAAACTCTTCCAGGAGGATTTTGAGGCGGTCGTTCACCGGGCTGCACACTCTCCGGGTCTCGCTGGGGCTGTTTTCGCCGGCCGGCACGTGCTGTGCCACGACGGAGACCTCCCAGCTACCGTTACCCTTGAAGGTGGCGATGGGGACCTGGGACGAGCGCACATAGATGCGCTCACCCCAACCGGCAACGTAATAGGTGGTAAGAGCCGGGCGGCAGCCGTTGAGCGCGAGCATGGGCAGGAGGACCAGGATCAACAAAATCCTAACACTCGGCCTGCACGCACAACCGCTTCTCAAGTTGCCTACGCGCCGCGACAGCGCTAAGGGACTGGGTTGGGTTCGCATGGGGTCACTTCCCCCGTGAAGCCTTGACGACTTCTAAAAACAAAATCCGTGGGGAAAGGTGATTCTACGTGCACAGCAACCTGGATCCAACCAATTTCGCTGCGACAGCTGCCAACAAATCTATTTTCAGTCGCTGCACGCGAACAATCGCCTAAAGCCGATGGGGGAGCATCTTCGGTGCGTCGACCGCAGAACCCCGTGAGAAAGCCGGCGAAGGGCATCGTTACCGGAAGTTGAGAGTCAAGATGCTCTGCGGGGAAGAATCGACGACGGAGTGTCGGATTTTCCAGCGGACTTTACCTCTGGTGTGGCGCAGGTGTCTCGCCTGCTTTCTTGGTGATCAAGTTCGCGTTTGCAGGTTGGACGCCCGCACCACACCGCACGTTTTTTCTTTTCGCTGCGGCGTTTGCCAATTACGATGGGCCGGTATCTTACCTCGGGCGGTCACCTGGCAGTCCGCCCGAGAAGTCATGTTCTACGAGAACCGGCCCCCTTTTGCCCATTACTGTCGCCCATCTCTGCGTCGCAAATCAGCGGAGGGGTGCACGCTCCCTCCTCGGTCGCGTCCACTATCGCCTCCGTTTTGCTCCTTGAGCCTTGACGAAAATGGCTCGGTTCTCGCAACGAAGTACTTCTTCAACGGACTGCTAACCTAATCCTTGCGAGAATCAGGGGAACTTTCATGATCGGTCCCGCACTGCTGGCCGTTACGTTGCTCACCGTAGCTCCCGGGAAACCCGTAACGGACGAGCTCCAGTACCTGTTCTCGCGCTATGACACGGATGGCCTGGCGCCCGCGTCGAATCCCGGCGACGGGGACTTCAGCGGCATTGCGGACTCCTTTGACCCGGGCGGGCTGCCTTCCGCGAGGCGCATGACCGTGGAGTCCACACGCTTTGGTAGCATCGGCTTCCGGAGACCCAGGACCGCTGGCAAGGAAAAGAATTTTCTCTCTTGCAAGGGTCAGAAGATCCCCATTCTCACCAAGAAAATCTTCAACGTGCTCTTCTTTCTGGGGACGGCTCACGGCGGGAGTCCCAGCGGCTGGATCGAGTTTCGCTTCGTCGACGGAAGCCAGGCCAGGGCGCCTTTCGGTCTTACGGAGTGGCACACAGAGGCGCTCTTCGGAGAGGAGCTCGCCTACAAGCTCAAGTACAACGTTCCCGGCGAAAAGGACCGCGATGTGCGGGGCAACTTGTGGTTGCAGCGGGTGCCGGTCCCTTTGAAAAAGCGCATCGAGTCGATCGTGCTCCCGAACCTGCCAGGTGCGAAGATTCTGGCGCTCACGCTCGGCTATCGCGTGGGGGTGCAGCCGTTCGACCTCACTTCTTCCTCGCCCGCTTCTTTACCCGCCTCCGAACCAGCCACCGTCGCGATCTTCCAGGAGAAGGGTTTCCCTCGCTGTAACGCGGCGTACGCGATCGGTCCGGAGGAGCTGCAGAAGGCGCTGGAAGGCGCTGGTATCCAGGCGGCGCTCCTCTCCGCGGAGCACCTCAGCGATACGGAGCAATTCACGGTGGAGCGTTTTCCCCTTCTCGTCAACCTTTACGGCGAAGCGTTCCCGGGCGAGGCGATCGCAGCCCTGCGGCAGCACAGGAGCGCCGGGGGCGTAATGGTCCACACGAGTGTCCCGTTTGGCCGTCCCTGCAGTACAAGCGCCTACGGCAACTGGACCCTTTCGTCTCTGGAGGGGCGGGACCCGAAGGCGAGAGCGAACGCGATGGGATGTGGGCTCCTGAAGAAGGTCGCGCTCAGCGCCCCGCTGGAAGCCGGGGAGAAACTTACGAGTCTCGGCCTGGGCGGGTTGCCTTGGAGCGAGTTCGAGATGCTTGGGGACTTGCTGCAGGGGCAGGGCGAGCTCCGATGGGGCCTCGATCCTGACAGTGTGTCGGAGCACGAGGTCGTGCCTCTTGTCAGCTTCAAGGACAGGGAGTCGTATTTCGCGGCTCTCGTCGAATACAAGTCCGGTGACTTTTCGGGTGCCATCGATGTGTGGGCAGGGACGTCGGCTTTTTCTCGTCGAGACGGCAGGTTTTTGGGCTCCTTTGAGGCACAGCTGCTGGTTCGCCTGGTGGCGTTTGCATTGAACAGGAAAGGGATTCTGGCCGACGGGAAGCTCGCGGCGCTGACCGGGATGCTGAGTGAGGACGCGATTCATCAGCCGCTTCCACGCATGGTGGAGCCGGAGGCTGAAGGCTCAGGCGCATCACTTGAGACTGGCGGGACGGTCGAGAAGATCGGGGAGGTCTATCGACTTTCCCGAGCTTCTCTGCGCGACCTTAATTTGGGGGAGAAAGTGCTCCTCGCCAGCGCCCAGGGACTTGTCAACGGGCGGGGAGAGAAGTCTCTCTGCCTTGTCGATTCGCCTGAGGATTCGCCCTGGCTCGAGATGCTGAAGGCTGAAGGTCGCGTCGAGCTTGTGAAGGCCGTGGGTTTCGAGGAAGCGCTGGCCCTCGTCGGTCACAGGAGGGCGGTCCTGGTCGACACGGGACTCTACGGCTCTCTCAACCTGGCCACCATGGTGGCCGGCCTCGAGGATCTGCTGATCGCATACCCGGGAGTCGTGGCCAAACACGGGCTCGAGGTGGTGCTCGATCTGCACGGTCTTTTCGAGGATGGCGAGGAGATGCTCCGCTGGACGTACGAAAACATTTGGCCTCGCCTGGAGCGGGACCTTCTTTGCATGTATCCGCCGGATCCCGAGAGCTATCACTTGCGCGATCTTCTCGTCTCGAGAAAGATTTTCACCTTCTCTTTTCCCACGTGGCGAACCCGGTCGGCCAGGGGGGCGATGCCCGCGGGGGAATTAGCGATCCTCGAGCGAATCCTCGCGGAGACTCCCGTGCTGACGCCGGTGGTCGGTGACCTCGGCGACGGGGAGGGTCGGGGGCTCGGTCCGGATCTTGGTGCCCGAGCGATGTCGCGATTCGGCAAGCGTATGGTGCCACTGGATGTTTCGCCCACAGAGGGCTGCCCCGCCAACCTGTCGTTCGCAAGTCGGCTCAGATTCAGTGACAGCGTGCCGGAGACGCCGGCACCGAGAGAGCTCGATGTTGCTAACAAAGTCTATATTGCCGTCCTCAGGCATCCCCTGGCGTATCTGCCAGGCCGTCGTGCCCCAGGCTCCCAGGTCGAGTTTAGCGGGGCGCTCGCGATCGCACCGAGAGGGGTCGTGCTGAGACCCGCGTACGAGCCCTGGTTTCCCGTCCTCTCCGCCGCCGGGCGGGCCGTGGTCCGTCCCGCTGATTGTCTCGGTATGGCGTTTCCGGAGCCCATGCGTCTGGGCGAGTTTGGCAAGGCCTACGACGAGAGCTCTGCAGCACGGGCTGCCTTCCTCGGCGTCCTCCGGCGGCAGGTGGAGAGGAGGGGCGTCCAGTTCCTCCATGCCTCCTACAAGAGCCTCGAAGGAAGCGATGTGCTCGAGAAGGGTTTGCCTGGTCTTCCCGCAGGGACCCCGATTTTCGTGAGCGACTCGGGCAAGCTAGCGGCCGCCCGTGGTCTGATGGGCGCTCACGATATGCTGGGAGAAACCCCGGTGTTTTACGACACTGACCTTGAAACCTTTACCAGGGCGCTGGCGGGAAAGGTCCGCCCGGAGATGCTGCCGCTCTTTCTCTCCATCGGAGAGAAAACCCTCGAGAGCGTGGCGGGAGACGTCAACTTCGGCGAGAACGACATCGTGTTCGTCCGACCCGACGAGCTCGCGTCGCTTTACAGGGAAGTCAGAAAATCGAGAGTTCCCGTACGCCGGCAGCTCGTGGCGGCAGGCTCCACCTGGAAGTATCACGACGGCGGCGAGGATCTGGGAGCCGACTGGCGGCTTCCCCGGTACGACGACAAGGACTGGAAGGAAGGGGCTGCTCTTCTGGGCTACGGCGAAAGCTATACGACGACGACCCTCTCTTTTGGTAGCGAGCCGAAGGAGAAGCACAGCTGTTATTATTTTCGTAAGACGGTGGAGCTCGAGAGCACGAAGGGAATCGCGAGCCTCCATCTGGAGTACATCATTGACGATGGCTGTGTCATCCACGTCAACGGCAAAGAGGTCCACCGGTACAACATTCCGGAGGGAGAAGTCACTTATGCCACCTGGGCCGCGCCGGGGGTCGGAGCGCCACATGAATCCGCATGGTACTCGGGCTCCGCCAGCGCGACGGGCCTGCGCCGGGGCAAGAATACAATCGCTGTGGAGGTCCATCAGAAGCTTCCACAGAGCTCCGATATCGCCTTCGACCTCAAAATCTTCGGCTCGGGTTGGGCGAAGGTCGAGGGGACGCCATAGTTTACGCCATGATCGGTCCTGCACTACTTGCCGTCACATTGCTCGCCGCAGCTCCAGGGAAACCCGTAAAGGACGAGTTTCAGTACCTGTTCTCGCGCTATGACACGGATGGTTTGGCGCCCGCTTCGACTCCCGGCGACGGGAACTTCAGCGGAAATGTGGACTCCTTCGACCCGGGCGGGCTTCCTTCCGGCGGCAAGTATTCTGACAGGCGCATGACCGTGGAGTCCCCGCTCTTTGGCAGTGTCGGCTTCCTGCGACCCAGGACCGCTGGCAAGGAGAAAAATTTTCTCTCTTGCAAGGGTCAGAAGATCCCCATTCTTACCACGAAAATCTTCAACGTGCTCTTCTTCCTGGGGATGGCGCACGGCGGGAGTCCCAGCGGCTGGCTCGATTTTCACTTTGCCGACGGCAGCAAGGCCAGGGCGCCCTTTGGTCTTACGGACTGGCGCGAAGAGGCGCTTTTCGGAGAGGAGCTCGCCTGCAAGCTCAAGTACAACCCTCCTGGCGGAAAGGGAGGTGGGAAGGAACAGGGACATGTGTGGTTGCAGCGGGTCCCCGTGCCTCGGAAGAAGCGCATCCAGGCGATCGTGCTCCCGAGCCTGCCAGGAGCGAAGATCCTGGCGTTCACGCTCGGCTATCGGGTGGGGGTGCAGCCGATCGTCCGCACTTCTTCCTCGCCCGCTTCCTCGCCCGCCCCCGAACCCGCCACCGTCGCGATCTTCCAGGAGAAGGGTTTCCCTCGGTATAACGCGGCGTATGCGATCCGTCCGGAGGAGTTGAAGAAGGCGCTGGAAGGCGCCGGTATCCAGGCGGCGCTCCTTTCCGTGGAGCACCTCAGCGATACGGATCAATTCACTACGGAACGTTTTCCTCTCCTCGTCAACCTTTACGGGGAAGCATTCCCGGTCGAGGCGATCGCGGCCCTGCGGCAGCACCGGAGCGCCGGGGGCGCGATGGTGCACACGAGTGTCCCGTTTGGCCGCATCTACAAGAGGAGCGCCTACGGCAGCTGGACCCTCCAGGCTCCGCCAAAGGAGGGACTGGGGTGTGGCAGCCCGCGGAAGGAACTCACGGCACCGCTGGAGCCCGGGGAGAAACTCACCAGCCTCGGCCTGGGCGGGCTGCCGTGGAGCGAGTTCGAGATTCTGGGGGATTTGCTGCAGCTGGAAGGGGAGAGTCGACGGGGCCTCAGTCCCAGGAGCGTTTCAGCGCACGAGGTCGTGCCCCTGGTCACGTTCAAGAACTCTGAGTCGTATTTTGCCGCTCTCATCAAACACAGGTCTGGCGACTTTTCGGGCGCCATCGACGTGTGGGCCGGGACGTCGGCTTTCTCTCCTCCCGACGGCAGGTTTTCGTCTTCCTTCGAGGCACAGCTACTGGTCCGCCTGGTGGCGTTCGCGTTGTACCGGAAGGGGATTCTGGCCAAGGAGAAGTTCGCGGAGCTGACCGGAACGCTGAGCGGGGAAGCGATGCGTCAGCCGCTTCCGAGCCTGGTGGAACCAGCCGAAGCTTCTTTGGAGGCGGTCGAGAAGGTCGAAAAGATCACGGAAATATATCGCGCTTCACTGTCCGAGCTCAGTGTGGGGGAGAAGGTGCTCCTCTCGAGCGGCCAGGGGCTCGTCAACGGACGGGGAGAGAAGTTTCTCTGTCTCGTCGATTCGGCCGAGGACTCGGCCTTGCTCACGGCGCTGAAAGAAAAAGGGCAAGTCGAGACTGTGAAGGCCGTGGGTTTCAAGGAAGCGCTGGCCCTCGTCGGTCACAGGAGGGCGGTCCTGGTCGACACGGCATTCTACGGCTCTCTCAACCTGGCCACCATGGTGGCGGGGCTGGAAGACCTGCTGATTGCCTACCCGGGAGTCGTCGCCAAGCATCGGCTCGAGGTGGCCCTCGACCTGCACGGCCTCTTCGACGACGGCGAGGAGATGCTCGGCTGGACGTACGAGAACATCTGGCCTCGCCTGGGGCGCGATCTTCTTTGCATGTATCCCCCGGACCCGGAGAGCTATCACCTGCGAGACCTTCTCGTCTCGAGAAAGGTTTTTACTTTTTGGTTTCCCACGTGGCGAACCCCGTCGGCCAGGCGGTCGATTCCCTCGGGCGAATTCGCGATCCTCGAGCGAATCCTCGCGGAGACTTCCGTGCTGACGCCGGTCATCGGCGACCTCGTCGATGGGGAGGGCCGGGGGCTCGGTCCGGAGCTTGGTGCCCGAGCGATGTCGCGATTCGGCAAGCGTCTGGTGCCACTGGATGTTTCATCGCCCACGCAGGGCTCGGGTTGCCCGGCCAACCTGTCGTTTGCAAGTCGGCTCAGATTCGGTGACAGCATGCCGGAAACGTCGGCACCGAGAGAGCTCGATCTTGCGAACAAGATCTATATTGCCATCCTCAGGCATCCCCTGGCGTTTCTGCCAGGCAGGCGCTCAGGGCCGCCGGTTGAATTCTCTGGGGCGCTCGCGATCGCACCGAGAGGGGTCGTGCTGAGACCCGCGTACGAGCCGTGGTTCCCCGTTCTCTCCGCCGCCGGGCGGGCCGTGGTCCGTCCCGAAGACTGTCTCGGTATGGCTCTTCCGAAGGCCGTTCGGCTGGGTGAGTTTGGCAAAGCTTACGGCGACAGCTCTTCGGCCGAGGCTGCGCTCGTGGACCTTCTCGGGCGCGAGGTGAAAAAGAGAGGACTACAGTTCCTCCACGCCTCGTACCAGAGCCTGGAAGGAAGCGACGTGCTCGAGAAGGGGTTGCCCGGTTTTTCCGCAGGGACCCCGATTTTCGTCAGCGACTCGGGCAAGCGAGCCGCCACCCACGGCCCGATGGGCGCTCATGACATGCGCGGAGAAACCCCGGTGTTTTACGACATGGGCCCGGAAGAATTCACCAGGACCCTGACCGGAAAGGTGATCCCGGCGACGTTGCCGCTCTTTCTCTCCATCGGGGAGGAGACCCTCAAGAGCGTGGCGGGAGACATCAATTTCGCAGAGAACAACGTCGTTTTCGTCCGACCCGACGAGCTCGTGCTGCTCTACAGGGAAGTCCGAAAATCGAAAACCCCCGCGCGCCGGCAGCTCCTGGCGGCAGGCTCCACCTGGAAGTATCACGACGGCGGAGAGGACCTGGGAACCGGCTGGCGGCTTCCCGACTACGATGACAAGGACTGGAAGGAAGGCGCCGCGCTACTGGGCTACGGTGATGACTACATGACGACGACCCTGTCCTTCGGTGGCGACCCTGAGAACACGCATAGCTGCTACTACTTTCGCAAAACCCTGGAGCTCGAGAGCACGAGGGGAGTGGCGCTCCTTCATCTCGAGTACCTCATTGACGACGGCTGCGTCGTCTACCTCAACGGTAAGGAGATCAACCGGCACAACATTCGGGAGGGAGAGGTCACTTATGCCACCTGGGCCAAGCCGGGGGTGGGCGCACCAGAGGAATCCCAGTGGTACTCGAGTACCGCCAGCGCAGCCGACCTACGCCCGGGCAAGAACACGATCGCCGTGGAGGTCCACCAAGTGGAACCGAGCAGCTCCGACCTCGCCTTCGACCTCAAAATCTTCTGCTCGGGCTGGCTAAGTGTGGAGCGAACGCCATAGTTTTCGCTCCCTGACTGGACCGCTACTCCGCTTTACTGACAGGTGGGATCGGCTTCGCAATCCGGGAGCAGCGCGCACTCTTCCGTCTCCCCTCCGGGAACCGCCAGCGGGTGTGCGTTGCCGCCAATGAAGAGGAACTGCAGAAGGGCGATGCCATCGGAGAGATCGACAGTGCCATCCGGCTGCCAGTCGATCAGCGCGACATTGCCCGGGTGGCTCGGAGATCCGTCTCCGCAGGGGAAGAGAGGAGGTGTTCCCGTAAAGAGGACGCCCAGGATGCAGATGGCGTCGGAGAGGTCGACGGTGCCATCCTGGTTGCAGTCGCCGGGGACCCGCGGACTCAAGAGCGTGAAAGTCATCGTGCCGAGCGAATCGGGTCCGATCCTCTCACCGGTCTCGGTCGTGATCAGGTGGATGGGCTCCGGCGGGTCATTGAGGGGTCCGAACAACGCCCACTCATTGGCGCTGCGCGTACCGCCATCGTAGGGCCTCAGGTCAACCACCACTTGCGGCAGCCACTGGTCGTTTTCTCGGAGCGGCAGACCAGAAACTCCGACGAACCAATCCGGAGTCGGTCCCAGCATCGAAACCAGGGTCACCAGGGGCCACGACGCGTCGATGTCGAACTCGACCGTCTTTTCCCCACAAGGGCTCGAAGTGGTATCGACCGGGCAGAACCACCATGGATACGACAAGCCGCCACCGGCGCTGCCCTCGCTGATTTTCGCCGCCACTTCCTCATTGACGAGAATGTTCGTGAGACCGGTTTCGGCCATCTGTACGATTCCGGGCGAAGCTAGCTGACCTTCCTCCCAGAACGTGACCTGGTCGTTGTGGGTCGCTCCGCCGAACCAAGCAAAATGAGCCCCGGGGCCGGGGAAATCCGAGTGCGTGGTCGAGCTCCAGGTGTTGTCAACCTCGAGCCGATACCTCACCTGCGCCTGGAGCGGTGTCACCCTTGCCGTCAGCATCACCGTCACCATTCCCGCCCAAAGCAGCATCGAGGTGTAGCGTACGACCGTCCGGGTATTCATGATCATGAACAGCTATGGCGATTTTCCGTTGGACTCAGCCGGAACGTGTGGCGAAAATTTTGGCTTAGATGACCATCAATACTAATACGTTACAGCGACTTCGAGGCGCTGTCAATGTGGAGCGGCTGGTAGACACTGCCGTCCAACTGGTCGAAATCCCCAGTCCCACCCGATCGGCCAGCGCCGTTCTGAACAGACTCGCGGAGATCCTCGCGCAAGACGGATTCGCGGTAGAGCGACCGGAGGCGGGCTGGCCGGAGGCTCCTGCCGTCGTAACCCGGTTGACTGCTGAAAAGAAGGGCCGAACACTCCAGTTCAACGGTCATCTGGATACAGTCCACCTGCCGTTCGTCGCGCCGCGAGTCGAGAACGGCCTTCTGTATGGCAGCGGTGCATCGGACATGAAGGGCGGGATAGCTGCCATGGTCGAAGCCCTGCGGGCGCTTCGCGAGACAAAGGTGTTGCCCGGTGGATCCGTCCTCCTGACCACCCACGAGCTTCACGAAGCACCGTGGGGTGACGGCAGCCACGTCGACGGTCTGATCGATGAGGGCTGTGTAGGGGACGGCGTGCTGCTGCCCGAATACCTGTCGGACCGTCTGCCGGTCATCGGCCGCGGTATGGCTATTCTGGAAGTTGCCGTGTCGCGCGCCGGCGAGCCGATTCACGAGGTCGTCGGCGGTCTCGAGCAACCGAGTGTGATTGCCGCCGGCGCGGAGCTCGTTCGACGGTTCGAACTGCTCGACAGCGAACTCGCCGGTCGTTCGCATCCACTTGCAGGACGGGAGAGCCTGTTCGTCGGTCAGGTGCATTCCGGCGAGATCTACAATCAGGCTCCGGTCGAGTTGCAGCTTTCGGGAACTCGCCGATGGTTGCCGACGACATCCGCGGAGGACGTCAAGCAGCAGTTCGATCAGCTGCTCGGCGAACTCGCGGCAAGCAGATCGGTCCGGGTCGACGGCCGGTTTCAAATGGCGCGAGATGCGTTCGAGATCGATGAGCACGATCCACTCGTGGAGGCGTTTCAGAGCGCACATCGGGCAGCCTGTGGGCGAGAGCTCCCGATCGGGGCCAAGCCGTTCGTCGACGACGGAAACGCGTTCGCGCGTCAGGCGGGCGTGCCGGCAATCACTCACGGCCCTGCTGCCAAGGGAGCCCACACGCTGCATGAGGAAGTCTCGATCTCGGAACTGGAACGCGTCGTACTCGTCTACGCACTGACCGCTGTCGGCTTTTGCTCCGCCAACTGATTGCTGGAGATCCTCAATGGAAACCAACCCAAAAAATAAGTACGGCGATATTATTTCTGCGGCGCAGACGACCGAGGAGCAGTTCCTGCGGCAGATTTTCGTGCGCGCCCAGATGTCGGGATTTGCGCGCGATCCGCTGATCATGTCCCGCGCGGAGGGCGCGTACTATTGGGACGTTAACGGCAAGCAGTACCTCGACGCTCTGTCGGGAATTTATGTGGTTAGCGTCGGGCACAGCAACCGCCGCGTTATCGACGCGATTCGCAGCCAGATGGAGGTCCTCAGCTTTTCTCCCGTCATGCACGGCTCCAACCCGCTGGCCATACAGCTTGCGAACAAGCTGGCGGAGCTGGCGCCAGGCGACCTGAGTGCGGTCAAGCTGTCGACGGGAGGATCGGAGACCACCGAAGCGGCCATCAAGATGGCGCGCCAGTACCACAAGCTCACGGGCCACGGCACGAAATATAAGGTGATCTCACGCTACCTTTCCTGGCACGGCTCGACGATGGGCTCCTTGTCCGCTTCCGGGCTGGCGTCCCGCCGCGCCGTCAATGAACCGCTAGCGCCCGGTTTCATCCACGTGTTCCCGCCGACCTGCTACCGGTGCCCGTTTGGAAAAGAGTACCCCAGCTGCGAACTGACCTGCGCGAGCCTTATCGGTGACGTGATCGAAATGGAGGGCCCGGAGACCGTCGCTGCGGTGATGGTCGAACCCATCGGGCATACGGGGGGAATCATCGATCCCCCGGACGAGTACCTGCCGCTCTTGCGGGAGATCTGTGACCGGCACAATGTGCTGCTGGTTTTCGACGAGATCATTACTGGCGCGGGCCGTACCGGACAGATGTTTGCGGCCGAGACGTTCGGCGTGCTGCCCGATCTGATTTGCCTGGGCAAGGGGCTGAGCGGAGGATACGCGCCTCTGTCGGCCTTGATTTGCCGCAAGCACGTAGCTGACGCGTTCTGGGGTGACCCGGAGTCGAATCCGGGATTCGTCGAAGGGCATACCTTCGAGGGCAATCCCATCTCGTGCGCGGCGGGGCTTGCCACGATTAACGAGATTGTCGAGCGCGATCTCTGCGCCAACGCGCGAACCATGGGCAAGAGGCTGCGCAGTGGTCTCGAGGGCCTGCGACGGCACGGAGTCATTGGCGATATCCGCGGCAAAGGTCTGTTTCAGGGGATCGAATTCGTTCGAGACACGGAGTCCAAGGCGCGGTTCGATCCACCGATCGGAGTGGAAATCGGACGTCGAGCCCTGGAGAAGGGCCTGCTGACACGATTCGATCCCCACTGGCTGGCACTCGGGCCGCCGTTGATCGTCGAGGGACATCAGATTGATGAAATGGTGCACATTCTCGACGGAACGATCGTCGAGCTTCTGCACGAGCGAGGGAGTAGAGCCTGATGTTTACGGGCGAGACGCCTGCACCACAATGCATCATCATTCACCGGCGTCAGGCAAGGAGCGCGCTTAGCCCGGATTATTCATGAACCACCTGCTGCGAGCACGTATGCATCCCGCCTGGACTGCGTTACCGAATCGGCTTCGATCCTCAACGGGTGCCAACTATCTGACACAGAGGACCCGCCTCCGGTCGAAACCGATCCTGCGCCTTGCCAGCCGGGCGCCTACGCGCTCTCGCTACGGCGTTCATGAATAATCCGGGCTTAGACAAGGCGCATAGACTCTGCGATCTCATCGAGGACCAACTGCTGCTCTGCCTCCGACAGGTCATAGTGAATGGGTAGTCTGAGGAGGCACGAGCTCATCTCTTCCGTGACCGGAAGATCTCCTTTTTGGTACCCCAATCTGGCGCCCATGGGTGAGAGGTGAAGGGGCGTATAGTGGAAAAAGGCCGGAATCCCCTTCCTTTTTAGATGATTCATGACTGCGGCACGAATTCCTTCGTCGGGCAGAAGTATGTAGAACAAATGATAGTTAGAACGACAATCCTTCGGTATTCGAGCCAGCCGAAGCAGCCCGCGGCTCTCGAAGGGTTTGAGATGTTTCAGATACGTTTCATAGATCTGGCGGCGGCGTTCGGTTATTTCATCAAGGAGCTCTAACTGCCCGTAGAGAAAGGCACAACTGATTTCATTCGGTACGTAGGAGGAGCCGATATCCACCCAGGAGTACCTGTCAACTTCTCCTCGAAAAAATTTGCTACGATCTGTTCCTTTTTGACGGACGATCTCCGCACGCTCCATCAGTTCTGAGTCATTCACGCAGAGAGCTCCTCCCTGACCACACGTATAGTTTTTGCTTTCGTGAAAGCTAAACGCGCCCAGATGACCTATCGACCCCAAAGGCCGTCCCCGATAGAAGGCGTTAACTGCTTGGGCAGCATCCTCTACCACCCGTAAGCCATGGCGTTGCGCAATGTCCATTATGGAGCCCATATCGCACGCGATTCCGGCGTACTGAACGGCGAAGATAGCTCTGGTTTTCGAGGTGAGCGCAGGCTCGATGGCCCTTTCATCCAGGGTCAAAGTCTCGGGGCGGATATCGACAAAGACGGGCTTGGCTCCCCTCAGGAAGAACGCGTTCACTGTGGATACGAAGGTATAGGAGGGAACAATCACCTCGTCTCCGGGACCAAGGTCACAGAGAATGGCGGCCATCTCCAAAGCAGCTGTACAGGAGGGCGTCATGAGGACATCACGGACTCCTAGACGATCCCCGAGCAACTGGCTGCATTTCTCGGTAAAGAGGCCGTCACCGCCAATATTTCCCTCGCGTATCGCCTCAGCGATGTAGTCGAGTTCTTTCCCAACGATGCACGGTTTGTTGAATGGAACCTTGTAGAGCATCTCCTCGCTTGTCGGAGCGGTCGACCCTTACCTACCACAAAAAAATTGTCCCAGCTGTAGAACTGAATCGCAAGTGCTTCCCGACCCCGACCCCGATCCCCTCCCCTTGGCCGTCCCCGTTGTGGGCTGCCATCCGTGTCATGGACACCCTACGGCATTCAGCACCTGATTTTGGACATTTTCTGATATATTGGATTTGACGGGCATCCAAGATGGGTAATCACAAAAGAATCGCGGCAGTGCAGTCGAGTTACATTCCCTGGAAGGGTTACTTCGATCTCATCAACTCGGTCGATGAGTTCATCCTGTACGACGACGTCCAGTACACAAAGAGGGACTGGCGCAACCGTAACCGGATCAAGACAGCTAACGGCCTCGTCTGGTTGAGTATACCGATCGACGTCAAAGGTAAGTATCACCAAAGAATGCGCGATGCCAAGGTTCGTGACCGAGGATGGGGAAAGCGGCACTGGAGAGCCATCGATCTTGCCTACCGCAAGTCGCCGCATTTCGATGCATACGCGGTGCTTTTTGAGCCACTGTTCGAGAGTGAGCGCTACGAATACCTTAGTGAAGTCAACTACGCTTTCATCCGAAGGACCTGTGACGTGCTGGGTATCGGGACCCAACTGTCCTGGTCCATGGACTACGAAATTCCTGAGGCAGATCCGAGTGCGAAGCTGCTGGCTTTGTGTCGCCAGGCCGGAGCCACGGAATACTTCTCCGGACCGAAGGCCAAGGCCTACCTGGATTTGGAGATGCTTGCGGACGCAGGTATCCAAGTCAGTTTCATGGATTATTCTCGATATCCTCAATACGGGCAGTTGTACGCACCCTTTGAGCACGCGGTAACGATCCTGGACCTGTTGTTCCACACGGGAAACGACGCTCCGCGGTACATGCAGTCCTTGGGATCAGGGCGTCGAAAACCAGTTTCCGATGAGTGACGACAGCATCCTGAAGAGCGTCAACAGGTATTACACGGGAAAAGTCTTCGAGCACGGGCCGACCCCACGGGGTGTGGACTGGAACTCTGAGGATTCCCAGCGGCTGCGCTTCCAGCAGTTGCTCAAACTCTGCGAAGAAGATTCGGACTTCTCTATCATCGACTACGGCTGCGGCTATGGGGCTCTGTTGCAGCATCTAAGAGATCGTAAAATCCCTTGCCGCTACGTGGGTTTCGATATCTCTCCCCAGATGCTCGAACAGGCCGCGGAGCTCACGAGAGAGTCCAAGACGATTCGCTACGTGCATGACGAAAATGAACTTTCCGCCGCGGATTACACCGTGGCCAGTGGCGTCTTCAATGTGAAACTGCGCCACTCCCAGCGGCAGTGGGAAGGTTACGTGTCGGGGCTGATCGAGGGGTTTGACCGGCTGAGCGAGAAGGGGTTTGCATTCAACATGCTTACCCGATACTGCGATTCCGACAAGACGCGGGACGACTTGTTCTACGCAGATCCCTGCTTCTACTTCGATTTGTGTCAGCGATTGTTTTCCCGCAACGTAACCCTGTTGCACGACTACGACCTCTACGAATTCACCCTGTTGGTCAGGAAAAAATGAAAAAGCTGCTGATTTTCGGAGCGGGAGATATCGCGCAACTGGCGCACTTCTACTTTGAGGAGCAGAAAAAGAGCCGAGTGGAAGCGTTCGTTGTAGACGACGACTACCTCACCGCGAAGGAATTCGATGGCTGCCCTTTGATCGGTCTGTCCGAGCTGGAGAGCAAGTATCCGCCGAACGAATGCGACGCGTTCGTAGCCATCAGTTATGCACAGATGAACAAGGTTCGGCAGACGAAGTATGCGATGCTCAAGGACATGGGTTATCGCATGGTGAGCTACATCAGTCCGTACTGCACCTGCTTGAGTCAGAATATTGGCGAAAACTGCTTCATTCTGGAAGACAACACCATTCAGCCGTTCGTTGAGATCGGCAACAACGTGACGCTGTGGAGTGGTAACCATATTGGCCATCATTCCTTCATCGGTGACAATTGTTTCATTAGCTCGCAGGTGGTGGTCTCTGGTGGAGTGCACATCGAGGAGAACTGTTTCATCGGGGTGAACGCGACCCTGCGGGATCATGTTCGAATCGGGAGAGAGACGTTGATAGCGGCCGGTGCTCTCGTGGTCAAGGACACGGAACCCAAACAGGTCCTGAAAGGGCAACCGGCCAAGGTGGCCGAAATGACAAGCGATCAGCTGAAGCGGATCTGAAGACTATTGGCAATGCAACTGTCGATCGTAACAACGTTGTACTATTCGGAGCCTTACCTGCGGGAATTCTACGAGCGGATGACTCGCACGGCTGCGCAGATCACGAAGGACTACGAGATCTTGTTCGTCAACGATGGATCTCCGGACGAATCCCTGACTATCGCTCGCGACCTTTGTGAGACGGACGAACACGTGCGGGTGGTCGATTTGTCGCGAAACTTTGGCCACCACCGAGCCATCATGACCGGGCTCGAGCACGCACGGGGTGACCTGATCTTTCTCACGGATAGCGACCTGGAGGAGGATCCGGAGTGGCTCGAAAGGTTTTACGCAGCCTATCAGGATTCGGATGCGGACGTGGTCTATGGGCTGCAGCGTCGGCGCAAGGGAGGGCGCCTGGAGCAATTTAGCGGCGCAGTCTTCTACAAGGTCATGGACGTGTTATCCAGTTATCCGATACCCGCGAACGACACGTGTGCGAGGCTGATGAGCCGGAGGTACGTGAACGCCCTGATCCGCCACCAGGAGCGAGAGGCATTCCTGGGCGGCCTCTTCGCCATTACCGGCTTTCAGCAGCACCCGCTGGTGGTAGACAAGCACTCGAAGAAGAAGTCGACGTACACACTGACGCACAAGGTGGGTCTGTTCGTTCGGGCGCTCACTTCCTTCAGCAACAAGCCGTTGATCCTGGTGTTCTATCTGGGTTGCTTCATCTTTTTTCTGTCCAGCATCGCCGCCTGCGTGTTGATCGCGCGAAAGGTCCTGTACGGGTTTCTTCCGGGTTGGGCATCAACCGTCGTCTCGATCTGGCTTCTGGGGGGGCTCACCATCCTCTGTATCGGGGTGATCGGTATCTATCTGTCGAGCATCTTCATGGAGGCGAAGCAGAGACCGAATACGGTGATTCGTCAAATTTACGAGCACAGTCCGAAGCCGAGGAGTAAGAAGAAGGCTTCGGGAGGGTCGCGGTCAGGCGGGAAAAAGGCCAAAAAGGCCAAAAAGGCTCAACCGCCAAGGTGAATCGATGCAGAAGTGGGAAAAGTTGGGAAGCATCTTCAACGTGGTCTCCAACAACGACTGGATGGTGTCCCACGCTGCCGTTCCTACCGTCGAACCGCTGGGAGGTGACCGATTCCGTGTCTATTTCGGAACGCGAAACAGCAACAACGAGGCCTCCATAGGGTACTTCGAGATCGACATAAACGACCCCCGCAGAATCGAGAACATCTCCACCACGCCGGTACTGCCGCCGGGTGAGCTGGGCACGTTCGATGACAGCGGCGTGCTGCCGTCCTGGTTCATCGAGCGCGATGGGCGCCGGTACCTCTATTACACCGGCTGGAACCTCGGAGTCACCGTGGCGTTCAGGAATTTCATCGGCCTCGCAGTGGCCCGGGGCACTTCATCGTTCGCGCGGTTCTCCAGGGCCCCCATCGCCGACCGCGACGATTACGATCCTTTCTTCTTCACCAACCCCTGCATTCTCCACGAAGACGGAAAGTGGAAGATGTGGTACCTGTCGACGGTGAAGTGGACCCGAGAGAACGGCTCCGCCAAGCACTACTACCATATCAAGTACGACGAGTCGCCGGATGGCATTCATTGGAAGCGCCGGCCTGAGGTCGCTATCGACTTTCACTATGACAACGAATATGCGATCTCGCGGCCGTGCGTGATCAAGGACGGCAATCTCTACCTGATGTGGTATTCCTATCGCGCCAGCCCCAAGGGCGAAACTTACCGAATCGGATACGCGGAATCGAGCGACGGTCGAAGGTGGACTCGCAAGGACGACGAGGTTCTTTTGACGCCTTCCGAAGATGGTTGGGATAGCGAGATGATCGAATACCCCTACGTGTTCGATCACCGAGGTAAGCGGTACATGCTCTACAACGGAAATGGTTTCGGCAGGACCGGGGTCGGGCTTGCCGTGTTGGAATGACGAGGAAGCGGACCGTGCGAAAGATGGATCGTAAAGCGACGGATCAGCACCTGAAGGAGCTGCGTGTCGACGGCTACACGTTGGTGGGGCAGTTTGCGGAGCCGGACACGGTAGAGCGACTGCTGGAGTTGCTCGCGCAACACTTCGACGCTGAGAAGTATCGCAACTATCAAGGGAGGCCGGAACGAGAGCTCGAGGACCAGCTGGTCTACAATCTGCAAAACAAGGACAAGCGCTTCATCGACATTCTGGACGATCCCTTTCTGAGGGCTGTGTTGATGGAGAATCTGAACGATCCGTATTACAAGCACTTACCCCCGGAAGAACCGAATTACGTTTTGAGCTTTTACAACGCCCGCTCCAGTGGCTCGGAACTGCCCCTGCACACCGATACATTCATGCCGTCACCCGGCGAGAAGACCTGGACGATGCAGGCCGCTTTCGTGCTGCAAGACTGCAGGCTTGGCAACGGTTGCACGCTGCTCGTTCCGGGATCGCACACCTCGGGGAAGTTCGTCGATCGCGAGCTGAAGAACGTCAAGGCGGTCGAAGCCAAGAGCGGGGATTTGATCCTGTGGGACAGCCGAATCTGGCACGGCGCCTCGGCGAATATCTCTGGGAAGTCGCGCTGGATGCTCATCGCGACCTTCAGCTGCTGGTGGGTAAAACAGCGTACGGACATGCCTCGGTCGCTACCGCAGGAGATCTACGGGCAGCTTAGCGACCGCCAGAAGAGCCTGCTTGGATTCTGTTCCATCCCGCCAAGGGACGAAAATGAGCGGCTGAATTTCAAAGGGGGTTACGAGCAGCTACGACCGACAGTCGCGGAATACTTCTCTTGAGTCAGCGCGTGTCGCGAATCCGCTCCAGCTTCTGCAGTTGCTGGCGGATTTCCGGGACCCAGTTACCCCCAAGTTCGGCCTGCTTGCTTTCGGCCTTTTGCAGCCACTCCGCCGCTTCTGCGTAGTTTTTCTCGCGCCAGGCGACAATTCCTAGAGCTTGAAGACAACGAACCGCGACTTCGTGTCGCACTTCTCTCCAGATGTGTTTCTGCGATTCCTCGTAAGCCGTTCGGAATTCTCGCCGCGCCGCGATCAGGTCACCTTCGTCTGCCGCCAGTTTGCCACGTCGGAAATAGAGGTTGGGAAGAACACGGGTTCCCTTCAACCGCACGGCATCGTCAAAGTTCTTGCGAGCCAGCTCCAGCAAATGCGCCTCAAATTCCTTCGTCAGGGAACTGGAGGAGTCGCCTCTCTCCCATTCTTCAAGGAGTGGCTCGAGACGGTTATCTTCATTCCACAAAGTCTCCGCCAAGCGCTGGGCTTTCGCCTGGGATTTTTCGTCACCTTGAAGGTTCGTCTGCAACTGGTCCGCGGCATCGTGAAAGTGGATGCCAAGGTACTGGTATACGACCACGTCATTGTTCTTTTCTTTGGCCGCGTACCAGACGGATCGAGGGTCTTGCCACTCTGCCAGATAGGCTAGCGTGTTCCGGGCCCAGATACCACTCACGACGATGAGCAACAGGATACCCGTCGCGTGAGCTATCTGCTTCGACGGACGGACAACGTCTTTCCAAACGGAAGCCACCAGGATCACGAATGCGACCGATGGAAAGAAAAGGTATCGATCGTTGACAGGGTGTAGAACTCCTCCGACGAGCGGGGGTGCGAGCGCTGCCAGGATCCAGTAAACGAGCGGTGGCACCAGTCTCGGAAGTTTTTTGTAGAAAAGGAGGGGTAGCCCCACCGCTACCGGTAGCACGAAAACGTAGATGGCGCGGGTCCAGTCCTGAGTGGTCGGGTCGAGTGGCGGGCGCGATAGCACGTAGTCGCCGAGACCCGTCAACAGCACGGCAAACTGGGCCAAAATGTCGCCAAGATCGGACAGATGGGTGAACGGGATTCTTTCGAGGGGTTCTTTTACAGTCTGAAGAGTAAAAAACAGGGTCAGGACGCCGTACGGAATTTTATCCAGGACTAACCCCCAGCTCCTGCGGCGCTCAACGAACACGTCAAAGAGCAACAGGATTCCCGGTACGAGCACCACAGACAGCTTCCCCCCTAGCCCACCGGCGAAACAAACGAGCGATGCTACGTAGAACATTCTGCGCTGTGGGTAGCGACGATACATAAAGTACGCGGCCATGGCTGGTAACGTGAAGGCTGTGGCTACCAGGTCTTTCCGGCTCGAGATCCAGGCGACCGCTTCGACGTGTGATGGATGCACGACGAAGAGAAACGCTGCCGCCGCGGCATAGGTCCATCTCCCGAGTAGGATCAAGGCGATCAGGTAGACACCACCAGCACATACGCCCGCCCATACGTTACTCGACAGGTGAAAGGCCCGTGGGTTTCCGTCGGATAAGACGTAGTCGATCATGTAGGAAAGATTGCGTGTAGGCGCGTACTCGATGTAGTGGGATTCGACTAAGATGTTCTTGAGGTTCTCTGCGGTAATGCTTCGGATCCACGGGTTCTTGAGGATGTAAGTTGGGTCATCCAGGTGAAAGAGACCGAGCTCGAGGTCGCCGCAGTAGAGAAGGAGCGTCGCGAGAACCAGGGCAACCGGAACCGCAGCATGCACGTACCAGGGGCCCACGGGAGGAAAATATGGCAATGCGCGTTGCTCCGGAGCTCGTTGTTCCGGGCGCTGTGCGGCCTGTCCACTCGACGGTTGCCGCGGGCTTCGGTCTCTCTTCCTACGCCGTGTCATGTTTGCAAGCCGTTACAGTCGCTATTTGCTCACCTCTTTGCCAAGAAATCTACAAGTTTCGTGATTAGAATGAGACGCAGCAACTTTCTTCTCTCCCGATGCTGCACCGCGCCGAAGGCTAAGTAAATTTGGCAAGAAAAGTTCCCAGCAAGAGCAGGTCATCCGCGCAAGGTTTACATTGGGCCTGCTTCGCTTTCTTGTTGTTCGGGCCGCTCCTCGTTGCTCCTTGGCTAAGAGAACCAGTCAGTTCCTCGTTGTTGTTGAAAGCCACTTTTGCAGAGCTCGTGGTCCCTGGACTGCTCGTTTACTGGATAGGAAAGAACCTCAGGGCGACTTCGTTAGACTTACCTAAAAGCCCGCTGGCTCTGCCTCTTCTTCTCCTCTTTCTCTTGGGTGGACTGTCGCTCCTTTGGTCCTACAAGGTCGATCACACGCTCACCCGGCTCTTGATGTGGGCTGCCGCTGGCATCAGTTACTTGCTCCTGACGGCCAGCATTACTGACCGCCGTCAACTCAGAAACATCTTGGCCTGCTTATTTCTCGGGGGATGCCTCGTAGCGCTGATCGGAATCCTGCAGCACCTCTTTTCCTGGGACGTCTTGCCTCAGGCCCGACCACCCGCATCCACTTTTGCGAACAGGAATGCGGCGGTACACGCCGTGGTCCTGGTGATGCCCATCGGGATACTCCTCTTTTTTGACAAGCATCGAACGAAGCTCATTCCCTGGATGGTCGCCACTGCGCTTTCTTCAATGGGCGTCTATCTCTTCTACACAGGCACGCGGGCCGGGTGGGTCGCTGCTATTTTTCAGGCGCTCGTTTTCGTTGCCCTCTATCTGACTAGCAGACAGCATCCGTCGAAGCTGTTACGATTCGACGGAAACCGCTTCTGCGCTGCCCTTTTTGCGGCGGCGTTATTTCTTGTCGTCCTATCCGTCTCCCCCTCCGGCGCTAAGGGGGGTGGCGTGCAAAGGCTGCACTCGATCGTCGACGACGCTACTACCACGAAGGCCTCTACGGTACGCGATCGATACGAGATCTGGTTCGACACCTGGGCAGCCGTACTGCAAAACCCGTTTCTGGGTAAGGGGTTAGGGACTTTCGATTACGCTTTTCCGGAACTCTCGGATACCCGGCCGCAACTGGTTCGGCGTGCGCACAATGACTATTTGGAGCTGGCTTTCGAGCTGGGACTTGTGGGCGTTCTTTTGCTCCTCTGGATCGTCCTGGCGTTGGTGAAAACATTCTGGACCCTCGTCAGGAGAAGTGAAGGGGCGGACCACCTCTGCGTGCTAACCATCCTTATCGCCGTCGTTGGTACTGCGGTCAACGCCTTGTTCAGTTTCCCCTATACGATCGTTGTTCCGCTGATCATCTTGAGCAGCTATTTCGCGATTCTCTCTATTCTCTATCAAGACTCCGCAGCGCCGCCCGAGACCGCTCGCATGAAATTGAAACTTCCCACGTTCACTGTACGGTATGGGACCCTGGTAGCTGCTACGGCATTTCTCGTTTTCTCGGTAACAGTTAATGCGAAATGGCTTCTTGCAATAGACAGCATCAACCAGCGGTTCAGGAACGATTCCCCACAGTGGGCTCCACTTCGTTTGGATCAACGCCTGTGGGTTGGCAATCCAGAGATAACAGCGATACTGTACGAGCTAGGGAGGGATCTGTCTGCCCGCCAGGAAAGTAGTTCTACGGCTCGAAAGAGAAAAGCGTGGATCGAGGGGATCTTCAAGGATTATTTGCGCCTACGTCCCCGTAGTTATGCCGGTCATGTTTGGTTGGCCGGCTTCTATCTGGACGAGGGTTCAAAGGAGCTGTCCTTGGCATATTACGAAAAAGCCTTCGAGGTCGCTCCGAAGGAAAATAGATCGGGGCTTGCAGTGTATTTGGCAGATGCGCAATTGAAGTCTGGGAATGAGGGCGATGCGATCCGGTATTACGAAGAGGCAGTACGAGAAAAGTACCAGACAGAATACTCGGACGACCCACAGTATCACCGTAACGTAATATCTTTGTCTCTGAGACTCCATCGATACGAGGAAGCAGAGGAGGTCTTACGTAGAGGCATGGAACTATCACCTGATGAGTGGAGGTATTACGTCAAGCTGGGGGACACTCTGTATTTCAAGCTGGGAAGGAAAGAGGAAGGATTGACGTACATGAAGCGGGCTTTGGAGCTCAAAGCAACCTTCAGCTCGCGAGGAAAATTCGAGGAAGCCATTCGCGAGGCGGAGAAAGGATCCAGACCGTGAGAGCCCTGTCCAGGTTTTCCCCCCCCGTTCCCGCGAACGTTCCTATTGTGGTGCAGGCGTCTCGCCT
>Ga0315336_1002333_pt1 | contig 29545 bp, 20 predicted proteins | sample ASW5metaG_FD_204512 | JGI IMG/M metagenome (GOLD analysis project Ga0315336, IMG submission 204512) | Ammonia-oxidizing marine archaeal communities from Monterey Bay, California, United States - ASW #5 | ecosystem: Environmental > Aquatic > Marine > Intertidal zone | place: USA: California... | reverse complement strand
CTCATTCTCCTGTTCGTCCAGCATGAAACGAGCTACGACTCGTTTCACGAGGCTCCAGAAGACATTTACAGAATCGTTCTCGATGGCACCTTCGGTGGAAATGGGCTGAATGCGCCTGTTGCGCCGGCGCCGATGGGAAGGACGCTCGTAGCAGACTATCCCGAGGTTCTGCAATCCGCCCGCGTTTTCGGATTCGGAGGCGAACGAATCATCCGCCAGGAGGACGAAGTTTTCTCCGATACAAAAATCGTCTTGACCGACTCTTCGCTCTTCGAGCTCTTTTCGTTCGAGTTTCTGCGTGGTGATCCGTCTTCAGCCCTGACACGCCCGAATACCATTGTCCTGACGAAATCGTTGGCTCAAAAGCTCTTCGGAGAGGAAGATGCGTACGGTCAGACGGTAACCATGGGCGACACTACTCAGGTCGAGGTGGATGGTATCATCGCCGATCCACCTTCAAATTCTAATTTTCAATTCTCGGCTTATCAGACCCTCTTAGATTTTCCAGCGGCCAGCGGAGACCAGTGGATATCAAACAATTACGTAACTCACATTCGTCTCCTTCCGGGCTCAGACCCTTCTAGTCTGATCGCAAAATTGCCCATCATGTTTGAGACCTACGCCGGCCCGCAGCTCAATCAGTTTCTCGGCATTTCATACGATGAGTTCGTCGAAGGAGGAAACGTCCTGGCATACACGCTGCAGGCGATGGGAGATGTACATCTAAAATCAAGTTTCGAAATCGACATTATCACGCCGGGGAGCATGACTTATGTCATCTTGTTTTCTGTGGTAGCTGTCTTCATTCTCCTCCTTGCGTGTATCAATTTTATGAACCTCGCGACTGCACGCTCGGCCACGCGTGCCCGAGAAGTAGGAGTTCGTAAAGCGGTTGGTTCGAGTCGCGTGCAGCTAATATTCCAGTTCTTGGGTGAATCGGCTCTGATGACGTCGATGGCCCTCATTCTGGCTCTATTTTTCCTCTGGGCAGCTATGCCAACGTTCAATCAGATGACGGGTCAAACGTTGCTGCTCAGCACGATCATGACGCCTTCTTTCATTTCAACGATACTCGGAGGCGCGATTGTCGTCAGCATATTGGCAGGACTCTATCCTGCACTATTTCTCTCCTCTTTCAATCCTGCTGTCGTCCTCAAAACAGAGACCTTTGCAGCGGGAAGTCGCTCCATGCTTAGAAATGCACTGGTCGTCTTCCAGTTCAGTATTTCGATTAGTCTTCTGATTGGGACGTTCGTTGTGCAAGACCAGTTGTCATTCATTCAGAACAAACCTCTCGGATTCGATCGCGAACAGATCGTCGTTCTCAGCCGAACGGGGAATCTCGCGGATCAATACGATGCGTTCAAAGATCAGCTACTCGAATACTCCGGCATCAGTGCCGTCGGTGGATCATCAAGTCTACCAGGCACGGTTCACGGCGGGAACGGGTACGTTCCGGAAGGCGGCACAATCGACCAGCCCATAATTTTGTCACCGGTGTATGTAGACAATGACTTCGTTGAGGCAATGGGAATCAGGATGTCCGCGGGAAGAGATTTTTCTGAAGATTTCCCGAGCGATTCGGGAGCGGTATACCTCAATCAGGCGGCGCTGTCCAGCATTGGCTGGGACGACGCGATCGGACGCACGATCGGTGAATTCAGTGGTGCGGACCCAGACAATCCCCTCGCTAATTATGAGATCATCGGGATAATCGAGGACTACCATTTCATGTCGCTAAGAAGCGAAATTGGTGGTGCGGTGTACCAGATGTCGCCAGTCACACCTCAGAACAGCGTAATTCGCATCGCCGGCTCTGATATTCAAGGGACTCTAGATCATATCCAGGCAACCTGGTCAGAATTCCAGCCAGACACGCCGATATCGCTCAATTTCATGAACGATAACTTTAATAATCTGGCGGCGTCCGATCAGCGATTGGGTCGTTTGTTCACTGGCTTCTCCTTCTTTGCCATCATGATCGCCAGTTTGGGCCTCTTTGGACTAGCCTTCTTTGTGACAGAGCAACGCACCAAAGAGATCGGGATTCGCAAGGCGCTGGGCGCCACAGTCGGGGAAGTTGTAGTAATGCTGTCAAAAGACTTCACGCGACTAGTTCTCGTCTCAATTGCGGTGTCGATACCAATTGGATACTTCGGTATGAACAGTTGGCTCGATGGCTTTGCTTATCGAACCGACCTCAACATTTGGGCTTTCGTTGTGGCTGGCCTGCTCGCGATCTCAATTTCCTGGCTCACCGTGAGCTATCAATCGATAAAAGCGGCGCGCTCCAATCCCATAAAAGCTCTCCGGCACGGTTAGCTAGCTTACTCAGTCCGCATGACATCGATTGGATTGGTCGAGGCGGCTTTAAGTGTTTGAGATCCAATCGTAACGAGGGCCAGCATCAAAACGGGAATGACTCCGAGAAGGATCGTTCCAAGCCCAAGTTCAATTCTATTGGCGAAGCCGGAGAGAATTAAAGAATTGAGAATGAACGCGAGGGGACCTGCTATGATTACCGCGACGCCAACCAGAACCAGGTATTCACGCGACAACAAGCCAACGATCGTCCAAGCATCAGCACCCAATGTCTTTCTTATCCCAACCTCTTTAAGTCTTGTTTCTACCGTGAACATGGCCATACCCAACAGACCCAGGCATGCGATGATCACAATCATAAACGCGAACGTTCCGAGCAATGCAATGTTGTCTTGCATATGAGAGAGGCGCGCCTCAATCGTGTCATCCATGAATTCATAGTTGAATGGAAGTCCTGGGGCATGCTGCGCCCACAACGCTTCCAGCTCAGCTAAAACAGGCTGAGGATTTCCCGCAGCCAGTCGAATGGAAAGCGCCGAGTACATTTCTGGTCTCATCGCAAGTGACTCGGGATAATATCCTCCATCATATCCGCGAGAGTAGAAGTCTGAAACTACTCCTATCACAGCTACATCGAGCTCGTAAGAATACGTGTCATACTCAAGAATCTGACCCACTGCTTCGACTGGTGTACCCAATCCCAACGCCACGACAGCGGCCTCGGTGAGTATGACAGATTCAAACTGATCCGCTTCTCTGCCTGGTGAAAAATTTCGCCCTGCAAGCAGCTCGATGTTGTATTGATCCAGAAAATTTTCATCAACTGCATAGCGACCAACCATCATCGGGTTTTCCATTTCCGGCGTTTTAATATCCACCGAGGTATTACTCCCAGTCGAAGGAGGAGCCGAGAGTGCGCCAACCTTTACAATCCCCGGGACTCTGCGAACCTGGTTGGCAAAATTTTCGTGCTCGGTATCTGAGAGACGAACGTGTAAAAGCTGCTCGGAATCGAACCCGATGTCCGACGCCATGAGGAATCCCGACTGTTGATATACCACGGCGACCGTCACAATCGCGATCATCGAAAGACCAAACTGAAAGACCACGATTGCCTTGCGACCAAAAAACCGGACACCGTTTTGAGATATCGCAGGCCCCTTGAAGGCCGCGACAGGAGACTGCCTGGATATCTTCAGCGCAGGCAATATTCCAGCAATTATCCCCAAAAGGAGCGAAAATGCAAGGAATTTGAAAATAAGAATCGGATCAAACGAAGACATCGTTATCTGTTTTCCACTTTCAGCAAACGGACCCAGGGAATTAAACTGGGGAATCATCCACTGAAGCAAAATCCACGCGAGACCCAAAGAAAGCAGGCTTGTAACTATCGCTTCTGTCACGAACTGCTGAACTAATTGTCGTCGGTGCGCCCCGACCACCTTGCGCACGCCAATCTCTTCGCGTCTTTTCAGTGCTCTGGACACCGTGAGGTTGATGTAGTTGAAAGCAGCCGTTCCAATGAGCAGGAAGGCAAATGCAGACATAATCCACGCCACCAATGACGGCAACACATCTCCTATTTCATTGGAAAGGTCTTTGCCAAGACTGATGGCTGCAAGTGGCTGAAGCGCGTATTGAGCCGGCTCGTTTTCCGTACTCGTATGGTGTTCGGCGCCCATACGATTTGCCACCTCTCTGATTCTTGAAAGAGACGCACCATCGGCGAGCATCAAATAGTTATAGAATCGTGTGTTGACTTCCCAACTATCCAGAGGATTGACTTCTTGGCTGGCGAAGAGTGAGGGCAGCGTCGCGAAAGAGAACAGTGCATCGAATTCTAGATGGGTACGACCTGGAGTGTCAGACAGAACGCCGGTGACCTCGTACGTCCCAGTTTCGCGGTCCACAAGCTCACCAATAGGGTCCCTATCCGGGAACAGCCGTTGAGCCAGTTCTTCAGAAATGACCATCTGAAAAGGGTTGCTGAGTGCAGTCTCCGGATTGCCCAGCGCGAACTCGAAATCGAAGAATTTGAAAAACGTATCCTGAGCGTACAGCCCACTCATTTGGGCCATTCGACCGTCATCGCGGGTCAGCTTGCCACTCGTTTTTCTGAGTTGAACCAAATCCTCCACATCATCCATCTCCCGCAGCAACTCTGGCCCAAGCATCACAGCGGATGTGGCCATCTCAAACTTGCCCCAATATTCGGACACCTTTGAGATAATCCGAACAATCTTGTCTGCGTTCTCATGAAAGCCATCATCAGATCGAAAATCGCTGACCAAAGTCAGAATGAGCAGACAAACAGACATGCTCAGCGCGAGCCCAAACACGTTAATTAAGGAGAACGCCTTGAATTTGCGAAACTGCCTTATCGCTACCAGAAGATAATTTTTAAGCATCGTGTGTTGCCAGATCAAGTCCCGCAAAAAAAGACGCGGAACGAGTGTTAATATTGAATACCAGAGCCAGGAGCCGGCCGCGAGGGACCCACGCTCTTCGAGCATGCTGCGATACGACCATTCGATATCTCCGATGAGACAGTGATGGTCTTCACTCAAGACTCGCTCTGCGAATCGGATGATGAAGGGTGTGCCCGAAATCATGATTTAATCAGGGTTGGGCTATTCTGGAGGGACCATCCTTCCCAGGCCTTTCGCTGCACGGCATCGACCGCGGCGAGCGCAGCTTGTCCCTTTGCCGTAAGCTCGTAGAACCGCTTTCGGCGTCCGCCCCTCTTCTCGGTTGGCTCTCCCTCCCGCGTCTTGAGTAATCCTTGCTTGGCCAGTCGTTCAAGCGGGATGTACACCGCACCGATTGACACGCTTTTATCGAGCAGGTCGGACATGGCATCCTGAACGCTGAGGCTGTAAGCATCGTCGCGCAGTTTCCATACGGTGAGGAGTAAGAGCTCCTCTGTTCGCGTGAGAAGTTTCACGTAGTTGAGATGGGCTTGGTTGGTCAGAATGATTTCTTTTATCGAATAAAAGAAACATTAGTTACGAGGGATCGAAAACTTTATTTCGAACCCCGTCTTTACTTCAATCCCAGGTGCCGCAACAACACGTCTTCTGCATGCTTGGTCGACCGCATGTAAAAGTCTGCTCTCAGACGGACTCTGTCTTCAGCGGAGAGATCTCCGCTGGCTCCCCACTTCCCAACTCGAGCGCTGTACGCAGCGTAGAGCGTCATGGCAGCAGCCACCGAAATGTTGTAGCTCTGAATAAAGCCGGGTGACGGAATGACGCATGAAACGTCGGCCTCGGCCAACATTTCCTGACTGATGCCACCGGCTTCATTGCCGAAGACGAGGGCAGTCTTCTGAGTCAGGTCCACTTCAGAAAGGGGAATGGACGCATCGCTCAGGTGGGTCGCTACGATCTGATACCCGTCTCTGCGCAACCCGTCCACGCATTCGCGGCTACCGGGCCACTGACAAACATCCAACCACTTCTGTGCTCCTTGCGTCGTGCGAGTTGAATGCTTGAACGGCGTATCACCCTCAATAATGTGAAATGGCTGAAACCCCAGCCCTTCTGCAGTTCGCATGACCGCACTCACATTTCCGGTGTTAGCAAGCCCTTCTACAACAGTGGCGATGGAATACGAGCGTTGCGCCAGGATATCCTCGATACGATTCTTTCGTTCTTCGGTAAGGTGGGGAGCGATGACTTCACTGATCTGGGAAGCATTCATAGCGATCCCTTCGGCCTCGAATCCGCTGAAACGAGACCCACTCGAACCAAAAATCCGATCCATTTCCTTATCTGGATTCTCCATCTCCCAAAACTGATGCTCAAAACGCTAAAGATCAACTTTTAGGATCGGGAACCGCTGGGCGAACCTTGCATCGAAGAGGTACCCCAACTCACAATGTCCCGCCGGTATGAACCTGCATGGAAAAGTGGTCGCCATAACGGGCGCCAGTGCGGGGCTAGGAGCCCATTTCGCACAATCAGTAATCGAACGAGGCGGTCGTGTATACGGTCTTGCCCGACGAATTGAAAAGCTAACAAAGCTCGAAACCACCCTTGGGCATAGTTTTGTTGGGGTAGAGTGTGACATTGCAGATGAGCAAGCGGTCATCGCTGCATTTCAGCGTATTTTGGATATAGAAGGCTGCATCGACGTGCTCGTCAATAATGCTGGAGTTGGGAAGTTTGGCCCTGCCGACGAGGTGACCACCGAGGAGTGGGATCTCCAGATGAACGTCAATCTGAGAGGCGTTTTTCTGTGTACCCGAGCTGTGCTTCCAACGATGAAGGCTCAAAACAAAGAATCCGGGTTCGGCGGCCACATTATCAATATATCCTCTGTTGCAGGCCTCATGGGGAATCCGAATATTAGTTCGTACAACGTCACCAAATTCGGGCTGAAAGGATATAGCGACGCCTTGTTTAAAGAAGTCCGGCAGGATGGAATCAAGGTGAGTTGTTTCTATCCCGGCTCAATTCAGACGGAGTTTTTTGATGTCGCGGGAATACCCATTTCCTCCAACCCGATGACTCCTGAGCAGATCAGCTCGACGCTCATTCACGTGCTCGAGACACCCGACAATTATCTAATAACTGAAATCGTGATGCGTCCATTAAGGCCCAAAGGATAGTGGCCCTTTTTGCTATCTTGACCGCATAACAATTCGACCGAGCAACCCATTGACTTCATGAAACGTCGCCAGTTTGTCCGAAAAGCCTCATTAGCTGCCGCAGGAGGCGCTCTGGTTACGGGGTGCGCGAGTGGGGAATCTGAAGGCGGAGCCGCAGCGGTTCAAACAAGGCCCAGAATCAACTGGAGGCTCACCTCAAGTTTTCCGCGTTCTCTAGATACGATTTATGGCGCGGCCGAGGTCATGGCGAATCGGGTCAGCGAATTAACCGATGGACGCTTTAACATTCGAGTTTTTCCCGCAGGGGAGCTCGTCCCGTACAATCAGGTGCTCGAGTCCGTCCAAAAAGGAACGGTTCAGATGGGCCACTCTGCCAGCTATTATTTCACCGGCCTGAATCCAGCGCTGGCATTTGACTGCACGGTACCCTTCGGCCTCAATGTGCGGCAATATCAGGCCTGGATGTACCACGGTGATGGAATGGAGCAGACACGCCGCATTTTCGCCGATTTCAACATTCGGAATTACCCTGGTGGAAATACGGGCGTTCAGATGGGCGGTTGGTTCAGGCATCAGGTAGATAATCTTGCTGATTTCCGCGGCTTAAAAATGCGCATCCCTGGCTTCGGTGGAGAAGTCATGTCCGAGTTGGGTGTCAATGTTCAGGTGCTTGCCGGCGGGGAAATCTACCCGGCTCTCGAGCGCGGGGTGATCGATGCGGCGGAATGGTCCGGACCATATGATGATGAAAAACTTGGCTTCTACCAGATTGCCAAACACTATTACTATCCCGGATGGTGGGAGCCAGGACCCGGTTTGAGTTTCTACATCAACCAGGATCAGTGGGCCACACTTCCGGCAGACTACCAGGCAGCCATCGAAGCCGCATCAGCCGAAGCAAATGTAGGAATGATTGCCGCTTACGACGCAAAAAACCCAATCGCGCTCGCAAGGCTACTGGATACGGAAGGAGTCACGCTTCACCCATTCGCCGAGGAAGTGATGCATCGAGCGCGCGAGATAACGATGGACCTGCTCTCGAGCGAAGCCAATTCGAACCCGAGCTATCGTGCTATCTACGAGAGCTACGACACCTGGCGACTTGCATCAAATCGCTGGTTAAGAACTTCAGAAAACACCTACTCATCGTTCGCATTCAAGGACGGAGGATGACCACTTGGCCTCGTATCGCTCGATAACTGTCTACTGTTCATCCAGCAACGAAATTGATGCTGTCTTTACAGATGCCGCCCAGAGCCTGGGAAAAATCTTTGCGGAGCGGCATGTACAACTGGTCAATGGCGGCGGAAGTGTAGGCCTGATGGGTGAAATGGCGCGAGCGGTGCATGCGAACGGAGGACGAGTAGTCGGGGTGATACCGCACGCGCTGAAGAACATCGAAGGTGTAGCATACTCAGCTTCAGATGAACTAATCTTGACTGACACGATGCGAGAACGAAAACGCATCATGTATGAAAGAAGCGACGGGTACGTGGCCATGGCCGGTGGATATGGCACGCTTGAGGAGTTTCTGGAGGTCTTGACCCTTCGAAAACTTGGCTACCATGACAAAAGCATTGTCCTCCTGAATACTGACGGGTTTTACGACGAACTCATCCAATTCTTTCAAAAAATGACGGATGCGGGATTTGCCCGCGAGCCGGCAGCGAAATATTTCCAGGTGGCCAACCACCCGGAAGATGTCCTGGCCATGCTGGGTGTAGGTGATTAATGATTCAGATAAAACGATATGTGACTCCGAGAACAACGCGATTTGCGCAGATCGGGGAGATCGATGACTCCATAACCGAAGTTGTATTCGCGCTTCATGGTTGGGGTCAATTGGCCGAAGGATTTGCAGAAGACCTGAAAGGATTGGACGCTCCCGGCCGGCTGATAGTCTGCCCGGAAGCACTCTCCAAGTTTTACATAAGCTTTCAGCACAGGCAGACCGGAGCTTCCTGGATGACGAGCTTCGATCGCGAATTCGAGATCATGGACTATGTAACGTATCTCGATGGCTTGGCAGAGATGATTCTGGCTGATCTTCCGGACGACGTGCGCATTGAGGTCATGGCATTCTCGCAAGGCTGTCATACGGCCAGCCGCTGGGTAGGAAACGGCATGCTGAAGCCAAAAAGATTAATACTCTGGGGAGCCGATCCCGCAGAAGACCTCACGCCTGAAGAATGGAACGTGCTATCCGATGTTGACGACATCATTGTTGTCGCCGGAACGCTGGATCGATTCGTTGCTGGCGGAAGGCTCATTCGGGCCGAAGAAGCCTTGCGCGACAACCAGTGCCGGTTTTCAACTATTCGATATGAAGGGGGACATCATTTGCAGGACAGCGTCCTCGATGATCTTTTCGAGACGAAGAGCGCGAATACGGACTAATACCAAATTTATAGTTTTGTTGTAACAGTGAGTGGCAAATTGCTACTGACTAAGTGTAAAAACCTTTCCTTAACCAATCCAATCCGAGATTAATGAGCAAAGTATCCTATCTAATTGAATTCACGATTGCTGACGGCAAAAGCGACGATTTCAAAGCCCTTGCAGAGTCCTACGTTGCGGCCACCGAAGCAAATGAACCCGACACGTTGGGGTATCAATGGTATCGAGCCGAAGAAGGTAATAAGTGTCTTCTACAAGAGACTTTTAGCAGTTCAGAAGCCCTCTTGACTCATCTTGGCAATGTGGGACCGTCTCTGCCAGAGCTTCTTGCATTCGCCCCGATCACCCGTTTTGAAGTACTGGGATCAGTGAGTGACGACGCCCGAAACGCACTTTCTGGACTCGGAGCACTGCACTTCCCATTGCTCACAGGATTTGAACGGTAGCGCCTGATACGAGATTGCCGAACGGCAATTCTAGATGGCAATGAGAAGGGCCGCTTTACCATATGGTGAAGCGGCCCTTATTCATAGTCAGAATTTGAAAGCGGTCCTGGATCAATCCGGACTTGCCGGTCTATCCGTTGCCGCGCGATCTGAAGAGACGCCACTTGTTGCGCGGTCGCTCGATTTTGTTTTTTTCGTGGCGCGGAATCAGTACCTCGTTCCCGCCGTGGTCGCGCGTGATGATGTAGGATTTCTTAACCAGGTCACGCACCTTTTGCAAGGACATGCCCGTCATGGTGGCAATCGTAGTGGTTCTGAAACCCTTGCGTACCATCGCGATAACGCGCTCTCGATTTAAGCGCTCCTGGTCAGCTTTCGTTTCTTTCTCAAACGCTTTAGAAGCGATTCCAGCCCTTTCGAGGCGTGTGTGTATCGCGTCTGCACTCATTCCAAACGCATCAGATATTTCTGATACACTTAGGCCTTCTTCAAAGGCTGCAATAATTTGTTCGGTCTTGTCGGGCGAATTCGGCATCCGACAAAAATACGGAATGTGCGGGCGGTAGCCGAACGGAGCGTTAAAAGTTCACGGTCGGTTTCCCAAACCTACCACCTTTCCAGCCTCGACCCGGTCACTCTCCTACCGTATCTAGCTTCCAGTTGCTCAAAAAACGAAGTGTTCGCCGCTCTGGTGCTTCGAGTGTAATGATGGCCGACTCGTCGGGAAAGACTGAATAGAAGCTGGAAATGTCGCTCATCACGACCATGGGTTCTCCAATTCGACGTCCTCTTGCATCGAGTTCTACCCTCAATAAATCCGTGGTATCCAAATAATAGAGCGTTCTCCCGGTGCCCGCGAATTGGGCCCAGGTCCCACCATCAATCGACACTTTGACACGCGGTCCCGTGGGAGGGTAATCGACTACATATATCTCGTTTTGTCCGCTTTCCAAAGATTGATATGCGATCAATGAATTGTCAGGAGAAAACGTGGGGTTTTCCTGAGCACCTTCACCCCCAGCCACAAACTGAAGTTCTTCTTTTTCCACGTCATAAACGAAAATGTCCGAACCGGTTGTGGATGTCGGAACATGCATGGCTATAAAACGCCCGTCAGATGATGGGCCAGCCGGATATTTCTGTGTGCTGTCTGCAAATATCAGGCTTTCCTCTCCCTGAGCAGACATTTTGAACACATCTGCCTGACCTGAGATCTCAGAACCATAAATAAGCGTCTCCGAATCCGCCAACCAATTGACGAACCCTTCCCATGACATGGTGCTGGTTATTCGGCGAAGGTCCTGCTGCTCCAGATCATACACATACATTTCGTGGTCTTCCGTTGGAGAAGCGGGAGATATTATGGCCAGTTTCTTCCCGTCTGGAGAGATCTTGACTTCCGAATAGGCTCCTTTTCCAACGTCAAGGGACTGGCTAGCTCCGTCAAAGGACCGAATTTCAATTTGCCTGCCCCATTCAGCGCGGCCTTCCACGAACAACATCGAACCGTCAGAAGCGATGGCTTGCTGCGCAGACAGGGTTCCGTTATCGGTATACATCTTCTCCGAAATCAACACCGGCGCACTCAGCGATCCATCTGGAAGCAGTTGTCCAGCCATTAATTTCGGACCTTGGGCAAACAAAACCCGGCCATCAGCACTTGCGCGAGGACACATTCCAGCAGCAAGTTCGGTGCGTTCTCCCGTTTCCACATTGATTGTGATAATGTGAATTCCTCGGGTGCCGTATCGACCGGTTAGCAATCGTTTTCCATCGGGAAGCAGCATGGAGCAGGTAAATCCTCGCTCGCCCTGATTGGGATCAGGGAGGAGCACCAATTCTGCTTCTTCAGTTTCGGGTTGAACACGCCATATTCCCGCGCCATAGTTCGGATTGTAGTAGATGAAACCATCGCTGGCCCAGGAAATGCCATTCGAATCTTCGAGTTGCGTAGTGACAAGCCTCGGCTCTCCACCGCGGGTCGGTATTCGATAAATGGAAGCTTGTTCGACGTACGCGATCCACTGACCATCAGGAGAAAACGAAGGGTGCATAATGGGAGACTCCGTCAGCCGGCGCGTTCCTGCGTTGCTCGAAAGATCAGCTACAAAGAGACCCCGACCATCTTCATCCGAACCGAGAAACGCCAACATTTTCCCATCGGGAGACAAAGCAATCGTGCCGCGCTCCGGATTGTTGTGATGATTGAAGACTGCTTCCAGTGGAGGCATTTGGATCGTCACATCGACTGGAGTGGCTTCGAGTTCTGGAACTGTCATCCGCGCAATCAAAAACACCGCCACCATCGCCAGTGCCACAACGCCCCAAATCCAGGGTGCGGGTTTAGATGAGTCCGAAGACGATGCTTGCGGTGCTCGCGCAACCGAAGCGGCTGAAGAAGATGAAAGTGATTTTAGATCGACAGCCGAAAGGTCGGCTATCAGGTCTGCTGCTGTTTGATATCGCTTGCTCGCTTCCTTCCGCAGACACTTGCCTACGATAGCCTCCAATTCCAATGAAACGCCTGTGCGAATAGCCGTTAAAGGCTCGGGGGATTCATTGAGGATATTGTAGATCACGGCCTGTTCGTAATCCCCTCCAAACGGATTGCCTCCCGCAATCATTTCGTAGAGGACAACACCCAGCGCCCAGAGATCGGTCCGACCGTCAACATCTTCGCTGCGCGCCTGTTCTGGACTCATATAGGCAATCGTTCCCAGGGTCGAGCCCATCCGGGTGAGCTTGGTCGATTGCGAGGTCTTCGCCAGTCCGAAATCCAGCACCTTTGCCACACCGTCAGAAGTCAACATGACATTGGCGCTTTTCACGTCCCGATGGACGATTTCTTTCGCGTGTGCCGTCTTTAACGCCTCGGCGATCTGGGTGCCGATCTGAATAACTTCGCCGAGCTTCAAAGGCCCCTTATTGATCCGTTCTTCGAGAGATTCTCCATCGATCATTTCCATCGCAATGAACGGACTAGGCTGCGTACCGTGAGGCGCATCGCTTGGGACCGCTTCATCGATTTCGAAGATCGTTGCGATGTTGGGATGGTGCAGTTGCGCGGCGGCCTGGGCCTCGCGGTAGAACCGGGCCCGGTCATCGTCCGTCGCAAGTGCTGCGCTGGGAAGCACCTTTAGAGCCACCTCTCGATTCAGCTTCGTGTCATGGGCTCGGTACACAATGCCCATGCCGCCGCGCCCGAGTTCGGCATCGATTCGATAATGTGAGAGTGTGCTACCAATCATAGCTTATGAAGGTAGGAAGACGAGTTCCGGTATACCAGAATCAGCCCAGGGCTGGCTTGACCTTTTCGCCCAAAAGTCGAGTGCCATTCAAGAGCTGCTCGTGACTTAGCTCGGCAACGTTCATGTGCAGCTGAAAACGAACCAAGCCCCCAAGCGCTTCTGAATGTCGCATTATCTTTTCTGCGACTTCGTCCGGACTACCAACCACGAGAGCGCCCGTCGGTCCGGTCTGCACCCGATACCCGGCAGGAGTAACAACGCCACCGCCACGCTCCATACCAATGCGCGTAAAGGTGCGGGCATAGCCTGGGTAAAATTCTTCGTGGGCTTTTTCAGATGTCTTGGCCACATAGCCGAGAGAATGAACACCCACTTTCAGCTGATCCTGAGAGTATCCCGCCTCAAGGCCTGCGCGGTAATAGAGATCAACAAGAGGCCTAAACCGGTGTGTCTCTCCTCCAATAATAGCCACCATCAGTGGAAGGCCGAGCACTCCGGCGCGTACGAAAGAAGCGGGCGTTCCGCCGACTCCCAGCCATACTTGAAGCTTTTCCCGATACGGCCTCGGGTAAATTCCTTCGCCATTCAACGCCGGACGAAATCGCCCTTCCCATTGCACCGATTCTGATTCACAAATCTTCAGAAACAGGTTGAGCTTCTCCTCGAATAGCTCGTTATAATCGCTGAAATCATAGCCGAAAAGTGGAAATGCCTCGGAAAACGAGCCGCGACCCACTACTACCCCTGCCCTGCCCTTCGAAATCAGGTCCACGGTCGCTAACTGCTGAAAAACACGAACCGGATCCGCCGCGCTGAGCACCGTTACTGCGCTGAGTAGCTCGATATTCTTGGTGCGCGCTGCCGCGGCGGCCAGCAAAATGTGCGATGCGGAATCCAGGTATTCAGGTCGATGGTGCTCACCAATGCCAAACGTGTCCAGGCCCACTTCATCGGCCAGTTCTATTCGGGTCAGCAATTCTTCGATGGCCTGAGCACGCTCATCTGGTGTGCTTGTCGCACCCTCCTGAGAGCGAACGGCGGCAAAGCTGTCAATTCCTAATTCCATCCTGCTAGAGTATTAAGTCTTCCGATGATGAGCCTCTTCGTACACCAATGGCCGAATCAGTTACAGCTCAATGATTCCGAGCAAATCTGTTAGCAACCACCAGACGCCTACCATCAAAATGGCGACCGGAATCACGAATCGAATCCAGATGTAGAGAATCCCAATAAAACGCGTCGACTCTTCCGTTCCTGATATTTGCTTGAGCACTTCGCCTCGCTTGAGTGCCCACCCAACCGTAATGACTGCAACCAGCGCGCCAAGGGTCTGCATACCAGAACCAAATGCGAGATCCCAAGGGACGAAGATGGACATGTTGATCATTGTCGGGATGGCCAGCAAGAAGACAATGACGGCACAGACCACGACTGCACGCTTGCGAGACCATGAAGTATTGTCCGTCAGCCCAGCGATCAATACCTCGAAAGCTGCGATGTCCGAAAGCCAGGCCGCGCCCGCCAACCCAACGAAAAATAGCAACCCGAAAAACGCACCTGCCGGTATGCCATCAAATACTGCCGGAAGGGTGGAGAATAACAGGCCTGGGCCGGCCGCCGGCTCTAGGCCAAGTGCAAAAACGGCTGGGAAAATGGCGAATCCTGCGAGCAATCCGGCTGTCAGATCGCCGGCGGCCGTCCATATGGCCCCCGAATAAATCGATTCTTTCTCGTGCAGGTAGGACCCGTAAATAACCATATACGTGCCGCCCAACGAAAGGCTGAAAATGGCTTGTCCCAGAGCGGCCAGCATCACCGATCCCGTTAGAGCTGAAGCGTCGAACTTCAGAATGAACCAGTCTATCCCCGCTCCAGCGCCGGGAAGGGTCACTCCGCGAACAATTAAAACGAGCAATATCACTAGCAGCGTGGGCAGCACGAACCTGGATATTCGTTCGATACCTCTCTTAAGCCCTTTGACCAACACCAATGCGCACGCCGTGATCACCACGCCGGTCGACATCAATTGTAGCACAAACGAAGTGCCGTCAAATCCCTCATCGGGAGGCAGAATTCGCGACGTGTCTAGCGTCACACCTACGAGAGAGAAGATTTCGCCGACCGCGTGATACAAGACCCATCCGACTGCGTTGGTGTAGTAGGCCGTGGCCGCCAGCACAACGAGAAAAAACACCCATCCAATAGCGCGCCCTCCTGGGACTCCACTCGTCTCAAACGCTCCCATTGGGCCCCGCCGTGTTGAACGACCCAGCGTCCATTCGGCCATAAGTGCCGGTACGCCGATGAACACCGTCATGAGCACATAGAACAGCACGAAGGGAGCACCTCCGAATTCTCCGACCATGTACGGGAAGCGCCAGACATTACCCAGGCCGACTGCCACCCCGATCATTGTGACCAGAAGCCCAAAACGAGATGAAAACGTCTCGCGGCTCATGAGCCTTTTAAAATATCAGCAAGCGTGTTAACCGCCGAGTCGATCTCATCAAGCGTATTATAGAAATGTGGCGCCATGCGGATGACCGGACCCCTCGCAGACGCCAGAACACCACGTTCTCTGAGCTTTACCTCTACGTCATGGGAATCGAGTGCGCCACATCGGATTGCGGTCGAGGCCGAGCGCAACTCCGGAGCTTCCGGCCCGTGAATCTCCAAACCACATTCGTGGGCTCGCTCTACAAGTCGCCCGGACAACTGCAATATCCACTCTCTGATGGCCGTCGTCCCAATTTCCGCGATCATCTCCATGCCCGCTCTGGCGACATATGCATTGAAAATGGGTGGCGTCCCCGTGTCGAACCTGCGGGCCGCGGGAGCCCAATCCAAGTGCGCCGCGTCAAACGAAAAAGGATCAATCCGTCCGAACCAGCCCGTTACGCCTGGTTCTAACGTTTCAGCGACCGAGCGTTTAACATACAAGAAGGCAATTCCCGGAAGGCCCAGTAGGTATTTGAGCGCGCCTCCGGCCAGGAAATCAACGTCCATCTTTTTGACATCGATCGGTACATTTCCCACAGATTGATAGGCATCCACAAAGATCAACGCACCATTTTCGTGGGCCACTCGCCCAATCTCTCCAACATCCTGCAACGATCCATTTTGATACCAGGCGTGTGCAGCTGAGACCATCGCAGTGCGCTCATCAATGTACCCTGAATAATCGCCTGCAATCATTCGTTCATCTCGAACGGGCACCCAATCAACAACCGCCCCCAAGCGTTCTTGCGCCTTCCAGACATGTCCAACCGTGGGGAATTCTGCTCCAGACGCTAGCACTCGATTGCGCTTCCCTCGAAAATCTAGGGCCGAGGCCACAGCTGAAGTCGCTGCAGATACAGAAGTAGTAATGGCGATCTCATCAGGCTCCGCGCCAATCAAGCTTGCGAACACACCACGACACCGCTCAATCTCTTCCATCCACCCGCCCCAATCCATCCCGCTCCTGTTCCAATCGCTCAAATAGTGCTCCGCAGCCCCGATAGTTCGGGTCATCTGGGGCGAATGAGAGCAATTGTTCAGGGGAATATATCGCTGCAGGAGAGGGATTTGCGCTCGCCAAGCGGCGAGGTCAAACGACGGTTCTGAGATTGAGTGTCCCACTCAATTAGACCGTGGAATCGTGCGTTGCAACTCAGCCGACCAGTTCTGCCACCACTCCAAAACACTATACGACGGAGGCGGCATGTCGTCTGACAACAATAAAATGCGATCAGAAGAATGATCGATAGAAAAGCCTTCAATTAGCCCATCGAATGTCATTTGAACTGAATTCCCGATCCGTCGAAACGCTGGCTCAGTCCCGACAGCCTGAGCGTATAGATCTCCGTTCTTGAGGTAATAGACGGTCTGGCCATCATTGGACCAACGAGGCAACGATACATCATTTGCAATTACGTCGGACGACGAGCCATCACTTCTGGAAATTTTCAGTTCATCTGCCTGTCCCTGCGAAGCCAAATATATTACCCAGTCACTGTTTGGTGAAATTCGAGGAGATCGCTCATCGCCTGAAGATGCTGCGACGACCAAAGAATCATCCGATTCCAGGTTTCTGGCCACTATATCGCCTCGGCCCCTGGCAAGTTTTCGAGCATACACGAGCCACTTTCCGTCTCTGGAGAGATGAGGATCGGCCGCAGTGTAACTGAGGACCTGCGAGACCTCTTGAGATCCAATTGGTTGACGCACTATTCTCGGGTTGAAAATCGATGTTGTGGTTCTGAAAATCGACCGATCATCCGGGGCCCATGTTCCTGCCAACATTCCAGAGTCATCTGATAGAATTGCCTCCTCCATAGACGACAAATCAACATTGACCAGTTCGACATCCCAAAGAGTACGCGAGGGAGCCCGGTTAATAATTACTGAGCTTCCGTCATTCGACAATTCCATTCCAAACCAATATGACTCGCCCAAGATCTTGATGATCTCCCGCTCTCCAGTCGAAGAAAGCCATTCAAGTCTACGTTTTGAGGAATCCTGCGAGGCTGGTACGTACAGTAGATCGCCCTGCGGTGTGACGCGAACTTTGGTCCAGTCAGTTTCTGGAAGTAACGGCGTTGCCCCCCGGCCCATCCATTCGGTCTTTTCTCTGTCAAACGCGCGTACCATGATTCGACCAACATCTGTGCCCAGCTGATATACGACGTAGCCACCCTTCACATACCATGAGTTTATGGCGCCAGGTTCAAGTAGATCATGCGTTCCTTGGTTAAAATCCACAACAACCAGATTGGCATTCTCGTTCGAAGCGAATTGATAACTAGCGAGGGATTTATCTTGGCCAAAGAGTACATCACCGATATAAATAAACTCGTCTGCTCCTTGTAGTGAATCCGTTCGGACAATGAGGTATAGTTCTTCATCACGACCATCAAGCCGATAGATGTCCCCATCATGTTCTACGGCCAGGGATTCGTTGTTTATCCAGCGAGCATTAATGCCTTCCTCAGACCATAGATCGGGCAATCCTCCCGGTATCGGCGTAACCCAGATGCCTGATCTACTATTTGTCACCAACCGACGTCCATCCGGCGAAAAGTCCTGATCTCGATGGTGTTCTGTCCCCTCTATTAGTTCGATTTTCGCGGTTGCAAGTGAATACAGATAGACGCCCTCCGTCGAGCCCGAAACCCCAGAAAACGCTATAAAATCTCTATTCGGAGACATTACAGGGTGTCGAATGTCCGAAATCCCTTCGAAATGAAGTGGGAGCTTTGCGAAAGGTGCTGGACTTTCTTCCGTCCCTGAATTGCCGAAGAACCAACCGATGGCAAGGAGCATTAGACCGACCAGCGCTCCCAAACCCCATCGAGCGTAAGGCGAACGAGAAACCGCGGCAACCTCCTCAACTACAGGCAACCCAGAAGTAGAAACGTTGACCGAAGCCGCCGATACGGAACGACTCAACAAGAGGGACGCGGCATCAACATTAGTCAGGTCGACGATCAACTCAGAAACAGATTGATATCTTACGTCTGCTTGTTTGGCTAGGCACTTATTGACAATCCACTCCAATCCCATTGGAACGCCGGTTCGAATAGCGGTTAGTGCCTGGGGAGTTTCATTCAGGATTCCGTAGACCACCGCCTGCTCGTAATCTCCGCCAAAAGGATTGCGCCCCGCGATCGTCTCATATAGCACGACGCCAAGCGCCCAAATGTCTGTTCGGCCATCTACCTCCTCTCCTCTCGCCTGTTCGGGGCTCATGTAAGCGACCGTTCCCAGGGTCGATCCCATTCTCGTAAGCTGGGTTGACTGCGCAGTTTTGGCAAGGCCGAAGTCGAGTACTTTCGCGACACCCTTTTTTGTGAGCATCACGTTGGCGCTTTTGATGTCCCGATGAACGATGTCCTTCTCGTGAGCCGCCTCAAGCGCGCTGGCGATTTCAGTAGCGATCCTGACCACTTCGTCCAGCTTCATAGGGCCCGCTTTAATACGCCCTTCCAACGTCTCCCCTTCAATGAACTCCATCGCAATGAAGGGCGAAGGCTGCGTGCCGTGCGGAGCATCTGAAGGAACCGCTTCGTCAATTTCGAAGATGGTCGCAATGTTAGGATGATGCAGCTGCGCGGCGGCCTGAGCCTCGCGGTAAAACCGGGCCCGGTCTTCGTCTGTCGCGAGTGCGGCACTTGGCAGCACCTTCAGCGCCACCTCACGGTTCAGCTTCGTGTCTTGGGCCCGGTACACGATACCCATGCCGCCGCGCCCGAGTTCAGCGTCGATGCGATAATGTGAAAGTGTGGAGCCGATCATTCTGAATCTTCCAAGAGTGAGCGAAGATGATCTCCCCAATTCATGATTACCTGAGCTGTCTCATTCTCATATCCTCCCCGTGGCCCGAGAAGGACGGCAAGTTGCCCATCCGGCATGACATCAAAACTGGAACCCAAATCTACATGCTCGAAAACCGTGTACGGCCTTCCTACAGGCTGAACGGCGGTTCCTATGTTCAAATCGACCGCGCGGATGGCTTTGTCCGAGTAATAGTAGAGGCGGTCCCCAGCCGGAGACCATTCCGGAAAACGAGCATCTTCATCAGAGACGAGTACATAGCTCCCACTAGGGTACTCAAATATCACAGCTCGATCATCACCTCCAATCTCCTTAATTGCGGCCACAAAACGACTATCTGGCGAAAACACGGGATCTTCGATCCTGGAATCCGTCGGCCCAACGGAATGCTCTTCACCAGTAGAAATCGACACGGCAAACAAATGTCGTTTCTCGTCTACTTCCCTTGTTACAATAAGCGTGTTCCCATCACCGTGAATGGAGAATCGGCCGGTTGTTGAGGTGGTCACGAACACGGCAGGACTTGACTGGTCGATTCCGTACTCATAAATATTTGTGGTCTTCACGTAGTATATGCGGTCCGCTCCAGGATGCCATTCGGGTTTGTTGGCCCCAAAAACGAGAGGGATAGTCAACCCAGTTTCGAAATTGGTCAATTCCACATCTCGAGTAGATTTTTCCATGTTCCATCCGGCATGTAGTACCATCGAACCATCGGGAGAAACTGCGGGTCGATCAAGTTTTTGATCAGTTACGATTTCCTCGCTAATCCCGGACTGCGGATTCACGAAAAGTAGCCGATCAGTCGATGAAGTATTGTGACTACCCATACTTGAAATCCAGATCGTTCCCTGAGGATTAACACTATACAACCAGGTTTGCACATTCTCTTCGGTCACGATGGAAGGTGAACCGCTCAACTTTCCGGATGCCGGATCAAAAAGCTGAGACAGCAGACGGCCCGATGAATTGTTGGTGCCAGATTGACGGGTAAATGTGATAAATCCATCCTCCGAATATTTTACACCTATTACATCTCGTACCAGCTCAGTCACACGACCATCTTTGATGTACATCAAGTGTGTTCCGCCGGTCGTAGAATCTTCGGCCAAAGTCAGGGCCGAACGATGGTCAGGAATCGGGTATATGGCGCCCTTCGGAACAGTATGCTCAGGAAACGCCCCTAATTCGTCTAAATACTCTGAGCCCACGTAGGGCTGGATTGTGTCGGTCGATATAGAATAAATACGACGCGACCCGCCACTCGGATATAAGATTGAATCATCGTCCAGCCAGTAAATCAATCCAGATTGAATTTCCGAATCCCTGATCTGAATTGGGACCTTCGACTCCAAATCCATCCAGCTCACTGATGACAAATTATGAACTGCAATTCGTTGGCCGTTGGGGGAGATCCTAGGGCTCCATGACTCAGAATTGCCTTCATAGAGCATCTCGGTCGTTCCAGTCTCGAAGTCATGAATGTAAAAGGCATTGTTCTCCAAATCGAGATCGGTTCCGCGATAGATGACCTCTTGTCCGTCATCTGAAAGACTCGGCCACCAGCTGAATGCATTGTCATTGAGCGTTACCGTGAATCGCTGCACCTTTTCCAGCTGCTCCGTGGTTCGCATTCCTCCAAGCATCGAAAACAGTAGGGCACCTAGCGCGAAAGCCAGGATCAGTACAAAGAGAGGAACCGAGCGATTGTAAAACTTTACGTTTGTCTTCGATACTGGGTTAACAGGACTGCTGGACAGTCCGGTTGAAGAGATTCTGGACATCCCGGAGGTCTGCGTCACATCCACCGTCCTCAGATCAACCAATAGATCTTCAACGCGTTGGTAGCGATCGTCTGCTCTTTTGGCAAGACATTTTCCGATGATCCATTCGAGTCCCATCGGGAATCCGGTACGGATTCCCGTGAGCGGCGGGGGATCTTCATTCAAGATGCTGTAGACCACGGCTTGTTCGTAGTCTCCGCCAAAAGGGTTCTGACCAGAGCACATTTCGTATAGCACTACACCAAGGGCCCAGACGTCAGTTCGGCGGTCTACCTCTTCCCCACGAGCCTGTTCAGGACTCATGTATGCCACGGTGCCAACCGTCGAGCCCATCCGCGTAAGCTTTGTGGACTGCGAGGTCTTGGCCAGTCCAAAGTCCAGCACTTTGGCGACGCCCTTTTTGGTGAGCATCACGTTGGCGCTCTTCACATCCCGGTGGACAATTTCCTTTTCGTGAGCGGCTTCGAGAGCGCCAGCTATTTGAGAGGCAATCCTGAGCGCCTCTTCGAGCTTCATGGGTCCTTGCTTTATCCGCGCATCGAGCGTATCGCCCTCGATGAACTCCATCGCGATGAACGGACTCGGTTGCGTGCCGTGCGGAGCGTCTGACGGCACCGCTTCGTCGATTTCGAAGATCGTCGCGATGTTGGGGTGATGCAGCTGTGCGGCGGCCTGGGCCTCACGGTAAAACCGGGCCCTGTCGTCTTCGGTCGCCAGGGCAGCGCTCGGCAGCACTTTCACCGCCACCTCTCGGTTCAGCTTAGTGTCCTGGGCCCGGTACACGATGCCCATGCCGCCGCGCCCGAGTTCGGCGTCAATACGATAATGTGAAAGTGTGCTGCCGATCATGAATCTTTGAGCGCGAAATAAAAATGCGAAATCTGAGAAGCCAATAAACCGGAGGGAGCCTGCGCATTTGACAACACGATGACGGTCACCTCGTCTTCTACAAATCGATCAATTTTTGTGCTGAACCCTACCCAGCCGCCTGAATGTGATATGGCTGTTCGTCCGTGGATGTCGCGCGTGCCCCATCCAAACCCGTATTCCGATATGCTCCCGTCATTGAGCGTATGGGGAGTGAACGCTTCGTCTAGCGATTCCATTGAAACGGCTCCTCCATCGTAAAGCGCCTGATCCCAAGCGTACATATCCCTGATGGAAGCATAGACCGCTCCAGCACCAACGAGGCCATTTCCCCAATGGTCGTCATTTTCTTCCCATTGATTCCGTCTCGGGCTGGAGTATCCGATGGCCGAATTCTCGATACGATAATCCCTACGATCCCGCACGTCTGCCGTGCTCATTCCGAGTTGTGTAAAGATCCGCTCCTTCAAGAATTCCCGCGCCGACATCCCGGAAATTCGCTCGATGATCAGGGCGATCATTTCATAGGCAGAATTACTGTATTCGTAGCGCTCACCCGGCTGAAAAACGAATTCGCCAGATGTACGGAAATAGTGGGCCGCCTCATCATTTGTAATCAATGAATCTGAGTCGAGTTGCGGATTGGCGTGATACAGAAGATCATCGCCCCAATAATCTGGAAGTCCGGAGGTGTGCGTCATCAAATGTCGCACTGTCACTCCCTCGAACCGCTCAAGCTCCGGAAGCCAGTTGGTGACTGGATCGTCGTACTCAAGATGGCCCTCTTCCGCCAGAATCATGATGCCCATGGTGAAGAACGCCTTGCTCACCGACGCCAGCCTCACCGGCGTATCCGGAGTAAGCATCCTCCTTGATTCCATATCAGCGACCCCGAATGCTCCTTCGAAAACGATTTCTCCGTGATCAATGACCATGACCGTAGCGCCAGGCGATTCCTCCGAATCATGCGGAAGCATTAGCGCTTCGACATGTGAGGCAAGCAAGGTCTGATGGTCTATTGCGCTTGGGCTGCATCCTGATAGTGCAGCCAAAAAGAAAGCCGCCACCACTAGCGAGAACAATCGATTCATCATGACCCTCCTGATTCTGAAGAAACCAGTGCATTCAGCCTGCCTTCAACAAACGCTTTCCGCTCATCCATAAACGGATCCGCATCTTCCATCAACTCCAGAAACCGGGAATACGTGTCGATTGCTTTGTCGATTTGACCCAACTCTTCTTCCCACTGTCCACGCTGGAAATAAATTGGCCCGAGCCACGTCATGTCTACATACATGTATCCGTCGTGAATGGATTGGATGGACAAAATGGCTTCTTCGGTTCTTCCCAACTCGTATAAAACCTGACCTCTCGTCCATCTGGCTGCCGCGTCTGTGATCCAGCGCGAGTGATCTGTAATGCTCAAGGGTAGCTTGCGAAAACCCAAGTCGAAAGCGCGAAGCGCTTCATCCCATTCTTCGTTCTGCGCATACGCGTACCCTTGTAGGCGATGGGCAAAGGAAAAGGCATCAGAAGAATCAGAAGCTGTCTCCGCGCGCCTAAGAAGATTATCGCTGATTGCAGTAGCGCGGTTTAAATCATTCTCTCTTACAGCCAACACACCGTTCATGTACAATTGAATGTCGAGAATAGCACCTTGGTGGCGCTCCACGAGTCTTCCTCGATGGTTTGAAGAGATTCTGGTCCGAAGCGTATCCAAGCCAATCAAGTCGTTTACTGCATCTCGAAATCGGTCGAGTTCATCAGACAGAAATGGGGATTGATACATGGCAACATTGATAGATGCCGCCCATCCCGAGGCGCCTTCAGGCAGGCCGCCTACAAGACTTTCAGCTGCATTGATCCGACCTTGAGCCCACGCTTGATGCAATTCGCTCCTCTCGTGTCGGAACTCAAAAAACGTATTTGGCTGATTTCTTGGGTCTTTGGCCATCGATTCGATAGAACGCTTCGATAGATCGAGGTCTTCATGAAGCCAAGCCAGCTCCCAAACGAGCGACATGTTCATCTCTTCCTGTTCCAATTCTGTGATAATGGAGTCCCGTTGCAACCCCGAACCAAGGGCCAATTGATATCGCAGCGATTTGGAAGCAAATTGTTCGAGCGAATCCAACGGTAAAGGCCCATACCCCTTCGCCAATTGCGTGATCGTGTGGTTCACGTACTCCCCGTTCTCAGGATCTCTGCGCAGCGACTCCAGGAACATGGGAACTGCTTCTGTCGCAGCACGAAATTTATACGGATTGGTGTGATACAGCCAATCGGCCAACCGGTCTTTGGCATCCTTCATATCCGGATAGGAACGGATCAAATTACGGTATCCAAATTCTGACGGCTCCAACTCCAGCTCGAGGAATCGTTGAACCCGAGGAGGAAGATTATTCGAGTACTCGAGTGCTTTCCGGTAGGGTACCTCATCGCGATTGTCTACATATAACCAGCTCAAGGCACGCCCCCGCAGATAGTGACCCAGTGCGTACGTCGAGTCGCTGGCCACAGCCTCGTCTCCGAGAGTCAACGCACCTCGATAATCCCTTTCTCTAAGTGCTTGAACACCCGCCAGATATGATCGAACAGCATCGAACTCACCGCTCGTCCTCAATGTGAGGGAGGCAAGCTGTTCAGAATCGGCGTCCAACTCGCGGACCAGGATCTGTCGCGCAACATCTTCAACTGCGCGTCCGATTTGGTCAGCTTGATCCGTTTCAGCGCGGACGGTGTATCGCGTCGTGCCCGCATCATACAAGGTCACAGAAATCACAGCTCCTGCTCCTGCCGCAGCAACTGAGCCCACCAGGTACTGATTCTGGCCGAATTCTCCTGCAAACTCCTGGCCCCCGTTAGCATCATACACCCGTGAACCGCGTCGTTCAGCTTCTACTACAATTGCGTTTGGGTCGACGATGCGAAGCGGATAGAGGCCATCAAGCTTGTCGGCCATCAGGTACACCATGCCCTGATGTAGAATTTCGAGGTCTTCGCCACCCTGAATGTTGAATGGGAGGATAACCAATCCGTCATTGCCGGCTTCGCCGCCGGTTGAGGAAGGCCAGAATATCACTGCTAGCAGCAGTACGACCACAAGTCCGGCAAGCGGCGCCAACCACTTTCTAGAAGCGGGTGCAGCCGGAACCGAAGCGGAAGAAACCATCCGCGTCACACCTGAGGCGTAGGGATCGAGCGCCGAAATCACATCTTGTGCGGAAGCGAGTCGTTCTTCAGGGTCTTTTCTCATCAAGCTCTGAACAACACTCGACAGACCCTTGTCGACACCGTCCAGCGGAGCCGCGTCTTCATTCATCACCGAATAAAGCACTGCCTGGTCATATCCTCCGCCAAAGGCTCTCTTTCCCGAGAGAAGCTCGTAGAGAATCACTCCGAGGGACCACAAATCAGTTCTCCCGTCGACTTCTTTTCCACTCGCCTGTTCAGGACTCATATAGGCCGTGGTTCCGACGGTCGACCCTTCTTTTGTGAGATCCGCGCCTTGACCCAGTTTTGCTAATCCAAAGTCCAGGATCTTTACCCGCCCTTCGGCGGTCACCATAATGTTAGCCGGTTTTATGTCACGATGCGTGATTCCGGCTGCGTGTGCTGTGCGCAATCCGTCCGCAATCTGTAGCGCGATACCCGCTGCTTTGCCCTCGGGCATAGCCCCCTCATCCATGAGGTATTTCAGCGTCTGTCCATCGTAGAAAGACATGGCGATGAATAGCTTTCTATCATCCGATTCGCCAATTTCGTAGATCGTGCAGATGTTGGGATGGTCTAGCGCTGATGCGGCTTTGGCTTCCTGAACAAAGCGTGCTTTCGCATCATCATCCGTCGACATTTCCGGCGGCAAAAACTTCAGTGCGACGTCTCGATCAAGCTTGGTGTCGGTTGCTCGATACACGATCCCCATGCCGCCCTGACCGAGCTGCTCTTTAATGATATAGTGGGAGACCTGCTTGCCTGTCATGGTGACACGTAGAACGAGGGAGACGGTGAGGCGGGCTTAGGGTGGGCAGTACTATGATTCTTCTGCGTTTCGATTGCTTTTTGAAGCTCGGAAGTCAGAAGCGCAATTCCAATTATTCCAACGGGTCGAAACGCACCAGCTTTAGATGTGAAATGCCCGAACATGGAATGACGGGATTCCCCCACTCGTCTGACCTTCGATGCGCCTTAAGTTCGATATCTCCTTCAAAATGCACCTGAAAAGGGCGATACTGATAACTGGACCATCCACGCTCGCGATTTTCTCCGTTAGATTCGATCACACTATGAAATTCCGTCTGTTCTTCCTGCCCTTGTTCTGCATTTTGCTTGCCACTCAAGCACCCACCGCTTCAGCTCAGGATCGCTCTGAGGTCCCGGCCTACTTGAAGGCTTCGGTGGAAACAGATCACCGAGCTATTCGCCGTGACATTCCGCTCACGAATATCATCAAAAGGGCAATGGAGGCCGGCACGCGTGATTTCACAGGTAGTCCAGGGGAGAATTACTGGCAGATACAGACCGACTTTGTGATTGAAGCGAGCCTCGATCCTGCGACCCAGACGATATCAGGAACGGAAACGATTACGGTGCACAACAACAGCAGTGACTCTCTTCACAGCATCGCTCTGCGACTGGATCACAACATTTTTCGCGGACTCGTTCCACGTGGCTCTTCTGTGCCCGCCGAGAATACCGAGGGTATGGTGGTTACACGTCTTGTCGTCAACGGCGACGTTGTAGACATTAACGCACGTCGTCCGCAGTTTCGTCGGGGACAACCTCGACCTGAGCCGACGCTATCTGTTTCTGGGCTGGACCAGACCGTGGCAAATATCAACCTCGTAGACCCCATCCCGGGGAATTCTTCTTTCGATATAGAAATCGACTGGAATACCAAGCTACCCGGCGGACCTAACGGGCGTGGCCACCGGATGACGCAGCGCTGGGACAACACGCTGTTTCAGCCAACCCAATGGTTTCCTCGCATCGCGATGTACGATGATCTGCGAGGTTGGAACAGCAATGTTTACCTCGGTCCTGCCGAGTTCTTCAACACGTTTGGGCGATACGATGTCAAGATAAACGTACCCGGAGGCTGGATTGTGAGTGGCACGGGCGTGCTCCAAAATCCTGAAGAAGTGTTGACCGAGGCAGCCCAAATGAATCTCGACAAAGTGCTCTCGTCCGATGAGGTCACTACGATTGTTGGCGAAGACGATCAGCCAACTGCCGAAGGAGCAAGTCATACATGGCACTTCGTTGCAGAGAATGTGAATGACTTCGCGTGGGCCACCTCATCTGATTTCATGTGGCAGGCAACGAGGGTAGATATCCCGGAAAATGGATATATCCCACTTCACATGGTCTATCTCCCGGAAAGGGCTCATTTGTTCGAGAATGCTGCGTACCTCTCCCGCCACGCGTTGGAGTTTTACTCAGACCTCTGGGCGCCGTATCCATTTCCTCAGCTAACCATGCAGGATGGACCAAGTGCTGGCATGGAATATCCGATGGTTATCAATTCCAATCAGGGAGCTGCTGACCACGAAGTTGCTCACATGTGGTGGCCGATGATGGTCGGAACGAACGAGACCTGGTACGGATGGATGGACGAGGGTTTCAACTCCTACATGAACATCCTCTCGCGGGCAGACAGAAATGAAGAAGAAGCTGACCTTAGTGGAACGGGCCAGAGCTACGGCGGAGTGAGCGGAAATGAAACAGAACCAACGATGATGTGGGCGGCCAATTATGGCGGAAGCATGTACGGATACCAGACTTACCGAAAAGCTCCCCCGATGCTTGCCATGCTCGGCGGATTGGTTGGAGATGATGCCGTCCAGCAAGCGATGAGTGAGTACACACATACGTGGGCGTTCAAGCATCCGTCGCCATGGGATTTCATGTTCTTTATGAGCAATGCACTCGAGATGGATCTTGGCTGGTTCTGGAACTACTGGCTCTTCACCACCGAATCGGTTGACGGGTCGATCGAGGATGTAAATTCGCGCAACGGTGGCGCATCAGTTACGGTTAGGCAGGACGGACAAATGCCTTCTCCCATCGTGCTCGAAATCGAGTTTGAAGATGGTAGCGAAACGGAGCGTGTAGAATGGCCGGTGAGCATCTGGTTCGACGGCTCCAAGACGTTCGTAGCCGAGTTGGCGTTCGCGGGAAGAGAGGCTTCAAAGATCACACTGGATCCCGATGGCCGTTTCCCAGATGGTGATCCGAGTGACAATACGTGGGAGAAAGAGTAAAGCGACTCGTTTTCGACGCGACTATGCTCCCAGACGGCCCTGTAGCCGTTTTGAATGTAACAATAAATGTTACATTTGAAAACGCGACGGCCCGAAAGGACGCGTTATTCGCCCCATTCTTGGACGATTTCTTTGACCGATTTCGCCACGCCTTCTTCGTAACGGAGTGCAAATTCACCCCAGGTACTGAAGGACTTTGGATCGGCAATGTCGGGGAAGAGAATACCGTTCAGGTGATCGTCTTCGTGCTGAAATGTGCCGGCGGTGATACCGCGAACTTCGCGCGAGAACGGCACACCGTGCCGGTCGAGCGCGTCCACTCTGATATGCGGACACCTCGGGGCTCTGCCACGAAGATCAGGGATTGAAAGACACCCTTCGAAATTGAGATATCGTTCCTCCGTCAGGAACGTGATAGTCGGATTAACACAAACAGTCAGCTCAACTTCTGGCTTGTACGGATAACGGGGATTGTTCTTAACCTCCACGACAAAAATCCGCCAAGGTCTGCCGACTTGAGGAGCAGCAATTCCGGCCCCATTCGCATCTCGCTTGGTCTCGATTAGATCATCGATGAACTGCTGCATTTCATCAGAAGCCAGATCGGCAGCAGACACCTTCGCGCACATCTCCCGTAAAACGGGATTCCCAATTTTGGTTATCTCAAGAACCATCGTTTCCGAGCTAAGACGTCAGTTGAGTAATCTTTTCTTTCAGCGCCTTGAAGTCGATCGGTTTTGAGACATATCCATCGCTCGCGAACGAGGTGGCTTTATCTCGATACTCGTCGTTGTCGTAAGCCGTCATCATGCAGACCGGTACCGGGGGCGGTTCTTCCTTGATCTTCTTGAGTAACTCAAATCCTGTCATGCCGGGCATGTTGATGTCTGAAAGAACTAACACGACATCCGTGCGGCCATGGTCTGTCAGTTGACTCAGGGCCTCTTCGCCGGAAAATGCGAATATTAATTCGATATCTCCCTTGGCCAGCTCGCGCCGGAATCTCATTCGAAAAAGTGGTTCGACGTCCTTTTCGTCGTCAACTACAAGAATCTTCATATTCTAGGTGGTTTGGCGGAATACCGTAAGGTGCAGATTATGAATGGAAGATGCGAGTTCTTATTGTTGAACGACAAAAATTCTCTTTTCGGCTCAGCACCGCTTTCCAGTGTCCGACCCCGCCACCATAACACAATTGCTAAATGCTGCCCAGACCGGAGACCGGTCTGCCATGGATCGGCTGTTTCCTCTGGTCTACGACGAGTTGCGGCGGCGCGCTGGCCGCCAGCGC
>Ga0315336_1002332_pt1 | contig 29554 bp, 26 predicted proteins | sample ASW5metaG_FD_204512 | JGI IMG/M metagenome (GOLD analysis project Ga0315336, IMG submission 204512) | Ammonia-oxidizing marine archaeal communities from Monterey Bay, California, United States - ASW #5 | ecosystem: Environmental > Aquatic > Marine > Intertidal zone | place: USA: California... | reverse complement strand
GCTGCGCGGCACCAAGGAAGGCTGCGCCGAGGGCGATTGTGGCGCCTGCACGGTCCTGGTCGGCAAGCTCTCCCCGGAAGGTCTCGTCTACGAAAGCGTCAATGCCTGCATCCGCTTCATGGGCTCGCTCGACGGCACTCATGTGGTCACCGTCGAGCATCTGCGCGACGCCGGTGAAAAACTGCATCCGGTGCAGCAGGCGATGGTCGATTTCCATGGCTCGCAATGCGGCTTCTGCACGCCGGGCTTCGTGATGTCGCTCTATGGGCTCTGGATGAAGACCCCCGATCCGTCGAACGCCGCGATCGAAAAGGCGCTGCAGGGCAATCTCTGCCGCTGCACCGGCTACGAGGCGATCATGCGCGCCGCGCACGCCATTTCGAGCTACGGCAAGGCGGCTAAGGATCCGCTGGCGCTGGAGCGCAAGGACATCACCGCGCGGCTCAAGGCATTGCGCGACGGCGCCAGGGTTGAGATCGGGTCGGGCAAGCAGCGGCTTGTCGTGCCGGCGAGTGTCGATGATTTCGCCGCCGTGCTCGAAGAGGAGCCGGGCGCCACCATCGTCGCCGGCTCGACCGATGTCGGCCTTTGGGTCACCAAGCATATGCGCGACATCTCGCCGGCGGTCTTCATCGGCGGCCTCGAAGGGTTGCGTTCGATTTCGGAGGCCGATGGCGTTATCACCATCGGCGCCGGCGTCACCTACACCGAAGCCTTCGAGATGCTGTCGAAGCGCATCCCGCCACTGGGTCCGCTCGTCGACCGCATCGGCGGCGAACAGGTGCGCAACATGGGCACCATCGGCGGAAACGTCGCCAACGGCTCGCCGATCGGCGACACGCCGCCGCCTCTGATCGCGCTCGGCGCGCAACTGACTCTCCGCAGGGGCAATGCCCGGCGCACGATCCCGCTCGAAACCTTCTTCATCGCCTATGGCAAGCAGGACCGCCAGCCGGGCGAGTTCGTCGAGGCCGTGCATGTTCCTATCCCGGCAAAGGGAAAGAAGTTTGCCGTTTATAAGGTCACCAAGCGCCGAGACGAGGACATCACAGCGACGCTCGGCGCATTCTTCCTGACCTTGGCCACGGACGGCACCGTGGCCGACATCCGCATAGCCTATGGGGGCATGGCGGCCACGCCGAAGCGCGCCACGGCGGTCGAGAAAGCGCTTGTCGGCAAGGCCTGGAACGAAGCGACGGTAGAGGGCGCGATGGCCGAATACGCCAGGGATTTCACGCCGCTGACCGACATGCGGGCTACCGCTGAATATCGAGCGCTGGCGGCAAGGAACCTGCTGCTGCGCTTTTATGTCGAGACGACGGGAACGAAGGCGCCGTTCCAGGTGTCGCGAAACGAGGCGGCCTGATGACCAAGCACGTCCCCAACCTCAAGGCCCAGAAGATCTCAGGCGGCGTCGCCAGCGACCAGCGTCACGATTCCGCGCACAAGCATGTCAGCGGCGCGGCGATCTACATCGACGACATGCCGGAGCCGGCCGGCACGCTGCATGGCTGCCTCGGCCTGTCCTCCGCGACGCATGCGACGATCACGAAGATGGACCTGTCCGCGGTGCGCGCCGCGCCCGGCGTCGTCGATGTGCTGACGGCAAAGGACGTGCCGGGCGAGAATGACATCTCACCCACGGGCCGTCACGACGAGCCGGTGCTTGCCGACGGCAAGGTCGAATTTTACGGCCAGCCGATCTTCTGCGTCATTGCCGAGACGCGCGAACAGGCCCGCCGCGCGACCAGATTGGCCAAGGTCGAATACAAGCAGCTGCCCTTTGTCACCGACATCGGTGAGCTTGACCCACGCAAGGACAAGCTGGTCACGCCGCCGCTGACGCTGAAGCGCGGCGATGCGGCGGCTGCGATCAAGGCGGCGCCCCGAAGGCTCAAGGGCAAGATGCGCCTCGGCGGCCAGGAGCACTTCTATCTCGAAGGCCACATCGCCATGGCCGTTCCCGGCGAGGACCAGGACGTCACCATCTATTCCTCGACCCAGCATCCGAGCGAAGTCCAGCATATGGTGAGCCATGCGCTGGGCGTTCCGAGCAACGCCGTCACCGTGGAAATCCGCCGCATGGGCGGCGGCTTCGGCGGCAAGGAAACGCAGGGCAACCAGTTCGCCGCGCTCGCCGCGATCGCCGCCAAGCGCCACCGCCGTGCCGTCAAGATCCGGCCTGACCGCGATGACGACATGACCGCCACCGGCAAGCGCCACGACTTCCTCATCGACTATGAGGTCGGTTTCGACGACGACGGTAATATCCTCGGCGTCGACTTCATGTTCGCCGCGCGCTGAGGCTTCTCCTCGGACCTTTCCGGCCCGGTCACCGACCGCGCGCTGTTCCACTGCGACAACACCTATTTCTGGCCGGCGGTGCATGCCCAGTCGGCGCCGCTCTACACCAACACCGTCTCCAACACGGCCTTCCGCGGTTTCGGCGGCCCGCAGGGCATGGTCGGCGCCGAGCGCGTCATCGACGAGGTGGCGTTTGCGCTCGGCAAGGACCCGCTCGAGATCCGCAAGAAGAACTTCTATGGGACCAGCGACCGCAACATCACGCCCTACCACCAGACGGTCGAGGACAATATCATCCAGCGTATCATCGCCGAGCTGGAGGAGAGTTCAAACTATGCACGGCGACGGCGCGAGATCAGCGCCTTCAATGCCAACAGCCGCTTCATCAAGCGCGGGCTGGCGCTGACCCCGGTCAAGTTCGGCATTTCCTTCACCGCCACGCATTACAACCAAGCCGGCGCGCTGGTGCATGTCTACACAGACGGTTCGGTGCATCTGAACCATGGCGGCACCGAGATGGGGCCTCTATCTAAAGGTGGCGCAGGTCGTGGCGGAAGAGTTCCAGATCGACCTCGACCAGGTGAAGATCACCGCCACCACCACGGGCAAGGTGCCGAATACGTCGGCGACGGCCGCCTCGTCCGGTTCAGATCTCAACGGCATGGCGGCGCAGAATGCCGCCCGTCAGATCAGGGACCGGCTGACTGACTTCGCTTCGGAAAAATATCAGGTGCCGCGCGATCAGGTGCTGTTCCTGCCCAACCGGGTCCGCATCGGCAACCAGGAGATACCCTTCGGCGATCTCGTCAAGCAGGCCTATATGGCGCGCATCCAGCTTTCGGCCGCGGGTTTCTACAAGACGCCGAAAATCCACTGGGACCGCGACAAGGGCCAAGGCCGGCCCTTCTATTACTTCGCCTATGGTGCGTCCTGTTCTGAAGTATCGGTCGATACGCTGACGGGCGAATATATGGTCGAGCGCACCGATATTTTGCACGAGACCGGCCGCTCGCTGAACCGCGCGATCGACCTTGGCCAGGTCGAGGGCGGCTTTATCCAGGGCATGGGCTGGCTGACCACCGAGGAACTGTGGTGGGACGACAAGGGCCGGCTGCGCACCCATGCGCCGTCGACCTACAAGATCCCGCTCGCCTCCGATCGCCCGAAGATCTTCAACGTCACGCTGGCCGACTGGTCGGAGGCGAACGAGCCGACCGTGCATCGCTCCAAGGCCGTCGGCGAGCCGCCCTTCCCGCTGGGCATGTCGGTCCTGCATGCATTGTCGGACGCGGTCGCGAGCGTCGCGGACCACAGGATCTGTCCGCGCCTCGACGCGCCGGCAACTCCCGAACGGGTGCTGATGGCGATCGAAAGGCTGAAGCGGGAAGCCATGAAGCCGGGCTGAATCCGGCATGACGTGCAATTCGGGCCGAAAAACCCTATGTTTCGGTGCCAGGAATGCAGACGATGAACTCGAAAGTGCAACGCCTGAAAGAGTTCCTTGGCCAAGATGGCCAGGTCGCGCTCGTCGAGGTCGCGGCGACGAAAGGCTCGACCCCGCGCGAGGCCGGTGCCTTCATGCTTGTCTCGGCGTCGTCGATTTCCGGCACGATCGGCGGCGGCCAGCTCGAATATATGGCGATCGACAAGGCGCGGCAGATGCTGCGCCCCTTATCCCTTCGCAAGGGCGAGGACATGGAAGCCCGCATCGAGGCCGACGAAGTCTGCGCCACGCTCGACGTCCCGCTCGGGCCGGAGATCGGCCAGTGTTGCGGCGGCCGCGTCGAGGTGCTGATCCGCCTCGTCGACAAGACAATCGAGGAAAAGCTGATCGCCACGACCGAAGCCGAAGAAGCGCATCTGCCGTATGTGTATATCTTCGGCGGCGGCCATGTCGGCCAGGCGCTGTCCGCGTCGCTTGCGTTGCTGCCGATCCACGTCGTCGTTGTTGAGACGCGAGGCGATGCGCTGGAAGGCATCCCGGAGACGGTCGAGACGCGGTTGACGCCGATGCCCGAAGCGGTGGTGCGCGAGGCTCCCGCCGGGTCCGCCTTTGCCATCCTCACACATGATCATGCGCTGGATTTCCTGATCGTCTCCGAAGCGCTGAAGCGCGACGACGCCGCCTATGTCGGCATGATCGGGTCGAAGACCAAGAAGGCGACCTTCAGGAATTGGTTCCTGAAATCCGCCGACGGCAGCGAAACGCAGTTCGGCCGACTCGTCTCGCCGATCGGTGGCAACGCGGTGAAGGACAAGCGCCCGACGGTCATCGCCGCGCTCGCCGCCGCCGAGATCATGACGGCGCTGGTGTCCGCTCAGCCGACTGCTTCGGCTGCGCCCGAAAAGGCGACGGCCGGCTAAATCAGCCGGCCTTGTGGGAACTGGCGGCAGCCAGGCTATTCCTTTTCCTGCGTGTGCGCTTCGAGGAACCACAGCAATTTGTCGAGCGAGCGCGAATAGGCCGTGAAGATATCGGCGGTGTCGGCATCGCCGGCGTCGTCCGCCTCGTCGATCGCTTCCCGGGTCAGCTTGGCCGCTGCCGCATAGCGGTCGATCAGCGCCGCCAGATGATCCTTGGTCTTGTGGATGTCCGTTGGATAGGGCTTTAACTTGGTCGCCTTCGACACTTCCTGCGAGGTGCCGTGCGCGGTGCCGCCGAGCTGCACCGCGCGTTCGGCGATGATGTCGACATGGCCGTCGATCTCCTCGCGGAATTCGTCGAGCATCTCGTGGATGGCGATGAATTGCGGGCCTTTGACGTTCCAATGCGCCTGCTTGGTGATCAGCGCCAGGTCTATGGCGTCGGCAAGCCTGGCGTTAAGCAGATCGATCGATTCCTTTTTGGCATCCGATTTGAGGTCGTTCTTGGTGACGATGGCGTCCATGGTCGGCTCCTGTCGCGCTGCGTCGATTGCTGAAAGCTGAAGGCGGCCCGAGCGACCGCCAGTCGTCAGAACGGCGACGACCCGAATTTCGTTCCGCATTGGATCGAGGAGCCTGATTGCAGCTGTGACTGAAGCTCACCGCTGCTCGTCGCTTTCTTCGTTTCCCAAAACGTCGCGAAACGTGTTTGTTGCGCCTCACGAAAACGGGATCGGGACCATGGATGTATTGAGAATTGCAGCCTTTTCGGATGGACACATCGGCGGCAATCCCGCCGGCGTGGTCATTGGAGACATCCTGCCCGATGTCGCCGACATGCAGCGCGTCGCGGCCGAAGTCGGTTTTTCGGAAACCGCCTTCGCAGCGCCCGAAGGCAGCGGCTGGCGCGTCCGCTACTTTTCGCCGGAATCGGAAGTGCCGTTCTGCGGTCACGCCACAATCGCGCTTGGCGCGGCGCTGGTCAGAAGATTCGGCGACGGCGTTTTCAATCTGACCCTCAATCAGGCGAACATCACCGTCGAGGGTTTTCGCGATGGCGCCAATTTCGCAGCCGCCCTGCAGTCGCCGCCGACGCGCAGCCGGCCGGCCTCGTCGGAATTGGTCGGCGAGGCGCTCTCCTTGTTCGGTTATCAGCCGGGCGATCTCGATCCCGCTATTCCGCCGGCTCTTATCCATGGCGGCGCCGATCATCTCGTGCTTGCGCTGAAGTCTCGCGCGGTGCTGGCCGCCATGGCCTATGATCTCAAGAAAGGCCAGTCATTCATGCGGCGCGAAGGGCTGGTCACCATCCTGCTCGCCTACGCCGAGACGCCGCGCCTGTTCCACACGCGCAATCCCTTCGCCTCGGGCGGCGTCTACGAGGATCCGGCGACAGGCGCCGCGACCGCCGCCTTTGCCGGCTATCTGCGCGATCTCGGCTGGCCGCATGGCGGCGCGATCGACATCGTCCAGGGCGAGGACATGGGCATGCGCTCGCGCCTCCATGCCGACATCTCGCCGGTGCCGGGCAGCTCGATCAGGGTGTCGGGAACCGCCAGGCTGATCGACTGAACCGCTCTAAATTGGCCGCTTGAGGCCAAGATGCTCGCGCAGCGTGCGACCCTCGTAGTCTTTTCGGAACAGGCCGCGCCGCTGCAGCTCAGGCATTACCAGCGTCACGAAGGCATCGAGCTCGCCCGGGAACCAGGACGGCATCACATTGAAGCCGTCGGCCGCGCCGCCTTCGAAGCGTGCCTGTAATTCGTCGGCGATCTCTTCGGCCGTGCCGACGACCCGCCAATGGCCGCGCGCGCCGGCAAAGTAACGCGCGAGCTCGCGGATCGAGAGCCCGTCGCGGCGCGCCTGCTCAATGACCAGCGCCTGTCGGCTCTTCATGCCTTCGCTTTCCGGTAGTTCGGGCAGCGGCCCGTCGATCGGGTAGCGGCCGAGATCGGAAATGCTGAGATAGCTGGAAAGCAGCGCCACGCCGACATCGTCGGGGATAAGCTCCTGCAGCGCGTCGTACTTCGCCTGTGCCTCGGCTTTGGTGGCGGCGACGATCGGCGCCACGCCGGGCATGATCTTCACATCGTCCGGCTGGCGGCCATAGGCAACAAGCCGTCCCTTGAGGTCGTCGTAAAAGGCCTTGGCCTCCCCGAAAGTCTGCGCGGCCGAGAACACGACATCGGCGGTGCGCGCGGCAAGGTCCTTGCCGTCCTCCGAAGCACCGGCCTGCACCATCACCGGCGTGCCCTGCGGCGAAGGCGGAATATCGAGCGGATCGCGCACCGAAAAACTCTCGCCGGTATGCCCGGCAGCGTGGCGGTTCCACAGGCTGGCAACCACCGTGGCGAATTCACGCGCCCGCGCATAGCGATCGGCATGCGGCCTGAGGCCTGTCGCGCCGAAATTCGCCGCTTCGATGGGGCTGGCCGAGGTGACGAGGTTCCAGCCGGCGCGGCCACCGCTCAGATTGTCGAGCGAGGCGAACATGCGCGCCAGCCCATAGGGCTCGTTGTAGCTGGTCGATGCCGTGGACACGAGGCCGATGCGCTCGGTCTGCGCGGCTAGCGCCGCAAGCAGGCTGATCGGCTCGAAGCCGATCGAGCGCGACGTCTGGCTGGCGATGTTGACATTAGCCTCTCGCAGGCCGGCGGCGTCCTCGCAGAACACCATGTCGAACTTCGCCGCCTCGGCCGTCTGCGCCAGCTTTATGTAATGGTCTATGTCGATGCCGGCCCTCACATAGGCGTCTGGATGGCGCCAAGCGGCGATGTGGTGTCCGGTCGCCCATAGGAACAGCCCAAGCTTCATCTGGCGCGCGCTCATTCCGCGCCCCCCATCCCAAGCCCGAGATGCTCGCGCAGCGTCGCTCCGGCATTGGCGGACCGCGTCAGTCCGCGACGCCGAAGCTCCGGCAGCACGCGGTCCGTGAAATCAAGAGTCGTCGGAATATCAGCCGGCAAAGTGAAGTTTATGCCGTCGAAGCCTGGCGTGGTGAGCCAGCGGTCCAAACTATCGGTTGTGAGACCAGGCCCAGTCAGGGAGGCAGCCAATACCTTCAGCGCGCTCGGCCTGCGTCCAGAAGTCGCCGCCAGGCGCCTCAGGTCGTCGCCAGTGGATTTCGCGTCCGCTGGTGACACATCGTCAAGCACGATCACGTCAGCAAAGCTCGCTGCGAAATCGAACTGCGATTCCGAAAGGCTCGACATCACCAGTACAGGCATGTCCTGCGGCGAGCGAGCAACGTTGAGTGGTCCGCGCACAGAGAAGAATTCGCCCTTATGGTCGAGGAAGTGCATCCTGCCCGGATCGTGGAAACGGCCGCCCGCCTTGTCGAACAGCAGGGCGTCTGCTTCCCAGCCCTGCCATAGTCCCCGGACGATGCCGATATATTCCTCTGCGCGGCGACGAAAATCCTCGTCGCCGAACCCTTCCGGCTGGCTGAACTTCGCCGCCTCGCGCGGGTTCTGGCGCATCGTCGCGTTCCAGCCGACGCGGCCGTGGCTGATGATGTCGAGCGAGGCAAAGCGGCGCGCCAGATTGTAGGGCTGGTGCGCGAGCGTCGAAGCGCCGGCGACGAGTCCGATGCTGCCGGTCACCGTCGCCAGCGCGGCCAGCAGCGTGGTCGCTTCGAAGGGGCTGGTCGACGGCTCGCCGCTCGCCAATGAATCGGAAATGAAGACCATGTCGAAACCGGCCGCTTCCATCTTCCGCACAAAGGCGACGATCTGGTCGAAGCTGAGCACGTCCTGCCCGTTTTTGGCGGCGATGTTCAGCGAGATGGCGAGATGCATCTCACCAACCTAATTTCGCTGCCGTGCAAGGCAAGCCCGGCGACTGGACCACCGGCCCATCACTTTCCGGCCAGAAGATCCTTGATCAGCCGCTGGCAGCGCTCGGCCATGAAGTCGAGCAAAAGCCGTACCTTCGGGTCCTGCAGCTTCTTGTGCGGATAGACAGCGGCGAACTGCACCGGCGTCGGCGGTGTCCGGGTGAGGATCACCTTCAGCCGGCTGTCGCGGATGAAGGGCTCGACCTCGAAGCGCGGCTTGTTGATGATGCCGCGCCCCGACAGCGCCCAGCCGGTCAGAACGTCGCCGTCGTCGGTATCGTAGGGTCCGTGCACCTCGAACTTCTGCGGGCCGCTTGGCGTCTGCAGCGTCCAGACATACTCGCGCGCGCCCGCATAGCGCAGCATCAGGCAGTCGTGCCTCTTGCTGATCAGTTCCTGCGGCTCTGCCGGTTCGCCGCGCGCTTCGAGATATTTCGGCGCGGCCACCAGCACGCGTTCGCATTCCATGATGCCACGCATCCTGAGGCTTGAATCCTCGATGATGCCGAGCCGGAAGGCGACGTCGATGCCCTCCTTCATGATGTCTACATTGTGGTCGGAGAGCCTCAGCCGCACCTCGATATCCGGATATCTGTCGTGGAAGTCCGGTATGCCGGAAGCGATCAGCCGCCTGCCAAGGCCGAGCGGCGCCGTCACCCTGATCGTGCCGCGCGGCTGGCCGGAAAGTGCCGCGACCGCTGCTTCCGCGTCCGTGATCGCGTCCAGCACCTGCTTGGCGCCGGTGTAGAACACCGTGCCGTGCTCGGTCGGCATCAACTGGCGGGTCGTCCGGTTGAACAGCCGCACACCCAGATGCTTCTCCAGTTCCTTGATGCGGTTGGAGGCGACCGCCGGCGAAATCCGCATGTCGCGCCCCGCGGCCGACAGGTTGCCGAGCTCGACGACGCGGACGAAGACGGCGATGTTGTCGAGATAGGCCATTCGTGGCTCTCATGCGGCTGCGTATGCAACCCTAGTATTTTTTATTTTTTTTTGAAAGTCATCGCGCACCTCGCCTCTTTTCGTTTGCGCTGCACACCGTAAAGTCGCCTGATCGGCAGGGACGAATGCAATGATGGATTTCGCGATTTTCTGGGACTGGCTGAGCTTTGCCGTCCGCTGGCTGCATGTCATCACCGGCATCGCCTGGATCGGCTCGTCCTTCTATTTCGTCGCCCTCGACCTTGGCCTGCGCCAGCGTCCCGGCCTGCCCGCCGGCGCCTTCGGCGAGGAGTGGCAGGTGCATGGCGGTGGCTTCTACCACATCCAGAAATATCTGGTGGCGCCGGCCGAGATGCCGGAGCACCTCACGTGGTTCAAATGGGAATCCTACGCCACCTGGCTGTCGGGCTTCGCGATGCTCTGCGTGGTCTACTATGCCGGCGCCGACCTGTTCCTGATCGATCCCAACGTGCTTAACATCTCGGTGCCGGTCGGCATCCTGCTGTCGCTGGCTACCATCAGCGTCGGCTGGATCGTCTACGACCTGCTCTGCCGCTCGCCGCTGGGCAAAAGCGACACCGGGCTGATGCTGGTGCTCTACTGCGTGCTTGTCTTCATCGCCTGGGGGCTCACCCACCTCTTCACCGGCCGCGCGGCTTTCCTGCATCTTGGCGCCATCACCGCCACGATCATGTCGGCCAATGTCTTCATGGTCATCATCCCCAACCAGAAGATCGTCGTCGCCGACCTGATCGCCGGTCGCAAGCCCGACCCGAAATACGGCAAGATCGCCAAGCAGCGTTCGCTGCACAACAACTACCTGACCTTGCCGGTCCTGTTCCTGATGCTGTCCAACCACTACCCGCTGGCCTTCGGGACGCAGTTCAACTGGGTCATCGCCTCGCTGGTCTTCATCATCGGCGTGCTCATCCGGCACTATTTCAACACGGTGCACGCAAGGAAGGGCAATCCGCACTGGACCTGGCTGGGCGCGGCCGTGCTGTTCATGATCATCATCTGGCTGTCGACCGTGCCGAAGGTGCTGACCGGCGAGCCGAAGACCTCCGCTGCCTCCGCCGCGGCGCAGGTCTATATCGCCTCGGCGCATTTTCCGGCCGTGCGCGACACCGTGCTCGGCCGCTGCTCCATGTGCCATACGGAAGAGCCGGTCTATGAAGGCATCTATCATGCGCCGAAGGGCGTGCTGCTCGACACAGACGAGCGCATCGCCGAGCATGCCCGCGAGATCTACATCCAGGCTGGCCGGGCGCATGCGATGCCGCCCGCCAACGTCACCCAGATAACCGACCAGGAAAGGGCCCTTCTGGTCGCCTGGTTCGAAGGCGCTGGAAGATAAGCATGACATCGAAACTGCTGCGCGGCCGCATGCTCTCCTTCCTGCGCTGGCCCGAAACGATCGACGATCATTCCGCCTGGCGTTACGAGGAAGATGGCGCCCTGCTGATCGACAACGGCAGGATCGTAGCCGCCGGCTCCTATGCGGAGGTCCTCAAGAAGGCGGACGCCGGTGTCGAGACGATCGACCATCGCCCGCATCTGATCCTGCCGGGCTTCCTCGATGCCCATGTCCATGTGCCGCAGATGCAGGTGATCGCCTCCTATGGCGCGGAGTTGCTCGACTGGCTGAACAAATACACGTTTCCGGAAGAGTCGAAGTTCCAGAACGCGCAGCACGGCCGCCGCATCGCGCGCCTCTTCCTCGACGAGATGCTGCGGCACGGCACGACGACGGTCGCCGCCTACTGCTCCGTGCACAGATCATCGGCCGAAGCCTTCTTCGCCGAGTCTCACGAACGCAACATGCTCAACATCGCCGGCAAGGTGATGATGGACCGCAACGCGCCGGACGCGGTGCTCGACACGCCGCAGACCGGCTACGACGACACCAAGGCGCTGATTGCCGAATGGCACGGCAAGGGCCGGCAGCACTATGCCATCACCCCGCGCTTCGCCATTACGTCGACGCCCGAGCAAATGGAGATGGCCGGCGCGCTCTGCCGCGAATATCCCGACCTCCACATGCAGACGCACCTGTCGGAAAACCATGCCGAGATCGCCTTCACCCAGGAGCTCTATCCCTGGTCGCGCGACTACACCGACGTCTATGAGCATTACGGCCTGCTCGGCAAAAAGAGCCTGTTCGGGCATTGCATCCATCTGTCCGAGCACGAGGCGGACGCGCTGTCGCGATCGGGCTCGGTCGCGGTGTTTTGCCCGACCTCCAATCTCTTCCTCGGCTCCGGCCTGTTCGACTACCAGCGTTACCGCCGGCGCGAAAAACCGCTTCGCATCGCGGCGGCCACCGATGTCGGCGGCGGTACCAACTATTCGATGCTGCGCACCATGGACGAGGGCTACAAGGTCATCGCGCTGAACGGCGAGAAGCTCAATCCGTTCCAGTCCTTCTGGCAATTGACGCGCGGCAACGCCGAGGCGCTGTCGGTGTCAGACAAGGTCGGCACGCTGGACGAAGGCACCGATGCCGACATCGTCGTGCTCGACGCCCACGCCACGCCGGCGATGCGGCTCAGGATGGAGACGGTGGAAACGCTGGCGGAGGAACTCTTCCTGCTGCAGACGCTGGGCGACGATCGGGTTGTGCGCGAGGTCTATGTGGCGGGGCGGCCGGCGAAGAGCGCGATTGCTGTATAGATTAAACATGCTCGTCGCTTGACCTAGCGTCACTCATCGGCCAAAGCGGGCGGCGACATTTGACAGGGAACGCCATGGCTGCCGCCGACGACATCGCTCTGATCAAGAAACAGGAAGCCGCGCTGGTCTTTCCGGCCTTCGACGAGGCCGTCGCCTTCAACATCGGTTCCGCCATCCGGGACCGGGCGCTAAAGGAAGACCTGCCGATCATCGTCGACATCAGGACGTTCGACCGGCCGCTCTTCTATGCCGCCATGCCGGGCTCCAATGCCTCCAATCCCGACTGGGCGCGGCGCAAGATCAACGTCGTCAACCGCTATCTGAGAAGCACCTATCGCCTTGTGCTCGAACAGCAGCGCCCCGACCGCACCTTCAAGGTCGGCGAGGGGCTGGACATCGCCGACTATGTGCTCGCCGGCGGCGGCTTCCCGATCACGGTGAAAGGCGCCGGCGTCATCGGCGTCATCGCCGTTTCGGGCCTGCCGGAGCGCGAGGACCATGGCGTCGTCGTCAATGCATTGTGTGAGCATCTAGGCATCGATGCGAGCGGGCTCGCCCTGCCGCCGGAAGAAAAATGACCGACCCGAAAAGCTTCCTCACATCGATCTTCAACGCCGCCGTCGCCGCCGCCGATCCGGAAAAGACGATCCGCAACCATTTGCCGGCAAAGCCAAGGGGCCGCACAATTGTCGTCGGCGCCGGCAAGGGCTCGGCGCAGATGGCGGCCGCTTTCGAGAAGGTCTGGGACGGTCCGATCGACGGCCTTGTCGTCACCCGTTACGGCTATGGCGCCAAATGCGAACGCATCGAGATCATCGAGGCGGCGCACCCGGTTCCGGACGCCGCCGGCCTGGAAGCCTCGCGCCGCCTGTTGGAGAAAGTGCGTGGGCTGACCGCTGACGATCTGGTGGTGGCGTTGATTTCCGGCGGCGGTTCGGCCTTGCTGCCGTCGCCAGCTCCCGGGTTGACCCTTGCCGACGAGATCGCCGTCAACGAGGCGCTGCTTGCCTCAGGCGCGCCGATCGCCGCGATGAACACCATCCGCAAGCATGTCTCGACCATCAAGGGCGGTCGCCTTGCCGCCGCGGCGCACCCGGCGCGCGTGGTCTCGCTGGTCGTCTCCGACATTCCCGGAGACAATCCGGCGCTGGTCGCCTCGGGACCGACGGTTCCCGACGTTGGCAGCCGCGAGGACGCGATGGCTTCGATCGCCGCCTACAACATGAAGCTGCCGGCCTCCGTCATGGCGCATATCCAGTCGCCGGCCGCCGACGCGCCGCGTCCCGATGATCCGCGCTTTGCCGGCAATGAGGTGCACCTGACAGCCTCGGCCGGCGTGTCGCTGGAGGCCGCGGCCGCCGAAGCGAAGCGGCAAGGCATCGAGGCCGTCATCCTTTCGGACGCCATCGAGGGCGAGGCGCGCGAGGTCGGCGGCGTCCATGCCGCGATCGCGCGGGAGGTGGCGACACGCAACCGCCCCTTCGCCAAGCCGGTGCTGATCCTCTCCGGCGGGGAGACGACGGTGACGCTGCGCGCCCCTGTTAATGGCATAAGGGGCAAGGGCGGCCGCAATTCCGAATTCCTGCTTGCCTTCGCCATCGGCATCGACGGTGTGAATGGCATCCACGCACTGGCCGCCGACACCGACGGCATCGACGGCTCGGAGAACAATGCCGGCGCCTTCGCCGACGGCTCGACCGTGGCGCGCATGCGCGCGGCAGGCGTCGACGCCAAGGCCATGCTCGCCGGCAACAACGCGTGGACGGCGTTCAATGCGGTCGGCGACCTGTTCGTGCCGGGACCGACCGGAACGAACGTGAATGATCTGAGGGCGATACTCGTTAGGTAGCGCGGAGCCCCACAGAAGAACTGATGGCGTTTCGGCTAATCTCCAAGGCCGCGCGACCTCCATACAACAGGATTCGTCAAACCCTTCCTTGGGCGCGCAGAACAACGGTCACGCCTCCATCAGCTCCCTCACCTTCCGCATATCCTTGAGGAAGCGCTCCCGCTCGGCCTCCTTGTCCTCATGTCCCCGGATGCGCAGGATGAAGGAAGGATGGATTGTGAGGAACACGCGCAGCCCATCCTCGCGCTCGACCACATCCCCGCGCATCTTGGTGATCGGCACCGCCTTGCCGAGCAGCGTCTGCGCGGCCGTCGCGCCAAGCGCCACCACGAGCTTCGGCTTGATCAGGTCGAGCTCCTTGTCCAGCCACCAGCGGCAGGCCTGGATCTCGCCCGCATTGGGTTTCGAGTGGATGCGCCGCTTGCCGCGCGGCTCGAATTTGAAGTGTTTGACCGCATTCGTCACATAGACCTTGCGGCGGTCGATCGCGGCATCGTCGAGGATGCTGTCGAACACCTTGCCCGCCGGCCCCACGAATGGCTTGCCGGCCAGATCCTCCTGATCGCCCGGCTGTTCGCCGACGAAAATCACATCGGCGTTCTCCGGCCCTTCGCCGAAGACGGTCTGCGTGGCACCGCGCCAGAGCGGGCAGCGATGGCAGCCTTTCGCCACTTCGCGCAACTGCGGAATATCTTCCGCCTCAGGCGCAGCCACATCGGTCGGCTCAGGCGTTGGCCAGTGCTTGGCCTGTACCTTGGCATGGTGGGGCGCTGGGGTGGTTGGCATGCGCTCGATCATGGCTGACGCGGCTTTGTCCGCTCCTGCTATCAGATCTGGAATGAGCGAGGCCTCGGGAAGGTTCCGCCAATATTTCTTCGGCATCTCCTTCTGCATCGCCTTCACCTTGAGGCGGGCTGGGTTGAAGATATTCTCGAAATAGGTCCGCCACAACGCCTCGGCATCGTCTTGCGCAGGTGCATCGCGCTTGCCGGCCCCCGGGCCAATCGCCAGCCGCTCACCGTCCCAGTCGGCCGAGGCATACGGCGTCAGGATCGTCCAGCGCATGCCGGTGAAGCGCCGCACGAAGAAGTCGGCATTGCGCTCGACGATGAAATGCTCCGGCTCGAACCAGGCGACGTAGCGCTCGTCCGCGCCTTCGCCGATCTTCCGGAAGCGCACGAAGGCGCGCATCTTGTGGATGTCGCGTCTCACCGCCTTTTCCATCGCCTCCAACCGCCGGATGTCAGGATCGGTCGCAATCGACAGCAGCTTGGGTTCGGACCGCAGCCGCCACAGCAGCCGGTAGAGGAGGCCGAAGCGCTCGGGGTCGCAATGGCAGATCACGGTTTCGGCCCGCTCGATGAAGTCGCGCGGCGCGACCAGCCGCGCATCGGCCCGTACAGCCGGCAAATCATTGCCACGGCTTTCGCTATCAGGCTCGACCTGCCATGAGACGTTCTCCGGCGGGATGTCGTTCGTCGCCAGCCGCCGCGCCGCGTCGCGCCAGCCCGCAAGATCCGTCTGGCTTTCGAGCCGGACGAGATGGGCAGCGAGGTTGAGCTGGGTATTGGCCATGGTTAGAACAACGAAAGTTGCTCGCAGGAGCGGGTGATCGCCTGGCGCAATCCGGCCTTGTCGGTGAGCGCGCCAGGCGACCAGCCTTCCGCGATGATGAAGGGTCTGACCTTTGCGATCGAATGGCAGAGCCGTCCGACATCCTCGAGCCGCAGCCGTCGGTGGCGGCGTGTCTCGATGATCCTGTCGATGACCTTGGTGCCGAGGCCTGGCACACGCAGCAGAGATTCGCGCTCGGCGCGGTTGACATCGACCGGAAACCGGCCCCGGTTGCGCAGCGCCCAGCCAAGCTTGGGATCGATTGCCAGGTCGAGCATGCCGTCCTTGCTGCCGGCGAGGATTTCCGGCTGCGAGAAACCGTAGAAGCGCATCAGCCAATCCGCTTGGTAGAGCCGGTGCTCGCGCATCAGCGGTGGCTTCTGCAATGGCAGCGACGACGACGAATCCGGGATCGGGCTGAAGGCGGAGTAGTAGACGCGCCGCAGGTGATAGCTGCCATAGAGCCGGGCGCTGGCGCGCAGGATGCCATCGTCGGAGGTCCTGTCGGCGCCGACGATCATCTGCGTCGACTGGCCTCCCGGGGCGAAGCGCTCGCGCCTGCGGCTCTGCAATGTCGGCTCGGCCTTCTCCTCGATCTTGCGGCGCAGCTTCGCCATCGAAAGCCGAATCGTTTCCGGTTTCTTTTCCGGCGCAAGCTTCTTCACGCCCTCGTCGGTCGGCAGTTCGACGTTGATCGACAGACGGTCGGCATAGAGACCTGCCGTTTCGATCAATTCGGCCGACGCTTCCGGGATGGCCTTGAGGTGGATATAGCCGCCGAACTTTTCCTCGATCCTGAGCCTGCGCGCCACTTCGACCATCTCGCCCATCGTCTCGTCGGGCGAGCGGATGACGCCCGAGGACAGGAACAGCCCCTCGATGTAGTTGCGGCGATAGAAATCCATGGTGAGCTTCACCACCTCGTCGACGCTGAAACGGGCGCGCCGCACGTTCGAGGACGAGCGGTTGATGCAGTAGCTGCAGTCATAGATGCAGAAATTGGTGAGCAGGATTTTCAGGAGCGAGATGCAGCGCCCATCCGGCGCATAGGAATGGCAGATGCCGGACCCCTCGGTCGAGCCGATGCCGCCCGATCTCAGCGAGTCGCGCTTCGCCGACCCGGAAGAGGCGCAGGAGGCGTCGTATTTGGCGGCGTCGGACAGGATCGCCAGTTTCTCGCGGATGGAAAGCACAGTCATTCGTTCATGATATGTTCCATGAATGGAATTGGCTATAACTTTTGATTGCCGTCGGCAAAACGTGATCGCCGCGCCCAGATCAGGTCACCGTCTCACAGAAACGCCGACCGATCTGGCTACCTTTTTGGGCAATTCCAAGCGGAAAACCGTTGCACACTTTTCCTGGAATTGCCCGGCGCGCCAGCCCTCAAACCTCGTGAAGATAAAGGTGGTAGTCCAGCTCGCTGACGGTGCGGGCGACACGCAGATACTCGGCTTGCTTGATCGCCACGAAGGTGCGGTGCAGGTCGGGGCCGAGCGCCGATTTCAGGAAATCGGAGCCCCTGGCCGCCTCGATCGCGGCGCGCCAGTCGGCCGGCATGGTCGATCTTTCGCTCGCCCGCTCGTAGCCGTTCCCTGTCGTTTCCGGCCCCGGGTCCAGGCCCTCGTCGAGGCCTTTGACGATCCCGGCCAACACCGTTGCCGCCACCAGATACGGATTGGCGTCGACGCCGGAAGGCCGGTGCTCGATGCGGCGGTTCCTGGCATCGCCCGCCGGCACGCGCAGCGCTACCGAGCGGTTGTTGACGCCCCAGGTCGGCGCCACCGGGGCGTAGGACTGCGAGACGAAGCGGCGCCATGAATTGGCGTGCGGCGCAAACACCAGCATCGATTCCGCCATGGTGTGGATCAGGCCGCCAAGCGCGTTGAGCAGCTTCGGTGACCATCTCTGGCCGGCAGCCTCGGTAAAGACGTTGCGGCCGGCATCGTCCAGCAGGGAGACGTGGAAATGCATGCCCGAGCCGGCATAGGCCTCAATGGGCTTGGCCATGAAGCAGGCGGTGACGCTGTGCCGGCGCGCCTGTGCCCGCACCAGCCGCTTCAGCATGACGAGGTCGTCGGCCGCCCGCATGACGTCCTTGCGGTAGTTCAGCGTCAGCTCGTACTGGCCGGGCGCGTATTCGGAGATGACGGTTTCGGCCGGAATGCCTTGCGCCTTGGCGGCCGCGTAGATGTCGGAAAACAGCGGCTCCATGCCATGCAGATGGTCGACCGAATAGACTTCCGTCTTGGCCGAGCGGCGGCCGTCGAGCACCGCGCGGGCGGGCTGCACCTTGCCGTCGGCGTCGCGCTCGTTGGACAAAAGGAAGAACTCGAGCTCGAAGGCGCCGGCCGGATGGAGGCCGCGCGCCGCCAGCAATTCGACCTGCCTTGCCAGCACAAGCCGCGGGTCCGAGGTCATCGGCTGACCGTCGAGATGATACATCGACATCAGCACCTGGCCGCGCGCCGGGCTGGTGCCGTAGAGCGGCACCAGCGTGCCGGGGATCGGCCACGCGCGCAGGTCGCCATCGCCGGTATCCCACACCAGTCCGGTCTCGTGCACGTCCTCGCCGGTGATGTCGAGGCCAAGGATCGAGATCGGCAGATGCCGACCGTTCTCGAAAATGCCCATCAGCTCGTGCCGGCGCACGATCTTGCCGCGGCCGATCCCGTTGGCGTCGGTCAGCACGATGTCGAACGCCTCGATCTCGGGATGCGCGTCGAGAAAGGCCTTCGCTTCGGCGGGCGTCGAGCCTGAGGGAGAGGTTGCTACGGCGTTCGGATTGTCCATGGCAGCTTGTCTCATGCCGTAAGCCTGGCCGCAACCGCGGCGAAGGCGGCGATCAGCCGGCTCACTTGCGCCGACGTCGTTGCCGGCGAGATCAGCATCATGTTGTGGAAGGGTGCGATCAGCACGCCGCGATTGACCAACGCCACATGGATGGCGGCTTCCAGCTCCGGCACGTGCGCCTTTTCCGCCTCGCCGCCATTCGTCAGCGGCCCGGGCGCGCAGATGAACTCGACGCGGGCGCCGACCCGCGCGACGTGCCAGGGCAGCTTGTTTCGCGCGATGACGGCGGAGAGCCCCGCATCGAGCCGGCGCGCCAGCCGGTCCATATGCGCGTAGGCCTCCTCCGTCATAACCTCTTCCAGCGTTGCCCGCATCGCCGCGAATTGCAGCGGATTGGCCGACAGCGTCGTACCCATGCCGGAATAGCCGGGCTCCTTCCTCTGGTTGTAGGCGCCATAGCGGGTGGCGACCTCCTCGGTCATGCCCCAGATGCTCGCCGGCACGCCGCCGGCCACCGGTTTGCCGAGCACGAACAGGTCCGGTTCCAGCCCGTATTTCTTCGTGTAGCCGCCCGGGCCGGTGGAAATCGTATGCGTCTCGTCGATCAAAAGCAGCGTGCCGGCCGCACGCGTCAGGCGCCGCAACGCGTCGTGGAAGCCCGGTTCCGGCAGCACCATGCAGGAATTGGTCAGCACCGGTTCGGTGATGACGCAGGCGACGTCGCGATCCGCAAGCGCGGCCTCCAATGCGGGGACGTCGTTGAACTCCACGATCTTCGTCGCCCGCGTCAGGTCGCGGAATTCTCCGGCGAGTCCTGGCCGGTTCACCGGCTTGCCGTCGATCAGCCGCACCATCGTCTCGTCGACCGAACCATGGTAGCAGCCGTTGAAGACCAGGATCTTTTCACGCCCGGTGACGGCGCGGGCGACGCGCAGCGCGAAGCGGTTGGCGTCGGTGGCGGTCGTGGCGATCTGCCAGTAGGGCAGGCCGAAGCGCTGCTGCAGGAGCGGGCCGATCCCCAGCGCATCCTCGCTGGGCAGCATGTAGGTCAGCCCCCGCCCGGACTGCCGGCGGATCGCGCGGGCAACCGCCGGCGGCGAATGGCCGAGCATCGAGCCCGTGTCGCCAAGGCAGAAATCGTCGAGCCTGTTGCCGTCGATATCGGTGATGGTGGCGCCTTTGGCGCGGTCGACAAGGATCGGGAACGGCGTAGGCCAGTCGGTCATCCAGTGCATCGGCACGCCGCCGAGGAAGCCGGCGATGCCGTTGCCGAGCTTTGCCTCGGATTTCGGCCGCGCCTCGCGGAAGGCGGCCGCCTCCGCCTCGCGCAATTCGGCGATGCGGGCGACAGCGATGCCGCCGATGGAACTCCTGGAACTGTCCGATGCCTGCATGAAAACCCCTCTGTCTGGCGCGGCACTCTGCCCATGGCCAGGCAAAACTGCAATTGGCCGCAATAGGGGCGGATGTTGGATCAGGCGGTATTCAGTAATCTCTTCCCTACTGCCCAACCCCTAACCCGTGATGTCGATAACGCCGCAATCGCCGGCGGCGCTGCCGAAGACGATGCGGCGCTCTTCCTTGTCCCACATCATGGCGGTGATGGCGCCGTTGCCGGGGCGGCGCAGCAGCACTTCCTTGGCGTCGGCGAAGCGTGCCGCGATAACCATGCCGTCCTCGTAGCCGATGGCCACGACCTCCTGGCTCGGATGGCACGCGACGCAGGTCACCATCGTGTTGCCGCGCGTGCCAAGCTCCAATGGCGCCTTGCCCATCGGCCCGTCTTTGCTGGCGAACGGCCACACGATCGCAGCCGGCGCGCCCGAGCTCGCCAGCCATTTGCCCTTGACGCTCCACGACAGGCTTTTCACCTTGCCGGGATAACCGCTCATGCGCATGTGCTTGCCGTCGGCAAGCTTCCAGCCATGCAGCGCGTTCTCCTGCATGGTGGTGATGAGGAAGGCGCCGTCCGGCGAAAAGGTGATGCCGGTATGGGCGCCGGCCCATTCGAGTTCCACCGGCTTGCCTTCGGCCGCCGGGAAATGCAGCGTCGCGCCATTGTAGCGGGCGACCGCGAAACGCATGCCCTTGGGCGAGAAGGCGAGCCCCTCGACCGAGCGCGGATGGACAAATTCCTTGATCTTGCCGTCCGCAAAACGCACGAAGGCGGTCTTGCCGGAGGCGTAGGCGAGGGCGCCCTGCGGACCCGCGGCGACGCTGGTGATCCATTTTCTGCCGACGCTGGCGAGTTCGCCCACCTCGCCGCCAGCCTTGACGGCAAACACCTTGCCGTCCTCGCCGCCGGTGATCAGCCGATCGTTGGCCGAGTCATGGAAGGCGGCGAGCAGCCCGTCATTGGCCTGCACGGTCTTGTGTCCATTGTCGAGCCGGTGGATCGCGCCGTCGGCCAGAGCAAAATGCGGCACGTCGTTGAGGAAGACGGCCGCGACGCAATGGCCTTCGAGATCAAGCGGGGCGACTGTGGGCATGCAAGCGGTCCGTTCGATTAGCCAGCGCGGCTAGGTGTGGCTCTCCCTTCTCCCCTGGTGGGAGAAGGTGGATTGGCGCAGCGCCAAGACGGATGAAGGGTGGGTGACGGATCTCCGTCATTGCCAAGCTGGAACACCCCTCATCCGACCTCGCTTCGCGAGGCCACCTTCTCCCACAAGGGGAGAAAGACGAAGGGGCAGCGCTAGCGCCTGAAAGTCAGGAAATCAAGCTGCCTGGCAGGCTTCAAAACTCTTCCTGAGCCGATCGGCGTCGAGATCGCGGCCGATGAAGACCAGCCGGCTCTCGTGCTTCTCGCCGTCTTTCCACGGGCGCTGGTGGTCACCCTCGAGAATCATGTGCACGCCCTGCAGAACATAGCGGTCCTCGTCGCCCTTCAGCGCGATGATGCCCTTCAGCCGCAGGATGTTCGGCCCCTCCATCTGGGTCACCTTCTCGATCCAGGGGAAGAACTTCTTCGGATCCATTTCGCCGCCGCGCAGCGACACCGACTTCACCGTCACGTCATGGATGTCGGAAGCATGGTCGTGATGGTGATGATCGTGGCCGTCGTGATGATGGTGATGGTCGTGGTCGCAATCCGGCCCGCATTCATGGTCATGGTCGTGCGCGTCGAGGAAGTGCGGATCGTTCTCCAGCGCGCGCGACAGGTCGAAGGCGCCGCGGTCGAGCACTTCGTTGAGCGCGACGCCGGAACGCTGGGTGCGATGGATCCGGGCCGCCGGGTTGATGGCACGGATCGTCGCCTCAACCTTTTCCAGCTCTTCCGGCGTAACCAGGTCGGTCTTGTTCAGCACCACGACGTCGGCAAAGGCGATCTGGTCCTCGGCTTCCTTGGAATCCTTCAGGCGCAGTGGCAGGTGCTTGGCGTCGACCAGCGCCACCACCGCGTCGAGCTTGGTCTTGGTGCGCACGTCGTCGTCCATGAAGAAGGTCTGCGCCACCGGAACCGGATCGGCGAGGCCGGTGGTCTCGACGACGATGGCGTCGAAGCGGCCTGGCCGTTTCATCAGGCCCTCGACGACACGGATCAGGTCGCCGCGCACCGTGCAGCACACGCAGCCATTGTTCATTTCGTAGATTTCCTCGTCGGATTCGACGATCAGGTCGTTGTCGATGCCGATCTCGCCGAACTCGTTGACGATGACGGCGTAGCGCCTGCCGTGGTTCTCCGACAGGATGCGGTTGAGCAGTGTCGTCTTGCCCGCGCCGAGATAGCCCGTCAGAACGGTTACGGGGATTTGCGTCTGTGCATCGCTCATGGCTTGCCTCGAAAATCTTGGATTTGTCGCCTCATATAGGATGGGTGCCGCGCTTTTGCACGCGCCAAACCAATAGGCCAGGAGGCCGGTCTGCCCGTCATGGCGCAGAGGACCGATCGGGCGGCGGCCGAGGGGGCCCAAACGGGCGGGCCCGGCGGAATCCCGATGGCCCTAGCCGGCTTCCGTTGCAATCTCACAAGCGCAAAAGTCGTTTGTCATCTAACTGAAATAAACATCTGGCATCACCTGCGCGGGCGCCGTAATGCTTGCCGGCAAAGCGTTCCGCAAGCCGGCCTCTTGAAATCGTCATTTGCCAGCCGTCGGACAGCTTCTATGCTTGCCAGCGCCGGTTCGGCCGAAGAGGGAACGACCATGGCCAAGGCGGACAAGACAGCGACAATGAGCCGGCTGCATTCGGCGGCAAGGCTGGCGCGCACGGCGCTCGCCGCGCGGCTTCTGGCCCACGGCTTCTATGCCGGCCAGGATCAGATCATGCTGGCGCTCGATCGCGAGGACGGCCAGACCCCCGGCAACCTCGCCGGCAAGCTCGGCGTGCGCCCGCCGACCATCACCAAGACCATCAACCGGCTGCAGGCTCAGGGTTTCCTGGAAAAGCGCGCCTCCAACGCCGATGCCCGCCAGGCCCACATTTTCCTTACCGAGTCCGGCCGCGAAACCATCCGCGCCATCGAGAAGTCGGTCAAGAAGACCGAGAAGCAGGCGCTGAAGGGCCTCGACAAGAAGGATCAGAAAGCGCTGTTCAAGCTGCTCGCCCGGATCGAGGCGAACCTGTCGAACGAAGATCTGGTCCTGATGGACGACGACGCGGAGATGGATGAATAGCGTGACGCGCAGCGTCATCGCTCAACCGCGAGACGTTTCCATTAACGAGCGACGCGCAAGCGTCGTCTCGAGCGACGCAAGCGCGATGCGCAGCATCGTCGCTCCAAGCACCCCCAAGCATCGGCGGCTTAGCGGAAAGAGCGACGACGCTGCGCGTCGCGCCTGAACCCCATCACCGGACGCCTCGCCCTTGAGCGACGACGCTATGCGTCGCGCTATCGCGTCGCGCTTACCAGCGCCGCCCAGCGCCCCGGCGTCACCCCAAAAGCTTTCTTGAAATGCCGGCTAAAATGGCTCTGGTCGCTGAAGCCGGCGCCGGCAGCGATCTCCGCCAGCGGCTCGCCTTCGGCAATCATGCGCCGCGCCCTCTGCAGCCGGCGCATCAGCAGGAAACGGTGCGGGCTGGTCGAATAGGTCGCGCGGAAATGCCGTGACAACGCATAACGGTCGAGGCCGGTGACGGCTTCCAGCTCATCGGAGCGAACCGACCGTCCGGCATTTTCCTCCAGATAGTCGCGGGCGAGCGCGGCTGCGCGCCATGCGGTCTTGCTCGTTGATTTTGCCGGCCCCCCGGCGTGGCGTTTCAACTGTTGCGCCAGCTGCGCCGTGAAATCGGCCACGAACAAGTCGCCGAGCTCTTCGTCCAGCGGCGCCAGCGCCGACAACAGCGTGTCTCGCAGCACCGGATCGTCGACCACGGCGTCGCGCACGAAAGGCAATGGCTCGCCGCCAAGGCAGTCGAGCAGCAGGGACGGTTCCAGATAAAGGATCCTGTAGCGAAGCCCTTCCTCCGTGCCGGCGCCGCCATCGTGCAATTCGTCCGGGTGCAGCACGATCGCCTGGCCGGGCAGGCTGTGTTGCAGCGCGCCGCGATAGTGGAAGCGCTGCACGCCATCGAGCGTCACACCGATGGCATAGGTGTCGTGCCGGTGCAGGTCGAAGGCATTGCCGTGGAAGCGCGCCTCGATGCGTTCCAGTCCCAATCCGCCCGGCGCCGAAACGATGCGGTCACCATTGGCCGCATCCGCGCACGAACGTTCAAGACCTTGCTTCGCTTCCGCGCCTAGAGCCTGCGCCATCGCCTGTTCCGCCCGTCACGGGCTATTTCGGAGGTCTCAATCTTGGTGTTCGAAACGAAAATTGCAATTGTTCTCAGAGAGGATCTGCCGGTGTGGCAGAAGCTCAACGTCACCGCGTTCCTCACCAGCGGCGTCGTTGCGCAGTTCCCTGAGATCATCGGCGAGCCCTATCGCGACCGCGCCGGCAACCTCTACAACCCGATGTCCATCCAGCCGGTCATCGTGTTGTCGGCCGACGCGGCGGCGCTGGGCGCGATCCACCGCCGGGCATTGGATCGCGGTGTCGTTACGTCCGCCTATATCGAGGAGATGTTTTCGACCGGCCATGATGTCGCCAACCGAGCCGTCTTCGCCGAATTCGCCCCGGACGACGCAAGAACCGTCGGCATCGCCTTGCGCGCCGAAAAGAAGCTCGTCGACAAGATCACCAAGGGTGCCCGCATGCATGGCTGAACGCAGCGGCGTTGTTGCAGCAGCCGCTTTCGGTCCGGCCACGTCGGACAATTGGCTTGCCGGCAGGCTTTGATTGCCGCAAAGGTGGGACTCCGCCTTTGTTCCTTCCGGCCCGAATTTGTCTGCTTCCCGAACCCAAGACGACAGCGCAACGCCGCCCGCGGCGATGCTTTTGATGCTTTGCGTCTATGTCTGCTTCACCTTCCTCGACACCTCCAGCAAATATCTGGTGCTGGCCGGCGTCTCGGCGCTGATCGTCGCCTGGACCCGCTTCGCCGTCCATGTGCTGCTGGTAGGTCTTTTCCTGCGCGGCTGGCGCGATCCGGCGCGTTTTCGCGCCAACAACTTGCCGGCGCATATCTTGCGCGGCTGCATGCTTTTCGGCTCGACCATGTTCAACATCCTGGCGCTGAAGACGTTGCAACTGGCCGAGACTACCTCGATCTATTTCTTCGGCCCGATGGTCATCACCGCGCTGGCTGGCCCGCTGCTCGGCGAATGGGCGGGCTGGCGGCGCTGGCTGGCGATCCTCACCGGCTTTGTCGGCGTTATGATCATCACTCGTCCAGGGGTAGGCGTATTCGGCATCGGGCATCTCTTCGCTCTTTGCTCGATGATGTCGAACAGCTTCTACGTCATCATGACGCGGCGCATGTCTTCGACCGAAACATCCGAGAGCCTGATACTGTTCGCGGCGCTTGCGCCGTCGGTCCTGTTGGCGCCGATGCTTGCCTTCTCGCCCGTGCTGCCGCACGGCGGCTTCCAATGGTTCGTCGTGCTGATGCTGGGCGTCTTCGGCGCCGGCGGCCACTATTTGCTGGTCCGGGCCTATCGTCTGGCGACAACCACGCAGTTGGCGCCGTTCCCCTATTCGCAGATGGTGTGGATGATCATATCCGGCTGGTTGGTCTTCCACCAGTTTCCGGACCGCTGGACGTTGCTTGGCGCAGCCATCATCGTTGCAAGCGGCCTCTACATTATCCACCGCGAGCATCGGCTTCGCGTGCGCAACTCCGCCCTGCTCGACACCGAGGCCGAAGCGTTGGCGAAAAAACTTTGATTTGCTTGCGATCGATGGCATAAGGCCGAATTTAAACAATTTAAAACTTGAAATTCACAGACCCTGGGGAGCGAAGGGCACTGGCACAGAAGATCAAGCTTTCAACGATCGCGGACGCGCTCGGCGTCTCCACGGCAACGGTATCGCTGGCGCTGCGCGACAGCCCGCTGGTGGCCGGCGCCACGCGCGAGCGTATCAAGGAGCATGCCCGGGCCATCGGTTATATCTACAACCGCCGCGCCGCCTCGCTGCGCACCTCGCGCTCGGGCATCGTCGGCGTCGTCGTGCACGACATCATGAACCCCTTCTTCGCCGAGATCCTGCGTTCAATCGAAAGCGAGCTAGACCGCAGCCGCCAGACCTTCATTCTCTCCAACCACTACGACCAGCTCGAAAAGCAGCGCACCTTCATCGACACGCTGCTTCAGTTGGGCGCTGACGGCGTCATCATGTCGCCGGCCATCGGTACTCCGGCCGGGGACATCATCATGGCCGAGGAAAACGGGCTGCCGGCGGTACTGATCGCGCGCTCCGTTGCTGGCGCCGACGTGCCGGTGTTCCGCGGCGACGACGCCTATGGCACCGCGCTCGCCACCAACCATCTGATCTCGCTCGGCCATAAGCGCATCGCCATGGTCGGCGGCACCGATCAGACCTCGACCGGCCGCGACCGTTACCAGGGCTATCTCAACGCGATGGAGGCGGCCGGCCTGGAGGTGAAGCCGTCCTGGCGCATTCCAGGTCCCCGCACCAAGCAAGCGGGATTCGAGGCCGCGGGCCAGTTCCTGGCGCTGAAGGACAGGCCTACCGCCGCGTGCTGCTGGAATGATCTGGTGGCGATCGGGCTGATGAACGGCATCGCGCGGGCCGGCCTCGTGCCGGGCGTCGATATCTCCGTAACCGGCTATGACGATCTCGAGGAGGCGGCAATCGCGACACCAGGCCTGACCACGGTCTGGAACGGTCAGCGCGAGGTCGGCCGCCGCGCCGCGAGCGCCTTGCTCGACAAATTGAACGGCCAGGCGGTGCGGTCGTCGCAGGAACTTATCAAGCCGGAGTTGCATGTGCGGCAGTCGACCGGCAAGCCGGTGGAGCGTGCATGACCAGGGCCGAGGAAAAATTGCCGGTCGCAATCCTGGTGCCGGGCTATTTCAACGATCATGCCGTCGCCCGCATCGACAAGGCGTTCGAGCTGATCCGGATCGAACGCGCCGATCCGGCGCTGGTGACCGATGAGATGCGCGCCACTGTGCGCGGCCTCGCCTCCTACGCAGGGATCAGCGCGGAGCTGATCGACGCGCTGCCCAACCTCGAGATCATTGCCAGCTTCGGCGTCGGCTACGATTCGGTCGACGCCAATCATGCGGCGAAGCGCGGCGTCATGGTGACCAACACGCCCGACGTCCTGAGCGAGGAGGTGGCGGACACCGCCATCGGTCTTTTGATCAACACCGTTCGCGAACTCTACGCCGCGGAGAAATGGCTGCGTGACGGCGATTGGGTGAAGAAGGGCAATTTTCGCCTGAGCCGGCTCACCTTGCGCGGCCGCAGCATCGGCATCTTCGGCATGGGCCGCATCGGCCTTGCCGTCGCCCGTCGCATTGAAGCCTTCGGCCTGCCGGTCGCCTACCACAACCGCCGCAAGGTCGAAGGCGTGGCTTACGAATATCATGCCACCTTGAAAGGTCTGGCCGAAGCCGTCGACACGCTGATCTGCATCGCCCCGGGCGGCGCTGCCACCCAGAAGGCGATCGATGCCGAAATCCTGTCGGCGCTGGGTTCTAACGGCGTCTTGGTCAACATCGGCCGCGGCTCCACGGTGGATGAGGCAGCACTTGCCGCCGCCCTCGAGAGCGGCGCCATCGCCGCCGCCGGGCTCGACGTCTTCGCCGACGAGCCGAACGTGCCGCAGGCCCTGCTCGACGCGCCAAACGCCTCGCTTTTGCCGCACGTCGGATCGGCGTCGGAGCACACCCGCCGCGCCATGGCAGACCTCTGCGTCGACAATCTCGTTGCCTGGTTCACCGAGCGTCGGCCGCTGACGCCGGTGCCTGAAACGGTCGAGGTCAAGGCGCGTGGCTAGCAGGTTGGCGGATCATCGTGGTGAAGCAGCCTGAGAATTCCAGGATAGCCGTCTCTGGTTCCAGCCGCGATCCAGTGATTTCCATCCCTTATGCGAAGCCGCCGGCCGCCTTTCTCCCGGCGGGTGCCTTCCTGGTGTTCTGGCTCGGAGGATGGGCTTTCGGCGAGATCTCCGTCGTCCGTCAGATAGCAAGGACGCCGGCTGACGCCTCCACCGCGTTTCTCGTCTTCTGGCTTTGTGCGTGGACAGTCGCAGGTGGCATGGCCATGCTCATGGTCCGCCGGGTGTTCCAGCGTTCGGTACCGGAGACGCTGAGCCTTGACGCCGGCGGGCTTCTCTACGATTCAGGCACGCCTCCGTTCCGAATGTCATACGGCGCCAGGAGCACGCCTTCGTGGTCTTCCCTGTTTCCAAAACGGACGCAACGCAAGATTGACCGTTCGCACCTCAACTCGTTGCGGCTTCGCGATGGCGATACACGCAATCGCCTCACCGTCGATGTGGGCGCGGAGAGGGTGGAACTCGCGCGTGATGCGACCGATGTCGAGCGTGAGTGGCTTTTCAAAATGATTGCGGACCGTTATGCGCTGGTCGCGGAGCAATGACGGCCAACCGCCACATTTATTAACGCCCGCTTAACCCTTTGGAATCATGCTGTATACTTCGTTAAGCTTACGGAGTGGCCGGGGTGAAGTTGCTGGCTGGTTTGGTTGCGTCGGTAGCGCTGTTTGGCGCAGTGCAGTTCTTGCATGGCGGTGATGGCCGGGTGTCCCAGGTTGCGCCGTCCAGCACCTACCGCTTGACCGCCAATGGCAACGAAGCCTGCAGTGTCCAGCGCGGAGCATCTGTCTCGCACGGCCTGTCGCGGCTCGAAATTGCTGCGAACTGCGGCAAGCTGATGCCGGGCATCGAGCGCGTGAAATTCTGGCGCGAACAGACGGATGGCTCGGTCGCGTTCAGCGAGAACGGCGTCGATCCGATCGTCACCTTCAGCGTCGCCGATGGCGACGGCTACGAATCCTACGCGCCGGCCGCGCCGCTTCTGGCTTTGAACAACGACGGCCAGTGACCCCGAGCGTGGTCTTTCTGCAACTTCAGCTAGAAAAATATCCCCGATGCCGGTGCCTGTCTTGGTATTGCACCCTAAGCCAAATAAATTCGGCGCAGCTTTGGGGTGCTCAAATGAAGTCCTTTCTACTCGCTTCGACCATTCTCGCCTTGTTCCCGGCCAGCGCGTTCGCCGCGGACGCGCTTTCGCCTGCTGCTCCCGCAACTTATGAGTGGAGTGGCTTCTATGCCGGTGTCCAGCTCGGTTATGGCTGGGGAAAGGTCGACAGTCACGATTCTGAGATAGCCACTGGCTTTTCCGACTGGGCCGACTCTTGGAACAGCAACGGCGTGCTAGGCGGCATTCATATAGGCTACAACCAGGCTTACGGTCAGTTCGTTCTTGGCGCCGAAGCCGACATCGAAGCCTCGGGAATGAGCGGTTCGGTGGATTCGGAATTTGCCGGCAACATCAAGACCAAGATCGATGTGCAAGGCTCGCTGCGGGCGCGCCTTGGCTATGCGATGGGGCCAGCTCTGCTTTATGCGACAGGCGGTTTGGCGGTTGCCCATTTCGATACCGACTACAATGAGGGCGGAACGAGCGACAGCTCTTCGCATACGAAAGCTGGCTGGACATTGGGTGCAGGTGTCGAATATGCATTCGCACCGAATTGGACGACGCGCGTCGAATATCGCTACAGCGACTTCGGCAAATTCACCGACAATCCGGCGACCGATGGCGGCTTCCTGTATCCGACGCATGTGACCACAAACGCCGTGCGGGTCGGCTTCAGCTACAAGTTCTGACCTGAGTGGCGAAAGGCGGCGCTTGAAGCGCCGCC
>Ga0315336_1002331_pt1 | contig 29563 bp, 25 predicted proteins | sample ASW5metaG_FD_204512 | JGI IMG/M metagenome (GOLD analysis project Ga0315336, IMG submission 204512) | Ammonia-oxidizing marine archaeal communities from Monterey Bay, California, United States - ASW #5 | ecosystem: Environmental > Aquatic > Marine > Intertidal zone | place: USA: California... | reverse complement strand
ACATGTTGTTGCCTTCCTCCAACGGTAAGGAGATGACATTCGAGTCCGACTTCTTTCTCGAATCCAGATTCATTCAGAATGCACTAGATAATTATTCTGATCCCGTGCGTTTAGCTTGGCTTCCTAGCGACTACGTGCTGGGCAACTCAGAATCCAGAATCGCTTTGGCTTTGAACACCGGGACTTTGTATATAGAAGATGGCAAAGTAAAAGTATCTGTGCCTTGTGCTTGGCCTCAGCATAGTGATTACAGAGATCACTCGTGGACTACTCCACTTGTAAGTATTCGGGGTCTTCCTGCGATAAGAGTTCAAGAGGGGTTGTTCTGGGTACTAGAACAGGAAGGCTGGATCTATCCGTATACAGCGGTTTGGGAGGCAGACTTGCCGATTAGCTGACTGGACGCGCAAAACCGTGCCGGCGGGTGCGCTAGGAGAACTCGGCGATGACGGGGAGATGATCGCTGAGGCCTTTGGCAAAGACTGCGTCCGGGTCGCCCACCTCACAGCTCACGAGACGATTGGCGAGGTCTTTGGATACCCACAGATAATCCATCTGGTTGCGGCACTCACCTGTCTTGAAGTTGTGATAGGTCGGGGTGAGCTGCCCCTGAGCCTCTCTTAGCACTTCGGTCAGCCCGATGTCACGCATCCGATCAAGGAACTCACGATTGCCCCTCGGGCGGGGGGCCCACAAGTCGAATGTCTCGCACGCGTTCACGTCGCCACCGACCATCCACGTCCCGGCTGCCGTTCGTTCCTTGAGTGCCGCCCACAGTAGTTCGGTGCCCCAGAGCTCACGATTGTTCTCTAGCTTCACTTGGTCCGAACCCTCGATCAGCGATAGCTCGCTCGAGCTAAAGATCCTCCAGGGAGGAGAGTATGCCGAAAGGGCGTTGATCTTCAGATCGCTGATCTTCGTGGACGCGCCGACGAAGTTGCCAGCGAACTTGTCGAGTTGGGTATCGACCCAGGGCCACGGTGATGACAGCTCCAGTTCATGATCCACTGAGCCATTGACGAGAATCGCGGTAGAAAAGTTCTGCGGCTGGCCCGATCTACGCACCGCATGTCGGCGAACGATCTGGTAACTGCTAGCTACATCGTCCGGGACGCTCCTTACCTCCTGGATCAGTGCAACGTCCGGCTCTAGGTCACGCAACAGCGGCCATCCGTCATCTCGGTTGTGCATGTTCCAGGAGACCACTTTCAACGCACGGCCCTCCGCTTGGCAATCTTCTCAGACATGCCCTTCGAGCGATCCGGGTCTAGCTACTGCTTTCCCATCACCTTGTGCGCGGATACCTGTCGTGCCGTACTATTGACGGCCGTGCTTCCGCGGCTCGGAAGACAGACACTCGTATCCGGCCCCACCAAGGAGGAGGGAGAGTGGACAACATTTATTGGGCGTACGCAATCGCTGCTGTCGGTATTACGCTCATGCTTATTGTTTTTTGGGAAGGTAAGAAAGCACTTAATCGGAACGCCTGGGCATCTTACCTGGTTTCCATGGGGATCGCTGGAACGTTCATAGGCATCGTGGTTTCCTTGTTTGGTTTCGACTTCGACCAACCGTCGACGGACATTTCACAACTCGTAGCCGGGATGAGGATCGCTTTCATCTCTTCGGCATTGGGAGTACTTGGGTCACTGTACCTTCGGTGGGGGCTGCTTAAAGACGCTGATGTTGAGTTTAAGAAAAGAAAGAGCGGGGCAGATCTGTATAAGGAGCTTAAGGGAATACGTGTAGACCTGGGTGAATTTACTGAGAACCTCCGTGAATCAAGTTCTCAGGCCTTCTTAGTGGCGATGAAGGACGCCACGAGCGACTTCAACGAGAAGATATCACACCAATTCGGGCAGAATTTCAAAGATTTCAATGATGGCCTAGGGAAGGTTCTTAGCTGGCAAAAGCGGTACGAGGTTCAGCTACACGAAATGATGGACGCCTTCCGGAAAATCCAAAGGACCTTCGAGGAATCGCACAACAAGATCGAGGAATTGCGGGAGCACGCGGAGTCCTTCGCTAAGAGTGCGCGCACCCTAAGCGATGTCTCCGACCAGCAAGCCCAGTGGTTAGAGGCATGTAAGGCCGCTCAAGCGGATCTAGATGAGAGGCTTAGAGCCTTTGCTGAGTTAGCCGAAACCGCCCGATCTGCTTTCCCAATCATTAAAAGCAATTTGGAGGAGATAACTAAGGGGCTAAAGGACACAAATCAGGAAATAAACCAAGGTATTAAGCGAACTGTCAAGGATAGTTTCGCGGCGATGGAAAGCACCATTGAGGGGCTCGAGGGGGGGGTCCAAAAGACTCGCGACCAGCTCGAGAGCGCCGTTGGAGAGCTCGGAACCGAGCTAGTCGGAATCGTTAGCAATATCAAGCCCGTAATGGAGGGAAGCATGGGGGTCCTTCAGGAGGGGATCAATAAAACCAACGCCCAAATTCTGACACTAACACAGAAGCTCGAACAAGAGGTGGTCGAGCTAGTCGAAAACTTACAGCAGCACCTGCTCGGGGCGAGCAAGTCTCACCGCGAAAGCCTAGACCAGTCCGTCGAAAACTTGAGAGGCATGTTGGAGGAGGAACTGACACGTTCTTTGCAGTCACTCGGGGACCAACTCGCAACCCTCTCCCACCAGTTCGTCGACGATTACGGGCCACTTACCGAAAAGCTTCGAGAAGTGGTGGAGTTGTCTCGCACGCTAGTCGATCGAGGGCCTGAGGAAGAGGGCTCTGAGGAAGAGGGCTCTGAGGAACCAGGCTCTGAGGAAGAGGGCTCTGAGGAACCAGGCTCTGAGGAAGAGGGCTCTGAGGAAGGCGTATGAGCGATTTTAGCGAGTCAGAATCTGAAGTGCAGGAATGGATGTTTCTTTCCGACATAATGTCTGGACTCATGCTGCTGTTCTTCGCGATTTCAGTCGTGTTTCTTGGAAATATCGGGATGGATGGCGTGATACAGGGGAAGGGGAAAGAAATAGGGAATGTGATGTGTAGAGAATCTTCCCTTCCTAACGAGGTCAAATGCGACTCAGTCAACCTGACCTGGGAGTTTCCTGGCGATAGCGTGAATTTCGCTCAAGGATCAGATACGCTTACGCCCTATTTCAGGGCGACACTCGGCGACGTTTTCCCTGAGCTTATCCGGAAGCTCACAGCAGAAAATCATTGGTGTTTTGTTAAGGGAATCAGGATCGAAGGCCACACAAATGATGTTTGGGAAGACCAGACTGGCATAGAGGCGTACTCATTAAATATGCGTCTTTCTCAGGCACGCGCAGCGAGTGTCTTTGACGTCTTGGTTCGCTTGGACGAATCCAAGAATAATTGGGAGTGGCTTGAGCCGAAACTCACCCCTAACGGGCTCAGTTCCAGCGCTCTGGCAACAGATTCAACTGGCCAAGTGGACAACCAAGCATCGAGAAGGGTGGTGCTCAGGATAGAGCTGATCAGCAACCCGGAAGAAGTCGGCGATAATGGATGCGAAGTACTCGATGATACTTCCTGATTTCAATATCGATCCTGATTTCGCACGGCTGAGGCAGTCTATCGGTGCGACATCGATTGTTCGGCTACCGCCACCCGAATGGAGAGAACTGAACGGGCCCGGAATCGACATCGAGAACATCACTCGTGTCGAGGCTAACCGAGACGATACGCTCTCCTACTCGGGGCGTCGCGTGCTGGTCTACATTCGGGAACAGACTCAGCAAGATCCTGAGGCAGCCGAGTCAAAGTACCGATATCACATCGCCGAATGCAGAACGATTCAAAAAATGCGGGATCAGGGCTGGTTCAAGCGATATGTGTTAACCACACGAAAAGATGGACTATTCTTGGTGAGCTTGAGACAGGCGTGGAGCGGGCAGTCCGTAGATAGCATCATCTCGTTGAAAGTCTGCAAGGACTGCCTAACGAAGTTGGACTGGAAGGGTTATCGAACGCATCCACATTTGGTAACAAGCCGGAAATTTTGGCGAAGAGGATGGAACCGGGAAAAAGAGATAGAGATAAGGAAATGGAAAGAAGAGATTTGGAATGGGTTCGCTCCGCGGGCATTCCTGAAAAAGTACGGCAACAGGGTTAGGCAGCTTCCAGATCAGGCAGCAGATACGGCGCAGTCTAGTTATAACCTTTCTCGAACCCGAGAAACGCAGGTCAGCTCTCGAACTCGACAAACCCAAGTCAGCGCCAAAGCGGATGCTTTTGCCCGAGCGTCGATACTCAACCGGTTCTGCTACGACTGCGGTCTTATACTCGAAGATCTAGGCGCTCGCCGGTGGCTAAAGGTTTATCGCGCTTCGGAGGCAGCTCAGCTCAAGAACCTTTGCCTTGATTGCTTTAGCCAAAAACCTGGCAAAGAAGATATTCAGCAAACTGAAGCCTTCAAGGAGTTTCAGCGTTGGTGTGGGCTTGGTGAAAATGGTGGTGCTGAGGGGGACGATTGAGTGATCGAGTTTACGCTACACAACTCAACGGGTCCGTTTTGGAGGATCGGTAGTTCAGGAACGCAAACCCGGAATATCGAACGAAGGAACCGTGCGTATACGGAGGACACCCAGGTAGGACCATTGAGGTAAGATCATGGCCACCATGTACCCCGGGACACTAGATCGAGGTGTTACCCGTTCCGAACGTGACGTATACGAGTGTCTGCGCGACGGCTTACCAGAAGACTGGAATGTCATACACGGCAAGCGCTTTAACCTACGTCCAGAGCGAGAAGGTGGCAGAGCCATAGAAGGTGAATTGGACTTTCTTATCATCCATCCACAAAGAGGTGTTCTGGCCCTTGAAGTCAAAGGCGGACAAGAAATCGGACGGGATAATCGAGGCTGGTATTCGGTACCCCACGGCCAGATGGAGAAGGAGCGGATCAAAGACCCCGGGAAACAGGTGCAGGACGGGGTCCACAAGCTACTTCCGTACATCAGAAGACGGACGACAAACCCTGAACTCGTTCAACTCTCTTATTGCTGGGGTGTCGCTTTCCCCGGTATGGAAGTAGGAGAGAGAGAGGAAATGGGGCCGGAGCTTCCTCGAGCTCTAGTCCTGGACCAGGGCGGATTACGGAACCCTCAATCGACCTTAGAAAAGATGTACACTCGATGGCTGGAAACGGAGGATAGAGAACAAACGCTATCGGGTCCGGCAGTCGCTGAATTGATTCGCCTTTTGATACCCCCATTCAGGCTCATGAGCGCGCTTGGTCCCCCACCTGAGCCGATCGGAAAGTTGAGGAAGACCATAGAAGCCGGTGAGAAATACATTGTTCGACAAACTGACGAGCAGAGCCGAATCCTAGAGGCGATGTCGGGGAATCCGCGCTTGAGCATTAAAGGTGCGGCCGGAACAGGGAAGACGAACGTTGCGTTTGAACAAGCCGGACGCTTAGCGGACGATGGAGAGAAAGTTCTTTTCCTGTGCTTTAATGCTCCCCTAGCTGACGATCTACGGAAAAAGACCGACAGCTTTGACGTGATGAATTTTCACAAGCTTTGCAGCAAACTCATCAGGGGGGCGGGCCTGACCTTTAATCCCGCTCAATCTAACGCTGATGATTTTTGGAACGAGACCGCCGCGGAAGAGCTTTTGTTCTTGTTAGAGGAAGACCCCACTCTCCGATGGGATGCGGTCATTATTGACGAAGGTCAGGATTTCAAGGCACTGTGGTGGATCGCGATAGAAAAACTGTTGAGATCGCAGGTCGAGAGTACGCTCTGGGTCTTCCATGATCCGAGCCAAGACTTATACGGTGGTGCCTCAATTCAGGCACTAGGCCTCAGTCCTATTACGCTTTCCCTGAATTGCAGGAATACTCGCAATATTGCAGAAAAGTCTTATGGATTTTCGGGGTTGAGTCCAAGGTTTCGAGAAGACACACCTGATGGGGTCGCAGTAAAAGAGATCACCTGTCATGGTGATCATGAAATCGCGGAGGCACTCAGGAGAGAATTACATCGCCTCATAAACGAAGAGGGGCTATCCAACGAAAGCATCGTGATCTTGGTCCCAAAGAGCGTTAAAGCGAGTAGCGTATGGAGAAGAGGGGAATTCGGGAACTTCACGCTTGCTCCTTACGGTGAAGCCCTGAATCCGAACGAGGTCGGCTTTAGTACCATTCGAAGATTTAAGGGTCTAGAAGCAAATGTTGTGATCCTCTGTGAAGTAACTGACTCAGATGATCCAGCGCTTTTGTATGTGGGTACATCGAGAGCGAAGCATGTGCTGATTTTGATCAAGTCCTCGAACTAGACGAGTTACTAGATCGTAGGAGTGGACTATGCCAGTTCACGTAAAGCTAAAGCGTGAAGAAGTGGTTCGAATTCCCGAGTGCCCCGGAGGACATTGGCATCAGATAGTTTCCAGTGAACCACACGTTACAACCAGCTTCTATGACTCAGAAGATGCGCGTGGCTAGCACGGATTGAGAACAAGCACTACATCTCTTTTCCGTTAACCCCCACAAGGTTCAGGCGGTATGTTTACAGTCGACACTAAAGTCAGACATGAACGTTATGGCTTGGGGATTATCTGCAAGGTAGAATCAGCGGAATTTTCGGGATTTCCAAGCCAAAAACTGTCGATTGACTTTGGTGATGATATTGGCGAGAAAGGGTTCTACTACCCCCCGGCAAACCTGCGGGACGTCGCCTCTGAAGCCCCTGCCGAAGACGTCGCTGCTCAAGACGTCGTTCCTGAAGCCCCTGCCGAAGACGTCGCTGCTCAAGACATCGTCCCTGAAGCTCCTAATGAAAACGCCGAACAGATCCAGAGCCAGAGGATGAAGCTCGACGCAGACTGGGATGGCCCATCCGCTGCGCAAATCTCCCACCGTCTTAATGCACAAGATAAGAGACGAATCAAAGATATGTTTACGCATAATGTAGCAAATTTCGGGGTTGAGGCAGATATCGATTATATCGCGGCCACCATTGGACCAAAGTTCGTTTGGTGCGACCGTTCTCAGATACCCTGGGTACGTTTATTGAGTACCGAAATGAGGGTCCTTTATAGACTTTTCGCGGCCCACCAGTCAGATGAGGCAGCCCTACCGGAGGAAGCTTACAACCTTATTGGTGCCACCTTGTTTTGGTTTGTAGATCTGAATGATTACATCCCTGACGGAACCCCTGCCTATGGGCATCTAGATGATTCAATAGTGCTGAATCGATGCATCGCGGCGTTGCGCAACCTGGATCGAGATCGGTTCATTCAATAGGCTGTGTCTGTAATGTCTTTCCCGCCGATTTCAGACGTTTTCTTTCCCGAAACTATACGCAACGAACTTGGGATTCATTTTCAAGATAGAGATAACTTCGAACGAATACCCCCTATTTCAGGCGTTTATGCCTGGTTCTACCCACTGACGGTAACTTCATTGGATCTTGATGAGTTCCTCAATGAACTCAGACAAGTGCACCTCTATGATGCCCGGGAAAAGGCATCTCCGGGCCTAGAGGATGCGAAGAGGCTGGGGTGGTTCTTAGTGAAGACGGCGATCCAATTTGAGAATCCACCTACTGAAATCAGCCCCACAATCCGGTCAACTTGGAAGAGATTAACAGAAAATGAAGCGCGATTTGATAAGGTAAAGAGGATTTTCATGCGGGCGAGCTTGCTCATGCCACCCCTATACGTAGGAAAAGCCACGACACTTAGTGAGCGCTGTCATGACCATATCCGGGGCGAGACAGGATTTGCGCAACGCTATCGCAGTCGTGCTCAAGAACTCGGCTTCCATTGTAAGGAAGTCAGTGACCTTATTTTGTTAACACTAGAAACGTCTTCTGCTGCTGAAGAAGATGCGAGTGAAAAGTTGGTGGAGAAGGTGCTGAATTTAGTGGGACGTCCGCCATACGGAGTGACCTAAAGAGGGTACAGAATATGCCAAATGGAATGCCTGAGGTGGACATCGCGGCGAATATGTTTCAACAGAAGTTTATGGGCTCCTATGGTGAGATGGGTCATGGCGGAAACGTAAGGGTAAAGTTCATACAAACAGCGTTGACACCATCGCAGCTTTCGAGTGTCGAAATGCTTCGAGACATCGAAGGAGCCGAAAAATGGAGCGTGCGAGACTTATTCCAACGAGATGTCGATAGTGAACGGGTAACCAAAGAGATCATGCCCTATCTAGGGAGAGACGAAGTAAAGTATTTCAACCCGCTGACATTAGTTATGCTGCCACTCGACCCACACCATCAAGTCATTAGCGAGCTTCGCACAGCAGAAGTCGAGCAAGTGCAAGAGGGTACAACGACTTGGAATCAATATGAAGTGAGGTCGCTCTTTAGATTTAGAGTTCATGAGCACGCTGCCGCATATGCAAGCGTTGAGTACGATCCCAACCGCATAAAGTTAGTGGCGATAGACGGGCAGCATCGTCTGTCTGCCTTGAAACGATGGCAACGGACACCAGAGGGCGCAGCCGCACTCACGGACTGGTTGATCCCAGTAGTGATCCTTGGGATCGTCAAAAACCAGGATATTCAGGAAGACACAACTAGCCTTCTGAGTGTCGTTAGAAAAATGTTCGTCTACATCAATACGAAGGCTGAACGAATCCATGAGGCGAGAAGGATTCTTCTAGACGACGAGAGTATCAATAGGCTCTGTGTGCAAGAAATGGTGCAGGCATCGCATGAAAATGACGTGAAGCCTATAGAAGAGAGGGACCCTGATATCCTTCCGCTACTGTTTTTCGATTGGCGAGGTGAGATGAGTGGAGGCGTGCGTCGTCCTCAACCTAGCTCAGTTCTTGAGACCACTGAGTTATTGGGTTGGATGGAGGCATATCTCTTAGGCCAAGACGGCAAGACTGGTCAGAAAACGAGACTGCAGATAGCCGATATGATCCCCCCGCTTGAATCACCGGATCTGCGTCGACTCGTAGCAGAAACAAAAGACCCAAACCGCATACGAAAGCAGTTTGGGAAGGTGATGTACCCAGGAATCCGCTACTTACTGGAAAATATTGCACCCTATAAGGAATACATATCCGAACTCAGGGCACTAGAACAACAATATCTACAAGCAACAGACTTAACCAGACATGCCTGGGCTCGTCTACGGTTTGGCTTCGATCACGCGCCCGCGCATGAAGCACAACAGGTAAATCAACATTTTACTACTTTGGAAATAGCATTGCGTACTGAATTTGGCGCCATTGTCCCAGCTTTGTTGCAGTATGAAATAGGGATGAGGGGTGTGGTATCCGCTTTCTCACATCTCAAAGCTCATAGAGATGAACAAACCAATGGTACAACGAATTGGCTGGACTTTGCTGAGTGGTTTGTACCTGGCATCAACAACCTTATAGACCAGGATTGGTTCCTCTCTTGGGGTGAGCAAGGGAACGTCAAGAAGCAGTTTCTCACTCATGTGGCTTTTGAACCGTCGGGTGCGATCAGGAACTACAAGTTAGGGCCGGTAAAAAACGCGCTCGGCACTCTCTTGGCGCTACTGGTGTTGAAAGAGGTGGCTGATAATGCAGAGGAACTTGAGACAGGTTGGGGAGATTTATCTGCGAACCTTGCCAGCCCTCTTAGATCCGGTTTCAAAGCAGTGTTCAAGGCTGAATTCGACCTTCAGCCGCTTAACGCGCTCGAGCGTAATCGCCTAGTCAAAGAGGCAACAGACGAAGCGGTAGAAGAGTATCTGGCTGACCTCAAGAGTTACCTGGATGGTTGATCGGGTAAAGACTTTGGTTCAACAGTTTAGTGAGCACGAACTAGGGTTGTTGGTTGAACCTAAGATTAGAAAGCAACTTCAATATCTAGCCGGCCCACAGGGTGAATCGAAAAAAGAGTGGCTAGTCCAATGTGTGCTTGCAACTCATGGGACAGCTCTCTTTCGGGAGAGCATTGCTCGCGCAAGTCTGTTTTGCTTGATGGACCCAGATCAGCTCGCTGTAAAAACGGAAGAGTTCACTGGTAACCCGCCCTTTGATAGCCCCTACGATAATGCGGTCGCGCTTGCCGGAATCACATGGGGTGTTGGCGCTCCTGTGGTTGACTTGGTGAGTGATGAATTTGGGATACCTCTCAGTTTCCTCCCGCATCAAGCGCGAGGCACCCCAACGATAGAGGCCTTGGAGCCCTATGATCCCTTGCCGCCGCTTCATCCGCATCAAGAAGATGTCCGCGCTCAAATAAAGGAACGCTTTCAGGATAACAGCGGAAATATGTTGGTTCAGATGCCCACGGGATCTGGCAAGACACGAACAATGGTTGAAGCTCTAGCAAGCCATTGGGGAACCGGATTGGACAGAAATTGTCTGGTTTGGTTAGCACACTCCGAAGAACTATGTGAGCAAGCAGCAGATTCGATTTCTCGAGTATGGCCCGAGAAAGCAGAGGAACCAGTAAGACTCGTTAGATTTTTTGGTAAACATGAGCCACGGGCTCCTGAAATCGTTGGAAGTATTGTCGTCGCTAGTCTTCAGAAGATGTACTACAGAGTGCAGGACGGATCTCTTATGTTGAGGGCACTGCAGAATAGGACACAGGCAGTCGTATTTGATGAGGCCCATCGAGCACTCGCCCCTACCTTTAAGATGGTAAGCGAATTTCTTACTAAGAATGGCGCTCCGCTTGTTGGCTTGAGTGCGACTCCGGGACGAGGGGTTGATGAGCACCAGATCGACGCAAACCAAAGACTAGCCGATCTATTTGATGGAAACTTGGTGAGGCCTAGTGGCGAGGGCAGCGTCGTTGATCGCCTACAGCACGAGGGAATACTAGCAAGAGTGAAACGCCGCGAAGTAGAGACGGGGGTAGAGGTGTACCCTCGGGATCAGGATCTTAAGGATGTTGGTCTAGGTTTCGATTATAGCCACTTAATACTCAAAACGCTGGCCGAAGACCGGCAGCGCAATAAAATCTTGCTTGAAACCGTTGAGCAAGAAAGATCTGAAAGGCGTCCTGCGATTCTTTTCGCGTGCTCGGTTGCACATGCCCGTATGCTTTCTGCTGCACTCAATCTTCGGGGCGTCAGGGCTGAGTGCGTTCATGGTGAGATGCGACGGCCTGATCGGTATGCTGCGATAGCGGACTTCCGATCTGGCAAGATTGATGTTCTCACAAATTTTGGTGTTCTCACAACTGGCTTTGATGCACCTCGTACTCGGACCGTTATCGTTGCAAGACCGACCACGTCCGGCGTTTTGTATGCACAGATGATCGGGCGAGCACTTCGTGGACCAAGAATGGGTGGTGGTGAAGAGGGGTGGGTTGTGGATATGCGCGATAACCTAGATCGCTTTGGCGACGTTACAAATGTGTACAATGCCTTCGAGGAGTTCTGGAATCAGTGATCCTGCGGCCACTATAAGTGACAGATCGCGCATCCCTGTGTCGTATCTGGGGCCGGAATCGACTCACGCCTCGGCAAAGCCGCTATCTCATCCAGGGTTTTCCCGGAAACCCATGTAAAGCCGTCCTTCTCATACTCCTTGGCCATCTCGAACCAGTCCGGGTGACGCTCTTTTAGGCCCTGCCACTCCCCAATCTGCTGATAGAAACAAAAGTAGCAGCCCGAGCGGGATCGCCACTCGTAGTAGCTCGGCAGCCCAAGTCCCGATTCCTCCAAGATCATCTTGATGTCGGCGAGGCCTAGCTTGTCATCCTTGAAGGGATAGACCGGAATGATGTTGGCCTGCTCCGAAAGCACGGGCGCCTTCTTGGACTGGTAGCCCTCCCGATTCTCGTCTCCACGAATTCCGATGTAGCTCAGCGCCCGGTCGTCACCCACATAGCGCTCGAACGGCTTGATCTTGAGCACCCGCGTGCACCAGCGAGCCCCAGGACTCGGCAGGAATCCCCCGTATACTTCCTTGAGCCAAATATCGAAAGGATTGCGGTCACGCTTTTGTGCAACGCCAATCAGGTCGAGGGCGTTGAGTCGAACAATAGGCTGACCAAGTACAGCCTCGAGACGCTCAAGGTACTCGTACGTCTCCGGGAGCTCGCATCCCGTGTCGCAGAACACGTATTCAACAGGAAGGTCCGGATACTTCTCCCACATATAGAGGGCAAGCGCAGCTGAATCTTTCCCACCGGACACGCTTACTATGTGACGATATTCTCCGTCCGTCGCGTGGCCAACCGCCTCTTCGAGCGTCATCATACCTTTGTCTTCTCTAGGCTCTGGAGTCGAATATCCTCCCCAATTCCGTCTAGGATCTGAACCGCCTCGTCTCGACCTGCGATCGCGACCAACAGTTTAGCGCCTGTAGCTGTCTTAGCTTTCGCCAATGCCACGAGGCCCTCTCTGAGTTCGGGATCGAGGTCGGGAGCATCACTCAACGCGAGCGCTGTTCCTTCGATCACCTCAAGCGCACTCCGGAGCTGACGCCGGAAGGACGGGACAATGGCATCATCCCACTGTCGGATGGGTCTCCCAACAAGGAGCGTGGCCAACGCGTTCACGAGCGAACCATCGTCTTTGTAGGGTGCGCGAAGCCGGCTCAGGACCCCTTGACTCACTCGATCCGGCAGGGATCGGCCAAAGGTTTTCGGAAAATGCCCGGCCCAACATGCCGCCTGCTCCCGTAGCCCCTTCCCGTTACTCACGCCGCGAGCCACGAGAGTTTGGTTTAGGGCTTGGATCGCTTCGGCCTGAAACAGGACTTCGATCCCGGCCAATTCATCCCGGATTTTTTCGACACCGGCAAGGAGTTTCCTACAGTGACCTAGACGCTGGCCGACTAGGCGTGGCAGTTCATCAAAAAAGAGCCGTACAGGGTCGGGGGACTCGCACGCGCGCTCGAACGCCTTCGCTTCGGAAGACAGGTATCGCGAGTTCGAGACGGCTGGCGGAAGTGCATGCCTCCAATCGAGCACGGCATCCATACACGCCCGAAGAAGGTCGCCTTCAGAAGAAGGCTCCACATCGTCGGTCTTAAACAGTTTCAACACACCTTCGAGGTAAGTTTGCTCTCGCGCCGATACCTCAATCACGTCGAGGACATATTCCTCCGGCGTCCGAGCGATGTCCTCAATGATAGAGGGCAGAACATCATCTACGAAATCCCCCCGCCAGCGAATTGCGCTCGCCGTGGGAAACGCCTTGATGCCTGCGGCAAGCAAGAGTGGAATGACGCCCTCCCGAACCCCGTACGGCGGATTTCTCAGCTCGAAAACGAATTCCTGGAAGTTCTTACCCGTTCCTTCTTCAGTGAAGAAGGAACGCACCATAGTCCATACGGCGGCCAAGCCCGGAGCCTCAATTTCCTCGGGCGTGGCCAGGCGCCACCGATTCCCTGCCTCTCGGTACAGTCCTGTCCTGAGGAACACACATCGGAAAATAGCTTTGTCGGCGAAGTCCCCTTGGATTCCGAGGGCCTCCTGTCCATAACGCTCGAGTAGGCCCAGTTCGACTTTCTTACGAGCGTTGATCACCACCGATGTCGGTGACCTGCGGACCACCATTTCAGAATCGATCTCAGGAGTTTGTGAGAAGACCTCCGCCATCGCGGAAGAAAGTGTCCTCCGGAGGTCGGTGACGTTGCCCAGCTCGATTTCCTCCCCGATCCGGAACCAGCGACTACCCTCTTTCTGCGGCTTAAGGACGCGGTCGATCAAAGGCTGCAAGCCCGTTCGAGCGTCGTCGGTGAGATGGTCGAGTTCAGCCTTAACGAGCGGGTCACTCTCGATCAGCTCGCTATCGGCATGCATCCGCAGAAGACACCACAAGTCCAACGCAGCCTCTCTCAACGCCCCAATCTGATCGGCAACCGCGATGAAGAGGCGCGGGTCCTGCATCGTCTTTGCAAACTCTATCGCGTCCGCAGCCTCAGCCGGCGTCGTCGGAAGTACATAAAAAATCCGTCCGTCCGTCCCCGGATCCCACCCGGACAGCTGGTGTTCGGACCAGACCTCGTGCAGAGCATCGACTGTGATGTACTCGGACTCGCAGTAGCGACGAATCGCGTGCTCAGCGTTGTACTCAACCGGACGCCAGACCGGCGGCGGCATCTCACGAGCAAGGAAGTTGGCTAGGTGGAAGTCGTCGGAGCTTCGGTTCTTTTCGTCCTCCAAACGCCCGCGGAGATCTACGTCGGTGCCGTGCCAGACGACCACCTGATCCGAATGCCTTCGATGAACCAGAAGCTTCCCGTCAATCAATTTATCGATCGTCGGATCGGAGTCCGAGTTCGACGTGGAATCAAGCGCGAAGTGGAGCTGCTGGTAGGTGGCGTGAGCTCGCTCGCCGCTCAATCCGAGACCGAGCAGGAACGACCCCTTCAGGGCCTCCTCCTCGGATGACCCGGACTGCACCTTCTGGACCGCACTCTCGGTCTCAAGCCACGGCCGTTGCGTCCCGCCCGCGCCGCCATCTGCACGGAAGTCACCGCGGAAGTAGTCATAGATTGCGGATGGCGGCACCGAATCCTCGAGAGACACCCACTGAAGGAACGAGAACAGCGTCCGTTCGTTCTGGGCCACCCGGGCGGCCACGCGGGGAAGGAGGTGTAGCGTCGTCGGCTCGAGCGGGTAGGCGTCGTAGAGAGTGCCGGCGAGCCGGTCTCCCTCCACGTCGGGGAAGAGACCGACTTCCTTGGCCTTGGTAGCCAGTTCCTCCGCGTCGAGCTCCTCAGGCTCATGGGCACGACTTTCTCGGACCAGTGAGCCGATCAACTCGTACATTTCGCTGGAATCGTCGATGTATTGGAGTGTGTCGAAACGTCCTTCGATCTTCGCCCACTCCCTGCGGACGCCGGAGGGCAAACCACCGGCGTACCCGAGGAGCGACCGATGCAGAAGCAGAACGAGCGACACCGGAAGCGAGGAGGTCCGACTCACTACTTCGGCTAGCACCTGCAGCACGTCGAGTTCTTCCGGGCGGCCTTCGGAGATCAGCCCCTGCAGGTGCCGCCCGAATTCGTCCCAAACGATGATCAGGCGATCCAAGCCCTGGGCTTCGAGCTTTTCTGAGCAATCCCCGATCAACTCGAATACATCGTGCGGGTTCTTAGCCGATAGGCGTTCTACCGCACGCGCCTGACGGCCTAACTTGCACCGCTTCATCGCTCCGAGAAGGCCGTCCTTCAGGGCTACCGGCGCGGACGGAACATGGCCGTACAGCGGCACAAAGAGACCGCGCGTGCCATTCTCTCTACGCTCACGAGCGAGCGCCGCCACGGCTTTGTCCACGGGATCCATGCGCTTGCTAACTAGGTCGAGCATCGAGGCCGCCCCAGGTCGGTTTTCGATGAGCTCGCCTACGTACCCCGCCGTGATCGATTTACCTGAGCCATACGGCGCAACCACAAAGAGTGCCCTACCCGACTCTTCCTCAAGAAGTGATGAGACAAGGCGGACCGACTTCGAGGTCGGCCGAAAGTGCTCGAGCCGATCGGGATGTCCCAAGTCCAGCTGGATGTTGATGGACCGGAGGAAGGAGCTGTCAACCATAGGGATCGCCTAGGCGGCATCCTCCTTTGTTCGCGTCTCTCCGGCGTAGTAAGCCTCCAACCATTCTTTCGCCGGATGACCCTCGACTCGCACGATCCGCTCGCCGACCTGTCCGTCCAACCGAAGGAGGCGTCTCGCCTCGTATGTTGCGACCAACTCGTACGAGGCCTCCGCAGTGAGACAGAAGACACGGCCGGGTGCGCACGGCCGATGCGTGAGGTCCGTCAGCGACAAGTCCCTTGTCTCCCCATCTCGACCTCCCTCATACCCCTTACTGGCCGTGGCCAAAGCGTAGCCGAACAGTTCGAAGGGCACCTGCTTGAAGTCGCGGTTCAGGTGAAAAAACCCCGACTGACGAGAATGAATCAGGAGCCCCAGCTCATTCAACGGGCACTCGAGGAAGTCCTCGGGATCACCTTGCTCGTGTGGCACGCTCACGGCGTAGGAACGCAGCAAACAGTTTACATCTCGCTCGAGTGTCTTCGAGCTGGGCATACGTTGTCCGGTCGACGCGAGATGACGGCGCAATGCCTCTGCACAGACAGGGCGCTCAAAGCGGTCTGAGTTGAAATGGTTGAAGAACCAGTGCCAACCGTACGCCTCATCCGGCCGATGAATGAGCTGGATATGGATTGCCCACCATGTGCCGGGCAAAAGGAAGAACCGGTCATGCTCCCAGATGATGCTTCCCACGTCGGTCGGTCGGAGGATTCGAGTGTTGCGGCTATGCTCCGGGTCCCGTTCGGCAAGTCCGGTGGCTAGAAGCCAATGGTGGATCGCCTTCGCCATGTTCTTGCCCACGCCCATCCAGTCGGCCACATCAGGTGCGCCAAACCTTTCCGGATCCTCCATGACTAACCGGAGCCCTTTGAACAGCCAGCCATCCCGGATCGTGAAGGTTTGATGGCCTCCGAAACGCATGTACTCTCCTAGGCCACCGCGAAGCGTGACAACGCTTCGTGGATTTGGGTGATGGTCTCAACCGCCAGATCAACTTCAGCCGCAGTGTTCAGCTCGGAAAAACCGAACCGGATACTCGAGTACGCCTCTGACTCCGTGAGGCCCATTGCTCGCAGCACGTAGGACGGCTCGGGTTTTTGGTTCGTGCAAGCGGAACTCTGCGAACACCTGACACCCTCTTGGTCGAGGCGAATGGTAAGCGCTTCACCATCCACGCCTTTGAACCGCAGGTTGGTGGTGTTGGGGAGCCGAGGAGCTGACGAACCGTTCACCGACGCAAGAAGACTGGCCGAGGCGATCAAACTCTCTAGCCGATCCCTGAGTCTGCAGGTCGTGTCAGCTGCCTCGGTCATTCGAGTGGACCGGATTTGCAGTGCCCGAGCTAGGCCGACGATGCCCGGCACGTTCTCAGTACCCGGCCTTAGGTGATTCTCTTGGGGCCCACCATGCATGAGGGGAGAAAGGTGTCTCAGGCCAGGACCCACGAGCGCACCAACGCCCATCGGACCGTGCAGCTTATGCCCCGAGATAGACAGAAGATCAACCGGTAGATCGGAGAGCGATATCGGGATCTTGCCGACCGCCTGTACAGCGTCAGTGTGGAAGATCGCCTCCGCGGCCCGGGCAACGCTGGCAAGTCGCTTAATCGGCTGGATGACGCCCGTTTCGTTGTTCGCCCACTGGATCGATACCAGCGTCTTGCCTGGAACGATCGCTCCAGCCAGCCCGTGCTCAGAAATCAGTCCGTTTTCGTCGACTGGAAGAAGCGTGACCGGAACGCCCTGCCGCTCCAAGAACCCGGCTGTTTCGATGATCGATGAATGCTCGACGACACTCGTCACCAGCCGGTGTCCGGACAGGTGACCGAGAAGGGACAGAAGAACGATGTTGTTGGCCTCGGTCGCGCCACTTGTGAAAATCACATCGGACTCGTCCGCACCAACCATCACCGCGGCCTGAGCCCGCGCCTGTGCAAGAGCGTTTCGCGCATGCCGGCCGGCGTCATGCAGACTCGACGGATTGGTGGGACCAAGGCTCATCGCTTCGGCAACCGCCTCGATGACCTCGGGAAGCGGCTGTGTCGTGGCGTTATTGTCGAGATAGATGGCTCGTCCAACTACGTTGGTGAATTCGCCGCCGCCCCGCATCTCACGACCCTCCATTGAACAGCCGGAGCTGATTAGAATCAGATGACGAACCGACTCTGATGGGCTCGAGGCGATGTGCATACGCCTCGATTTTTTCGACCTCCGAAATCGAGAAGACCACTTGGCCGCCCCGATAGCGATGGCCGGTCGGGATCACATCCTCCGTTCGCCATCGCCAAAGGGTCTGGCGTGAGATTCCTAAGCGATCGACAACCTCTTTAACGCAGAGATAGACCTCACCTTCGAGCTCAACCGCCATGTCACTCTCTGTCTCAAGACGTTGTGTACTGTCACCTAACGTTGCGTGATGTAACATATGCCCGACAGCGCTCGAACGCCATTAATTTTCGGGGTTGCAGTGGGGCGGGAGAGTGGCTAGGTGCGACTAGGCCCTTCTGAGCACATGGCCGGCGACCTTGAATCCCTCTTCCCCGAGGAGTTCCTTCCAGCCAAGGAAGGTCCCGATGGTCTCGCGGTCCAAAAGGCCGCGCTTCTCCTCCTGGCGGGTGAGACGCTCGAACTTCTCCCGGTTCGGGTAGTCTGCGGGAACGAAAGTCTCCTTCCGATGGAGAATCGGGGGATTTTCGCGCCGCGAGAAGTCGTAGTACTTGGCAACCATCGTATCGAGCCAGATGACGACCGAGAACGCCAGGGCAGGATGAGCAACCTCGTCGAACTCCGGATAGGACAAATACGAGATCTTGGCGCGCTGACGATCGAGCTTGATGATATTAGCTCCTTCGATCTCGCCAATTACTCCGCGGGCACATCCCTCGAACGTGCGAAGTAGAGCAGGCAAGCGGTCCAGAGCATCGGCATGGATGTAGAGCGCCTCAGGCGTCACCTTTCCACATCCGGCCACGGTACAGGATTCGGAGACCAGCCCGAGATTCCCCACCGAAAAAAGCAACTCGTCGGCCTCGGCGCAGGCCGCAGTGTAATTTCCCCAAAACGACTTGATATCGTGGCGCAGCTCGAAAGGCAGCTCGGAAAACCGCGGTCGCTTCCGAAAGCGTTGCAATGCGATATAAACCAAGAGGTCATCCTGCCGCTGATCCTCGATCTCGTTCCAGATGTTCTCCCCGGTCGCGTTCCGCACGACTCGGAAGGCCCGTGGGATACTGCCGAATACCTCGATGATCCCCGGAGCCCCCGGTAGTTCGTCCGGTTGAGGAACTCGTCCTCGCTCCTCGTAAAACGAAATCAGTGGCTGAAGCAACTCCCGATTCTCGTCGAAGAGTGAATCGCTAATCCGGCCAATCGGAGCTGCGAGTCGCCGACGAAACAGCGAACTGGAAAAACGTTGTCGATCTTCCTCCTCACGGAAGACGAAGAAAATACCGGGTCCCGCCGCAACGCTCAGAACCTCAAGGGTCTCGTCGATCCAGTCCCGAAGTTCGGACTGTGTGTAGAATTTCTGAAAAGTCCCGCGGCCCGTTAAGACACCATCACCACAGTCCTCGAATTGCTCATTCTCTGCCTGGAAGTCCACCCGCGCGGCCACGACGAGGACCCGCTTGGTCAGGCTCCAGGCGGATCGGAGTGTATCAATACGCTCGTTACGGTCTTCGATCACGTTGACGACGTAACCCAGATTCACGAGATCCGAAGTTCGGCGGTTCCCATCTGGCCGGTGCGCGGGGTCCCAACCTTCGCAATCGAATCCAAGCGCCCGGAGCGTCCTTAGGTCATCACCGCGGCCGCATCCGTAGTCGAGAAGTTGGGCGGTCTGATCGATCAAACCGGAGGCAAGAGCAAGTTGCATTGGGCGAGAGAGGGTGGCGCGACCGATGGCGGTCTTGTGACGCTGGGCCTTGGCCATTCTTTGGAGTCAGTTAGCGTTGTTGGTTAGTCAGTTCTGCCAGACGCCGACGCCCCACCCTCGCGAAACAAAGCGTCTACCGCCGATGTCCAAGCTAATCAGTAGAATCACCCCGCTGCCTGGCATAAGCACAGTTCTCACAGCTGCGGTTACTGTCAGGAACTTGGGGCGAATTCAGTGTCCGGATCATTTCCTCGACTGCGGGCTCGATCCAATCGCTACTCCATGGATAAGGCACCAGGGTCTCGTGAAATGTCAGTTTACCGTTAAACCCTGGTGCCTGCCGATCGGCATTGCAGACAAGAAAATAGGCAACGTCTGAGACGTCGAAGCCCATTTCTTGGAGAAGGTAGGCATAGAAATCGATCTGCTCTGCGTACCCTTTACGATGAATCGGCACCAGATAGTTCCGTGTGGTCACTTGCGTATCAGCCGCCTGGGACTTGTAGTCGACAACGATCACGTTTTCAGTTCTCGTGTCCCACCAGATGTCGTCCACTCCCCCGTGGAGGATGATGTTTGTGGACTTGAACCTGCTGCTCAGACCGTGATGCGTGGAGTCTCTCCAGTGATCCATCTCTTCGTGCTTGAACGGCACCACATGCTCCAGGCCGTGAGCTTCCATGAGCCTGTGGGGAATCTGCTTCTCACGGCACTCGTCAAACTCCTTCTTCAGCAAGGTGTCCGTTAACGCATTCAAGGCCCACCCCGGTATACCGGGATATTTCAGCCCTCTTACGCGATCTAGATAAAAGCACTTCCTGCACTTCCGGAAGTCGGAAAGCTTTGATCTACTGATCTTGAAATCTTCCGATTGATTCGGTGTGTAGATTGAAGACTTTCGTGTCCGCAGACCAGTGGCAGGAACGTACTCGCCCTTTCTATTCCATTTGAGGCTTATCATCAGTAGTGCTCCGCGCCCGTTTTTATTCTTGGATGTTCCTCAGCTGCTCGGAATCGTCCGCATGCGTGCGTACGCCACTCGGCCCAATAAACCCTCTCGCCCATTCTTAAATCGTGAGATCCCAAAACAATTGGCACAATGATTGCTCTACAAGCAGTTGCGAATAATGCCCCCCATAACCGCGATGTAAGAAAGCTATGGTGAAATTAGCGAAAAGAACTTTCTTGGCAGTTCTACTACTCCTAGCACTTTCTTTTGCCGGTCTACAGAGACTCAATCATCTGTCCGTTAGGCCGATTGAATTGAGTGAGTTTTCGTGGTTCAATAAAGTGGAGATCTATACTGTCTATGTGCTCATGAATGTACTGGGTGCTCCACTCTATCCTGAGATAGCGAAAGAAGCCTCGTTAATGTTGTTGCCTTCCTCCGAAGGTAAGGTGAAGACATTCGAGTCCGACTTCTTTCTCGAATCCAGCTTCATTCAGAATAAACTGGATAACTATTCTAAGCCCGTTCCTTTGTATTGGACTTTCGATAGCTACGTGTGGACCGATTTTTTTGAAAAACATTCAGAGGCCCGAGTTGCTTTGGCTTTGAACACAGGGACTCTGCATTTAGAAGATAGGAAAATCAGGATATCTGTACCTTGTACTTGGCCTAAGCAAGCTTGGATTCGCCTGCTTGATATTCCGGGTCTTCCTGAAATAAAGCTTCAAGAAGGGTTGTTCTGGGTATTGGAACAGGAAGGCTGGATCTATCCTTATACAGCGGTTTGGGAGGCAGACTTGCCGGTTAACTCACCGGACGCACAAAACAGTGCTGGGTAGCTAGGTGCCACAGAGGGGGACCGGAGCAGCGACTGGGGGCTTAGCGGCCTGCTATGCACAAACAGCGTTTATGACGCTTCCGACAACTTGTCATAGACGAATGCGACTGCAGCCCATGAAAGGATGAGTGTGATACCGCTGTACAAAGCTGGCTCTAGCTCGCGACGCCCAATAAGCACATAGTTGAAATCAACGAGCAGAATCTGCGATAGAGCGATCACCATCGCTGTGAGCATTGTCTTGCCCGTCTTTTGGACAGCCCAATCGAAGAACAAGATGGCAACAATCCAGAATACAATCGTACCAGCAATAGCGTTAGTCAGGATGGCCTCGAACGCTGGCTCAGGCATTGCGGGGTTGAAAAGGCCCTGGACTGCGACATACGTGAGGACACCACCAGTGAGACCGCCACCTATGATCGACTTGATTCTAGCGCCCATCGTTAGATCTCCTTTGAACAGCAGGCCTGAGGCCCACCACTTTCTTGTAGATAGAACGAATGCAACCCCTCATGGTGCGCTGCCCGACTCAAGCCCGTAACTCAGGACGTCTAACAGCCTGTCGGTGGGTACGCTAGCATCCTACTAGTACCGGTAGGTGGTGAGACGTTTCAAGACGAGGACGAACTATGAACATCAATCGTAGGACAATCGTTCGTAGAGTGTTGATAGTAATCGGACTCATGGTCCTTATCCCGGTCGTCGGATTGGGTGCTCTGGCGGTCTCGGCTCGTTTTTCCGACGGACCATCTGTCGTATTCAGTGGTGGACCGCTCGTTGCCGGTGAGTTGGTGACCGGTCCGGAACCGGACTGGAGTTTCGCACACGAGGTAGGGACCATCGAACTGCAGCTCCTCAATCCTCCCCGGTCCCGAACGATTTGGATCGCGGAGCATGAGGGTAAAGTTTATGTAGTGTCTGGATACATGAACAACTTTATCGGACGCCTGTGGAAAAGATGGCCGGCGCAAGCGGAACGAGATGGCCGGGCTATCTTGCGCATCGAAGGGAAGAGGTATGAGCGCACGCTCGTACGCATCAAAACGGGTGCGGTAGTGGGGGGTGTAACTGCGGAGTTTAGCCGCAAATATCGAACGGTAATAACACCTGCTGCTATCGAGGCGGAGGAAGCGTGGCTTTTCGAGTTGGCCCCACCCAACGCAAACATGACCGGAGCCTCCAGATGAAATGGTTCTACTGGATTGGGGGTGGTGTGTTAGTCGCCGTGGTCTTTGCCGTTCTGTTCGTACCTGGACTTGGAGAGAATATCGAAGGAAGGTTGCTGGGCTGGCTGTCTAGGAACGCTCAATAGAGTCGTGACAGGCACCCAGCCCTTTCCGAGCTCTTCTCAAGACTCGAGACCGGGCCGTACAAGTTCAGCGGGCCTCTCGACACCTGATCCTGCCCGTTCGTAGCCCGAGGCGACCAGGTTGATCGGCGGTGTGAGTTCGGGCGCCTCAAACGACCGCTTGATGCGTTCGGCCGGTACCTCATCATAGGTCGTGCCGCGTTGCTTGGGGACACGTCCGCAACTGCGAATGAGCTCTTCCATCCGAGCGGGGATCAGCTCCTGACCATGTTCGGAGCCGGCGGCTCGCGTGATCGACTCGTTCATGAGCGTGCCGCCTAGATCATTCACTCCGGCGTTCAGGCAGGCCTTCACTCCTAGGTTGCCCATCTTCACCCACGAGGCCTGGATGTTGGTGAAGTGCGGGTGCAGCGCGAGGCGTGCCACGGCGTGCATCAGCACAGCCTCGCGAAAGGTCGGGCCGCGTCGCGCATGGCCTTTCAAATAGATCGGCGCCTCCATGTGAACGAACGGCAGAGGCACGAGTTCGGTGAAGCCGCCGGTCCGCTCCTGGAGGGCACGCAACCGCAGCAGGTGCCTGGTCCAGTTCACCGAACTCTCCATGTGGCCATACATGATCGTCGCCGTGGTGCGGAATCCGACCCGGTGGGCGGTCTCCATGACCTCAAGCCACTGCCCAGTGTCGAGCTTGTCCGGGCAGAGAACGTCTCGAATTTCGTCGTCGAGAATCTCAGCGGCGGTTCCGGGCAAGGTTCCCAGGCCCGCATCCCGAAGGCTCTCCAGAAACACCTCTAGGCTCACGCCAAGGGTTGCCGCCCCCTGCCAGACCTCGAGGGGAGAGAAGGCGTGTACATGGATTCCCGGGACTGCATCCTTCACTGCGCGACAGATGTCGAGGTAGGTCTGGCCGGTGTACTCCGGATGAATGCCGCCCTGCATGCAGACCTCGGTCGCCCCCCGGTCCCACGCCTCGACGGAGCGTCGAATTACTTCATCGAGACCGAGATCGTACGGCTTGCCGCGCAGGTTCTCGCTCATTTTGCCCTTCGAGAAGGCGCAGAACTGGCAGCGGAAGTAGCACACGTTGGTGTAGTTGATGTTGCGGTTGACGACGTACGTCACGACGTCGCCGTTGACCCTCGAGCGAACCTCGTCAGCCGCCTCACAGACGGCGCCGAGCTCACCGCCGCGTGCCGCGAAGAGACGCAGGATCGAGGCCTCGTCGAGTGGCTCACCTGTTACGGCCCTCCGCAGAGCACCGGCCAACTCGTCGTTGCTCGGTGCCCCTCGATTCCGCAACTCGACGAGCCGCAGGTCGTCCTCCGGCGGCACCACTGATGCGCCCGGCGACCACCCGTCGACACGGGCGAAGCCCTCGGCGTCGATCCGACGGAGAACCGGCGCTCTTATTGCCTCATCCAACCATCGCTCCCCCTCCAGCGCGTACCTGGGGTAGACGGTGAGACGCTCGACCAGCAGCTTGCCGGCCGCCTCAGTCTCTCTCGCCAGATGATCGAGGTGCGGCCACGGGGCTTCAGGGTTGACGAAATCTGGGCTGAGCGGCGACACGCCGCCCCAATCGTTGATGCCCGCCTCGACGATCCGCACGAGCACGCCCGGGCTGAGATTGGGAGGCGCCTGGATACTCATCTCGGGGCCGAACAGAATCCTTGCCACCGCGATCGTCCACAACAGCTCCTCGAGGTCCGGCTCCGGCGCCGCGGCCATCCGGGTCCCGAGCTTGGCTCTGAAGTTCTGGATGATCACTTCCTGGAGGTGACCGTACTCCTCGTGTAGCCGGCGCAAGGCGAGCAATGATTCGACGCGCTCGAGCCTGGTTTCGCCGATTCCAATCAGGAGCCCCGAGGTGAAGGGTACCGCTGCCTTTCCCGCCAGTCGCAGCGTCTCGAGTCGCCGAGCCGGTACTTTGTCCGGCGATCCATAGTGCGGTTCACCCTTCGCCATCAGCCGATCGGACACGCTCTCGAGCATGAGGCCCATGGATGCCGACACCGGACGTAGCGCCAGAAAGTCTTGGGGCGTCATCAGCCCGGGGTTCAGGTGCGGCAGGAGACCGGACTCCTCGAACACCAGCCGAGCGGCCTCACCCAAGTAGGACAGTGTCGTCTCATGACCCAGCTCTCGGAGACCCTCCCGAGCAGCCTTGTAACGCAGCTCGGGCTTGTCGCCGAGGGTGAAGAGAGCCTCCTTGCAGCCCACCGCCGACGCGGCCTGCGCTTGTTCGCGTAGCTCAGCTCGGCTCATGAACGCCGCCTCTCCCGCCTTCGGAGGCCGGGCGAAGACGCAGTAGTGGCAGACGTCACGGCAGAGGTGGGTCAGGGGAAGGAAGATCTTCTTCGAATAGCTGACGAGGTCGCCGTGGCCCGTGTCACGAAGCTTGCCGGCCAATCCGATCAGTCGTGCCAGATCCGTCTGCCGGGCAAGCTCGGCCACGTCCTCGGAGCCCACTGGATGTCCCTCGCCCACTCGCCTGAGGAGACGGCTCATCATCCGCCTTTGTCGAGAGGGATAGGAAACCAAGCCCATTTGCCGGATTGGGATAAACGTGAGGAGGCGGTCGAGACCCGTCAAGCGAGGCAACTTCTGGCTTGCGGCCCAACCTGCCCATCGGCAAAGCCTGCAGCGATAGTCTTCCTTGGCCCGCAGGTGACATTTGGCGCTGCAAACAGCCCCGGACACTGACCGGACCCCAGGGACGGGCTCTGGACGTGAATCGGCCTGGGCACCATTATGACGATTCAAGCTCTGCACTGTTCATCGGGGCCGCCGCACGGCCTCATGCCCGATGGAGGAAACTGATGAAAAGGAAGCCCGTTTTCCTGATCACTCTGCTCGCACTCATACTGGCGCTCGCCGTCGGCCAGATCCTCTTCCAAGAGAGAGTCGAGGCGGTGCAGCAGGCCATGGTCGAAGTGCCCCTGTTCGAGGTCGATCCCTTCTGGCCCAAACCGCTTCCGAACCACTGGATCCTGGGCAACGTGATTGGTGTGGGCATCGATTCGCGTGACCACGTCTTCATCGTCCACCGCCGGTCCGCGCTGAATCCTGGAAACGAGGGAAACGTGGGGCCGGATCAGCCGGATGCCATGTGTTGTGAAGCGGCCCCCAACGTGCTGGAGTTTGATGTGGAGGGGAATCTGGTGAATCACTTCGGTGGGCCGAGCGACCAGTACACCTGGCCGGTATCGAATCACGGTCTTCAGGTGGACCCCGAGGACAACATCTGGATCGGCGGGAACGGCCAGGGCGATTCCCACATTCTCAAGTTCACGCGGGACGGCCGTTTCCTGATGCAGGTGGGGGAGCCCGGACAGGGAGTTGACTCCAACAGCATGTTGCACTTCTCTCAGGTGACGAAGGTCTCCTTCGACCAGAACGGCGACGAGGCCTTCGTCGGGGACGGATACGGAAACAAGCGAGTCGTCGTCGTGGACTCCGACACCGGTGAATTCCTGCGTTACTGGGGTGCCTATGGCAACACGCCGGACGACGCGGATCTGGGCTCCTTCGATCCGGATGCGCCGCCGGCCCAGCAGTTCCGTGGACCGGTCCACTGTGCGGAGCCCTCCAATGACGGCCTCGTCTACGTCTGCGACCGGACCGCCAATCGTCTCCAGGTCTTCCAGCAGGACGGAACCTTCGTCGAGGAGGTCTTCATCGAGCCCAGGACGCTAGGCGCCGGCTCCACCTGGGAGATTGCCTTCTCGCGAGACGACGACCAACGCTTCATGTACCTGGCCGACGGCCAGAACCGTAAGATCCACGTGATGGACCGGGAGAGCCTCGAAGTGCTGTACACCTTCGGTGATGGTGGCCGCCAGCCAGGACAGTTTTACGGCGTGCATAGCATCGAGACAGACTCGCAAGGCAACCTATACACCACCGAGACCTGGGAGGGGAAGCGCCTCCAAAAGTTCGTCTACCAAGGGATGGGCAGGATCGAGAGCGGCTCGGATCGGGGCGTGCCCTGGCCCACGGACCAGTAACGGAAATCGGTTGACGGAAATCGGTGTGACTGGAACCGTCATACCTTCGGACTGGACACTTCGGTGGCCCAGGAGGCCTTCGGTGCAGCCGTCTACCGATGTTTTGAGGGTAGCCTAGCGGTCCTCTGTTTTGACCTTTCGGACGGGTGCTACGCCAGCGCGTTTTCGAACAGAACGAGCAGACGGCTCCACGCACGCTCCGCCTGCGCCTCATGGTAGACCGTCGAATCGGGCGGGCACCAGCCGTGCATCGCGCCCGCGTACACCTCGACCTCCGCTTGCAATCCTGCTTGCGCACACGCGTCGCGAAGCACGTTCTTGGCTTCCGGTTGGTTCTCGTCGTCATTCGCGGCGATCGCGAACAGATACTGCGCCTTCATCCTGGGCACGAGGAGATGGGGGCTATCGGCTTGATCGGTCACTAGGCCGCCGCCGTGGAACGACGCGGCTGCACCGACGCGATCTGGCACCGCGGCGGCGGTCCGCATCGTGAAGGGCCCGCCCATGCAGTAGCCCATCGTCCCCATCTTTCGGTTCCGGTCCACCGCTGGTTGGGTATCGAGGAAACTGGTGAACGCCCTCGCGTCCCTCGTCTGGGTGTCGGCATTCAATGACGCCATGAGTGGCCCGAGGATGTCACGCACCTCGGCGAAATTAGTTGTGTTTACGACCGGTGCACGCTGCGTCCGGTAGTACTGGTTTACGACCAAGACCGAGTAGCCCGATTCAGCAAGCCGCCTGGCCATCTGTTTCTTGGCGGGTCGCAAGCCAAATGCGTCGGGCCAGATCAGAACGCCGGGGTGGGCCCCACTTGAGGGATGCACGAAGAAGCAGTCTGCCACGCCATCGGGGGTCGTGACGTCGATGTCGGCTTCCGCCACAGCCTGGGCGTTCGCGGCCCGCGGCAAGAACATTGCCAGCCCCGCCCCTGCCGACACGGCTCCAAATTGCCGCCGCGTCAGCTTATTGCCATACAAGTACTTGTTGTTGTCGGCATCGGTTCGGTCATCGCACATGAGTACCTCCTCGCTAGCTGGAATCGTTGAAGGAAAGTCAGGGCGGGACTAATCGTCAGCGGGCGCGGGGCCCAAACCTTGCCTATCCACCCCCGACCGAAGGCGGTCAATTTCTTCCACCCGCTTGTCCAGTTGTCGGGTTCGCACCCCGCGCAGATCCTCTAGGGCCGTGCGCACCGACTCAAGACGTTTGTCCACCATGTCCGCCTGAGCGACATACTTGTGCCACTGCTGCCGGAACTCCCCAAGGACGCTCATGATCTTGCTTGCCTGTTCTTCCAAATAAAAGCTTTCCACCGATTGGCGCATCAGAGAGAGAACCGCATAGAGGGTGATGGGGGAGCAAAGCACAATCTGGTTGGCTAGAGCATAGTCGAGGATAGCGGAGTCCGACTCGTGGATAAATGCGTAGATCGATTCGTTTGGAATAAAAACCATCATGTAATCGACGGTCCCGCCCGCCAGGTCCACATATCCCCGACCAGCGACATCTTTAAGGTGGCCCTTCACTGCCTTGAGAAAGTCTTTTCTTGCCGCCTGGGCCTCCATTTCCCCCTCGGACTCCACATATCGTTCGTAATGATCAAGGGGGAATTTTACATCAAGGTTAACCGTCTTATTCTTGGGGAGGATGAAGGTGAAGTCGGGGCGGTTCCCCGAGGTAACCGGAGTCTGGGTCGTGTAATTGATGTCCTCCACCATCCCAAGAGTTCGGAGAATATCCTCCACCATACGTTCCCCCCACTGCCCCCGCTTTTGGGATGAGGAAAGCACCTCTCGAAGATTATCGGCGGTGCTGCGGAGTTTCGCCATCTCGACCTGATTGCTGTTGAGCCGTTCGGTCAGTTGGGTAGATTTTTCGTTGAGCCCCTTCAGGGTGGCCCCCATCTCCTTCAAACGTGCGTCGATCAGTTCTTTCTTGGTGTCCAACTGCTGGGTTGACTCTTTGGCCAATGCTTTGAATTGGTCACCCGCCTGTTTGCGGAATTCCGTATTCGTGGTCGATAGCGCCTCAGCGGCCAGAGCGGTGAAGCTGTCCTTAACCTGACTCTCCGCACGCTCTTTGGCAGAAGCCCGCACTGAGGTCATATGGAATAATCCAAGGACATATCCCAACCCCAACGCAAGGAGGGCGACGAAGACTGTGAGGGAGACGGACATGCGGGATAACGTGGGAGGCAGGACGGAGGCAGGCAACATGAAGTCTCAGCGAGCAAGCGCAGATCAGCGAGCCAATAAGGGTTTTCTTCATCGGAGCATCCTCCACTAGAAGTGCTCTCGCAACGTACTAGCCTGACCGGACGAGCAAAACACTGCTGGATAGCTAGGTGTGGCCGGATGCCACTGAGGGAGGGCTAGGGGGCAACTGTAACTGTGGGACAGTTACGACACAGGGTGCCACCCTGTCTTTTCTAATCTGAGAGAGGGGTTTCATGTTGACGACAGTATCTTGAGGGGGTCTTATGGCCCTACAGTCATCTCGTTAACCCACTCTGTTCGGGAGACTCTTATACTCGGACTCAGAAGCGTCTCTTCACTCATCCTCGCGGGCAGTATGGCTGCGCGTGCGACGCAGACTGCGCAGGAGCCGACAGACATCACGTGAGTGACGAGAGGGCGGAAGTCGAGCCAGGAGGCGAGCCAGAAACCGCCCAGCGCATCTTCCTGGGATGGGACGTCCCCGCGCTGCCCGCCGCGGCCGCCTACATCGTCGACCATTACCTCCACGGGCAGGTAGCCGACCTCAGACCGGCCACGCTCGTGCTCCCGGGACGACGTGCACGGCGGCGTATGATCGAGGTTCTGTTGGAGGAGGCCGAAGCCCGCAGTGCGACCCTGATCCCTCCGACAGCCACGACGGTAGGTGCGCTGCCGAGCGCGCTGCATACCAGCCTCTTGCCTCTCGCGGACGACCTTACGTGTCGGCGAGCCTGGTCGCATGCCCTGCGCAGCGTCAGTCAGGAAGCCCTGCGCGAGGTCTTTCCTCATCTACCTAAGAAAGGCGCGGTCGCGGAGTGGGACGAGCTGGCCGGGCTCCTCGCGGGGCTGCATGAGAGCGTGGCGGGCGAGGGGCACCGCTTCTCGGACGTCGCAAGAATCTGTCACTCGGACGTGCTCTTCGACGATGCTCCGCGCTGGAGCGTCATGGCTCGCG
>Ga0315336_1002330_pt1 | contig 29574 bp, 37 predicted proteins | sample ASW5metaG_FD_204512 | JGI IMG/M metagenome (GOLD analysis project Ga0315336, IMG submission 204512) | Ammonia-oxidizing marine archaeal communities from Monterey Bay, California, United States - ASW #5 | ecosystem: Environmental > Aquatic > Marine > Intertidal zone | place: USA: California... | reverse complement strand
ACGACAAAAAAAAGAAGATCATAATGATCACAATCAGATGAAAATTTAAATATGAACTATGACTAGATCGTAAAATTCCTTGCTCGTAAAATTCCTTGCTCGTAAAATTCCTTGCTCGTAAAATTCCTTGCTCGTAAAATTCCTTGCTCGTAAAATTCCTTGCTCGTAAAATTCCTTGCTCGTAAAATTCCTTGCTCGTAAAATTCCATACATAAATTAAATATTCAAGGTTAGTCGGACCAGAGGGTATTTCTCTCGTTAAGGAAGGTGAGAAACATGCGTGGAACCTAAGCCAAATTGACCTAAATGAGCATTTTCTTCATAATTTTTTATTTAAAAACTAATCATCAAAAAGCTTGTAAATGAAAGATACAATTCAGAAAAATAAACGGAGGAACAAATCGTTTCAAATCAAAGAAGATCTTCAAGAATGTTGGAAAATATCTCACCGACATTCAAGTGTTCTGATCAAAAATATCACATCAAGTGATCTCGGATTACTATGTGATACAGTATATGGTCAATATTTACATGAATTAGAATCTAATAATCTGAATACAAAAAGTAAAAATAAGGATAAAAATTATGTTCAGGTATGGAAAACAATGATAAATACCGTGAAAAAGTGGAAAGGGAATGAAATTAGTTCAATCCGACTTCTTCATCAGACAAATTGTCAGAGAGTAGCTTAATTATATTTCAGCTTATATTTTAATGTATATTTCTCTTTTTTATTTTGATAATCATTTCTTAAAAAAGATCTGATTATTTTGAAACAAAACATTAACCATCTTTCAATAATCATAATCATCCAAATATTATTCGTTTGAATGATAATTTGTAGAATAAAACAAAGTAGAGGTGATCTTAAAAAAAGAAATGGACTAAATCTTTTATATTTAACATAATTTTTAACTGAACCGAGAGAGGGAGTAAGAAGGAAGATAATCATATAAGTATATTAATATTTAATTCTTAAAATGAATATAATCATGAATCATCTGTGGATACTCAATTGGTTTCCTTCTCTTACCAAGTTCATCATGGAGTTTAGCGGTCAAAACAACATATAATTGTTCCAGAGCGATTACATCATTGAGAGCCCTATGACTTCCTTCGGTAACAATATTAAATTGTTGACAAAGAGTATTCTGGCGATAAGTTGACCTACCAGAGATTAAACGCTTCGCTAAAGGTAGTGTATCGGAGAAAATAATCTTGTGAATAGGAAACGGTTTGATCTTGAGACCTTTCAGATCACTTAACATTCGCTTGAGAAAGATAAAGTCAAATGATTCTCCATTGTGAGAAACAATGGATATTTTATCATCTTCTCCCTTTACACTGAATAACCAAGCGTTCATTAACTGATAGGCTTCTTCCCAGCTTAAACCATCCTTTGCTAACATTTTGTTGGTAATTCCTGTAAGAGTAGTGATAGTCTGTGAGATACATTCATTGCTCTTGGGTTTAAGAAGACTAGTAAACTGTTCTTCAGAACGTAACACTTTCATGGCGATCTCAATAACATCGTCATGATATGGATTCAGACCACTCGTCTCAAAATCTAGGATGACTGTTTTCATTTGTTTCATTTGTAATGATTAATGAAAATAATTTTAAATAAAAAATCAAATTTACACTCAAAACTTATTTATATCACATTAAACTAATTATCTTAATACATTGATTGATGATATCCGATGATGGCGTCAAGGCCCTTCTTGACGGGGGCTGTTCCCATACACCGCCTCGCACCATCTAACTCGAGCCACTTTGACCACGAAATAATCACACATCGGTCAGATAATTGAACAACATTCCGTGAACCTTGACCGACGTTGGATGACCAAGATGGCATACGGTTTTTTGGGTCAGAAACCGCCTCGATGACATGGATCCTCACCTGATTATTGTACATCCAGAATCCAAATAAATCTCCCACCGATGATTTATTGAATTGCGAGTCGTCCCACAATAACGGCTGTCCCTCCTGTAGCCGCTGTACCTGTTCTTCGTAGTCAATGTGTGCTTTGTTCTGTTTGACGGCAGAGATGGGTGTGATGACTAAGTATTCGCGTGCAGCCACCGGAGCCGCGACGCGTGATGTATCTTTGGTGGTTGCCTCAGCGATGGCGACCGCGTACTCGGCCAGCAAACTCAAGGAGTCATCGTTCCAGACATCTTCAGAGATAGCTCCAAGTTTCTCAGTTACCGATCCCAGATGATCGGTAACGATGCGGAGGTGATCGGAAACTTTGCGGAGGTGATCCGCGATGGACTGCAGTTCCTCTACAGTGGGTAGATTCATTTCAATGGCCATATTTACTTCTTATCTTGTTGTAATGACATAAAAAAAAAATATGAAATCAAATTTATGAACAACCGACAATTAATACCGACAATTAATTTTAACACGATTGAGAGATATGAAGGGTGAATTTGTTAACAATATTTGGAGAGACACAAGTAAGTATTTTTGTAGTATTATTAAATTCAATTGATTTATAGTTTTCGTCTCTAAAGATGATATATCCATCATATTCGCCAGAATCTAAGGCCCATGATCCATCGGGATACATACTGCAAATTTCGTTTAATTCAAGTGTCTCATCATCATTATCTTTGATAATTGTTTCAAGGTCTAGATAATACCAAGGATCCATATTCAGTAATAATGATGAAATAATTTTAAATAAAAATCAAATTTACAAAGAATTAATGATAGAATTATTAAAAAACAGACATAAATCTATTTATTATCAAACCATACCGAAGCACTCGTATCCTCAAATAAAGGATTTGAACCCTGAACAATTCTTCCATCCTTCGCTAAAATTCTCACAATATCCAAGAAGCCTTTAATCTTATGTTTTTTCAAAACTCTTTGTAACATAAAGTGACCTGTCGTCTGAAAAACAAATCTACCTTTCCATGTCTTATATATTTTGTTTTTCTTCTTTTCATCATAACTTTCCATACAATGATCCAAGATATCTCTGTATAAAGAATTATTTTTCTTTGTTCCTAAGATAGCATTATAAGGCAACTGTGAATCGTGCCATCTGACAAAGAAATATTCTTTCTGAAACAAATGCTTAATTGATTTCCCAATCATACAGATATCTAAATCAACATAGATACCACCATATCTATACAAGATCAAATAACGAGCGAAGTCAATCCTCATAATATCCTGTTCGAATTCATAATAAATTCTTTTAAAGATCTTATTCTCTTTTTTATCTAGTAGTTTCTCAACCATCTTCCTTGTCCATAATTTATAAGTAATACCCTGCTCCTTACATTTCTTTTTGTTATTCTGATAACATTCATAAAAACGAGGTATTTCTCTTAATTCCCCCTTTCCAATATTAAAAAAAATCTGATGAAATAACATCTGTTGTTTAGGCTTCTTTTCGGTTTTCTTACGACTTCTCTTTCTAGGAGGCATATCTATAGTATGAGTATATTTTATTTATGGTTTTCCACAAGAATCATATAAGGGATAAGCCAAAGTCTGATCAATCCGATTTCTAGTCCACATCCCTTTTAGCGAATCGTCTAGTTTGTACAAAATGGGTCCTGTCTGAGACCCCCCTAGATGCCACCATATTTCTTTGCCTGCTTCTTTTGTTGTACCCACCCACCATCCTGTACCCCTCTTGAGCACTCTTCCATCACTCATATGAATGAGGATGTGATTGTGTATTTTCGAACCTTTCGGTCTGTTCCGAGGAGCATCTACCTCGTCACCAAGCGAAATGCGAACAATGGTGGTCATCCTTTAGTATTTACTAATGAAACAGATCAATAAGGAAATCAAATTTGTGAACAGGGGATATAAATATCCGTGAACAACCGACAAAATCTATTCGTTTCATTTATTCAGAATTTTTTTCTTTCCTAGGATTATAAAACAAATGCCTAGACCGAAAACACTATTCGTTAAAAAATTATATTCTGATGAAGAAATTAAGACAAAAGAAGGACATTGGTTTGAAGAATCAGATATTAAATATCCTATTGTTAATTCTAACACAGACGTATACAGAGTAGATGAACAAGGAAAAAAACATCTCTTATTAAAATTCAGGAAGAATTGTATACCCGATGATCTTATTCAGATCGGTTGGGATTCATATAAAGATCTTGCTAAAGCTTCCAGGGGAAGGGGAGCTTCCGCGGGTCCGATTGATACTGAAGGCCAGTACTGGGCGAAACGCAAGCTCGTTGATACCAAGAAATGGTCCACGGGCTATCTCAATCCTAAAGGATTAGAACTCCACGATCACTATTCCCCCTTAGATATCAGTCAACTGGAACAGATTAGAGATGAACTAGAGATTGTATCAAAAGATTTATCTAAAGATGAGTTGATCATGTTACTTATCAAGAAAAAAGGTGGGGTTTCCAAGATGAAAGTTAATAATCAGGTCGCGTCAAATCCAATAGGATTTTATGAAGAAGGTAAGAACTTCGCTGATTTACCTTGTCGTTTAACACACTTCACAAGAACCAACTTTGAAAAATACAACCAGGGATTACCTTTTATTCATCATATTGATAAAATGTTCAAGCGATTAATACCAGATTCTCATCTGAAACAACTCATGAGAGCGAATATAAAACCTCATCTTAAAATACCAAAGACAGCCTTCTCAACTGTTACAATTAATCGTAATTTCAGAACAGCGATGCATCGTGACGCAGGAGACTTTAAAGATGGTTTCGGTAATCTAACCGTAATTGAACGAGGTAAATATCACGGAGGATATACAATCTTTCCTCAGTATGGCGTCGCGATAGATTTAAGAAACAATGATTTTGTTGCGATGGATGTTCATCAGTGGCACTGTAATACTCCGATGTATGAAACAGAAGAAGATAAAAAAATTAATGAATCGCTTGAACCAGCCTTCAAGGATAATCCCGAGGTCGGAACTGTCGGTATTTATGAAAAATATACACGGATCTCTTTTGTTTGCTATTTGAGAGAGAAAATAGCTACTTGTCCATCTAAAGATCAGATCGATCCTCAATACCTAACTAAATCAGGACATTCAAAGATTGTTGTTTCGGGGGATTAACATATGTTCGTCTAGCTTTCTCCTTTTCTTGTTGACAGATGGCGTACTGATACAGGCAACACCAAAAGAGTAGAATAGAACCGATCAAACATAGTGTTCCGATCAGAGTATTCACTGTATTTTCTGTTTCTTCAGACATTGTTATTTCACTTTGATGAGAACGAATCAAAATGATATCAAATTTATACCATGAAAATTATCATTATATCGGATAATTAACTCAAATTTTTTATATATATACTTTATAAAATATGGAGGGTACGGGCGATTCACCTCGGCTCCTTAAAGATTATACCGAAGATGAAGCTGACCAATTTCTGATTAAACGGGATGAGTTATATGATAAGGAAATAAAGAGTATTCCGAGGACGGAAAAAGAAAAGGTCGCGATATATAATCTGCGGCTCCGACGCCTTCGGGAGAAGGCCGAAAGTAACCAAACCTCCTCCTTTTCCACAGAGAAATTATTCGAATCATATGGAGGGCGAAACACCGTGGGTGAAGGGCATGAAGATTTTTGGGAAATACTCACACCAGATCAGCGACAGGAGCTGAATTCTATGTGCTCCCGACACAATATTCCGTTATCAGGTGATCATGTAGTTATACGGAGGAACATGTTAACTGGTGCAATAAGGGAGGTAGATGACACCGGAGAAGAAGATGCATTTGGCGGTGGCGGGCGGAAAGCTAAAAGAAGAAAATCTAAAAGAAGGAAATCTAAAAGAAGGAAATCTAAAAGAAGGAAATCTAAAAAGAAAACCAAAAGACGTAGAAGACGTTAATGTTTATATTTACTACATCTCGCAGTTACACCTTTTGGTACCTCAAATCCTCTTTTCTTGTATATTGAGCTCATACAAACAGGGTATTCAAGATAATCTTTAACTTTGGGATCATATTTTAATGATTTGACACAAGAACAATAATTAATGAAAAGAGCATGATCTAATTTCTTTCTCTGACTCGGTGTAAGTTTTTTGTGATGTTGTCTCTTCTGGATTAATTCTTTGTATTTTGTTTTTGAGATCATTCGTTTCTTAGAACGTTTTAATGAATACTTAGGTTTCTTTTTATTTTTTGTATTTTTTCTAGATGTTCTTTTCTCCATATCTTTAGCTGCGGCTTTTACCCATGCTTTACCGTTTTTTGTTAACTTTTCCATTATATATTCCTTAGATAATATTAAGGATAAATATATTGCGATAATTCACTTTTTAGATTTACGTCTTTTCGATTTACGTCTTTTCGGTTTACGTCTTTTCGATTTACGTCTTTTCTTGGTCCGTATCCCTCCACCCTGTGCTTCTGCAGAGACGTCTACCGCTGGTACTTCTGCAGAGTAGTCTAATCCACCCTCGGTCACTGGTCTCCAACGAGTGTGACGACGACCCAGTGCCCCCCCTTCTTTAAAAGCGTCACAGGCTGATAGCTGTAGTCGGAGACCTTGATTTTCTTTTAATTCGGCTATTTTTTCAGGATAAGTGGATGCTAAATAATCAAATTGTAGATCCCTCATGTCTAGATAGCCGTGTGGCAACGTCATTGACGGTGGTATCCCGAAATTGAAACCCGCTGTAGGACCGTCACCGTAAGTGATATCTTCTACTTCATTTACAATTAATTTGAAAGCGGTATCACGTTTCAAGCTCCCGTGATGAACAACAAAATCAATGCGATTACAATTTAAATTTAATAAATCGCTAACTTCTTTTGATAATCTCTTAATTTCTGAAAGAAAGATAATATTAAAATTATGTTGATTTGACTGAGTACTGTCCCAAAATCGGCTGATGTTAGGTCCGGGGTGATTGATGAATGATTCTTTAACTTTCTCTAATACGGCTTCATTATAAGTCCCTTTAAAAAATAGAGGGGGTGTTTTGTGTGCTCCCTCCATCGGCGTTCCCCGCAAGTGCTCCAGTGCCTTAATTTTTGGAGATGAAAAACTAATAGCAATAACATCTCCATTAGAAACGAATGTTCTAAATTCACCAATCATGGATATTAAAGGATTATATCTATCTACAATAATACCACGCGTGAAACCCAAACATTTAAAATTTCGCCCTTTTTCGGACACCCAGCTCAAGTGATGAGCCGGACTTTCATGATTATTTTCATCACCGTGAAACTGAGCCCATAAATATACTGCTAGCCACCAAATGTAACTATTATTGTCGTTTCGTGAATTGGGTTCCACTAACGATACCCGATACGGATAAATCACACACCCCGAGCCCCCAGCGTAGGGTAATTTAAGGACACTTAACTTCTTACTCCAATAATAACTCGCGGCTCGTTCGGGTTGTTTTTCTGGCCAGGCTTCATAAATACGGCCACCGGTGATATCGTTCCCCTTGTCGTCTTTTTTTTTATACAAACGACTTAGACATTCTTGTAATTCTACGAAATGTTTTGTACCCATCTCATTATCCTGAAAATCTATCTTATTTCCTTCTCTATCGAATGGGAATAAAATTAGCGTGTCTGGACTTATGTACCCTAAACTTTGTAGTACCCTTAAATATTCAACTTTTGAGTTTATTAAATGTTGTTGTTCAATAGGAGGAAGGAATAGAGCATCTGGGTTTTGCGATATATGTTCCTTCATTGTACTATGTAATGCATTCTCAAATATTTCTATAGCTTTGTCAAACAAAGTGAATAATCCTTGTAATGTTTCTTTTAAACCAAAATTTCCAGTAATGAAATTTCTATCTCCAATCTGACACCCTGGATTCCGCGTCTCGTATTGGCTGCTATACTTCATATAAGCGAGGGGGACCTTATCCGACTGTGTCACACCTATCCCTAATCTCCTCTTCCGCGTCGGGTCCTTGGAATCCCCCCCTAATATCTTTGGTAGATACTCTACTGTTAAAGCCTCCAATTCTCGCCCGATTAATTCATCCATAGTTGGTCCTTGATCGGTCTCTAGAGGAGGTGCTGGATGTGTAGAAGATGAATCCATTATATATTCCTTAGATAATATTAAGGATAAATATATCGCATCTCTTTTTTGAGTTTAATATAACACTGAATCTTATTTGGTTTACTCTGTAAGATTATCGCTACGATAGATTTAACAGGGAAATGATATTTCTTCGTTTCTTGTGAAAATACAATTCCAGCGAGTTTATCTAATTTCTTTTTCTTTACAAAATAGATCATAAATAGTTCTGAACCATGATTGACAAATGAAACAGGAATAAAAGACTGGTCGCTATAAAATGGAATTCCATAAGGATAATTAATTTCAGGATTCATCTATTTAAAATTATATAATTAATTCATAGTAAAATGAGTTACTGTGATATCTTCTGGTTATTAATCGATGAAATTCACAGGAGAGATTCAATTGTTGGAGCCAATACTTTGTTTGATAAATATTGTTTAGATTAAAAATAAAGTGAATTAAAATTATATATTTTAAAACTATTTTGTAATAAATATTAGAAAGGTTATAATGAGTCAGAATTCAATCAAGTGGAATTATTCCGCCGAAAAAATATTTGAGATCATTCATTTGGCTCTGATTGATATCCTTAAGGAAAAGAAAGATAAGACTTGTCATTTAAAGCAATTAGTCTCCTTATTAAACTCCAAATCAAAGGTTAATAGGATCAATAATGATAGAAAATATAATCAATTCAGTAAATATTTGAAAATAGAGCATAATGGTATTTTAAATTTCATTGAGGATTATAATTTTTATGAGATAATTAGAAACGAACAGAAAATATTCGTTAAATTACACGAAGAATTAATTAACAAGAACGATTTAAATTGGGGGAAAAGAATCACAAAAGATAGTGAATGGATATTAGTTGATGATTCAGATTCAGATTAAATAAACCGATTGTATTTTCCACACGTTTCAATAATTGAACATTTAAATTTATCTCCTAATTCATCTTTTGGTAAGTAATCATTAAAATTTAGTAAACAGACTCTAACCTGTGAACATATGTCACAATTACAATGATTACATTTAACTTTTCTTTCTTTAATCAGTTCTATTGTATCATCAACTATATCTTGTTCTATTTCATCTTCATCATCTTCATCATCTTCATCATCTTCATCATCATTATCATCTTCATACATTAATGATTCGGCTTCATTCATAGATTCAGTTATTTCTTGATCGGTCATGGGGATCATTAGGCGAAAAATTAAACCGCAGATAATTTCATCGGCTTTCAGGATCTTATCATCTGAATGATCACATACAACTTTAGATATTTTCATTGCTGAGGAAGTATTCGCTAAAATGACTTTAATTAAACTAAGCTGTTCTTTAGTTAACTCTTCCATCTTAAATCAAATGAGTAAATTTGTTTTAAATAAATTCTAATAGTTTATTATAGAGATGTTTGATTTCGATGAAAATTTAATCTTTGCTTTGATAATTTATTTAGGTTCTTGTTATTTTTTCTATCAGTTGAAGCATGAGAAAATGTTTGATAAAGAAGGTAAGTTTAAATGCTTTGGCCTAAGTAATAATGAAACAACGTTTCCCTTCTGGTTGGTTACGACGATGATTGGATTATTTTCTTATTACTTGTTGGTCCTGAGGAAAACAGATTATATGTAAAAAAACTGAATAAATTTATCTATCATTCAATTATTGATGAATACAAAGCCACGATTAGTTGATCCAGCGTGGTTCGCGAAGCCAAAGCCGATACCAAAGAAAGTCATTCCCAAACAGATAGTAGATCCTAAGATAAGTAATTCCTTCATGATTAATTGTATAGGATTTTTAATTTTATGTATCGGAGGAATATGTATTTATCAAAGATATATTGATAGAGATAAAAAAGAACTAGAAAACCTAAATTTGATTATAGGATTGAATGAATATGTTAAAGAAAATATTAAATAATCTATATATATAAATAAATGGAAGATTATGAAAAACAATTCAGTAAGTTTTATAGTGAATTGTTTAAATTCCAGAGTGGTAAAAAGAGTTCATTGAGATGTCCGGGATGTGAATCAAAGAAGCGATTTATTATTGATAATGATAAATTAACATTTGCTTGTGGTCCGAAAACGAGTGAGAAATGTGGCCCTCAGTATACGATTGAGTTACCTAAATATATTCATTTCCGAACGCTACATAAACTTTATAGTGAACAGATTAATGGATCATTTAACTATGAAAAGGATAATCATTTAGAATATGATTTGACCATGTTATCACAGAAGATGGATGTTAAGTCTGATTTAAATAAACAGAGAGATATTGTTAAAGAAGCAACAGATAAATTAAAGCGATTAATAGCTGATTATATCAAGGTGAATCGTTTAGAAGGATATATTGAAACATTAGAGACTTTATCCGAGAAGAGATATAAGAATAGTATTGAGAAGAAAAAGATTATGAGAATGATAAATGAAGATGAATTATCTGAACCCGAAAAAAATGTACTCAGAAGAAAATATGCTGTCTTGATTCAAGAAAATAAAGAATTCATTGATATGATTCTTGAATTGCGAAAACCAAACACAGAATTTATTATGACCAAAGATCCCAAGATAATTCATCATAATAAGAAGTCTGTAGAGAAAGAAAAGACTAAAAAAGAGGATAACAAAGAGGAGAAAAAAGAAGATAACAAAGAAGATAAAATAACTTTTGATGATCAAGTTAAGATATTAAAAACATTTTATGAAAAAGTTGATCCTCATAAAACAGAAGAGGACATAAAACGTATCATTAATAACAGGAGAGCCAAAGGTACGCCTAAGGGATCCCAAATACCCACTAAGATATGGTTAGACTTATGTGATAAATTAAGTGTCAAATATATATTTCATCCTCTAAGAATGAAAGAAGAGAAAGATAAGTTTATAGAGGAAAAAGATGATGGTGCTAAGATATTAGTTGATAGTTTATCACCAGGTTCACCTAGATAATTTTTGTATGGATCAAAATGAATGATAATGAGATTAGAAACATAATAACGCTAGCTCCCATACCAACATTGAATAGCATACCGGTTACGAATGTATGAACTTCTTTATTGTCTTCATTGGATTGATCTGTTTTTCTTTTACTAAGGGGATCGTTGCCCATGATTTGTAATTCTCTGATTCTATTTGTTGTTCTTCTTTCTTGATCTTTGAGAGCTCTTCTGACTCTTATATCGGTATCAGATGAATCAGATTTATAGCGATTTAAAAGATCATCACCTTTTAATTCTTTCCAAGTTGGTCCAGATGAGATCCAATACTCATCTCCATCTTTACAATATCCTCCATAATCGTCTGGAATACAAGAAGGCGATCTGCCCTTTGTAATACAAGCCCCATCATCAGTTGTTCCGCATCTATCGCGATCAAAACTATCTGTTACATAACAATTCTTTGTTTTGGGAGGAGGTATCTTAGGGTGAGTTTCAGAAGTTGTTGTATTACGATCTTGGCCGCCACTACAGTTCACATTAACCATATTTACTAATGAATAGATAATAAAATTCGTTATTAAATTAAATAAAATGTATTACTATATATAAATATGAGCAACTTTGATATGTATCAGAATAGTGGATATATTAACAAAAGGAATCGTAAAAAGACGTTAATAGTTGATTTTGATGATACAGATAATACTCACTTAGGATCTGGGACAGAATTTAGGATAAAATTAAGAGAACCACTAATCATAGATAAACATTCGGAGGTTTATTTAGATAATTTCTTGACGTTCAATTGTAATTTAGGAGATACTCATAATCATGCTGCTTTTGTTTTGAGAATCAATGAATTTAATATTAATTCAGGTATTGCTTCAAATACATCTTCTAATACGATTGCTGCTGGGATTGTGATTCCCAATGATAATAATAATATTGATAATTATTTCGGAACAGTTGTTCATAAAGGGAAGAAATTTAATTATATCTGTGATATTAATCCTCAGACTATTTCTAGTATATCCGGAAAGATAACAGATTTAAATGGCGATCCGATTTTTCATGGTTCATCGACAGGGACGAAATTTACATATGCTTTAACGGGTATAGATACTTGGGGTACGGCGGATTCAGGTACAGCTCGCGCCTTAGTTAAGGGAGATGTGTTAACAAGCATCACACCAGCCGTCGGAACTGCTACTGGATCATCAACACGTATTTTAACATATACTGTACAAGATGCCAGTACTATTTATTTCACCGCCGATGAAGAATTAACTCCGAGTCAATGGGACGCGGCCGCTATAGAGATTATTGTAACCGCGAGCGGCGGATACGGTGCTTATACTTTTACGTTAGCGACAGCTACAAATCCTAGTATCATGTTATTAAAACAAAATGCTAGATTTATTTCAGAATTTTCGATTGTTTCGCGCGAATAACTGAATAATAAAATATCTATAACTAATAAATGAAAGTGATAAGTAATAAGAAATCAGGAGTTAATACAAGCAAAATAACAAGTAATACTCTTATAATAGACGATATAGGAGATATTACATTAGACGCTGATGGCGCTGATATTTTTATGAAAGACGGAGGAACAACATTTGGTTCTTTAACGAATAATAGTGGGAATTTGATTATAAAATCGGGAACAACAACAGCAGCTACATTTACAGGAGCAAATGTAGTACTCGGTGGAACGATTGATAATGGGACAAGTAATATAACAACGGGTGGAAAATTATCTATTGATATTGATTCGGCGCAAACAATTAATACAAGTGGTGGAGGTATTGGTCATGCGGGATCAATAACATTAGGACTCGGGGGCGATGCGGGTATGTATGTTTCCGGAGACGATCTATATATTGAAAATAAAACATCAGATAATGATATTATATTTAGAGCGAATGATGGTGGGACATTTACTTCAGTTGCGAAAATAAATGGCGCTGCCGGACGATTTGAATTTACTTCAGGGAAATGGGGAGACGCGACTACGGCAGTGACTACCTCGGCCGCTGAATTAAATATACTAGATGAAGATGGTGGAGACATCGCGGCCGGGGTGTGGAATACAACAAATTTAAACAGCGACGATGCAGTTTTGTATTATGATGCTGGAAATAATAAGATAGGATGGTCACGTCCTGCGAATGTCTGTTTCCTCAAAGGAACAAAAATCACATTAGCTGATAAATCACAGAAAAAGATTGAAGATTTATGTGTCGGTGAAATGATATTAACTTATCAGATTAAAGGATTATCTAATCTAAAGAAAGATCAAAAACATGAAATTATGAATTGGTCTCAAGATACAATGAATGGGACATTCAGACGAAATCGTATAAGAAATATATGGGTTAATCCCACAGATAGATATATAGTAATTAATGATAAATTAAGAGTAACAAATTTTCATATCATTCATGTGAAGCGAGATGATGAATATAAATTCTTACCAGCTGAAAAGGTTCAGTTAGGTGATAAATTATTTACAGATAAAGGAAAATATGAATCAATTACAGATATTAAACAAGTGAGTGATAAAACGGAGGTATATAATATCGAAGTAAAGAAAAACAAGACATATTTCGCTGAAAATTATTTAGTTCATCATTTTTGTGAAACTTGTTCGGGTTTGTCGGGTAGAATTTAAATATCTAATCATAATAAATGCCGTTAGTTGAAGGAACATTTATCACATTAAAAGATAAGAGTCAAAAGAAAATAGAAGATTTGAAAGTTGATGATGAATTAATCACATTTAGTATCGATGGTTTAGAAAATATTCAAAATATGGAGATCTTACAGAAACAAGAGCTATTAACTTTTCATGGTTCTTTTCAAGAATCAAAGATTAAGAATATTTGGTTAGATTTATCAACTGAGGTCTATCAAATCAATGATTCTTTATTAGTCGATGGCTCACATTATGTTTTCATCAAGAGAAATGATAAATATTATTGGTCTGAAATTAGGCATTGTATCCAAGGAGATGAATTATTTAAGCTAAATGATGAATGGGAAATAATAACTAAAATCGGAACGATTGAGATAAAACTAAATGTATATAATGTTCAGATGAATAAAGTATATAATTACTTCGCGAATGGTTACTTAGTTCATAATGGTAGTCCTTGTACAGCCTGTAGCGCGTGTGGGGCAGCGGAAGAGGAAGGGGAAGGGGAAGGTAGTGGTGGTAGTGGCTGATAATAATTTAAATAATAAATTCTTACATTATTAATATGAAAAAAATAGGATTTTGTTTTTTATGTCGGAGTGATATTCATCAAGTAACACTTTGGGAAAATTTCTTTAACAATAATTATGATAAATGTAATATTTATATTCATTGTTATGAAAAAGAGAAGATTAGCCAAGAGTTTGTAAAAAAAAACCTAATCAGTGAATCTCTACCAAGTGGATGGGGTGATATTTATGATATCGTTCATTATGTTATGAAATTAAGTTTAGAGAATAATGATTATAAATTAGTTTTAGTAAGTGAATCAACTATACCGATTAAACCTTTTAGCTATATATATGATTATTTAATTTATGATAATAAGGGTTTTTTAAGTTATACGCCTCATGATTCATTGAATAAGAAAACTTTAGAAATGCAAATAAAGAGATATGAAAGAAACTCTGAAAATATAAATGATTTCAAAAAACTGATTCCTCAAAAGCATTGGTATTTTCATGAAGCGTGGGTTATATTTAATCAAGAAATGATGGATATTATTTCAAGAGATAATAAATATATACATATTTTTAGGCAATGTTTTTGCCCCGATGAAAATTATGCTATTTTCATGTATAGTTTAACTGATAAAATAGATTTATTTCATAATTTAAAAACAACATATACGAATTGGAATACAGAGAGTAGTAATGGTAAAAAACATCCCGAAGAATATGATATAGTTACAAAGAATAAATATAAAGAATTTATTAATCCGAATTATTTATTTGCTCGGAAATTTACTAAAACTAGCAATATTGGGGAATATATACCAGAGTTATATTCTTTATATCATAAGAAACCTTGTATCATATGGGATAGATGTAATAATATTTTTAAAAATATTGATATTATTCTGGCCGGAAATGTTTTATTTACTTATTTGAGAAAAAGTAAACTAGATGATATACCTTTTTATGATAAAATTTATCTCTTATTAAATTCATCACTTACGAGCCAATTAAATAATAAATATAAAATGGGTCACTTATTGAATGATGAAAAGATAACTCCGAAAATATATACTTCATCTGAAGAATTAGTAAAAACAGATTATGATGATAATAAGATATGGTTTATCAAATATCGTAACGGATCTTGTGGTAGACATATCATGTGTAAAACAACGAATGATCTAAAATCAATAGAAATAAGTCCGAAATTTATCATTCAGGAAGGGATAACTGATTTAGATTTACATGATGGATATAAATATACATTACGTATTTTCACTTTGATTCATAATAAGAAGTTTTATTTATACCGAGGTTTAAAAAAAAGAGTTCATAATGAAAAATATGATAAGAATTCATTAGATTATTCAGCACAAGTATGTGGCTCTAATTATTCTGAAAGAATACCGAGTTATATGAATACAAATGAAGAATTCTATCTTAAGTTAAGGAATCATAGTTTATTGGTGAAAGATAAATTAAACGATATCATAGATGAATCAGATGAAACTAACTATCTTTTGATAGGGAATGATTATTTAGTGAAAGATAATAAAGATGTAATCTTAATTGAGATGAATCCTTTACCGGATTTAGTCAATTCGGATGAAATCAATCAAAAGATAAATATACCCCTAATGAAAGATACAATCAATTTAGTCGTGAATAATGAGATTCATAATTATGAATTTTTAACCTGATCATTAAAATATGATAATTCAATCACAATGAATCCAGATAAAGAAGTCGATAAATTAAATGTTAATTTATCTAAATTGATCGGGAAGAAATAACGATCAATCAGTGATAACTCTAAGAATTGATGAGTATAATAATTAGTTGTTCCTTTACTCAGAGGTATCCTTGCTACGATATTTTCCCCGTCATCATTTTTATCACAGGCTATCTCGGGGATTTCGGGAACGCTTAGATCAATATTCAGAATATTCCCTGTTGAGAGAAATACAGATTTCATAATTTTGAATCCGATAATATTATCGGTTGGTAATTTAATATCATCTTTGAGTGAGAAGCTTGTCGATGAAGCATTCAGTTTCACAGTAAATATTCTTTTTGTAATTTCTGGTGTAAAAAGACGATTTCTTTTTTCAGCATAGGTAATAGGATCTTCCATATTCATGAACGTAGTATTTGTACCGTTAAATTTATTGTAGTGAACACCAATATTATTTGACAGGAGATGAGAATGTTCATCACCTGATGATGAATCATCTAAATCAGAAGAAGAATCAGAAGCCGCATCTTCATAAGGTACGATTGTATTATCCATTTATTATGAATAGATATTAATAATAAACTTTAAATTATGAAACATATCATACCTTTATTAGTGAAATATTCAACGTTTAATTTATTTTATGTTGGATCTATTTATTTATATCATAAGAATAATCTAATGAATAATAAAGATGTGGTTTTCACCAAATGATATAAAAATTCATAATCCGATAAAAGTATCTGATTTGAGAGGTTATGTATTACCTCATGCGGGAACAAAATATACTGGTGAAATAATATCTCATACGTTAAGATTTAGACCAACTAAGAAAATAAAACGTATTTTTATCATTTACTATCCCGCGACAAAAGAACCCGATGTTGAAGATATGTATCATGAATATTATGTTCCTTTAATGTCTCTACGTGTTATTTTCGGTGACAAGATGCAATATATTGGTATAAATGTTCAGCAAGATTATCGGGTACCGAAAGTAAAGGGAGATGATTTAGTTGTTGTATCAGCGGATTTTTCACATTTCTTACCCTTAAAAGAAGCGATTCATCTAGAGAATAAGGCCGCTCATTCATTAATGTTCCGTAATCTAAGCGATACAAAATACAACGCGATAATTGATGATAGAAGATCATTTTCTCTTTATCAAATGATATCTAAGAAAACTTATTTACAATGGATAGGTAGATCAAGAAGTTCTGGTAATAAAGGTGTTGGTTATTTATCTTTTTTGATTAGAGATATACCAAAACCACATTTACAGAAACCTAATGGTATGTTTGTTACTGTCTATGATACGGATATGAATAGCAGAGAATGTTTGGGCGAATGGTTTACAAAAGCTATGCCATGGAACAAAAGGAAAGAGAATTTATTTGTAAAAGAAGTATTACAAAAAGCTTCACAAACAAGTCGTCTCACTGGTGGTATGAATCTTACTATACCAGTAAGTAATTATACGATAACATATTTATACAAAGCCAAGACGAATGTCTTCATAAGAGGATGGCATGGGATAAGGGATAAAGCGTTTTATTTATCGGGTGTATTCCTAGAGAATACATATGAGGATGGACGATGGATAAAGGAATCGGATAAATCATGGGTAACTCGGGGCCAATCTTTTAATTTAAATGAAACATTTCAGAAGTTACAGAATAAATCAGGATCTCAAAAAACAATCTCCAAGCATAATAGATATCATTTATATACAGAAAGAGTAATTCATAAATCAGTATCGTAAGGAATTAAGATAGTTACCATAAACCCGATTCTTACGCTTAATATCCCATAATCTAAGTCTATATCTTTGTAGAGTAAATATGTTTCCACCGATATCTTGTATTTCTTGTAGGAACAAATCATTGAAATCTTCATAGAAAAATCGTTTACATTTTTCTAATTTAGTCAGATGAGAAAGGTGTAACCATTCATAGATTGAGTTTTCAAATAATAGTTGTCTTTCTAAGTAAAGGATATATTTTGAAATCTCTTCGGGTAAATTGTATTCATTAAAAATTTGTAGTATTTCTTGTGACCGATACATTTTCTATAAGAATACTATGTAGTTACTTTTAAATTTGATTAATTTAGTATAATAGTAGAATTATAGTAAATGAAAACTGTTATTGTTGTTGAATCGCCGGCGAAAGCTCGTAAGATCAAAACTTTCTTTAAGGATGACACAATTGTCACATCCTCTTTCGGACATATCATTGATCTTCCTCCGAAACAGATTTCTATTGATATCAAAAACAATTTTGAACCGACTTACAAGCCAATGGAGGGTAAAGGTAAAGTTATCAAAGAGCTCAGAAATTATTCTAAAGGTTTTCGTATTTTACTGGCTGCCGACGATGACAGAGAAGGTGATGCAATCGCTTGGCACTGTGGAAAAGTAATGAATGTAAATTTTAATGATAAAAATCGTATTATCTTTCATGAAATCTCTAAGAAGGCGATTCATAAATCAATGGAAAATATTCACCAACTAAATATGAATTCAGTAAATGCTCAGCAGGGGCGTCGTATTTTAGATCGCTTAGTTGGTTACAGTTTATCTCCTCTCTTATGGAATCATATTGAATCTAATGTGAAAGGATTATCAGCCGGTAGAGTTCAGAGTACTTTGCTCTTGATTTTGAAACAGCATGAAGAGAGTATTGAGAATCATACAGCTTCGTCAAAAAATGAATATCTAGGTAAATTCGCAGATAAATCAGATTGTGAATTAATCATTGCTTCAACAACAGATGAGCCCGAAGATATCCTCAAAGGATTAACAATTAATCGTGATTATCGGATTATGAAACAATATCATAAGGAAGAGAAGAAATATTCGGGTAGTCCCTTCATTACATCATCTTTACAGCAATCAAGTCAGGGTGAGTTAGGATTTTCAGTGAAAGCAACGATGAATATCGCTCAGAAACTCTATGAAAACGGTAAGATTACATACATGAGGACGGATAGTACTAATATCTCATCTGATTTCCAAGGATTACTCTGTAATCATATTAAGGATACTTATGGTCAAAATTATTATCAACCCTGTTCATCAAATAAGAAAGTAAAGGGAGCTCAGGAGGCACATGAATGTATTCGTGTAACATCATTAGATCATGTTCTAAATGATAAGTATTCTGAATATGATAAGAAACTCTATGAATTAATCAAGAAGAGAACAATTACATCTCATATGAAACCCGCTCTCTATGATAATCTAATCTATGAATTATCTAACGAAGAATTAAAAGATGGTCACTTTCAAGGATCTATTAAGGTATTACTCTTTGATGGATATCTACGATATTCCGATGATAAGTTAGAATTGAAAGAAAAGAGTAAAGATTTAAACGATGAAATTTATCATCTGGATGAGTGTATTTGTTCGGAGGTTGAAACTAGGTCACCTCAGTATCTGAATGAATCAGCTATTGTGAAGAAGTTAGAGAAATCGGGAATAGGACGACCATCAACATATGCTTCACTGATCGCAACATTATATAATCGTAATTATACTGAAATCAAAACGATCAAAGGCTTAACGATTGATAAGAAGACAATTACTCTGAATAAGAATGATAAACTAATTGAGAAAACAAAATCAGTTAAGTTACCCGATCAAAAGAAAAAGATTATCTTGACAGATTTAGGAAAACAAGTCTTAGATTATTTAATGAATCATTTCTCAATGATTATCAATATTGAATTCACATCTCTTGTTGAACAAGATTTAGACAGAGTAGCCAACGGTAACATAGAGTGGCAAGAAGTAGTCGGTAAAGTATATGATTCATTCAAGGATAATCTAATTATTCAGAGAGGTATTAAGAATAGTTCTGTATCCTCTCTGGAGATTGATTTAGGTAAATATGAAGGTCATACTGTTATTCTGAAGAATGGTCGCTATGGTCCCTATGTATTTTACAAGAAAAAGAATATTGGATTATCTTATTTATTAGAAAAGAAACCTTGTTCATATGAAGAGATTACCTTGGATTTTATCAAAGATACAATTCGGTATCCTTTATCGTTGGGTAATCATAAGGGTAAAAAGATAGAGATATGTTTAGGTCCGTATGGTAAGTATATGAAATACAATAAGAAGAATTATAGGGTTCCTCAACAAGATGATTATTCATTAGAGGAGTGTATTCGGAGGATATATTAATTGATAAAGATGGCGAAAAGAGGGCCAAACGCGGCCATCAAACACCACCAACTTCCGGTAGGAGCATTAATATTGATAGGATTATTACATCTATGAAGTGCTATAAAATAACTTATCGCGAATATAATCATTATAAATGAAGCGTAAATATAACCATTTTTTTCCATTAGCAAAAATGGAGCTGCTAATGCTATAGCGAATAATATCCACACTAAATAGGAATAATCTACAATTGTATAATCCCATAATAACCCTATATCAGATCCGCGGCAAGGTTTAGAACATTGATTCTCTTCTTTTGCTGACAATATCTTAGGTAAGGAAATAACTAAATATAATAACAACAGTAAATACGACCAATTTGGTACCTTCTTAACTATTAAATACGCTATTAGGAGTGATATTACGGGTTGTAATATATTATGAATGAATCCTAAATTAGTTGCTATTTGATTTAAACCAGAACATTCTTGATCTATCCACATTAAATATTCTAAGAATTGCATGATTCCTAAATATCCAAACATAAGAGCGATCCATCTATCATTAGGCCTATTTCTCTTATAGAGATAGATTGAGGATACCGAACAAGTTAGAAAGGCGATCATAGAAACTTCGGCACTGATACACATTTATGATATATCTTATATTTATAAATCACTGATTAATCACGGATATATTAATCACGGATATATTAATCACGGATATATTAATCACGGATATATTAATCACGGATATATTAATCACGGATATATTAATCACGGATATATTAATCACGGATATATTAATCACGGATATATTAATCAAGGATTAATCACTGATTAATCAAGGATTATTATTATTATAAACATTTTTCGGTTTTGTTTTTCCACAACACGATGATCTTAATTTATCTTTATTGGTTTTTTTGAATCTTCTATAGAATGTTGTAGGATGTCTTGCATGAGGAATTTCTTCATTGTTCTCAGTCTCTTCATTGATATCGTAGATTAAATCTCCGTACCACGGCCACATTTTATTATCTTCGCTATCATCGATATTGAGTAATTCTGGATAATCCATTGTTATTTCTCTGATACATTTTTTCCATTCTTCTGGGGGTATAATAGGATTAGTCGTTAAATATTGTGTCATTTGTGGAATATATTTCTTTTTGAATTCTCTATAGGATAATCTATCTGTATTCAATAATGATAATTGTATTTCAAGATCTTCACATAACGCATTGAGATCAATTAAGAATTTATCTATTTGATTGATTCTTTCAATAAACATTTGTTTTTTGATCCAAGCCGCGATCAGTGATGTACTCATTGACGAAACCGTTAAGAGAACATTTATATATGTATTGTAATGTTTGATACCCGTTTCTTCACCTTCTACATTGTTGGCTACAGTTAATCCTGATGTTAACGTTGATATTACGACGATCATCCACGACCATTTCTGTTCGCTTCTGTTAAGATTATCAAGATAAAAAGAACTAACAATACGATTATATTTAAGTTTCCAGAGACATTTTTGAAATCTGTATCGTTTGAGATCGGTCCACTCTTCGGAATCATCTAGAGCTTCATCAAAAGTACTGGCATAGACATATCTGGGATGGTTTTTATCTGAGTGAGAACGAGGTGTAGGATTACTATCTTCGGATATCTGCGATTGATTGGATGATTTCAAACCGTCAATTTCTAATGAATTCCTTGAGATATTTTTCCGTAATTCTTCAACAAATATCGGATCTATTTCTTTTAATTGTTTGTCTTCATCTATCTCAATTGTAAGATCTAGATTGATAGTATCATCTTTAGGAATAATTTCTTCATTAAATTTATTATCATTGTTATCAAGTTCTGGATCCATTTATATTAATTAATAGATATTATACTCATGATATTTAGTAACTCAACCCGAGAAATTTATTATTTATTAGCTTGTTTATTAGGAACATTTGATATCTCTATCCTACAAGATATCATGAATTACAAAAGAGTTCTTGAAGATAAAGATAATTTAGAATGGCATCTCTGTGAAGGTATCAAATATGATAAATTAAATAAAGATCTAGAGATTAATCGGATCTTATTTAATCCATATCATAAATCATATCAGTCATTAAAAATTCATCATCGCAAGATATTTGATTTGAAGATCTTAGTAGAAACGTTTGCTAACAAGGGTTTTATACTGAAACGAATAAATGGTGAATATAAGATACCTTCATTAAAAGAACATAGTAATGTTCTGAATCACTTTGTAAAACATTATGGTATTTTGGAAGTTTATAATAAGATCTTTCAGTATGAAATTAATCTTACTGATTTATTAGGAAATCAATGTATTCGCTCAATTATCCGTACTGACAATGGCTATGAATATCAAACGGTTGCTGTTCGCGGATCAGAATTTATTGATCCAATTGAGAGATTACCCTCGTTAATTTAGGAACATCATATTTTTCTTAGAGAACATCTTCTCTCAAAAATTTGATTTAAGAATATCCTTTCTTATCAACTTAACAACAGAGTTCTTACCGAACAAATCTATCATGTCTCAAACCGATGAATGCCAGACACCACCTACTCGTCGTGTGCCAGACTGTCACCAGGCGGATACCAAATCCAACGAACGTCGTATTTGGCGCGAGCTGGAGGCGGGTCCACCAGTGACGCCATTTATGACTCCACCGGTGGACAGATACGACGTTGACAAGACGATTGAGAATGATACCAAGAAGATGCGCCTATCAGCCAACAAAAGCGGTTCCAAGAACCGGGCTAGACGATTGACCAATCGTCGTAATTCAGCGCCTCCATCGTCCGAGGCTGATACTCTTCGTTCAGAGTTGGCTTCAGTTCACGCGACTTATCACAAAGCACTCCGTCAAAAGGATGAGGAGATCGAGAAGCGAACGGATCATATTTTGAAGATTAGTAAACAGCGTCACTGGGAAGTTAATTCCCTTATGAATGAACGCGACGATCTCCAACACGATCTGGATATCACAGAGGGGGAGCTCACTATCTTTCAGAAGTCAGAGAAGGAGTGGATTGGCAGAGCGCTCAAGCTGAAATTCATTCTGGACGAGATCAAGAAGATTGGTGCTCTTCCCGAGGATCATGCTTCTTGGGTTGATCCGATGGTTGAGGATATTGAGATTCCAGAAGTATCCATCAATATCAAGGATGAGTTTGTTCCGACGGCTCAGACCGACAATATTGATTGGGTATCCTCAGATGAGGATGATTATGAGGAAGAGGAAGATATCATCGGGGAGTATCTGGAAAACGAGACATCTACTGACCTTAACACCGATCTCACCACCGATCCCACCACCCCCGCAAACTGCTCCAACTGCGGTGAGATGACTCATGCAACGAGTGCATGCCCCATGCCTCAGGGTTTCATGTCAGAGCAGGAACCATATGGCTCAACGATTAGCGATGAGTCATCTAATCGTGGAGTAGATGAGCATGGCACGATGATGAATGTTTTCGTTCCTCAAATTGATTACTCTTGGCCGAGGGCCATTCTGGAGAAGTCGGCAACAACGATTCAGAAGGCGTGGCAAAACCATCAAATCTTGAAGAAAGAACAATTAGATGGAATTAGATGATTATTTTACTACCGAGTGGCCACCAATTGAGCCGTATTGTGCCACTAAGATCCAGAGTATTTGGAGGGGATATCACCTGCGTAAATTGTTGGAGACCGGTCGTATCCACCGGCTATGAGTCAATGCGTGAGGCAGTATAATTGGCACACAATGTCTTCTTATACTACGCAGAAAATATGGAATTTCCAGCTGAAAAATTGTAGAATCTAATTGTTAGTAAATAGTAAGATAAAAAATTTAGTTATTTTTTGTCTTTTTTCTTATCTTATTATTTTGTATTTTAAACCCGAGTGGGTGCGATCACTCTGGCTGCTCTGGCTGCTCTGGCTGCTTTCCTGACTGCTCTGGCGGCTTTCCTGACTGCTCTGGCGGCTTTCCTGACTGCCATGACTTCCTTGGTCGGTTTCATGTGGGAATACACCATGTAGCGGTGAAGCTTGATTGTGCCGTCAAAACTCACTTGCTTCTCCGAGACAGGTGGGACGGCGGGTGATGGAGGACAATCATCGCTGCCCGCGACCGCTTCGGTTGACCACGTGCGTCCGATGCGTGATACACACAAAAGGGTGGGGAAATCATCGCTGCCCGCGACCGCTTCGGTTGACCACGTGCGCGGAAGGATATTGTTTCCACATTGCATGGTGTTTGGTTGTCTATGAGTAGTCAATTTGTATTTTGATTTAATCTAATCCTTGTATCAAATTTATGAACATACGACAAAAAAATAGTTCCTTAACCGAAAAAAAATTAGTTATTTTTTTGTCTTTTTCTTATCTTATTATTTTGTATTTTTGTCTTTATTGGGTGTAGGGGAGGGCCTTGATTTTCCGGAATCTTTCTTCGAGCTCGTCAACGCTGGGCACCTGGGCGTAGGGGAGGGCCTTGATTTTCCGGAATCTTTCTTCGAGCTCGTCAACGCTGGGCACCTGCTCAGCTTTGGTCCTCTGGTCAACGACACCTGCGACCTTTCGGGGAGCAAGTCGCGCTAGACCAATAGGTTTCACGGGGCCTGTAGGTTTCGCGATAACCTTATTCTTCAAGGGCTTCATCATGCAAACAGGGGGCTTATCACTGGTAACCTTCTTGGCCCATTGCACTGGCTGACCGAACGATTTCATGAAGTAGTTATACTTCACGAAGCACTCCTTGACCGAAGAAAGGGCCCTATCCGTGGCCTGCAACTTGGTCGAGTGCCCGTCCCAGATGGACACTTTCTGTCCCGCTTCCAGTTTGCATATGGCGTCCTTGAAGTGGGGTTCCATGGCCGGCGCGTTACGATGACTGAAAATCTTGTAAAGAGGCTTATCCCCTCCGAAGAGTGACACGATCGTGTTGGCGAAGAGACGCGAAGATTTGTCGGGAGTATTGTGGAAGTCGGTGGGAGCGGTTCCGTCTACGTCCGTCCTCACCGAGCACTCATCGGCGAACGAGATCTTCTGCTCAACCTCAATAGGTGCGTGAGGTTCCAAGCCTCTCCATCGCCAGAAGCTGTGGTTGAAGTTGAGGTGGTCGTAGTTGCCCGTGAGTGAATCGCGGCCGAATGGTTCGGAACCCATCTGAGACGCGTTTTCCCGTGCTTCGGCTCGCAACTGAGAGGTGAACGCCGGAGTACTCCTCCAGGCACGCTGGATGGTCTGCGCTGCGATCGCGGAGGGACGACTGGCCGTATGCGCCAAGATGTTCATGACAGAGAGGGCCTCCATGGTTGAGTTGTTCGTTGGTTGAGTTGTTGGTTGAGTTGGTTGGGATTGCTGAGAGACTGTGTAAGCCTTGGAAAGTAGTTGTGATGATAAGGAACAATAAGCAAATCAAATTTATGAACAACCGACAAAAAAATTATTTATGAACATAGATAAAATTACATTAGTATTTTTTTTGTCTTTTTGATTTTTTTTATGAATAAATATTAGCGGTTCTTGCAAGGGAGGCAACGGAAATTTTTCCCCTTGTAAGTAGTAGGGCAGAAGAATGAGTGGGTACACTGTACGCATGGCCGATATGTGCCCATTTTGTTATCGCATACGACAGAATGCCTTAAACCAGATGAAGGGGATCTGCGATTAAATGTATCGGCTGGGCGTTTTTTGAATAAGTTGGTGATCCCCGGTGGCAGAGAAGGAGCGGGCTCGTGGGTTGGGGGATCATCTTCGGTGAGATCAATGTAATATGGTTCGGGTGTAGCGACAGGGACAACGGGGACAACGGGGACAACGGGGACAGAGGCAACAGAGGGACGAATACCACGAGAGTTGATCCACAAAGGCGGGTATTTTGCGACATTTGATTTGAGGCGTGCGCCGATCCGCGAGATACGTTTCTTCCGAATTGTCTCCCCCCCCATCTCGTATGGATGAATAGAGATAGGTTGTGGCCCAGATTTGCCAGTGCAGATTCTGCACAACTCGGCGACAAGCACGGCCTTCTTACCCACATGTGTCCTCGTTGTCCACTTATTGAGCTCGGCTCTGAGACGTGGGATTTTCATCGCTGCGATTTCGCTGTCGCTGAACACACGAGGCGGGTCGTTTACGACAAATTGCCCATCGACGTAAGATATCGGGGGCTCGTAAAATCCGTATACGTCGTTAATGAATGGCGCGATCTTGTCAATAGTGATTTCACCTCCCTCCCGATCCTCTAGATACGATTTTACGTACGCGTACAAAACTCCTTGACCGTTCCCCTCGGATCCTTTTGGGCAGTCCCGTTCTTTCATGATCTCACACATCTTCTCGGTGTGTTCCCGCTGAACATCGTTCATCTGGTGAAAATCAGCCATAATGGTGATGTGTAGACTGTGAAAGCCTAGGAAAGTAGTTATGATGATAAGGAACAATTATCAAATCAAATTTGTGAACAACCGACAAAAAAAGAGTTCCTTGACCGAACAAAAAAATCTAACTAATGAATGAGACTGTGATTATGATTGTGAATGTGAATGTTTATTTTATTTGCCCGCACTCCACGGCGCACCACACGCCGCATCAATCATGCGGCTGATCGCGCCTTTGTTCTGCGCGATGAACTCTCCCCCGAATTCGAGAGAGATCTGCTGTCGCACACCCTTCTTGCTCAGCGTTGTCAGGTCGCCCGCGTTGACGACCTCGTGTACTCGCGCCCGCAGCGCCGCTATCTTCATTTCCGCGACCTCTCGCTCTTCCGCTTCCTTCTCGGCCTTCTTCTTCGCGGCGATCTTTTCGGCCACTGACCGACCCTTCGCGCAAATATTTGTTGGTGGGACACCACCTTCCTTGATATTATCGAGGATGGCCAACTGCTTCTGGAGATTCAGGATCTCTTCCCGACTCCCAGCAAGTGTAGCCAGATTCTCCACGATGGCTCGCTCCTTCTCGGCAATCATTCGCTTCTTCTCCGCGATGATGGTCACGGCCTGGCACGCCACCTCCTCGGCGTCCGATATCTTTTCCGCGATCATCTTACGGAGGAGATCTTCGGGAGACATGGTGTCCGTATTCGGAGGCGCTTCCTCTGCGAAGACAAGGAGTGGTGCGGGAGCCGGGGAGGGGGCTTCACGGCGGGACATGGTTCTACACTGGATATCTTTCTCTTAGTTTAATGTAATAGAATATCCCTACGGAAATCAAATTTGTAGCTGATTACTTTGAGAAAACAAAAAAAAAAGATGTAGTCTTTCACAAACGCCCGCAATTCAGTCCCAGACGTTGAGACCTTAGCTCCCAAGTTTACCCTGGGTTTAATGTGAAAGCGTGAGTATCCATCGCCCCTCAGATGAATTTTTCTAGCAGGTATCTAACTCACTTCAGGACTAAGCTAACTGTCCCGCACCAGGATGCCACCCCCCAATTCAGCGCCCATTCCTAACCGAGGTTAGAAACGCTTTTAATCAATGGACATCAATCAATCAGCAAATCAAATTTATGAACAACCGAACAAAAAAATTAATGGATTGGGAACTCTTTTATGCTCGGTGAATACAGGTGATGCAGAAGTGTTTCTCGGCGACAGATTTATAAATGGGGATATTAGTTAGTAGCCTCTTTGCGATATTTTCGTGAAGATGAAGATGAAACATCTGGCACAGGGTTGAATCACACTTTTTTGTTTTGTTGGTGAGGATAAAATCAGAGTTATCAATCTTGACTTTCTGAGGACAAAATCCTGGTTCAGATTTATCGATATACTGATAAGATTTCATTTTGTTCGTAATCGATTTATGATACGTTTCAAATTCGGTTTGGATCTCATCTTTCTTAAAGAATTTAGCCATATCTTCGGCTCTTAGACGTGATTCATTGGGATCAGTATTACTGATATAATGGTTTGTCTTTGTGCATGAGGTACAGAAACCGCATTCACCGGAGAAGCATTCGGCAACCATTTGTTCTTATTTTGTTTATCAAATAAATAAGTATTGATAATCAAATTTATTTGAGTGTAGGAAAATTATTCATAGTTAAATTTTGAGTATCATTGGTTTTGGTTTGGACTTTGTTTCTCCATGAATTTTCCTTTACAACTGGCTTTTGAGTCATTTTAGGAGATGGCTTGGGATGTTGTTCATATTCATATGATTCAGTGCGGACGATAAGGTTACCCTCCGAGTAAAACGAAGGCATTGTATTCAGGTGATAATAAAAATTCATTTATTAAAAATCAAATTTTATAATGAATAGGATCATAGTTAATTCTCAGAGATATTCATATCATTCAAATTACATATTCATTTGAATTGTCTTTAGACTTAGGATTGTTTTTTCAATTTCATTTTTATTAAATGACCCTCCCTTTTTATTATCATCGTCGTCATCATCATCATCTAATTCATCTAATTCTTTGGCGAATACTTCATTGATTAAGATAACGAAGATAATTGTTAGTACAATCGCGGTAAATAAATCTTTTGTGGCCATAAAGAATGAACAAAAGATTACAACTCTTCTTACAAATACATTTGATATCATTTTTCTTAAATCATCATCTAATTCATCAATAATAAATCGGGCACCGATATTTAACATGATCATCGTAAGACCGATAATATATTTATTATCATTGATACATGATAGACTATCTTTAGTAGAATCAATAATTTTTTCCATTATTAATGAGTGTAGATTAAAATTATGATAAACTTTGTTTAGATTTCAATTAAAATAAAATATTAGTAGTAATAGTAAATGACTGGGGCATTATTATCTGAAGTATGGCCGGATATGGTTCAAAAACCTAGGAAGATAAAACGTCTTAGAAGGAAAAAATCCAATGATCCACTATTGAATGTTCCGTTGGAATCAGATGAAATGGAAACTGAATTATTAGATGATAAACCTAATTATGAATTAGATCCTAGACGAAGATTAGATGGGATGAGAGTAAGTCCTTACACCGATAATGAAACTCAGTATCAAGATACTTCTAAAAGAGTTGATTTAGAATTCAATAATAATATTGTTAGAGCCGATATGATGCGAAATATTAAAAGAGAGCCAGCCTTGGGAGATGATCCGGAATATCAAGAGTTCTTAGAATTTAAACGGATGAAATTATCTAAGGTAACTAAAGATTTCTCAACCGAGAATCAATTTAATGAATTATTACTCTATGTATTTACTGGCTTCTTCTTGTTGATGATTTATGATAATATCTATAAATTAGGAAGAGATTCATTTTATTGAATCTAAATCATGATTTTCCCTTTGATTTTCTCTTCTTAGATTTTCTCTTCTTTGTTTTTCTCTTCTTTGTTTTTCTCTTCTTTGTTTTTCTCTTCATTTTTCTCTTCTTCTTTGAATAACCCGCTTTCGCTTTCTTAGATGGACCCTGTT
>Ga0315336_1002329_pt1 | contig 29579 bp, 22 predicted proteins | sample ASW5metaG_FD_204512 | JGI IMG/M metagenome (GOLD analysis project Ga0315336, IMG submission 204512) | Ammonia-oxidizing marine archaeal communities from Monterey Bay, California, United States - ASW #5 | ecosystem: Environmental > Aquatic > Marine > Intertidal zone | place: USA: California... | reverse complement strand
GACATTTTCGGTCATGGCGGTGCGGAGCTGGAGGCCAAGAAGCTGTCGATCCCCTTCCTAGGCGGCGTGCCGCTGCACATGGATATCCGGGAGAAATCCGACGCCGGCCAGCCGGTGGTCGTGTCGCAGCCGGACTCGCCCCAAGCCCAGGTTTTTCGGGAGATCGCTACCAGGGCCTGGGACGAACTGGAGCGTCAGCAGGCCGAGAGCCGCGGAGCGCCGCAGATCGTCATGGAGTGATAGCCGGCTAGATTGGGCGCAATTCGCGCTCGCATGATGCACGGTGGCGGGCGCCTACCAGGTCTCGTGAAAGGGCCTGATCTCGACGTCGAATGACCAGGTGGAGCGCCCCTGGTGGGCGACGTGAAATATCTCGTCCGCTATTTCTGCCGGTTGGGCAAAGAACTCATCGGGCTTTTCGGGCCAAAACCGGTTCCGGGTCCAGGGCGCGTCGATCGCCGCATCGATCAGCACATAGGCGACGTGGATGCCTTTGGGTCCCAAATCACGGGCAAGCGATTGGGCCAATATCCTCTGCGCCGCCTTGGTTGGGGCGAACAGGGCGAAATTCGGCATACCGCGCATCGCCGAGGTGTTTCCGGTCGCGATAATGACGCCGCTGCCGCGGTCGATCATGGCGGGCGCAAAGGCGCGGGCCAGGTAAAGCAACACGGTGGCGTTGACGCGAAAATTCTTCTCAAAGTTTTCCGGCTCAGTCTCCAAAAACGGGGTGAAATTGCCCCGCGCGGCGTTGTGAATCACCACATGGGGCGAACCCATTTCCTGGTGCACCATGTCGCAGACTTCCATCAGGTGATCCAAGTCCGCAACGTCGCACACGAAAGCGCGTGATCCTTCCAGCTCCTTGGACAACGGCTCGATCAAATCGGGTTTGCGAGCCAGCATCGCGACCCGGTAGCCGTCCTGGGCGAAACGGCGGGCGGTCGCCTCGCCAGTGCCGCCGCCCACGCCCGTTATGAAGCAAACGCGATCTGCCATCTTGGTCTCCTAATGAGATGCGGAGATTTCCCGCAGCACCTGCCGGCGGACCGGCGTGGCAAGCTTGGCCGCGGTGATCTCGGACCCTAAGACGCCAGTGTCTGTCTGAGAGGAAACGCGCCCCGGAAAATACCTTAGCCCCCGGTCACCGACATGTGCCGGGAGACCGCTGGCGCCTTGCGGCGCCGGTCGATGATGAAGTCGTGCCCCTTGGGCTTACGTGAAATCGCCTCGTCGATCGCCCCGGATACCAAATCATCGCCGGCGCTGGCCCGCAACGGCGTGCGTAGGTCCGCGGCATCCTCCTGGCCCAAGCACATATAGAGCGTGCCGGTGCAGGTGAGCCGGACCCGGTTGCAGGACTCACAGAAATTGTGGGTCATCGGCGTAATGAAGCCGAGCCTGCCCCCTGTCTCCTTTATCTCGACATAACGTGCTGGCCCGCCGGTCTTGTAGGGGATGTCCTCCAGCGTCCAGTTGTCCATCAGCCTGGCGCGCACGATCGAGAGCGGCAGGTACTGATCGGTGCGGTCGCCGTCGATATCGCCCAGCGGCATGGTCTCAATCAGGGTCAGATCCATGCCCTTTCCATGGGCCCAGCGGATCATGTCGTTATATTCGTGCTCGTTGACGTCCTTGAGCGCGACCGCGTTGATCTTGACCTGGAGACCAGCGGCCTGAGCTGCGTCGATGCCCGCCATCACCTTGTCGAAGTCGCCCCAGCGCGTGATCTCCTTGAAGCGTTCCGGATTCAACGTATCGAGCGAAATATTGACCCGACGGACGCCGCAATCGTGAAGCTCTTGGGCGAAGCGCCTGAGCTGGCTGCCATTGGTGGTCAGCGTCAATTCCTCGAGGTCCCCGCTCTGCAAGTGACGCGACAGCGCGCGGAACAGCCACATGATGTTCTTGCGCACCAATGGCTCGCCGCCGGTGATCCGCAGCCGGCGCACGCCTTTTGCGACGAATACCGAGCAAAGCCGATCCAGCTCTTCGAGCGTCAGCAGGTCTTTCTTCGGTAGGAACGTCATGTCCTCCGCCATGCAGTAGACGCAGCGGAAATCACAACGGTCCGTGACCGAAACCCGGACATAGCTGACATGCCGGCCGAAGGGATCGATCAGCTCGGGCTTGGCGCCGTTGACGGAAATCTCAGAAATCGACAATTGAATAGCTCCTCACACCTCCAACTTAGCAGCGGGGGCGATGTGCGCAAGTCGCGCAAACCAGCCTCACGCTGTTCCATCACGGAAACCGGTGCCGAGACATGGCAGTTCTTTTATGGCTGGTCCTTGACCCAATAGGCGACTGGTGGCACCAAACCAGTGTTCACAAGATCGAATGCCCGATGTGCGGGCGCCTTCAACTGGAAGACCATGACCGAATCCTCCGAGCCTTGGCCGACCGAAATCCGGCTCAACAAGGACAAGAACGTCCTCGCTGTGAGCTTCGATGACGGCAAGAGCTTCGACTTCACGGCCGAATATTTGCGGGTGCACAGTCCGAGCGCCGAGGTGCAGGGCCACTCCGCGGAGCAGCGGATCACGGTCGGGGGCAAAAGGAGCGTCTCCATCTCCGATCTGGAGCAGGTCGGCAACTACGCCGTGAAGATTTTCTTCGACGACGGGCACAGTACTGGGCTCTATGCCTGGTCCTATCTTTATGAACTGGGCGAGACCCAAGACGAGCGATGGGCCTTCTATGTCGAGGAATTGGCGGCGAAGGGTCTGAATCGGGGTTGATCTTGCAGGCACGCAACAAACGGGTTGTCCTCGTTTGATTACTGACTAGGCTATTGTGCGAAACCCTGTTGGATCTTGAGCCGTCCAATCTGAGCGAAGCCCGGCGCCAACCGGTTCGTATTGCGAGACCGAGGGATGCGACCGCTACTTCAAGAAACAATCCGCGGAGCGGCACTGCTGCTTGCACTGGTGGTATGCGCGCTCAGTCCGGCAAATAGTGTCGAGCAACGGTTCGTCACCATCGGCACCGGCGGGGTGAATGCGGTCTATTATCCGACCGGCGGCGCAATCTGCCGCTTGGTGAATGAAGCCCGGAAAACCCACGGCATAAGGTGCTATGTGGAAGCGACGAAGGGCTCGGTCTTCAACGTCAAGAACATAAGGGACCGCGAGCTGGACTTCGCTGTCGTCCAATCCGACGTGCAGTACTACGCCTATAACGGGCGCACGGAGAATTTCCGCCAAGACGGTCCCTACAAGGATCTGAGGAGCATCTTTTCAATCCATTCCGAGCCGGTGACTCTGGTTGCGCGCCAGGACAGCGGCATCCGGCACATCCGCGACGTCAAGGGCAAGCGGCACAATATCGGCAATCCGGGCTCCGGCACGCGGGGCACTTGGAATGTCGTTGAGCGGGCGCTGGGCTGGAGGCGGGGCGATTTGAGACCCGCAACGGAATGGACCTCGAGCGAGCAGAGCCAAGCGCTGTGCGATAACAAGATCGACTCCTATTTCTGGTTGGTTGGCCACCCCTCGGCAAATACAGAGGAGGCCACTGCCAATTGTCCGGCGGTGATCGCCGAAGTCAGCGGCCCGGAAATCGATCGGCTGATCAAGAACCACCCTTACTACCGTTACGCGACCGTTCCTGGCGGCGTTTATCGGGGCAACCCCAGCGACATTCGGTCATTTGGGGTCGCGGCCACATTCGTGACCAGGGCGGATATGCCGGAAGACGTCGTCTATGAGATGGTAATGGCGGTGCTCAAGGAAGAGAACTTCGAAAACTTTAAATCGCAGCACCCCGCATTCAGCCGCCTGACTCGCGAAGAGATGGTTCAAGAGGGCCTAACGGCGCCCCTTCATCCGGGCGCTGAGCGCGCCTTTAAGGAACTCGGTTTGCTAGATTGAGCTGGATACAGTCCCGCGATAAAGGCCTCAGGCGTCAAAGAAGAATTTCTTGCCCGATCCGACAATCTTGTCGTCCGGCGCGGCCACCACCTCGAAATCCTTTTCGGGGTAATCGATCGACGACAGGATATAACGGATCACGTTCAGCCTTGTGCGGCGCTTGTCATTGGCGCGGACCACGGTCCAGGGCGCCAGTTTGGTGTGGGTGTGGCGGAACAAATCCTGTTTGGCTTCGGTATATTCGTCCCACTTCGCAATGGCCGCTAGATCCATGTCGGAGAGCTTCCATTGCCGCAAGGGGTCGTGTCGCCGCCGGTGAAAGCGCTTTAGCTGCATCTCGCGGCCGATTGTCAGCCAGATTTTGAAGAGACGCATGCCGTCGCGCACCAGCTGGGCCTCGAAGTTGGGAACTTCTTGGAGGAATTTTTCTAGCTGTTCGGGCGTGCAAAATCCCATTACGCGTTCGACGCCGGCGCGGTTGTACCAGGAGCGGTCGAACAGAACCATATTGCCCGCGCTGGGAAGGTGCTCGACATAGCGCTGAAAATACCACTGGCCGCGCTCAATATCGGTCGGCTTCGACAACGCGACCGCGCGGGCGTGACGCGGATTCAGGTGATGCATAATGCGTCTAATCGTGCCGCCCTTGCCGGCGGCGTCGCGGCCCTCAAACAGAATTACTATCCGCTCGCCGGATGTCCGTGCCCATCGCTGCAGCTTCAAGAGCTCGATCTGCAGAAGCTCCAGCTCGCGCTCGTAAGCTTCCCGTTTCATGCGCTTGCGATAGGGATAGCCGCCGCTTTCCAACGCCACATCAGCGATGGCCTTGGGCAGGTGGGGATCATCCAAATCGAAGTGGATTTTCTCGGATTTGCCCGGAATCTGAATGGTTTCGGAGACCATGGATCGAAACTCGTTCTGAGATTAACTGAGGCCGGCTGCGGCGCCGCGGCTGTCCGCGGGTCCAGCAACTGCGAACTTCTTGACTTGAGGGTGTGATTGGCGTCAAGCCGGAATTGGTATGGCAGGAAGCAACGGTGCCCGGTCCGTCGTGAAGAAACTATCGCAATGCCATGCTAGAAGTGCGAATTGATATAGATGCCAGCTAGGTCGGCGGATCCTCCGCGCTGACCTTTTCAGGATCGATATAGGCGTCAATTTTGAGCGTGGTGCGCGGCGCAGGGTATTCGATCATTGATGAGGCTCGCGTCGAGGCCTAGCGCGTCCTCCGGTCTTTGATCAAACCCCACAAATAAGCAGTAAGAGCAATCGACCCGTTCGGAAGGGGTCGGGGAGCGCTACTGCGAGGCGCTGCGCTTGCGCCGCCGCGACTGCGGCGGTTGATAGGCCACGCGATTATGGTGATCGCAGTAGGGCGACTCGAGCCGCGCGTCGCGGCCACAGAAATAGAAGTCTTCGTCGCCCGGGTCTCCGATCGGCCAGCGGCACTTGGTTTCAGTCAAAGTGAGGATGCTCGCGCGCTCCTCGGGAGGAATATAGATTTCGTCAACGGGCCGGGCCAGCGGCTCCAATTCGGGATCCGCATCCGTGTCGTAATAGGCCTTCAACGCCACATTGCCATACGACACATAATTTGCCCGCCTTTCTCCGCGCGGCCGGCTTGGCCTACGCCGCGCCCGGCTCGATTTGACCCGAGACGTGGTCGCCCGGCCCGATAATCCGAGCCGGTGAACCTTGCCAATTACCGCATTTCTGGTGACACCGCCGAGCTGATTGGCGATCTGGCTTGCACTCAAGCCTTCCGCCCATAGCTTTTTCAGCAGTTCCACGCGTTCGTCTGTCCAGGACATGGACTGGCCTCCTCTTGTTTGTGAGCCGGAAAAATCCGACTCGTGATCCATCTCCGGGCCGCGACGCAGCCCAAAGTGTAATCAACGCTTACGTGGAACCCCCAGCCGGCTACGTCCTAACACGCGACATCTCGTGGCCGGCAAAGGGTACGCTACTATATCCGGGAATTGGGCGGCAAGCGTCCGCCGTGCCTACCAGTCCCTTTTCCACGAGATAATGGAATTCTGCCACGTCTATCCCCAGGAAATAAAGGGCTTGGTGGAAGAAAACTGCATAAGCTCTGGACGAGCCTAGTCAATTGACAGTCCAGGGCCACAATCGTAAGTCTGTTTCGTTGAAGCCCGCCGCCAAACTGGCGGCTTTTTTGATTTTTGGCTCTATTATTGCGTCGCCATGTCCGCACTGATGCCAACATATGCCAGGGCCAATCTGGCCTTTGAAAGCGGCGAGGGGGCCTATCTCACGGCCACTTCGGGCGAACGCTATCTGGATTTTGGCGCCGGCATCGCGGTCACCTCGCTGGGCCACGCCCATCCCGCCCTTATCGAGGCCCTCACGGAACAGGCAGCAAAACTTTGGCACACCTCGAACCTCTACCGGATCGAGGCCCAGGAGCGGTTGGGCGAGCGGCTCGCCGCGGCGACATTCGCGGATCTGATGTTCTTCGCCAATTCGGGCGCAGAGGCGGTTGAATGCGCCATCAAGGTGGCGCGCAGATACCACTATGCCAATGGTGCCGAGGACCGATATCGGCTGGTCACATTTGATGGCGCCTTTCATGGCCGCACACTGGCAGCGCTGGCCGCCGGTGGTCAGGAGAAGCAGCTCGAGGGCTTTGGGCCGCCGGTGGAGGGCTTTGACAGCGTTCCATTCGGCGATTTGGAGGCCGCGGAAGCGGCGATCGGGGATCAGACAGCGGGGGTCTTGGTTGAGCCGATTCAAGGCGAGAACGGCATCCAAATCGCTCCGGAAGGATTCCTGCGAGGATTGAGAAACCTGTGTGACAAACATGGCCTGCTCCTGATCTTCGATGAGGTCCAAACTGGCATGGGTCGGACCGGCAAGCTGTTCGCCCACGAATGGGTCGGCGTGGATCCCGACGTGATGACGGTCGCGAAAGGGCTAGGCGGCGGCTTCCCGGTCGGGGCGTGCCTGACAACGCGTGCCGCGGGCGAGGCAATGACGGCGGGCAGCCACGGTTCCACTTTCGGCGGCAACCCGCTCGCGATGGCGGTCGCGAATAAGGTGCTGGATATCGTGTTGGAGCCGGAATTCCTGCCCCGCGTCCAAGAGCGTGGTTTGCGGCTGAAGCAAAGGCTCGCCGAACTGCAGGACGAACACGGTGAGGCGATCGAGGAAATCCGGGGCCAGGGGCTGATGCTTGGCCTGAAATGCAAAATACCCAACGTCGATTTGGTCAAAGCCCTGGTCGGCCAACGGATGCTGAGCGTGCCTGCAGGGGGCAATGTGGTGCGGCTGATGCCGCCGCTCATCATTGGCGACGCTGAAATCGATGAGGCGTGCGAAGCCATCGATTCCGCCTGCCGGACTCTTGGCCAGGGCGACGGGGCTGCGCACTCGCCGCCGCGTTGAGCGAATCGCCATGGGCCCTAAGCACTTTCTCGATATCGACGCCTTCGAGCGTCCGATCCTGAGACAGATTCTGGACAAAGCCCTCGCGATGAAAGCGGGGTCTAGCCAGGATCGGCGGGATCACGATGTGCTGAGCGGGAGAACGTTGGCCATGATTTTCGACAGGCCCTCGACCCGGACGCGGGTCTCTTTCGAGGTAGCGATGCACCAATTGGGCGGCGACACCATCGTGCTCAACAGCTCGGACATGCAGCTCGAGCGCGGCGAAACATTAGCTGATACGGGGCGCGTTCTTTCCCGCTATGTCGACGCCATAATGCTGCGCACCGGCCCGCATGCGAACCTGACCGAGTTGTCCGAAAGCGCCAGCGTGCCCGTTATCAACGGCCTGACCGAACGCTCCCATCCCTGCCAGGTGATGGCCGATATGATGACCTTTGAGGAGCATCGCGGTTCCATTGAAGGCTCCACGGTCGCTTGGGTTGGTGACGTTAACAACGTGGCTGTGTCCTGGATGCAAGCGGCGCCGCGCCTGGGATTTCAGCTCAATATGGCGTTTCCCGAAGCTTTGTCTCCCGACGCCGAGACCATGGAGCAAGTGAAGAGGGACGGCGGAAATGTTAAGGTGTTCAGGGATCCGGGCGAGGCTGTTGCCGACGCCGGCTGCGTGGTGACCGACGTCTGGGTCTCCATGGGCCATGCCGACGCCGAGCGGCGGCAAAAGCTGCTGGAGCCGTATCAGGTCAATGCCGATTTGATGGCCAAAGCGACGGGCGACGCCATCTTCATGCATTGCCTGCCCGCCCATCGGGGATGGGAAGTAACCGGAGACGTGATCGACGGGCCGCAATCGGTGGTCTTTGACGAGGCGGAGAACAGGCTCCATATCCAGAAGGCAATTCTCACCTGGTGCATCGGAACCGGCTGAATGGAAAACACGGAACTCGAGATGTTTGCGGGCGCGGCGGAGCCTAAGGACGATGCCGTGCTGCCGTTCCGCATGGCGGGCGCCGGTGCCGGCGGTCGCATCGTGCGGCTCGGGCGCACCGTGGACGAGATTCTCTCAGGCCACAGCTATCCAGAATCTGTATCGAAGCTGCTCGGCCAAGCGGTGACGATAACCGCCCTGCTGGGCGCGTCGCTCAAGATAGACGGCAAATTTATCCTCCAGACCAAATCCGACGGCCCGGTCGACTTGTTGGTCTCCGATTACAAGTCCGACGGCGGCCTTAGGGGCTACGCGCATTTCGACCGGGAAGCGGTCGAGCGGCTGGAAGCGGGTGACAAGGCCTCCAGCGGCGAATTGCTGGGCCAAGGTCATCTCGCCATGACCATCGATCAGGGACCCGACACCGAGCGCTACCAAGGTGTGGTGGAGCTCACCGGCAATGACCTGAACTCCGCTGCCGACACCTATTTCCGTCAGTCCGAGCAGCTTCCCACCTATGTCCAAGTGGCGGTTGCCCGACATTACAGCGCCAATGGCGGCAACGGGTCGGGCACCTGGTCCTGGCGCGCGGGTGGATTGGTCGTCCAGCATCTGACCGGAGAGGGCGGGCGCGCCACCAGGGAGAGCGAGTCTCGATTGCTGCTGGAGGACGATGCGGAGAACTGGAACCGCGTGCAGATATTGGCCGAGACTGTAGAGGACCATGAACTGCTAGACCCGCAGCTCTCCTCCGAACGGCTGCTCTATCGGCTATTCCATGAGGAGTCGGTGCGGGTCTATCGCGCGCGCGAACTTTCGGTCTACTGCCGCTGCTCGGAGAAGCGGATCGAGAATATCCTGAAGCGCTTCCCGGCCGAAGATATCGAAGACATGGTGGAGGACGACAAGATCATCGTCACCTGCGAGTTCTGCAGCCGCCGCTTCAGCTTCGACCCGTCAAGATTTGCTTAAATTAGGTCAGCCCGCCCCCAAAGGGCGGCGCTATAATATCGTCCGTCGCTGATGGGCGGCGTAATCAACCAGTCGTGGCGTGATCGGCTAGCCGTTCCAGGAATTGGCTGCACTCGGCCATCTGCGCCTCTTCGATGAACTCGTCGGGCCTGTGGGCCTCGTTGACACCCCCTGGACCGCAGACGACTGCGGCTGAGGTTTGCTCGAATAGGCCGGCCTCGGTTCCGTAGGGAACGGCATGAATCTCGTTTTGCTGCGCGAGCTTCAAGGCAAGCGACACCGCTTCTGAGTTGGCGGGCGCCTGAAACTCCGGCACCGAGTTTAGCTTGCGGGTCTCGATGCTGGCGTCCGGTTCCGTCTTTCTCATCAGCGGAAGCAGCTCGCGCTCGGCATATTCCATCAAGCGGTTGGGCACCTCTTCGGGGTTCGTCGCTGGCACGTTGCGGAACTGCCAGAAGATTTCGCAGCGATTGGGGATGATGTTGAGGGCAGTGCCGCCCACGACCTTTGCCACTGTTACGGTAGTGTGGGGCGGATCGAACCGTTCGCCATCCTGCCGCTCCGCTAATTCGGCCCCGATGCGGTCCAGTTCGCCGATCAGTTTGGCGGCGATCTCGATGGCGTTGACGCCCAGTTGGGGCATGCTGTTATGGGCCTCGCGTCCGATGATTTCGGTGGCGAAGAGATGGATACCCTTATGCGCGTCCACAACTGTCATGCCGGTGGGCTCGCCGACAATGACCACGCGCGGACGCTCCAGCCTGGTGCCGAGTTCGCCGACCAGCTGGCGCGCGCCCAGACATCCGACTTCTTCGTCATAGGAGAATGCTAAATGGATCGGGATCGACAAATCGCGGCCGGCGAAGTTGGGGACGGCCGCGAGCGCGCAGGCAACGAACCCCTTCATATCGCAGGTGCCCCGGCCATAGAGCCGGCCATTTTTTTGGGCGAGCTGGAAGGGGTCGGTGGTCCAGTTTTGTCCCTCGACCGGCACCACGTCGGTGTGGCCGGAAAGCGCGATGCCGGAGACATCCCTGGGCCCGATCGTGGCGAAAAGATTTGCCTTCTTGCCATCCGGGCTTTTGACCAGTTCCGACTCGATACCATGTCCCGCCAGATAGCCCTCGATGAACTCGATAATCGGCAGATTGCTCAGGTGGCTCGTGGTGTCGAAGGCGATCAGGCGGGACAGCAATTCGGCATGGGACTCGGACATGATCGGACTCGCGGTCTGTTTATACCAAAGCTCGTTGATAGTGCCCCATCTCATGGGAGCAAATCGGGTCGTCCGGACGAGCGCCGCAACGCCCCCGGGGGGGCGATTTGGCCCACCGCAGGCCGCGGTCTTTTGCCCGCCCGCGTCGTTGCGGGCCGCTTGTGGTGGATCGGCACCACGGCGCACCCCGCGCCTGGCGGGCGGAGAAAATACCAGCGGTGAGATAGGTCATTATCAGCGAGCCTTGGTATTATTGCAGCTCGCCCGACAATGGGCATAACTTTATCCGAGGGCAAGTACGGTTCCATTGGACCTGCCGTGTTCACGATATGTTTATGGCGATCCAATGAATACGCCGGCTTCGTAACCATCTAGTGTGAGAGAGACGGACAATGGGGCGCTCGCGCGTATAACTGTCGAGTTGAATTGACCTAAGAAACCCATGGCCAGGCCTAAAAAACCCAAACCACCCGCCAAGTCGCCCAAGCGGCCGCGCAAGGCCGTGCAGCTGGGCAACAAGAGCAAGGCGGTTAAGAGCGCCTCGGACGCTAAGGATCTGGTGCAGCGCGCCTGGTCATCGACTTTGCCCGTCCTGAGGCCGCTTCTGACCTTGCCGGGCGGACTCCGCACCATGAGCAATGCCATGAAGGTGGCGCTGCCACTGCTGGTGCTGGCCTTGGGCGCCGTCTCCTATGCGGGGCTGAAAGCCACCCGTCCCGACGTGCCGAGCCGCCCGGCGCAGGAAAAGGTTTGGCCGGTCTTGGCGGCACAGGTGACGTTCTCCGACTTCAAACCCGAGGTAAGGCTCTATGGCGAGACCGTAGCGGGCCGCGTGGTCGAGCTGCGTGCGCTGGTCGCCGGCCAGGTAACGGAAACCGGTCCGGGCCTGCGGGCGGGCGGTCGAGTGAAGAAGGGCGATCTGCTGCTCCGCATCGATCCTTTCCAGTATCAGGGCGCTCTTGTCGACGCCGAAGCCCAGCTCATGGAGGCCAAGGCGGAACTCAGTGAAATCGAGGCAACCATAAAAAGCGAGCAAGATGCACTGGGCCACTCCAAGGAACAGCTTGAAATCGCCGAGCGCGACCTTGCCCGGGCCGAGCCACTGGTGAAGCGGGGGGTGGTGTCGAAGAAGGTTGCCGACGATCGGCGCATGGTCGTTAGCGAGCGCAATCAGGCCGTTAAGCTGCGAGTCAACAATCTAGCGGTTCAAAAGGCCAAGGCGGAACAGCAGCAGGCCAAGATCGCGCAGCTCGATTGGAAGGTGCGCCAAGCCAAACGTCACCTGGAGGAGACTGAACTCAAGGCCCCCTTCGACGCTTATGTGAAAAGCGTGAGCGCGGAGCTGGGCCGGCTGCTTGGCGTCAACGACGCCGTGGCGACCCTGCTCGACCGCGATTGGATGGATGCGCGCTTCACCCTCTCCGACCGTCAATATGGCCGCATCGTCACCGAAGGCGAGAACGTGATTGGCCGACCCATCGAAGTGCTTTGGCGGGTCGGCGAAAAAGAGCTCGCCTACAAGGCGGTGATCGAACGGGTGGCCGCTGAGATCACGTCCGAAAGCGGCGGTGTTGAAGTCTATGCCCGCCTCAATGATCCAATGAAACCGATCCCGATCCGGGCTGGCGCCTTTGTCGAGGTTCAAGTCTTCGACCGCGCTTATTCAAATGTCGCCCGGCTGCCGGAAACGTCGCTCTATGGCGGTGACAGAGTTTATGTGATTGCCGACGGGCGATTATCCGAACGCAAGGTCGATCTGATCGGGTCCGCGGGCGACGACGTGCTGGTGCGCGGCGCCATTGCCGAAGGCGACCGCGTGGTTACCACCAAGCTCACCAATGCCGGCGAGGGGCTCGCGGTCGAGGAGAAGGCGGCGCCGTGACCGATCAGAGCCCGGCTCAAGGCGCGATTCGCTTCTTCGTTCATCACCCCACGGCATCCAATCTGCTGATGGCCGCGCTGATCGTCATGGGGCTGTTTGGCGTCGTTCAACTCAACACCCAGTTCTTTCCGACCATCCAAGTGCCCAGCATCACGGTCTCCGTCACCTGGTCGGGCGCCAGCGCGGCGGATGTCGAGGAAAACATCTTGGACGCGCTCGAGCCCGAGCTGCGGTTCCTCGATGACGTCGACGAGGTGACCTCGGTCGCCCGCGAAGGCGTCGGCGTGATTACCATCGAGTTCAATTCAGGGGCCGAAATGGCCAAGGCGCTCTCCGACGTCGAAGAGGCAGTGAATGGGGTCACTACGCTGCCCGAAGACGCCGAAGAGCCGGAGACCAAGCGCATTGCGTTCTTTGAGCCGGTGGCCAAGATCGCGCTCTCGGGACCCTTTAGCGAGCAAGCCCTGAAGTCCTACGCCAAGCAGTTGCGCGATGGGCTGCTGGCGGCGGGCATCGACAAGGTGACGTTTAGCGGCGTCCGCGACGAAGAGATTTGGGTGAGGGTCCGCGAATCTGATCTCAGGCGCCTCGATCTGACCCTTGGGCAAATCGCCGACCGGGTGCGGAATGAGAGCCGGGATCAGCCTTCCGGGATCTTAGAGGGCGATGTGGAGATCCAGCTTCGCTCGCTCGCCGAGCGCAAGACGCCTGAGACCGTCGCGGACATCGAGGTGATATCCGAACGGACCGGCGAGAAAGTGGTCTTAAGCGATATTGCCGATGTGGAGACCCGCTTCGACCGCGATCAGGCCGTCGGTCAGCAGAAGGGTGTGCAGGCTATCCAGCTCTCGGTCCGGCGTGCGGTCAACGCCGATACGCTCACGACCATGCAGGTGCTGGAAGGCTATCTGGCCGAAGCCCTACCGACCTTGCCGGCCACCCTCACGGTCGAGAAATACGACATCCGCGGAAAATTCGTGGAGCAGCGCCTAGGGATTCTGGTCAAGAACGGCCTGCAGGGTTTGGTGCTGGTGCTGATCGTTCTGTTCATCTTCCTTGATGCCCGCGTGGCCTTTTGGGTGGCCGCCGGCATCCCAGTCGCTTTCCTGGCGACGCTCGCGGTGATGTGGGGGTCGGGGCAGAGCATCAACATGATCTCGATGTTCGCGCTCATCATGATGCTGGGCATCATTGTCGACGACGCCATCGTGGTGGGCGAAGAAACTGCAACCCGACAAGAGTTGGGCGACAGCCGGATCGAAGCCGCCGAGCGGGGTGCTGTGCGCATGCTGGCGCCGGTGACGGCCGCAAGCCTGACCACCATGGCGGCGTTTTTTCCGATCTTCCTGGTTCGCGACCAGCTGGGCGACGTGATGGTGGCGATCCCGCTGGTCGTGATCGCCGTGCTGGCCGCCAGCCTGGTCGAGTGTTTCCTGATTCTACCGGGCCATCTGCGCCACGGGTTCGGCAAGATCAAGCGCACCAAGAGCCGCTTTCGCCAGCGCTTCGACGATGGCCTGGTCGCATTTCGCGACGGTCCCTATCGGCGGTTCGTGGAGATCGCCTTTGAGTGGCGCTACACCACTGTGGCCTCGGCATTCGCCATTTTGATGATCTCTTTCGGGCTGATTGCGGGCGGCAGGGTCGGCTTTCACTTCTTCCCTTCGCCCGAGCCCGAGAACATCGCCGCCTATGTCACATTTGCGCCTGGGACTCCCAGGGACGAGAGGGCGCCCGCGCTAGCCCGGTTGGAGAGGGCGCTGCTGGATGCAGAAAAGGCGGCCAATGGCGGCGGGGCAAGATTGGTCGAAACCGGCTTCACGACAATTGGTGTCGCCGGGCGCAGCCGCGGCGATAACCTCGCCCAGATCGAGGTTCAGCTGACCCCCAGTGAGGAACGGTCGATACCCACCGATGAGGTGATCAAAGCCTGGCGCGAGGCAATTCCGCCGATGCCGGGCGTCGACAAGGTGACGATCGTTGGCCGCCGTGCGGGACCGCCGGGGCGCGATATCGATATCCAGCTGCAAAACGCGCCCGTAGAGGCGCTGAAGGAAGCCGCGCTGAAACTGAGGGCCGCGCTCACCGAGTATCCAGGCGTCTCGGCGATCGACGACGATCTGCCCTATGGCCGCCAGGAGCTCATAATGGAGGTCACGCCTCGGGGCACCGCGGCGGGCTTCACCGCCCAATCTGTAGGACGTCAGGTGCGCGACGCCTTCGACGGCGCCATCGCCACGAGGTTTGCACGGGGCGAGGAAGAAATCACAGTCAGGGTCAAGCGGGTCCAGGAGATGCCTGGGCTCCACTCCCTGCAACAAATCTATTTGCGCAGCCCCGAAGGCATGCGGGTGCCGCTGACGGAGGTCGTCGATATTCGCGAGAAGGAAGGCTTCTCCATCATTCAACGCAAGGATGGAGTACGCAGCGTGTCAGTGACAGCAGACATCAACGCCCAGGTCACCAATGTTCCCGACATCCTGGCGCGGCTCCAGCAATCCTTCTTGCCCGAATTGGCTAAGGAATACGGCCTGACCTACGAGTTCAAGGGCCGCACCGAGGAGCGGTTGAAGTCATTCGAGGATCTCTCGCTTGGCGGGCTGCTCTCCCTAGTCCTGATCTACATTATCCTGGCCTGGGTCTTCGCCCATTACGGCAAGCCGCTGGCGGTCATGGCGATCATACCGTTTGGGATTGTCGGCGCTATTATCGGCCATATGATCATGGGCGTACCGCTCACCATTATCAGCCTGATCGGCCTGTTGGGGCTCTCAGGAATTCTGGTCAATGATTCGATCATCCTGGTGAGTCAGGTGGTGCGCCGGCGGGCCGAAGGTGAAGATCTCGAAACGGCTGCGATTGGCGCCTCCCAGGACCGCATGCGCGCGGTTCTTCTCACCTCGCTCACCACGATCGGCGGGCTGCTGCCTCTGATTTTCGAGGAAAGCCGTCAGGCTCAATTCCTGATTCCGATGGCGATCACACTGGTCTTCGGGCTTGCCACCGCGACGCTGCTGGTGCTGATCCTGGTGCCGAGCCTGATCGGCATTGGCGGCGATATCGGCAGGCTGGGCCAAGACGCCAAGCAGCGGCTGCAGGCATTATGGGCCTCGCATTGGCCCAGCACCTGAGACCCCGCCCTCAACTGCGCCAAAAACTCGGCGTCAGCAATACCAATACCGTGATGATTTCCAGGCGGCCAAGCAGCATGGCGAAGCACAGGATCCATTTGGCCGTATCGGGGAGCGCGGCGTAGTTGCCAACCGGGCCTACAACATTTCCGAGACCGGGTCCGACATTCGAGATCGCCGAGCCCGCAGCCGATAGCGAAGTGAGCAGGTCGAGCCCCAGCATGTTGAGCAGTGCCGCCGTCACTACGAAGCACAGGATGAAGACGAAGAAGAAGCCCATCACGGCGCTGACCACGGTGCTCGGCACCGGACGGCCATTATATTCCTCGACGAACACGCCCTTGGGGTAGATCGAGGAGCGCAACCGGCAGCGCAGCACCTGGAACATGATCTGGAAGCGGAACACCTTGATCCCGCACGACGTCGAGCCGGAGCAGCCGCCGACGAACATGATTAGGAAGAACAGCACCACCGCCATGGCGCTCCAGTTGTCATAGGCCGTGGTGGTGTAGCCCGTGCCCGTCATCACAGAAGTGACATTGAACAGAATGGTCAGAAATCTGGTGGGAACAGGTTCGGGCGGCGTGGTCTGGTAGGCGATCCAGGCCAGCGCGACAAAGAAGGCGAGGATGCCAAAGAACCAACGCACTTGGGTGTCGGTGAAAAGCGCGTCCGAGCGCCCACGTATCGAGCGGAGATAAAGCACGAATGGCAGGGATCCGATGATCATGAAAACCACCGCAACGGCTTCGATGGAGGGGTTCGAGAAATATGCGATGGAGGCGTCGTGGCTGGAGAAGCCGCCAGTTGCGATTGTCGTCATTGCGTGGATCACGGCGTCGAACACCGTCATGCCCGCGACGTAATAGGCAAAGGCGCAGGCAGCGCTGAAGACGATATAGAGCAGGATCAGGGAGCCCGCGATTTGCGTGGCCCGCGGCATGATCTTCCGGTCAAGCTCGAATCCTTCGATGCGGAACAGCTGCATGCCGCCGACTTGCAGCAGGGGCAGCACGGAAATCGCCATGACAATGATGCCGAGCCCACCCAGCCATTGCAGCAGGCCGCGCCAGAGCAGGATTCCGGCGGGCGCCTCATCGAGATTTGTCAGTACTGTCGCGCCGGTAGTGGTGAGCCCCGACATGGCTTCGAAAAACGCGTCCGTGTAGCCCACGTCGAGCTGCGAAAAGGCGAAGGGCAGCGCGCCAAATGCCGCTAGCGAAATCCAGGCCAGATTGGTCATCAGAAAGGCTTGCTTGATGGTGAAATTCTCGGCCCGTCCGCGATTGGCGATCGCAAGACCGATGCCAACAAATAGCGTCGGAATGGCCGAGGCCCCGAAGATCGCCCAATCCGGCTGGCCAAGCGCCAGCTCGTAGAGCGCCGGCAGCATCATGGCGCAACCCAGCGTGGCCAGAAGCACGCCTACGACAAGTAGGATTGGACGGAAGTCGATCATTGGTGAGATCCGGGCCGCCCACTGCGCATCCTGGTCCGGCGCGCGCAGCGGCCCCTGGGACGAATCGCTAGTTGACGGTCTGCGGTTCGAACGGGCTGTCGAGCGAGAAGACCGGGATGTCGACATTGAAGGACTCGCCGGATGGGGTTTCCATCTGATAGCAGCCTGTCATGATTCCCGATGAGGTGGGAAGCGGCGCGCCGCTGGTGTAACGAAAGGAATCGCCGGGTTCAATCACGGGTTCTTCGCCCACTACGCCTGCGCCCCGCACTTCCTGCACCCCGCCCGTTGCATCCGTTATGCGCCAATAGCGCGATTTCAGCTGCACGGTCTGCTCGCCGAGATTGGCGATCTCGACCGTGTAGGACCAGAAGAAATAGCCCTCGTCGGGAGACGAGTGCTCGACCACATAGGCGGGCTCGACGCTCACCCGAATGTCGTGGGTCGTGGATTCGTACATGACTTCAAGCCCCTTCGGGGGTGCCTTTCATCCGCGGCAATTGGGAAAAGTGCCCTGTCTTCAGATTCTAGAGGCCGTGAGCGCCTGGTCAATATCGGCGAGCTGGTCGGTGATGTCTTCCAGGCCCACCGAAATGCGCACAAGGCCGTCGCTGATGCCAAGCTCGGCTCGCGCCTCCGCGCCAATGCGTTGATGGGTGGTCGTGGCGGGATGGGTTATCAGACTCTTCACGTCACCCAGATTATTGCTGATCTTGATGATCTTCAGCGCGTTCTGAAAGGCGAAGGCTGCCGCCTTGCCGCCCTTGACCTCAAAGGAAACGATCTGGCCCCCCGCCGACATCTGCTGCCTCGCCAGTTCGTATTGGGGATGCGACGTGTGTCCCGGGAAGAACACGCGATCGATCTCGGGACGCTGGATCAGGAATTCAGTCATGGTCTCGGCCGAGGCGCATTGGCGCTCCAGCCTCACGGGAAGCGTCTCTAGGCCCTTCAGGCATACCCAGGCATTGAACGGGCTCATGGAGGGCCCGGTGTGCTTGAGCAGGTCGTGCACGTTTTCTGTGATTAGCTTCTCGGGGCCCAGCACGATGCCGCCCAAGCAGCGCCCTTGGCCGTCAATATGCTTTGTGGCCGAATAGGCCACGACATCGGCGCCGAGTGCCAGCGGGTTCTGCAACAAGGGCGTGGCGAACACGTTGTCGATCGTAACCAGCGCGCCAGCTGCATGCGCGATCTCGGAGACGCCCGCTATGTCGACGATCTCCAGGGTCGGGTTGGTTGGGGATTCGAAAAAGAACACTTTTGTGTTGGGCCGGACCGCTGCGCCCCACGCCTTCAGGTCACGGCCGTCGACCAGCGTGGTTTCGACGCCGAAACGGGGCAACAGATCGTGCACGATGTAGTGGCAACTGCCGAACAGGGCGCGGCCCGCGACGAGATGATCGCCCGCCTTAAGCTGGGCGAAAAGCGCGGTGAAGACGGCCGACATACCGGTCGCGGTGGCGCGAGATGCCTCGGCACCCTCGATTAGGCGCATTCGTTCCTCGAACATGGCGACTGTGGGATTGGCGTATCGTGAATAGACGTAGCCGCTCTTGGCGCCCTCGAAGCGACCCTCGGCGGCCTCTGCCGATTCATGAACGAATCCCGAAGTCAGGAACAGCGCCTCGGAAGTTTCTTGGAATTCGCTTCTAAGCGTGCCGCCATGAATCAACGACGTCGCGGTCTTCCACTCTTCGGCCTCATCATCCCGCTGTACAAGTGCGATCATGGTTACGCTCCTCACTCGCGCAATAAAAATCCCGGCCAGGCTGTCGCCAGGACCGGGTACGCGAATCGGCCCTTTTAGCGACTTATTTAGCGTGGCTGCAAGCCGGCCGGCCCAAATCACCACGTGCGAATGGGCCGAATATCCTAGAACCGCTATGCCCGTCAAGTGGCTCAAGTTTTCCACAATTGGGGATGAGCTGAGGCAAGCCCCTGATTTCATTGCAAGGATTGCCCGCCTTGGCAGTTGCGGGACTTGGGCATATTGTTGGCAACCTCCCGGATTGCTCAATTCTGCTCATAAGTCTTTGAATTATATATAATAATCGTTGATATGGCGCGCAATCGCAAATAGATCTATCAGGGAAAGGACCAATTGGCTGAAGATATGGGCGAGGCGTCTCAAAGGCTGTTTGACGGCGGCGGCAAGGAATCCGGCGGCGAAGGCGATTCGGTGCGGGCCGAAATCGGTTCCAGCGTCGGTGTTTTCCCGCGGCAGCGAATTCTGGCGCTAATCCGCCGCCGCATGATCCGTGCAACAGATGATATCGCGGACGACCAAATCCAACCCGCCAGCCTCGATCTGCGGCTCGGGCGCACCGCCTTTCGGGTGCGCGCGAGCTTTCTTCCCGGAAGCGAGCGCCGGGTGCAGGAACAGCTCGACCATCTGTCGTTAGATGAGATTTCATTGGAACAGGGCGCCGTTCTGGAACGCGGCTGCGTCTATGTCGTCGAGCTGATGGAGAGCCTGGCACTTCCCGAGAGCGTGGCTGCGGTTGCGAACCCAAAAAGCTCGACCGGACGGCTCGACGTCTTCACCAGGCTGATCGCCGACAATAGCGAGGTGTTCGACCATGTGGGCTCGGGCTATCGCGGACCACTCTACGCCGAGATTTCTCCCAGGACGTTCAGCATTCGGGTCCGCCAAGGCTCGCGGCTCAATCAATTGCGGTTTCGCCGCCGGGCGTCTTCCCAGGTGGATTACGCCGACTTCAGGCTTTCCGATCGCGACCTCATGGAGATCCATAGGCGTTCACCGCTGATCGACGGCAAGCCGACGATCCGGCACGGGCTGCATCTGCGGGTGAATCTGAAGGGCGATTCGGGTTCCCGCCTGATCGGCTACCGCGCGCAGCGCTACACCGGAATCATAGATGTGGAGGAGGTGGGAAAATGCCGAATCGCCGATTACTGGGACAAGATTTCAGCACGATCCGATGGCCGACTCATCCTGGACCCGCATGAATTCTACGTGCTGGCCTCTAAGGAAGCCCTCCATATTCCGCCGGATCTTGCGGCCGAAATGGTGGCGATCGACCCGATGATGGGAGAATTCCGGGTGCATTACGCGGGATTCTTCGACCCCGGATTCGGACACGCTGCCGCCGGAGGCGCCGGAGCCCGCGCGGTTCTGGAGGTCCGGAGCCACGAGGTGCCGTTTATTCTTGAAGACGGGCAGATTATCGCGCGCCTGGTCTATGAGCGCCTCACCGAACGGCCTGACCAGCTTTACGGCCAGGGTATCGGGTCGAGCTATCAAGCCCAGGGCCTCAAACTTTCCAAGCATTTCCGCTGATTATGGGCGATTTCGGCTATAGGAGCCGCTCCGACTTTCCGCGCGCGCCTGCTAAACAGGTGCGCTCAGGAATAACCGCGGGCGGGCTCTACTGCGTATGGCTGTCATGGAAGTGTCGCATATATGACACATGGCCGTAAAAAATCAGTCGCGAATGTCTCAATTTTGTTTGGGCGAGCGGGCGCATGGGCTACACATAACCTCGAATTGGCGGGAAAGGTTCGCTCAATCAAGGCGAAAACGCCTGATTAAAAGGGCACTAAGGCGAACCAAAGAACGAATGCACAAGGGCCTGAGCCCTTGGAGCAAAACGAGGGAGACTAAGATGATCGGGGGATTTGCAAAAACAACGAGTCGTTTGGCGATTGCTGCCGCGGCTGGGCTGTTTATCGGCGGACTAACGCTGGGGCCGGCTCAAGCTGCTGATTTGGGCGGTGATTGCTGTGCGGACTTGGAAGAGCGGGTTGCCGAGCTAGAGGCGACCACGGTGCGCAAGGGCAACCGCAAGGTCTCTGTGAAGCTTTCGGGCCACGTGAACCGGATGCTGCTGTGGTGGGATGACGGCGTCAATGATGACGTCTACTCGGTCGACAACGGCGAATCCGAATCGCGCTTCCGGCTTTCGGGCGGCGCCTCGATCATGCCGGGCCTGTCGGCGGGCTTCCTGATGGAAGTCGGCGTGATCAGCGCGGACTCCGAGGACGTGAACCAGCGCATTGACGGTTTTGACACCGAGAACGATGACGGCTTCCTGAGCGCCCGCAAGGTGTCGTTCAATTTGAAGCATGACCAGCTTGGTAAGATCACGGTTGGCCGCGACTCGCCCGCGACCGACGACATCATTCACCTGAACCTGGCGCAGAACCCGATTGCGGACGCCTCGCCGGAATGGACCGAGAACTTCTTCATCACGGTTCCCCAAGGCACGGTCGGCTGTAATGGAGCGGCCTGTGTGACGGGTCTTCAGCACAAGATTTTTGCGCCGGATCTGGACACCCGGCGCGGCGACATCGTGCGTTATGACACGCCTTCGCTGTTCGGCCTGGTGATTTCAGCGGCCTGGGGCGAGGACGACCTGGCCGACATCGCGGTCCGCTATAAGAAGGAATGGAACTCGATCCGCCTGGTGGTGGGCGTCGGTTATCTCTGGGATACGGACGAGACCGAGACCTTCCTGCCGACCTCGGTGGAGTTTCCCGGCAACCCGACCGCGGTTCCCGAATCGCAGCGGCTGTTCCTGACCAGCGTCATCAACTGCCCGCCGCCGGGACTGAACCAGCAGGTCTGTGTGGACGAGCGGTTTGACTTTGAAGAGCTCAAGGGTTCGGCCTCGATGATGCATGTGCCGACCGGCCTTTATTTCTATGGCGCCTTCGTGCACCAGGATCCGGGCCGTTCGATCTCATCGCCGCTGCGGGCCAACACCTTCACCGCACCGGTGACGGATGAGGACGCCGAGGACGCCACCATGTGGTACCTGCAGGCCGGCATCAAGCGCCGTCTGCTGGCACCCAGCATGGGCGCGACCACGCTGTATGGCGAATACCAGCAGTTCGACGATTTTGGCGTGCATACCGACGCCGCACCGATCACCGGCATAGCGCAGGGTGACGTGGCCGCCAAGCCCGACGGCAGCGAGATCACCGACAGCTCGGCTGAGATCTGGGGCCTGGGCATCGTTCAGGACATCGATGTGGCCGCGATGAAGCTGTATGCCGCCTACCGGCATTACGACTTCACCGCCCGCGTCGCCACGCCCGACTCGGCGGCCATCGGCAAGGGCGAGAACCTGCCGCTGGAGGACTTCGACGCCGTCGCCTTCGGTGGACGAATCAATTTCTAAAAACGACCCCAATCAAAACGTCAAAAGCCGCCCTTTTTGGGCGGCTTTTTTTTGCCTGGAGTTGTCTGTGCCGAACGGCAGAGATCAGCGCGTTGAGAGTTAGCTCGTGGGCTCCAGAACGAAGTCGTAATCGACCGAGTAGTCGCCGTCCCCCTGCTTTACATAGTCCACGACCAGGGATTCCTTGACGCCGAATACGGCATCCGAATCGAGATACTCGTCGTCTTCAGTAAAGAGTTGGGTGACCACGGGTTCATAGCCCTTGGCCGAGACGATGAAATGAATGTGGGCCGGCCTGTGGAAATGGCGGCCCACGGCCCGCATCAGCCCACCCACCGGACCGTCGCTCGGGATCGGATAGGAGACCGGCTTCATGGTGCGGAACTCGTAGGCGCCGTCGGGCCCAGCGCGGACCTTGGCGCGCAGATTAAACTCCGGCTGATTGGGATCTTGAATGTCGTAGAGCCCATTGGGCGCGGTCTGCCAGACGTCGAGTTCGGCTTCAGGAATCGGATTGCCCTGGATATCCTTCACGTGGCCCCGCACCACGACGGGATCGCCTTCCGTGTTGCCCGTCAAGTCAGCCCCAGAAGCAACTTCCGGCGCGTTATCGAGATAAAAAGGCCCCAGAACCGATGACTCCGTGGCCCCGCCTTGCTTGCGATGGTTGATGGCATCAACCAGGATCGTGGCGCCCAGCACGTCGGAGAACAGGATGTATTCTTGCCGCACGTCGTCGCACTTCTGGCCAATCCTGGTCAGAGATTTGATGCCCGCGAGCCATTCCCTCTCGGTCGGTTCGACCTCGCGGATGAAGGCGTGCAGGTGCTTTATCAGGCTGCCCATCACCTGTTTCAGCCGCGGGTTCGCCGTGTTCTCCATGGTGGCAAGGGTGGCGTCGGTAATGTTTTCTTCTGTGAGGTTACGCATCTTGCTCTCCGATGGTCGGTTGGTTGCGTCATTTAGAGCCCAGATCTAAGGGACTGAGTGACTTCGGCAAGGCGGGCGCTAAGCCGAGCAGGCGCCTCCGCCGAGCACGCAGAATTTAGCGCAATGCGGGTGGCAGAGCTTGACGGCGCCCTTTTCGAACATCGCTCCATCGGCTTGCGCCGAGGCCGCCAGGGTCTCGCCCATCTCGAAGCCGGCGTCATAAGGCAATAGCGTGCAGGGGAGCACGCTTGGCTGAGAGTCGCCCTTGCGCTTCACAACCATGCGGCTGGTGGCGCACATCATGTCTTGGGGCCGCACCCCCAATTGACGCCAGCAATGGGTCGTGATCTCCGGCACGTCGGCTTTCTCGTCCATCTCCGGAAACAGCACGAGCTGCCAGACATCGCTTGCGTCGATCGGCCAGCCGCGTTCTGAGATTAGCTGCCGATAACCTGCACGTGCTCGTGACTCGGTTTCGCCCCAGCAAGTGCGCCCAGCAAGCGCCAGCCGGAAGCCATGTTGGCTGAGCCAATCCAACCCTTCGATCGTCGATGCCCATGTCTTCGGACCGCGCTCTGTCTCATGCAGCTTCTTGGTGTAGTGATCGATACTGACCCGCATCGTCAGCCGGTCGCCATGGGGTTTCAGTAGTTTCAGCAGGCCTTCCTTGACGTGCTCGCGCTGCATCGGGCGCATTGCATTGGTCAGGATCAGGACTTCGAAACCACGCTCCAGCGCATCGCGCGCCATCGCCACCATGTCAGGGTTCATAAAGGGTTCGCCGCCGGTAAAGGCGATTTCGCGGGTGCCTAGCCCCAGCCCTTCGATCTCGTCCAGATAGGCGGCTGTCTCGCCGGCGCTGATATAGGCAAGGCGGTCATTGGTGGGGCTCGACTCGATGTAGCAATTGGCGCATTCGATATTGCAAAGCGTGCCAGTGTTGACCCACAGCGTTTCCAACCGCTCTAGGGCGACCGAGGCGCGCGGCTCGCCATCCGCCGTCACATCCGGGTGTTCGAATTTGCCCAGGCTCGGCCTAACTGCCGCGCTGCCGCCGGAGTCGGTCGGATCTTCCAGGATGGTCTCGTCTTGGCTCATTTCGCGGGCGAAGCTAGCACAACTGCCGGGTCCGGATCACTCACAATGGCTTTATGGCGGAGTGAGATTTTGCACGGGCCACGGGCGCTGGCCTTAGCGCTGCCCAGACATATAAAGTGATGCACGGACTTTGGCGGGTGTAGCTCAGTGGTAGAGCAGTAGCTTCCCAAGCTACGTGTCGAGGGTTCGATTCCCTTCACCCGCTCCAGCCCGCTTCTCTTCTAAACCCGCTCGATCACCATGGAGATGCCTTGGCCGACGCCGATGCACATGGTGCAAAGCGCGTACTTGGCTTGCCGGCACGCCAGTTCATAAGCCGCGGTCGTGACCAGGCGCGCGCCCGACATGCCGAGCGGGTGGCCCAGTGCAATCGCCCCGCCATTGGGATTGACGTGAGCCGCATCGTCGGCGAGCCCGAACTCGCGAAGCACGGCGAGCGCCTGGGCGGCGAAGGCTTCGTTCAGCTCGATTATGTCCATATCATCGAGGCCGAGACCGAGCCGCGTTAGCAGCTTGCTGGTGGAGGGCACCGGCCCCATGCCCATGATCCGGGGTTCGAGGCCGGCAACTGCCGTTCCCACGATCCGGGCAATAGGCGTCAGGTGCTGCGCGCTGGCCGCGGCCTCGGAGGCGATCAGCAAAGCGCAGGCACCGTCATTGACGCCCGATGCATTGCCCGCGGTGACGGTGCCGCCATCTCCGAACATCGGCTTCAATTTCTCAAGAATCTCAGCCGTGGTGCCGGGCCGGGGATGCTCGTCCTGGTCCACCCGTATGGGCTCGTTCTTACGCTTCGCCGGAGGCAGCTCGACCCCAACGATTTCCAGCGCCATGCGGCCTTCGCCGATGGCCACTTCGGCGCGGGCTTGGCTGCGGGCCGCGAAGGCGTCCTGATCCTTCCGCGACACGCCGAATTGCTGGGCGACGTTCTCCGCCGTCTGGGGCATGGAATCGGTGCCGTAAAGCGCCTCCATCTCAGGATTTACAAAACGCCAGCCAATGGTGGTGTCGTAGATCTCGGCCTGCCGGTCGAAGGGCCGATCCGATTTTGCGAGCACGAAGGGTGCCCGGGACATGCTCTCGACGCCGCCCGCGATCACCAACTCAGCCTCGCCTGCCTTGATCGCCCGGGCCGCATCGGCCACGGCGTTAAGCCCGGAGCCGCAGAGCCGGTTAACGGTCACGCCCGCAGTCGCCTTTGGCAGCCCCGCCAACAGCGCCGCCATCCGCGCCACATTGCGGTTGTCCTCGCCCGCCTGATTGGTGCAGCCGAAAACCACATCATCGAGCCGGTCCCAGTCGATCTTGGCATTGCGCGCCCTCAACGCCTTGATGGGGACTACCGCGAGATCGTCTGCACGGACGCCTGATAGCGCGCCGCCGTAACGGCCGATTGGCGTGCGAACGGCGTCGCAAATGAAGGCCTCGTCCATGTCTTTGTCTGATCCCAATTCTGAGGCTCAGGCGTTGAAGGTCCCGCCAGACTTGGCGAGCGATTCGAGCAAGGGCGCAGGCGTCCACCAGCGGGGCCCATGGATTTCGGCCAGGGCGCGAATGGCGTCACGAACTTTCGCAAGTCCCACCTGATCCGCGTAGAACATTGGGCCGCCCCGATAGCGGGGAAATCCGTAGCCATTGACGTAGACCACGTCGATGTCGCTTGCCCGGTAGGCAATCCCCTCTTCGACCACCTTGGCGCCTTCATTGACGATGGCGTAGACGCAGCGTTCGACGATCTCGTCATCCGAGATTTTCCGCCGCTCGATACCAATTTCTGCGGCCGTCGCTTCGATCAGTTGGTCGACCAGCGGTTCGGGCAATGGTCGGCGTGAGTCCTGTTCGTAATGGTAGATGCCCGCACCGGTCTTCTGACCCTTGCGGCCCAGCTCAACCAGTCTGTCGAACACCACAAAAGCGTGGGGATCCTGCTCGCTCAGGTCGCTTTCCTTGCGGCTCGCGTAACCGATGTCGAGGCCGGCCAAGTCCATCACCGCAAGCACGCCCATGGCCATGCCGAAATCATACAGCGCCTTGTCGATCTGCTCAGGCGCCGCACCCTCGAGCATCAGCAGGCCTGCCTCGCGGATATAGCCCTGCAACAGCCGGTTGCCGATAAAGCCGTGGCAGACGCCGGACACCACGCCGATCTTGCCGATCCGCTTGGCGAGGTTGAGCACCGTGGCCAGGACTTGCCCATCGGTCTTGTCGCCGCGGACGATCTCGAGCAGCCGCATGATATGGGCGGGGCTGAAGAAATGCATGCCGAGCACGTCGCCCGGGCGCTTGGTGAAGTCGGCGATTTGGTCGATGTCTAAATAGGACGTGTTGGAGGCAAGGATCGCGCCAGGCTTGGCCACCGCATCAAGCTTCCCGAAGACTTCCCTTTTTACGCCGATCTCTTCGAACACGGCCTCGATCACCAAGTCGCAGTCTCCGAGCGCGACATAATCGGTGGCGCCGGTTATCCGGCCCAACCGGTCCGCCATCTGGTCTTCGCTGATCCGGCCCCGCTCCAGGCTTGCTTCATAGATGGCGGCCATCGCCTGCTTGGCGGCGTCGAGCGCCTCGCCCGAGACCTCGACCATGGTGACGGACAGACCCGCATTGGCCATCGCCATGGTGATACCGCGCCCCATGGTGCCGCCACCGACGACGCCCACGCTTGCGATCTCCCGAAGCTTGGGCTTGGCGGGCAAACCTGGAACCTTGGCGGCCTGGCGCTCGGCGAAGAACATGTGACGCAGCGCCTTTGATTGATCCCCATCGATTAGCTCATCGAAGATGGCGCGCTCCCGCAGGAGACCGTCTTCGAAGGGGAGTTCGACTGCGGCCTCAAGAGCGTCGATCGCGCCTTGCGGGGCGATCTGCCCACGCATTTTCCCCGCCACCGCTTCTCGGGCGGCGGCGAAGAGCTCACCCGCTCCATCGCTTGGGACTCCGCGCGACGCCATGGGCTGAGGCAGCTTTCGTTCCGCCCCCACTTCGCTTGCGAATGCGAGAGCGCCCGCCATCAGATCATCGCCGATCAGCCGGTCGACCAAGCCAAGATCATGGGCCTTTGCCGCATCAATCGGCCGACCACTCGGGATCATGTCGAGGGCGGCCGCCAGGCCGATTACGCGGGGCAGGCGCTGGGTGCCGCCAGCGCCCGGAATGATGCCGAGATTGACCTCCGGCAGGCCGAGCCGCGTGCCCTTGAGCGCCACGCGGTAATGGCAGCCGAGCGCCAGCTCCAGACCGCCGCCCAGCACGGTTCCAAACAGCGCTGCCACTACGGGCTTCGGACAAGCCTCTATAGCGCTTATGAGCTCGCGGAAGCTGGGTGGCCGGGGTGGGGCGTCGAATTCGGAGATATCTGCGCCGGCACAAAACGTGCGGCCCTCGCAGGCCAGCACGATGGCCCAGACGCCATCGTCCGCCTCGGCGGTCGCCAATTCGCGGATCACGCCTTCGCGCACGGCCTGGGACAGGGCGTTCACCGGCGGGTTGTCGATTAGCACAACGCCAACGTCGCCCTCAATCTGGAGCCGGATTTCAGTCACTGTGGATTGCCTCAATGGTCGCGATCAGCGGAGAGAATAGATAGCGCGTCCGGCCGGTCCGGTCACTTAGCGTGTTGGCATGGAGGGCAGGTGATTTGCGCCTTCGCTGGTGAGGAAATTCCACAATGCTTCCGCAGCCGGCAGCAGCTGCTTCTCGCGCCGCTTCACTACGAACCACTGGCGCATCACCGGAAGTCCCGCTACGTCGAGCATGACAAGCCGGTCGTCCGAGAGTTCCGGCGCCACGGTGTGGGCCGAGATCAACGCGATGCCGAGCTTCGCCATCACCGCTTGCTTGATGGTCTCGTTGCTGGCGATTTCCATGCCGAGCTTCGGGGTCAGCCCCTCCTGGGCAAAAAGCCGCTCCATCAAGAGTCGCGTGCCCGACCCCTCCTCCCGTAGCAGGAATGTTTCGGCCGATAGATCCCCAATCGCGATATTCCGGCGTTTGCTTAGACGGTGGTCCGGCGGAGCGATGATAATATGGGGGTGGTGGCCAATCGCCTCGCTATCGACCGCGAATTCCTCAGGGGGACGCCCCATCACCGCGAAGTCGAGGTCGTAATCGCTCAAGGAGGCGATGGTCTCGCTGCGGTTTCCGATCGAGAGCCGCATTTCGACTTCCGAGTGGGCTTCGGCAAAGGCGGCGAGCGCGCGGGGCGCGAAATATTTTGCCGTGGAGACCACGCCAACCGAAACGCGCCCGCCGGCGATACCCTTCAGCGCTTGCAGCGCGCCGCTGCATTCCCCCAAGGCGCTTTCGATCCGGTTGGTGGTTGCCAGTAGCTCGCGTCCCGCGTCGGTGGGTTGCAGTCCCCGGTCGGTACGGTCCACCAGCGGCATGCCCACGGTTTCCTCCAGATGGCGCATATGCAGCGTCACGGCAGGTGGCGTTACGCTGAGCGCATTGGCGGCGCCCGTTACCGTGCCCGCCCGGACCACGGCGGAAAACGCTCGAAGTTGCTTCAGCGAGACGCTGCGCATGTCGAGATTTAGTTTTTGTTTCATAAAAGCAAAGTTAATTCAAATTTACTTTTCCCGCTAGCCCTCTACCCTAGAAGGAGACACCGGGCGGAATAAGCCGGGCGGGCGTTTATGCGCCCCAAAGGCTTTTCAATTCCATAGCCGCGTTTGGCCTATGATCTCGGCATCGACGTCTGCCAGGGGAGGATCAGATGGACGAATTTGCCACGCTCACCGAATATTTGAGCGACTGGGCCAAGGGTGAGCCTCGGCGCGACGCGATTTCGCAGGTTATCGAGGCGATCGCGGATGCGGGCGGGGAGATAGCGGAGCTGATTGGCCAAGGCCCTCTCGCAGGCGCGCTAGGGGCATCGCTCGGGGACAACATGTCGGGCGATACACAGAAAGAACTGGACCTGCGCGCCAATGACATTCTGATCGAGCGGCTCGCGCAAACCCCGGTCGCCCATATCTTTTCCGAAGAGCTGGAAGCGCCTTTCGCGACGCATGCGCCCGATGCGCCGTTTTGCGTCGCCCTGGACCCGCTCGACGGCTCGTCCAACATCGATACCAACGTATCCGTGGGCACGATCTTTTCGGTGGTGCCCAATCGCGAGACCGGGGATGGCGAGCAGGCCCATCGATTTCTGCAGCCGGGCGTCAATCAGGTTGCAGCCGGCTACGTCATATACGGCCCGCAGACCGCGCTGGTGCTGACCTTGGGCGCTGGCACCCAGATCTTTACGCTGGACCGCGAGAGCGGGGCCTACAGGCTGACCGCCGCTGACGTGAAGATCCCGGTCCAAACCAAGGAATTCGGCATCAACGCCTCGAATTACCGGCATTGGGACGAGCATGTGCGGCTCTACATCAACGACTGCCTTGAAGGTGCCGAGGGTCCGCGGGGCAAGGAATTCAATATGCGCTGGGTCGCCTCACTGGTCGCCGAGTGCCACCGGATTCTCTCCCGGGGCGGCGTCTTTCTGTACCCGGGCGATGACCGGAAGGGCTACGAGAGCGGCCGGTTGCGCCTG
>Ga0315336_1002328_pt1 | contig 29595 bp, 16 predicted proteins | sample ASW5metaG_FD_204512 | JGI IMG/M metagenome (GOLD analysis project Ga0315336, IMG submission 204512) | Ammonia-oxidizing marine archaeal communities from Monterey Bay, California, United States - ASW #5 | ecosystem: Environmental > Aquatic > Marine > Intertidal zone | place: USA: California... | reverse complement strand
TGACACTTGCGTTCAACTACACTTCATGCTCTTCAGCAAGGAACGCAGTTGACCGGGCGTGATCGATGAACTTGGATTCATCCTCGTGCAGGATCACACCGAGCTTCTGCCCTTCCGGAGAGCTCATGGCATCGATGAACGCCTGTTCCGACTCGAACCAGACTTCCGCGACGCCATCGAATTCCTGCACCATCCCCCTCGATTCGCGGAGCATGTCATTCGCCGGTGAATCGATCGTGTGGTCCTGCACGTATCGCCTGGCCTTGTGGGTGTCCACGAACGATTGGAAAAGGGGAGCGTGCTTATTCTGCCAATAATCCTGGAACTCCTGTCGGGACAGATCCGGGTGGCGGTGCAGACACATAACGAACTTGATCATGCGAGTGTACTCCTTGAATCTTGATCACGTGACTCTCTCCTTCATGCCGTGATTATCTTCGACAGACGAAGAGAGATCCACGGGGTCAGGTCAGATCCCTGAGAGAGGTATCGACTTCTCGAAGAAGTGAATCCGTTTTTGAGGACTTGGAGTTGGCGGTATGCCTGCAGTTACAGAGGGAGCGTCAGACTTCTGGAGGGAGTGAATACCTTTTCTGTCCCTCTCATACCGGGGATCCCCGGACTCGCGGGCGGAATGGTTGATTCCCAACAGGAATAAACCACTTTTTGCGGCTCCTCTCCGCATGATCCGCCAGCACTGCTCTGGTCGTCTGTCCATGCGCGTATTCTCAGTGCTTTGAAGTGAGTGATCAACGGCGCAGTTCGTTGGCAGATGACAATCTCGAAGCTCCATGCGGAATCTCAGGTCAAAAGAGTAGCAGTTTTGCATGGTTTTTCGCTCAGGAAGGTAATCGTAATTGCTTCCTGGGAGGATTGGTCTGGGAAGTTATTTTTACGCGTCTGTGAGCGAGAAAGCCCGCGTCAGCGGGCTCGGCCCCACGGGGCCGGACCGTCAATAAGAATCTAAATCGTTTTACGTTCGCGCAGCGACTGCGTGCGGTGAAGGTCTATCAGGAAGAGGGCATCGAGGCCAGCATAATCGCCACCGAGATCGGCGGCTGGCGAACGGACGTCGCGAGTTTGTGTCCGGCGCGAGCCTTGCGCGTCCCAAAACCGTGAACATGTTTGTCACTGGGACGCAGGGCGTTCTTCCGAATTGTGTCCCCTGTAGAGTCCAATCGCGACCAGACCGAGCACAATCTCTAGGGCCGCATAAACGATAAGCAGCCAGTGCGGCAGGCCATCCAGGATGAAACTCAGTACGCGTCCGGCGGCAAGTCCGAGCATGAACACTGCGCAAGCTGCAAGCGCCGGGCCCTCCATGGACCTCCTGAATGCACCGCACAACCAAAAGACGACCATTCCAAGGTAGAGCCCCATCACCGCACGCATGATGTGAGTGAGGTTGGTCGTATCGACGCTGATGCCGAAGAGGGCGTCCAGGCTGACCGATGGCTTGGCTCCATAGCCAAGCGCGATCGGCACCAGGCCGACTGCACAGAAGATCAGAAAGGCGCGGGTCTTCACGCTTTCATTCATCATCAGGTAGTCCTTGCCGCGGGCTATGCGACGCCAGAGATCTGCTGATCGCGATCACTTCTCGGTCTCGGGCATCACACGGCGTCCCACGGGTTCCAGTCGTCGGCCACCGGCACGAGCCCCTTTTCTTTGGCGTAGCGCTCGTAGATGGCGATCATCTTCCGGAGCCGCTCCGGCTGGTCGGCCTCGAGGGGACGAGTCTCGCCCGGGTCCTTCTTGATGTCGTAGAGGTGCCACTTGCCGTCGCCGTACATGCCGGGACGCACCCGGATGGCCTTGTAGTCCCCGGCCATGACGTAGGTGTTGCCGAACAGCTCGAAGACAACCCACTCCTCTTCCGTCCGTGGACTTGACTCTTCCCCCGCGAGGTAGGGGCGCAGGGAGACGCCGGATGGCGGGGTGAGCTTGCGACCCTTGAACTCGGTCTGCGGGTGATCGACGCCGGCATAGTCGAGTATCGTCATCGGCAGTTCCTTGGCGTAGGCATACTCGTTGGTCATCTTTCCCGATCTGGTGAAGGCCTGGTTTTTCGGTGGCACCACGAGCAGCGGCACGCGGATGCCACCCTCGCCGAGGAACCACTTCCACCACTGCAAGCTGCCGTTGGCGGCTCCAGCCCAGTCAGTGCCGAGGAGGTCCAGGGTGTTTCCTTTGCCGATGTCATCGAACTCCTGGCTGAAGGTGGCGCGCACCCACTGGGTGAAGGCGGGGCTGCTCAGCTTGCCGCGGAAGTCCGTTCCCTCGGGCCCGTTGTCCGTCGTGTAGATGACGAGCGTGTTGTCGAGCGCTCCGGTCTCCCGCAGGTAGTTGAGGAGCAGGCCGATGTGGTAGTCCTGCGACTCCATCATGGCCGAGTAGGTCGCCATCAATCGCGCCTGACGGCGCTTTTCTTCGTCTTCCAGCTCCGACCAGGCGCGCAGAAGAGGATTCTGTTCCCGCTCGGGGTAGGGCGCGTCCTGTGGGATGATGCCCAGCTTTTTTTGTGAATCGAAGCGGGCGCGATGAAGGCCCTCGAAGCCGAGCTCGAGGTAGTGCTCGTAGTACTTGTCGATCAGGAAATGGGGTGCCTGAAGCGGCACGTGCGCAGTGGTGTAGGCCACGTAGGCGAAAAAGGGCTTGCCGCTTTCCCGCCCCTCCTCGAGATACTGCATCAGCTTGGAGGTCCAGAGATCGTCCGAGTAAATGCCGATCGGGCGTTTTGCCGGCTTACCGTCTTCGTGATACGGCTCCTGCGGGATTTCGCCTCTTTTGACTTGCGCCATCACTTTCGGATCGCGGCTGTTGATGTGAAAGGGGCCTTGATTCCAGTGGTTCGCGCCACCGGTGTAGATCCCGTAGCTGCGGTCGAAGCCCCACTTTTCCGGGCCCTCGCCTCCGTGGCCAGGTCCACCCAGGTGCCACTTGCCCACCGTGTAGGTGCGATAGCCGGCGTCCTGGAGGATCTCGGCGACCGTCGCCGTGTTGCGCGTGAGATACGCCTCGTAGCCCGGCTTGCCCTTGGCGGGCGGATAGATGGCGTAGTCGAAGGCGGCCAGCCCGACCTCGATCGGGTCGCATCCGGTCAGCAGCATGGAGCGCGACACCGAGCAGACCGGCGACACGTGGAAGTTGGTGAAGAACGTGCCTCGCTGCGCCAGACGATCGAGGTTGGGGGTCCGGGTCACGGAGCCACTGATTCCGAGATCGCCGAAGCCAATGTCGTCGCCGACGATCAGCAGAATGTTGGGCTTGGCGCCTGCCTGTGCGGTTTGTGCCGCTGCCGCCTCCGTCACTCGATCGCCCGAGCTGCGGCCCTGTCCCGCCATACAACCGATGACGGCCGCAACGACCACTGCAGCCAGCAGAGAAAGTGCCGAGTACCTCTTCTTCGACATGCTCCTGGTTCCTTGCCGATCTCTTACGAAGATTCAATCCCTTTTCAACGCCAGCTGCGGACAAAGGGCGAGCATGCTACCACAAGTTCCTTTGGAACGGAACCTCTCTCGGCTCTAACTTGACTTCCGGGCACCTCGATCCCCACCGGTATCCAGCGTTTACAAACTCGGCCACTACCCCGTTGTCTCCTCTTGTATTCCAGGGGATCGTTCCCGGGCCGATGAGGAATGCGGCCAAGGCGGTACCCCTTGAACGAGCGAGACAGAGCAGCAGCGGATGACTGGATGCGGGATCACCTTCCGGATCCGGATGAGTTCTCGCTCGAAGACGGCGAAGAACAAGGGGACACCCAGTCATACTACTTCCTCCGGTACCGCGATCCAGCAACAGTTGTTTACAAGGTCGCCGTCAAAGACGGCAACGTCACTTCAGTTTTACAGGAGGTCTACCATGGCGAAGGCAGCCAAGAAGAACCAGACGAACGGAAATGGCTCATCAAGCCGGAAGGGGAAGAACGGGAACGGAGAAAAGGGGAAGGCAGCGGCTCAGGATCCTGAAGAGAAGAAGAACGCCGACACCTCTACCACCGAGACCCAGGAGCCCAAGGACTCGACGTAGGTCTGGTGCTTCGCTCTCGCCTTCGACGATTCGTGGAGCGAGTACAAGCCAGGACCTCCGTTGCCGTTGATCTTCTGTCCGCTCAAGTACGCGAGCATGCGCTTGTAGGACCCTGCCTTTCCGTAGACCGTGTCGGGCGACTGAGTGCCGACCAAGCTGTCGAGATACTGACCGACCAGCGCAACGAGGTCGCAGTCTCCGGTCGGTGCAAGGCCGGTCACTTCTCGAAGTTTCGCCTGCGCCTTCTCGAGTGTCTTGCCTGCGTAGTGCTGCTTCCCCTTGAACGTGAAGTAGTGCGCTCCGTCCTTTTTCGTGTACAGTTTCGGTGCCTTCATTCTTCTTCCTCCATATGTAGACGTACCGCGAGATCCTCGGGTATCCTTCGCTGTGGATCTCCGATGATCTCTATCGCGATTGAAGGAGAGAAGTCACCGACGAACAGGTGACTTCCAAGAAGAAGTCACCGATTCGCTGCTGACTAAAAGTCACCCGTCGAAACCTCTGCGAGCTGCGGAGATACAAGCTCGAAATCTGCGGAGCTCGTGACTTTCGATCTCACGCCGTTCTATCTCTGCGACCGCGACGTCGATAGAGGAGGCGGAACTTCTCGAAGAAGTCGATGCGGTTTTGATCGGCTGCTCCGGGCTGGGCGGCCAGGCAGATGGCGACGAGGATCGGTGACACCGTGACTCTCCTTTTCATGACGTTATTGTCCGTGATCGGAGAGGTTGGATCGACGGGGTCGGTATTCGAGACCGGCGGCATTGTTCCTGGCGTCGAGTCGATCAGATCGTCTTCCTACGTGCCCGCCGGGCGTACCACTGGGCCCGTTCACTGAGGACGCCCTTGGTGGGGCCGGAACGATCAGTTCCGACCCGACGCCAGGGATTTGCGACCACTTCGACGGCAGCTGGATCACGCCCTTGTCCTTGAACTGCCTAAGCTGCTCGAGCACGCGCCTCGCCTTCAGCGATTGACCGGATCACTTTTATCAAAACGGGACCAAGAAGAGGCGAGAACCATAAATACCGTTCACGACCGATCTTCTGGGGTGAGCCACCCGTTCGCGTGATATGAGTCGCCATCGTATTCTTTCCCATCGAAGAACTTCCGGTAATTCAGGCTTGAGTGGGGTCACTTGTGCTACAGCATCGTCATGCGTGGAGGGTTTCGGGTACGTTTGTTGCTTGTCTCGCGTTGTGGGGGTGTCGTGGCGACGGTGGCGGTAGTAGCGCCACCACCTCGGATCCGTCCGCAGGCGTCTACGCCGGTGCCGTCGTGGATGAAAATGGAAACCCTGTCGCCGGCGCTCTCGTGTCGGTTGACGGTGTGCAGGCCGAGGCGGTCACCGACAGCAACGGCAACTACGTAGTCGAAGATTCTGCTCTCGCCTCCGGCGCCGTGAGCGGACCCGGCGTCGCAGCCGCCAGCACCGACGTGGAGCTCTCTGTACTGGTTCCTGGATACGAGCCGCGCTTGGTGGCCATACAGGTCGACAAAGGCGATCGCGTCACCTTGGAGATTGTGCGTCAATCCCTGACCCCCGAGGTGACGGTTACAAGTCCCACCGGCGACAAGGTCATTGTCATTCCGAGCGACTGCACGAACCCGAAGGTGCTCGTCGAGGGCTATGCCAAGCTCTCCACCGAAGAGAGCTTCCAACTCGACGTCGTTGTTGTCATCGATCGCTCGGGTAGCACGGCCAAAGATGCGTTCGATCTGGACGGCGACGATGATCCAGAATCGGTTCTCGAGGTCGAGCTTTCCGCGACGGAGTGCTTCTTGGGAACGCTGGACGCGGGCACCACGCGAGTGGCGATCGTCGCCTTCAATGATAACGCCCAACAGGTGCAGGCCTTCACCGGCAATCTCACCGACGCCATCGCCTCGCTGGACAACGTCCCCGGCTCTGGTGGCGGCACGAACTATGAGGCCGCCTTTGCAGCGGTCCGCGACCTCTTCTTGGATCTGGAGGCGGCGGACGCACTTGACGACGACTCGGCGGAGAGTCCGGCGCCAGAGATCCCCGACCCGGTGCGCGCCGTGGTGTTCCTCAGTGACGGCATTCCGACTTCGCACGGAATTCCTCGTGACACGTCGGACTCCAATCTCACGCAGAGCCAGGATGATCGCCAGGCGGCGATCGACACGGCGTTTGCGCTCGGTGAAGCCACTCGCGCCCAGCTCTACGCGTACTCGATTCTGCCGGCTAACGACACGAACTACACGCGCACCACGTTGCCGCACTGCGTGGCCGCGTGCGACGGCGGGGCGTACGAGAACATCGACGACCTTGCGCTCTTGGAATCGACTCTATGCGGACGGTCATTGGTCTCCGAGTTGAGCGTTGTCTTGAGCAACACGAACACCGGTAGCAGTGTGACGGCCGACCTGCGCCCCGATGGGTTCTACTCGGAGCTGATCCCTGTGTCACTCGCCGCCGGCCACGACCAAGGGGACGACACCGTCAGCAATACGATCGAAGTGACCCTGACGGCGTTTTCCGGCGCGCTTCAGACGTCGGCAACCCAGAGCGTGGAGTTCCGTCTCATTGACGAGGACGATCTGGGCGGCCTCACTGACCAAGAGGTCACGGACACGCAGTCGGCGTTGCAGGCGGTCGCCGACGTCGCGAACTTGACGCGTCCGACCGGCGGCGTGCTGGGGGACAACCAACTCCATAGCTTCCTTCTCAGTGAGTACGAGGATGCCGTGGAACTCCTGGGTGTTGACAGCTTCGCCATACCTGGAGCCGGCGGTGTGACACTCGAGGTGGACTTCGTCTTCAAGGAGGCGTGTTACCAGAGCGATTTTGGCTATTTCGTTTTCGATCCGGATGATCCGCCCACCAGCGCTGCCGAAGCCCTCGCCGGCGTCACCGCGGCCAACATACTGTTCAATAGCGGCACGCTGGCGGGCTGCAACGTGCAGTCGATCACCGCCGGTACCCAACAGTTTAGCGTCAACGCACAGGCCGGCGATGTGGTGGGCTTCTTCATCCTCCCCAACCGCACGCTCACCCAGTACCAGGCAAACCCGCACCATCGATTGCGGCCATTGTTCACGCTTTCGCACCTCAATCCTGGCGGTTTCGACCAAGTACTCACCTTCCGCAGCGAAGACGGCCGCACCGAGGTCGGCGGCAACACGAGCGTCGTGACCGCGGGTCCGCTCACCGTACTGGCGTTCGAAGACCTGGCGATCTCTCGGCGCTCGGATCAGGACTTCTCGGACGTCGTCTTCACGGTCAATCGGGTGGTCACCCGGGTCGACTCGGTGACTTGCGATTAGCGAGTGAGGACAAAGGATTGTGAACCCCTTATCCCGTGAACGTTCGGCCTGAATCGCGAGGGGGAGTGTCTTGTTGTCCGCCGTTCAACGTTGAACGAGTGATTGTTCAGCAAAGACGGCAACCTCGTGGCTTCGACGCGGGGCAACAGCCAGAGGATAAAGGTGTGGGACGTGGCTCGGGTCCGTCGACCTCGACGGGAAAACCTCGCGTTTTTCGTTGCCGATACCGGACCAGAATCCAACCTGAAGAATCCCACCACCTCTTCGATCCAAACGGCTTTCATATGGAGAAACCCGCGAAAACCGACGGTTCCTCAACCGGAGATTCCGCGCTCGAGTATCGACTCCGTTGATCGAGCCCCTCCGATCGCTGACAATAGCGTCATGAGAAGGAAAGTCACGGCGTTGCCGATCCCTGTCGTAGTCTGCTTGGCCGCCCAACCCGAAGCACCCTCTGTGCCAATATCTCCGAGACACACTCTGGGAGGCGAAGGGTAGGAGCACGGACATGATGGCCTACGAATACCATGTCGACGCCAACGATCAGATTAGCCACGTGAGCGAGTCATGGCTGGCATTTGCCCAAGCTAATGGTTGTCCCGAACTGACCAGGGAAGCAGTCGTCGGCAATCCCTTGTGGCTGTACGTCGACGGCATCGAGGTCAAGGCGCTTTACATGCATCTTTTCGAGAAGGTGCGCGATGGTGGACAATCGGTGCGCATCCCCTTCAACTGCGATTCTCCCGAATTGCGTAGGTTCATGAGACTAGACATTGTCCCTCGAGACAAAGGAGCACTGAATCTGACGGGTGTCCTCCTTCGCGAAGAGCAGAGATCTGAAGTCAGGCTATTTGACGCCTCTGCCCCACGGTCCACAGCTCTGCTTTACTGTTGCAGCTGGTGTAAGAGAATCAAGGTGACAGAGAGTAATTGGGTTTCCGTCGAGGACGCCATTCGAGATGCTGGGTTATTCGACTCGGCGACAATGCCGAGACTAAGTCATGGAATATGTCCTGAGTGCGCGTGTCAGTGGAAGTGATTGAGAATTCCCATTTCCGACTCGCGTGCCTCTGACCCTACCCGCTTTACTGAGTCCGGCCGCCAGGTGCTAAACTGGTGGCTTGACCTGCTCCCCCTTCAAACGCAGGCCGCTTCGGAGCGTACGGGAGAAGGTGAAAGCGGTACTCAACAGCACGACGGGGACGAAGGACTGCCACAGGAACGGCACGCGCGCCATGAGTTCGAGGTGTTTTCCCTTGATACCCAGCACGACCGCGACCACGGTACAGGCAAGAAATGCGAGAAGTAGCGCGTACACGCTGCGCGCTTCCGCTGCGTTGATTTGACCCGCCCCCACAGGCACTGGTCTAATATGTCGTGGTTTGCTATCATCCCGCCCTATGTTTCGTCGCGTGTGTCACGATCGATTGTTTTTTCTGGTTCGGGCGCTGGCAATCCTGGCGCTTGTGTCGAGAACGTTGGTGCCTCTGGCCCACGGTCCTTGCGCCAGTGGCAGCAGGAACCTCGTCAACACGGTTGTGGCTTCCGTGGACGCTACGGGTCACGACCACGACCACGACCAGTCCACCTGTCCGGTCTGCAATGCTCTGCGGGATTCGTTGACTGGTGGAATCGAAGCCTCGCCCTTTCTGGCATGTGCGGCGGTTTCTCAAGATCCTTGCAGGCGCGACACCTCTTTTCTCCTCGTCCGCTGCGTTGACCTAAGCGCCGGTACGCCTCGTGCTCCGCCGGTTTGCTGACGCACGTTAATTGCCGCGCATAGTTCGCGGCGTAGCGAGTTCCGTCAGTTACGGGAATGTTCACTCGTTGAATCCCCGAAACCGAATGCGTAGGAGAACCACCTCATGCGAACAAACGCTATGGGGAGGGGTTGTCCGGTCCTAGCCGTCTGGGCCATGGCAGCGGCCTCTCTGCTGCAGCCTTTGGGACAGGCTGATGCGCAGGACCATCCCTTCCCATCCAAACCCGACCGTCACAGCGAACACCAGGCCGACGCTGGCCATGTCCACGACGACCTCCATGACCATTCCGACTCTGTGGGCCTGCCCCCCCTCGGCTTTTCTTTGAGCGAAGGTTGGCTGGACCCCTGGCCACACAATCACGTCAGCCGCCGTGGGACTCCCTTTGCGCACACGTTTTTTACGGAGCCAGCTTTCCTCGACCGGGACCTCTTCCTCGACACTCGAATTTCGAGAGGAGAGGAAGAGAACGCAGTCGAATTCGAAGCTGAACTCGAGTGGGCGCTAACCCGGCGCATTGGGGTGGTCCTCGAAGTGCCGTTTCTCTTTCTGGACCCGGAAGACGGCGAGACAGAGGAGGGCTTCGGCGACTTCGGTTTCGCTCCGCGATTCCTCCTGGTGGAAACCAATCGGTTCCTTCTATCCGCGAACCTCGAGGTCGAAACGCCAACCGGGAGCGAAAGTCGGGGGCTCGGTCGAGGAGAGACAGCACTGTCACCCACGCTGTCCCTTTGGTACGACCTTGGGAGATCCGTGGCAGTCAACACCCAGTTCGGAACCGAGCATGGCCTGGAGTCCGGTGACGACGAATTTCTCTACAACACGGCGCTAACGTTCCCGCTTCTCGATTCCGAACTGGTCGGGGATGCGGCCCACGACACACACGGTCAGCACTTTGCGGCCGGAATGATGAATCTGCTCGCAGAAGTCAACGGCAGGACCAGCCTCAGTGGTGAAGAGCACGGCCGTACGACCGCGGAGTTCCTCTTCGGGGCCACCTACTTTGTCACGAGCCACGTCGCGATTCGCGCAGGGCTCCAGTTCCCTCTCTTCAAGCCGAAGGAGTTTGACAACGCGTACCTCCTTGGTCTCGTCTACCACTTCTAACCGTTTCGTTCATCGATCCGGTCGATTCGCTCACTCGACAGTGGGGTTTCGAAGGAGAGTGATCAGCGCAAGAGACTGGCGGTTATCGCGGGTTCGGAGAATGCGCCATGGCCACATTATAAGCGACCGGCACCTCCAACCCCACGGGTACCCCGCGTGTACAAACCGGCCAAGTCTTCCGTTGTCTTCTCCTGTGTCCCAGCGGATCGTTCCCGGGCCGACGAAGAATGCGGCCAAGGAGACACCCCTTGAACGAGAAAGACCGCAACGCCACTGACGATTGGATTCGCTACAACATGCCTGTTCCAGCGGACTGCTCGCGCGAGGACAGCGAGCAAGAAGCAGGCGAAACGGTAGCGTCGAACTGGAGCTCCCAGGGTCATGACCGTCTCCTTGATCCGGTCTCCTTGATCCGGTCTCCTTGATCCGGTAATCAAAACGAGAATTTCAGGAGCGGGTGCCCCCGGAGTCCAAACAGAGCTCGGACCGACTCAAACACTCGCTGTGAGAGGGCGTTTTTAAAGAAAAAGGTGCCTGCCCTCAACTGTCCCGTTATAAAATTGAGACTATCCTGGGTTTCTCAGCGAGTTGCGTCGCAGCAGCCCGTCACAGAAGGAAGTACGGTGAGAAATCTGGGCCGGCGGTGAGAGACGAAAGTAAGGAGCAATGACCGACAAAACCTCTTGCCCGTCCTGCGGTGCTGAGTGGGCTGGGGCTGAATGGGACCGAGCGAAGGACCCATCCTCGGGGAGGACGGTCACGGTCTGCCCCGGCTGCGGCAAAGTAGCCGGCGCGGAGGGGGGCATGGATGCGAGCATCCATGGAAGTGTGGAGGCGCCGGAAGGGGTCGGTTCCGCTTCCGGGGGCCGGTTCACTACAGGGGGCGGGACGGTGGGGGACTTCGCCACCGTTACGGCTAATTCGGCGGAAGGGACCCTCAACTGGCAGGAGGGGCTTCTCGTAGCCGACCGTTTCCGTATTGTTCGTTTCATCGGCCAGGGTGGAATGGGCAAAGTGTTTCTTGCCCACGACGAGACCCTGGGCCGATTGATCGCCCTGAAGTGTGTGCCGCAGGAGATCATTTTCGACGGTGACGCGCGGGATGACCTGCGCGAGGAAGCGAATCACCTCCTCGGTCTGGCGCACGACAACATTGTTCGTATCCACACGTATTACGACGGACCCACCTGGCCGTTTTTCGCGATGGAATACCTCCAGGGGCCGACCTTGAAGAAGCTCCTGAGAAGCCGCAAGCACTATGGCCGAAAGTTTTCGGTTCCGGAGGTGCTTCGGATCGCGAGACAGGTTGCCTCTGGACTGTCGTACGCGCACTCCAAGGGAGTCGTACACCGGGACCTCAAGCCTGGGAACCTCATGCTGGCGGACGACTCTCAGGATGAGGAGCTGACGGATTCGAGCCTTGTCAAGATCACCGACTTCGGCGTTTCCCGGGTGATCGCCGAGAGCACCTTGAGGCAGACCGGAAAGCGCAGCGGCACGCTTCCCTACATGAGCCCGGAGCAGTTCCTCGGCGAGCCTTGCACGGTGCGGAGCGACATTTACTCCTTCGCCTGCGCGCTTTACGAGCTTCTGAACGGCAAGCCGCCGTTTTACACGGGCGACATTGGCTATCAGATCCTGAACAAGGCGCCGGCGCCGCTCGTGGATGTTCCTGGGCATGTGCGGGGTGCCGTTGTTCGAGGCCTTTCGAAGGATCCTCGCAACCGTTTCGATTCCGTCGACGAGTTCCTCGCAGCGCTCGAAGGCAAGCAGAGTATTCCCGTTCGGCAAAAGCGCAGGGGAATCAGCGCGCTCCTTTCGGTTGCGGCGGCAGCCCTCCTGATCTTCGTGCTCGGGATTGCGGGGAATTACCTGCGCGAGGACGACGTGGCGAGTGGGCCTGCAGTTCCTGATCACCCGATAGAGCACGTCCTTTCGGGACTCGAGCAAAAGGAACAGAAGGACTTCCTCGAGCTGCTGAGGACGGCGCTCATCGAGCAACTTCCATACGACATAGGAGGAAACTCTCCGGCGGTCGATCACTCTGCCGTGGACAACCCTGCGCAAAGTGTTTCGCTGCGGTTCGTTTTCCCGAGGCGTATGAGCCGGATGAGCTCGAACTCTGAGCAGGATCTTCTCTCGAGGCTCATTCTCGATTTCCACAGCGAGACGCCCGAAGGAAAAAAGGCGTGGAAGAAAGGGCGCATGGTCGAAGGTCAGAAGACGTTTGTGTTCGACGCACTCCCTGAGGGCCGTTACTCGCTCAAAGCTTATCTCGACACGCCGAACGAAGAGTACTCGCCGTCGCCGAAGCCTTTCATGGAGGAGCCGCACCAGTTCCGCATCGACCTCACGCCACCAAGCTTCGAGGTGTCGCCGGTTTCCCCGGACCGCTTCGTGAACACAACGCCCCCCGAATGGGTCACTTTTGAAGAGGTTGTCGAGCTCGAAGTCCTCTCGCTGCGGGAGGAAATCGCCGAAGTCTGGTACAAGGAAAAGGGGTCGGAAGACAAGCTTCAGAAGCTCCAGGACGCGTCGTCGTGGAGAATCGACCGGCTGCCGTCAGGCGTAGCCACGACCTACGATGTGTCCGCGGTCGATGCGGCCGGAAACATGAGCGCGGCTGTTGAGATCAGCATCCGTCGACGGACGCTCGACGTGTCGACTTTTGGGCTACCGGACGGAGTTGCAGGCAACCTGGCGAGCGTTGCTGGTGTTCTGCGAGTCGAAGGCGGCGACATTCCCTCCCTCAAGTACTTCGTCAATGGGCGCCCTGTAGAGCCTGTGGAGGAGGGCTCTCCGCAAATCATCGGTGGAAACACCGGTTTCTCGGCGAAGATCCGCCTCCCGAAAGCCAACAACAAGATCGAGGTCCGCTACGCCTGGAGGGACAACGAAGCCCAGCCGTTTCCGAGACCCATGATGATCCACGACGTGAGGGTACGCGCTCCGGCGGTTCATCTCGAGGAGCTGGCGGATCGCACTCGCGAGGCGAGCATCCGACTCGAGGGACGGGTGGAGCCTTATTTCGACGGAGTCGAGGTGAGAGTCGAGAACACGGGCCAGGTGGCGCAGAGTCTGAAGCTCAACGTCGATCCGGACGGCTCGACGGCCTCGTTTAGCCAGGAGGTCACTCTTGTTGACGGCCAGAACCCCCTCACCTTCAAGACTTTCTACAAGACGGATTCCCTGGGCATATCGCCCCCGGGAAGGAATGTTTTCTCGGATCAGCAGCTGCCGCGGCTAGCGGAACGGCCGCTTTTCGTTCGCGCTGGAGTCTATCTCTACATGACCCTGCAGCCGTCCGAGGATCTGAGCCTCGTGCGCGTCAGTGAGGCGGTCGGGAGAAGCGAGAGCGGGGTCTGGAAGAAGGTCGAGCCGGATCCGAAGACACGCTTTTATACGTTCAGGACCACGATTCCGCGGCGATCGGTCACTTTCTGGATCGAATTGACGGACATCGCGGGAAACACGGCAACCATCCCCGAGTTCCATCGGTTCCAGCCAGACGAAGTCGCGGAAGCCGGCTTCACGCCGACCTCGCTTCAAGGCGAAGGCACTGTCGTGTCCGGCGGGCAAGACGGGAGCTCCGAGAGCTCCCGGGAAGGTTTTCCGCGCGGCCTGGCGCACGGCGTCACCTTGATCTCCTCGCGCTTTATCGAGGAGCTGGGCATGGAGTTCGTGCCGTTCGGACAGGAACGCCTCGAGCTGAGCCGCTACGAGGTTCCGGAACGGGCCTGGTTCCAGTTCCTGCGGGAGGCAGGCCACGGAAATCCCGGTAGTGGGCGGGTCACCTCGCCCATGGTTCTCGAGTCGCTCTCGCCGGATCTGCTCAGGGAGTTCGCCAAGTGGTTCGGGCGCCATTCGGCGGACGGTTACACGTATGCCATCCCGACCGTCAGCCACTGGCTCATGGCATTTGCGGGCGTCAATGATGTTGGGAGGGCGCGCGAGGGGGTCCGGGAGTGGTTCCAGGGAACGGGCAGCGGCCGGCACCGTTTCAACCCTGAGCCGACAGTGCGCTATGGTCTCAACAAAGTGACCCGGCTGGGCTCTCGCCACGAGACCCGCACCCCGACCGGACTTCTCGATATGGAGTCCAATGTGCAGGAGCTCGTGCTCGAGGGAGAGGTTTTCATGGCCATCGGTGCGAGCAACCGGGACTCCGGAAAAAAAATCATGCTGGAACACTGTCTCCAGCCACGCCGTTTCGACACGGACGCGCAGACGCATCAGGGGCGGCTGACGGGCGTTCGGCTCCTGAGAAAGCCACAAGAGGCACGTTAGCCCGGATGATTCATGAACGCCGTAGCGAGAGTGCGTAGGCGCCCGGCTGGCAAGGCAGCGGATCGGCTTCGACCGGAGGCGGGCCCCCTGTGTCAGAAAAATTGGCACCCGTTGAGGATCGAAGCCGATTCGGTAACGCAGTCCAGGCGGGATGCATACGTGCTCGTAGCAGGTGGATCATGAATCATCCGGGGTTGGTGGGTCGTTTCAGAAGTCCTTGGTTGATATGCCTCCTGGCAGGATTTTCGGCGTTGCGCGCCGAAGACCCTCTCGAAAACCAGGTGGAGCCGCTCTTTGACTGGGACCTGGTCTCCCTCGAGCAGAACAATCCCCGATTCAATGCCAGCGTGCTGTCGGGCTTCCACTCGATCCGGTCGCCCGGCGTGACGCCGAGACGGGGGTGGAAAGCCGGGCTCGGCGTGCTCTACACCCAGGAGGAGCGCGTGGCCGAGGGGACCAATACGAAGCTCTTCAGCCAGGAGCAGGTTCTCCTCAACCCCAAGATCAATCGCGGGTTCCTGGGATTTTTGGAAGCCGGGGCCGGCTTCGAGGCCACGTACACGAACGGCAAGGATATCTTCACCCCACTGGGCGGGAGCACCGTCACTACGGATGAGGACGCATTCGAGGCGAGCTCCGTAGACGCCGGAATCAAATGGGCGTTCCTCCAGCTGGATCGAATGCGACTGGCGCTGTCCTTCGATAGCCGGATCGCGATCAACCGGGGCGCCTTCGGGACACTGCCGAAAACTCTTTACAACCTGGAGATCGACGGCGATTTCGCGCTGACGAGCCGTCTCCTGATCATCTCGAACCTGCAGTACCTCACGACTGACGCATTCTTCGACGAGGAGCAGATAGTTTTTGATCTTGCCGCGAGCTACTCTTTCCACGACCGTTTTCGCGGGATGTTCTTCGGGACGTTGCGAAACGAGAGCGAGGCGGATGGCGTGCTTCTCTTTCTAGGCATTGCAGGGCAGTACATCTTCGAGCAGCACTCTTTCACCCTCGCTCTGGACTTGCAGATCAACGAGGCGCGGCGAGACATTCGCACGCAGAAGCAGGTGGACGTGGAGGTCAGTTACGCCTACACGTTTTGATAGCGCGCCACGCTCTGATAACCCAGATTTCCTTTGACTCCCGTTCCCTCCGCTGGGTAAGTTTCCTTTCCTCATTTTGTTCCATCCACGAAAGCGATTGATTCGGGAGCTTCCACCTCATGAATGACCAGCGTGGGAATGGTGCGTCCAACGACGGCGCGGGCAACCAGATGCTCTTCTGGGGCTGTTTCATGGCCCTGGTGGCGACCGCTTTCAGTTTTGTCGTTCGTGGCCTGGTAATTGATGAGTGGGCTGCTGAATTCAATCTCAGCGACACCCAGAAGGGGGAGATCCTCGGGGTCGGTCTCTGGCCCTTTGCCGTCACCATCGTTCTCTTCAGTCTGGTCATCGACAAGATCGGCTACGGCAAGGCCATGGTGTTCGCGTTCGCCTGTCAAGTTGGCGGATGTGCTTTGACGATTTTCGCTGAGGGATACGAGTCTCTTTACGCTGCGACGCTGATGATTGCTCTGGGCAACGGTACCGTCGAGGCGGTGATCAATCCTGTGGTCGCCACCATGTACGCCCGGGAGAAGACCAAGTGGCTCAGTATCCTGCACGCCGGCTGGCCGGGCGGGCTCGTGCTAGGGGGAATACTCGCCATATTCCTGGGTACCGACGTGGCGTGGGAGTGGAAGGTCGGGCTGATGTTCCTGCCGGCCGCGATCTACGGTTTGATGCTCGTCGGCCGGCATTTTCCGGTACAGGAACGTGTTCAGGCCGGTGTTTCCTTCAAGGCCATGATGCAGGAAGCGGGTGTCATCAGCTGCTTGATCATCGTGGGCTTGATGGTCGCGGAAGTCGGCCGCTTCTTCGAGGTGCCTCCGGCTTGGCAGCTTGGTGTCGGCGCTGTTCTCGTGATCGCTTACGGTGTCTACGTGAGGAGCTTGGGGCGATTCATGTTCATCTTCCTGGTGCTGATCATGATGCCGCTCGCCATTACAGAGCTCGGCACCGACAGCTGGATCACGCCGCTCATGACGGCCGAAATGGCCAGGCTCGAGCTTCACCCCGGGTGGGTTCTTGTCTACACGTCGTTGATCATGATGATCCTTCGATTTTTCGCAGGCCCCATCGTCCATCGGTTATCCCCCCTGGGTCTCCTCGCAGTGAGCAGTTTGCTAGCGATGATTGGGCTCCTGTCACTTTCGGCGACGACCGGTTTGATGATCCTTGTCGCGGCGACGATCTATGGGTTTGGCAAGACCTTCTTCTGGCCCGCGATGCTCGGAGTCGTCTCCGAACAGTTTCCTGGCGGTGGAGCGTTGACGCTGAATCTCATCAGCGGGGTCGGCGTTCTGTGCGTAGGAATTATAGGGACACCCTTCCTCGGCCGCGTGCAAGATGAGTTCACTAACACGACTCTCGAGGAGAGAGATCCCATCCTGTACCAGAAGGTGGTTGCCGAGGATCCCAAAGCGAGTCTTTTCGGGAAGTACGTGGCCCTCGACCAGGGCAAGATCGAGACCGTCACCAGCGAAGCCGAAAAGAAAACGATCGCGCAGATCTCGGAAGAGGCCGGGAAAAAGGGACTGCGGACCGTGGCCATCTGTCCCCTGATCATGCTGATCTGCTACCTGGGACTCATGCTCTATTTCCGAGCGCAGGGCGGCTACAAAGCTCAGGTCCTGACCGGGCACGCCGCGGAGGACGAAAAATTCACCGGTGGCACCGAAGGTCCCGGCGAGGGTTGATGTCTCAGATTCTGATTCCGATTCCGAGACAGATTCAGACTTCAGAATCTGATTCTGATTTCTGACTCTGATTCTGGCTCGGCCTCCGCCTCAGCGAGTGTAGATCTCCACTTCGTCGTCCACATAAATGGGCTCCCCCCAGAGGTCGCGGAGCGCGGCTCGGGTCTCGTCGAGGATGCGCCGAGGGGTTCCCTTCTCGGGGTTGTACAGACGCGCTTTCCAGGTGCCGAGGTGCTCCTTCCGGAGTGTTTCGAGGAGCTCGCGCTCACGCCCGAGGTGTATGACCACGACCTCGACCGGGAGGGTCCGCAGTACATCCTTCAGGCCGCCGGCCACCGCGGATTCCACCTGCGGACGTCCCTCGAAAATGAGCTTCAGAAAGGGGAGCTCCTGGACACGCTCCTCCATGTGCGGAGGAATGCAGGAAGTGTAGCCGCCCACCAGTGGCCGGCGGTGGAGCGTCTGCAGGTAGAGATCGTCAGCTCCCCGGGCTCTGTACCCCCCTGGTATGTTGAGGAGAAGCCCCGGCGGTGCCTTCTTGATTTCCTCGGTCCAATCCGGCTGCGGCAGCGTGCGCATGGGGTACGGAATCCACAGATAGTCGACAGCGAGCAGGGCGAGCAGCCCCCAGAACGCCTTGCGTCGGTCCAGCCATAAACCGGGCCTCAGCATCGAGAAGGTTCGCGCCGCGCCATATGCCGAAAGCACGGAAAGGGCCAGCGTGGCAGGGACCACGAAGCGGTTGGCGATTCGGAGCGTCCCGAAGAGGGGCAGGTTTCTCACGGCCGCAAACGGTAGCGGCAAGCTGGTCTGCTTCCCCGCGATGACCAGTGGGTCGCCCAAGGCAAGGAGGAGATAGAAGAGGAAGAGGAACGTCCACAGAGCCCAGGAGAAGCGGCGGCGCGTCGCGGAAACCTTTCTCTTTTCAAGGCACTTGCCGGCGATCCAGAGGGCGAGCGTTCCCACACCGAGGTAACAGGTGAAGCCGACGGAGCCATAGCCCCGCAGCCGCTGGTAGACTCCCGTGACGAGGTCGCCCCACAAGGGATGGTACTCCGCCGGAAGGAGCAGAAAGAGGGGGTCGATGCCTTTCGAGACCGGTGGTGGGGGCTTCAGGAAATAGGTCTCTCCTCGCAGGATCTCCGGCACCATGGGGCAAGCGAAGGGCAGCAGGATGACGGCAGCAACGGCGCCCGAGAGCGTGGCCTCGGTGACGACCCCGAGACGAGAACGCTCCGAGCGAGTCAGTTCCCAGACGAAGAGAAAGATGCCCAAAGGCAAAATGAGAAGGAGGTTGTGCCACGAGAAGAGGGCATTGATGGCGAAGAAGACCGCGCAGAGAACCGTGTTGTGCCAACCTCCGCAGCGTACGAGCTTGACGAGGAAGAAGAGAAAGAAGGGCATCGCCTCTATGCTCGCGAGATTCAAGTGCTCGAGCGACTGCTCGAAGTGTTGGGGGAAGAAGGCGAAAATGAGCCCCCCCAGGAACGCGGCGCGGCGATCTTCGATCAGCTCCCGACAAAGTAAGTAAGCTCCCCACCCGGAGAAAATGAACCCAAGGAGGATCGCCGAGTTCATTGCGGCGGGAATGCCCGCGACCAGAAGCACAGGAAAGGTGAGCAAAATGTTGGCCGGGGAGTGCGTCTGGAAGGCAAGGGAAACGGCTCCTGGTTGATAGACAAGGTCGGTGGTGTAGGGGAGCTGACCCTGCTCGAGGAGAGCGGTCGTCCACCACCAGAAGTTCCAGTAGTTCTGCCAGAGATCATTGTTCCCTCCCGGCACGTGGTCGGTGAGGTGCATCACGAGGGGCCACGTAAGGAGCAACGCGAGGGCGGCGTAGAGGAGGAGGGCAATCCCGGGCCCGGGAAAGGACTCTGATGACGCGGGAGGCTCTTCTGGGGATGGATTTTCTTGCATGCAGGACTTCGCCGAGCCGAGTCTATCCAGATTCTCCGCGAGATCCCATTGATTGTCTGATCAAACTGTGGCCTAGCAGCCCGTTGCTGCCCCTCCCCGTCCCCGATCCGCTTCGGCAACGGGGCGACACTTGCCTCGCCTCACCCGCGTGGTGCTCCTGCGAGCGTTCTCGTGCCAGCCGAGGCCTAAAAAGAACACCACGGTCTATCGGCAGAAGACCCGGGGAGGGGGACGGGCAGGGGGAGGGGGAAGGATACGACAAAATCCGCAGACATTTAGTTTCCCCGCGAGCAAATTGTCTTACACTTGCTCGAGTGTAGCATTCCGCAGAGAGTCGGTAGAATGTGGTCGCTCGCGAAGAAGTTGGCCGTTCCCGTCTTGGTCGCGGCCAATCTCATGATGTTGGGGTCCATTGCCGTTGGGCAGGTCCAGTGGACTCGACAGCCGGCTTGCGGACTCGATCTGGCGGCTCCCGGCGAGTGGGACGGTGGAGGTCTCGACTCTACGGAGGTCATCTTTCGCGACGGGCAGTTCGAGATGTGGTACGTGGGCAGTGACAATGGCGGTGGCCGCAGCGGGCATCAGATCGGGTATGCCACGTCGCCGAACGGCTGCGACTGGGAACGACACCCGCTGAACCCTGTCTTGCGCAGTGTCCTCCCCTGGGAGACGAGCGGGGTGGTCAGTCCGGCCGTGGTCCACGACGGGACGGACTACGAAATGTGGTACGGGGGCTGGGTAGACACCATCAGCTGCGATATCGGCCTCGCGACCGCGGGAAACCCGGTCGAATGGTTGCGGTACAGTGAACAGCCGGTCCTTTCCGGCCCTGAGGTTCCTGCGTCGTGTGTTCGCGATGCCTGCGTACTCTTCGACGGCTCGACGTATCGAATGTGGTACAGCGCCACGTTCTTTGATAGCGTTTTCCAGATCGGCCTGGCCACCTCGTCGGACGGGATTCACTGGAAACAGTACGCGGGGAACCCGGTGTTTAGCTCGGGGAATGGGGCCAGCTCCCCGACGGTCATTTTCGATGAGGCGACGAGCAGCTTCGAGCTGTGGGTTTCGGTTTTCCCGTCGCAGGTAGTCTACGCGGTCTCCGTGGACGGAAAGCTTTGGCGAACAGTGGGGGCGCTGTCTTCCATCCTCGGCGAAAACTCGGTCCTGGTAAGCAACCCCTCCGTCGTTCGCCTCGGGAACGACTACCATGTGTGGTACAACACCTCGGACTCCGGAACCTTTTGGCGCGATATCCGCTACGCAACCGCGGAGTGGACGGTTCCTCGGGTGTCTTTCACCCGCGAGGCCGCGCTCATCGCGGTCGAGGAAGGTGTGGAAGAGGAGGATACGGGCTTCGCCCCTCTCCATGTCAAATTGGATGGTTCCAATTCCGCCACGCCGCATCCCGGAGGCATCACGAGGTACAGCTGGGACTTCGGGGACGGATCTTCTGCTGAGGGAGTCGAGTCGGAGAAGACCTACCCTCCCGGGCATTATTTCATCAGCCTCGCCGTGACGGACCCTACTGGCCAGACGGTCCAGGTGACGCGTAGCTTGCGGGTACTGTTTCCCAGTGGGCCTGTAGATCCCTGGACGGCTGTGGACCTCGGCGCCCCCTCTTTCCCGGGTGGTTCGCGTCGCGACGGGGACTGCCTGGAAGTGCTCGAGGCATTCGGCGACCTCCGGGGCGTGGCCGACCAGGCCCACTTCCTATACAGGAAGGTGAGCGGGGATTTCCGCCTCGAGGGGCAGGTGGATGAATGGACCCCGTCGGCAACCTCAGAGCTGGGCCTCATGGCGCGCGCGAGCCTGGATGCAGGCGCTCAGACCACAGCGGTAGTGTTGCGTGCAAGCTCGGTCTACCTCCTGCGGCGTCCGGGTGACTCCGTTTTGACGAGCTCCGACAGAATCGGGACGTTCGGGGGAACCAGGGTTCGCCTGCGCCTCGAGCGACGGGGCGAGGGGCTTCGCTTCTTCTACTCCGTCGACGCAGGGAGGCATTGGATCGCGGGGGAGCTATCCAGTGAGGTGCGGTTGCCTTCCGAGCTCTACGTCGGACTGGTGGCCTCTGGAAGAACCGCGAACGCCCCGGCGTTGGCGCGGGTTTGTGAGCTGGGTATGTCGCCGCTTGAAACGGACTTCCAGCGTGGCGAGGCGAACGCGGACGGCGAGCTGAACCTGAGCGACGCCATCTTCGCGGTGGAATACCTGTTCATGGGAGGAGAGGCCCCGTCCTGCCTCAAGTCCGCCGATTCGAATGACGACGGGGACATCGACCTCGCGGATCCGATTTATCTAGTGGGCCGGCTGTTCTTGGGAGGGCCCGAGCCGGACGCACCGACCAACGCGTGTGGCGTCGATTTGACTGTCGACGACCTCTCTTGTGAGGAATTCCTGGCTTGTCCCTAACTTCGAATTTGGCGATTTTTCAGCGGCCTGGCCGAGCGTGGCGTACCGTTTTGTCCTTGTGTAGTTTTTTTTGGAGGCACTGCAGAATGTCCCGGGTATGCGAAAAAACGCCCGGCCCTTCGGGGAACTCCAGGATCGCCGATCTCTGCGTTGCTCCTCCTCAACGATACGCTCCCGTGTATCGCCCTCGTCGTCGCGCCTTGACCTCGACGACCCTGGAGCTCCCAGACTCGCCGAAAATCGCCAAACTCGAACTTCTAGCCCCCTTCAACCTACTGGCGGCCTTCGTCTCTTGGGGGATGCTCGGCCTCGCTCTGCCGCCGGTTTTCGGCGCTGACTGTAACGGCAACGGCACTGACGACCACGCCGATGTCACGGGCGGGCTGAGTGCCGACTGCAACGTTAACGACATCCCCGATGAATGCGAGGGCGCTCCGATCGAACTCGGTCTGGGCCCGGGGACGATCAGCGTACCTGCCTTACCGCGCCTTGTGGAGGAAGCTGACCTGGATGGCGATTCTGACCTCGACCTGATCCACGCGGGTCGAAACGCTGGTTCGACGACGCTCACGGTCCTCCTGAATGTAGGGGAGCGGAACTTCGTTGCCACCGAGGAGTACGCCCTCGAGGGGCTTGTCTTCTCGATGGCCTTCGGGGACTTTGACGCAGACCTCGATCTCGATGTAGTAACCGCAAACCTGGAGTTCATTCTCGTCCTGAAGAACAACGGCGACGGGACGTTCGCTGTGCCCGAGCGTTACAACCATCCCTTCAGCACGCAATTCGTGACGGTGGGCGACGTCGATGGGGACGGCGGGCTCGACCTCCTCCTCGAGAATCGTGATACGACCACGATCTCCGTCCTCACCAACGCCGGTGACGGCACCTTCGGTGACGGCACCTTGGATGGTAGGCGCGAGCTGGAGGTCGGGGATGGCCCACGAGCGGTGGCGGTCGGCGACTTCGACGGTGACGGCCTTCTCGACATCGCCGCCGTGAACAGCAACTCCGAAGACCTCTGTGTGCTTCTGAACCGGGGTGGAGGTGACTTTCAGGGGGCCGTCCACTATCCCCTCGGCGGTCAGTTCCCTTCCGACCTGAGGGCCGTCGATCTCAACGACGACCTGGCTCCGGACCTGGTCGCAGCGAGTGGCACCTCGGCCACGGTTTTCCTCAACATGAATGACGGCAAGGCGACTTTTTCCGACGGTGCCAGCTACCCGCCTGTTGGTTTCAAGGTCCTCGCAACGGGGGATTTCAACGGCGACGGAAGTCCGGATCTGGCGCTATCCATGACTTCTGGCAGCGTGGTCGTCAGAGTAAACGATGGAGAAGGCCGGTTCGGTGTGTCGACCCTCATGGATCAGTTAGTAAGCTTCCCCACGGATGTCGCAGCGGGAGATTATGACGGGGACGGCAAGCTGGACCTTGCGATTACCAGCGTCAACCCGAACGCGGTTCAGGTCCTCTGGAACGGGGAGGGCACCTCCCTATCGGTGACGGCCGAGACGATCGACATTACCACCTGCCGGAACGCAGAGACGTCGGGCTGCGAGCCGCACGCAGGAGTCCTGGCCGACTTTAATGGCGACGGATATCTTGACGTTGTTGCTGCTATTGCCCGACCCGGGTTGCTCGTGCTCGCTTTGAATGATGGCAACGGTCACCTGCAAGTCGTCGGCGACCACGTCTTTGGGGGGGGGCTGCCCGTGGCTGCAGTTGCCGGTGATCTGGATAGGGACGGCAACATGGATGTTGTCACGGCCGACAACGCCAGAGCCACTCTGCATGCCAACTTCGGAAACGGTAATGGCGCCTTTTCTACACAAGCTTTTGCAGTGGGTAGAGGTCCCTTCGGCGTCCAGCTTGCCGATCTTGACGGGGACGAAGACCTGGACGCCGCCACGGCCAACGGGGGGGACGGGACCTTTTCCGTCCTTTTCAACGATGGTACAGGAATGCTCCTGGATAGGCAGAACTACGTGGCCGGCAGGCCGAGGGGGCTCGAGGCTGTCGACCTCGAAGGCGACGGGGATGTGGATCTCGTCGTCACCGACAGCGCGGCCATTCGGGTCCTTCTTTTCCTCAACGAGGGAGGTGGCACGTTCACCGAAAGCCAGAGTTACCCCCTCGCGGCCGCGGCGAACCACCTGACTGCCGGGGACGTGAATGCCGACGGTTTCGAGGACATTATCGCTTCGCTCACGACCGTGAGCACCGTGTCGGTCCTCATCAGTACGGGGACCGGCGAGCTACGCAGCGCCGTGGACTATAACACGGGGCACCCGCCGTATTCGGCCGTTACCGTGGACTTCGACGGGGACGGTCACCTGGACCTGGTGACCACGAGCGAAGCCAGAAGCACCATCTCGATCCTCCTCGGGCAGAGCGAGGGAGGTCAGAGCCTCGGGACCTTAGGGAAGCCGACGATTTTTCCGTCCGGCAAGGCGCCGCGCTTCACGCTCCCCGGTGACCTCGACCTGGACGACGATCGCGACCAGGATCTCGTCACCATCGATCGCGGTGGGCGCACCTTCACGGCTTTCTACAATCAGTCTACCGAGGGCGCAGATGACGTGGAGTCTCTCGACAAAATCTGCACTGCCGTGGACTTCATCGAGCTCGCCGCCCCGGCAAGCCGTAGCTCGGCTGCGGAGCTCTTCGTCAAGTACACTCTGCCCTGGACGGAGCAGGCGGCCATCCAGTCGACCCTCTACCAGAACACGCGGCTCTTCGAGCTGCACCAGGAGTTCCTCAAGGATTTTATCCCGGGTCTCGATGTGGGGCTCTACAACTCCCTCGTTGCAGTGAAGGCTACGCGGCAGTATTTCGTCGGCACCATTTCCCGCATCCGAACGGATGCCGGCTTCATCTACGGCTTGAGCGTCTACGCGGATTGGCACGACGCGGAGGAGAGGCTCGCAGCGGAGACGGTGGGGGAGATTCTCGCCGAGATGGGGGCGTCGTTCCGCCTGGAGCCACTCCAGTATTTCCCCAACTCTCGAGACGCCGTCTCGGTGGCGGAGGAGTGGGTCGACCCGGGTTTCGACATCTTCTTCGATAGCGGGGGACGATTGTCCTACGAGGCTTATACGCAGCGGGTCGGCTACGGTCGTGTCCGGCTGATGGACCGCGGGCCGCAGGAGGAAGGAGTGGAGGAGTTCGATCAAGCGAACGAATGCGGCGGCCTTTCCTTTCGCGACATCCTCGTCTTCGGTTTCGCGCCCAGCGACATTGAGGGCGTCGTGGGGGGGGTGATCACGGCCGAGCCGCAGGTGGGGGGCAGCCACCTGTCTGTTCGCACGAACCGCAGGGGAACGCCGAACGCCTACGTGAAGAACGCTTTGGAGGTGTACCGGCCTTTCGCCGGGAAGCTCGTGCGCCTCGAGGTCAAGGAGGCCTCGGCCGTGATGGCGCCGGCGCTCCTTGCCGAGGCCGAGGACTTCCGGGAGAACAACCGCCCCACTCTGTCCGAGACCCCGACTCTTGATCGAGACTTCGACGAGCTCTCGAGCCTTGCCGCGATTGCCGCCATGGATAGCGCCGAGGGCGGGCCTCCCGTGGAGGCTCGCTTCGGCGGGAAAGCCACCAACCTGTCGAGGCTCCAGGACGTACTCACGCCTGGCTTCGAGGAGTACCAGGAGCTCGGTTTTGCCATCCCCGTTTCCTACTACCTCGAGTTCATGAGGTCGAACTCCATGGCGTCAGCGCTGGAACTCTCTCGCCAGGTGACCTTCGAGGAATATATCGAGGAGCTCCTCACGCACGAAGAGTTCCAGACGAGCTCGACCTTTCGCTGCCACGCTCTCGAGAACCTCAGAACCCACATAGAGGAACGCAGCGTGATCGACCCGGACCTGATCGAGCGCCTGGGCGAGAGAATCCGCGAGGTCTTCCCCGCCGAGAGATCCAGGGTAAGGTTTCGTTCCTCTTCCAACGTCGAGGACGCGGTCGAGTTCAACGGTGCTGGGCTTTACGACTCGACGAGCGTCTGCGTCGAGGACGATCTCGACCTGGACGACGATGGCCCGTCCCATTGCGATGCAGAGAAAGCTGACGAGCGCGGGATCCCGCGAGGTCTACGAAAAGTCTGGGCGAGCCTGTGGAACTTCCGGGCTTTCGAGGAGCGGGCTTTTTACCAGATTGACCAGACGATTGCGGCCATGGGGATCCTCGTCAACCGTGCGTTCGTCGACGAACGAGTGAACGGGGTGGCGTTCACCGGCGACCCCGCGAATCCCCTCGAGCGCCGCTACGTCATCTCCGCGCAAAAGGGAGAGGAAAGCGTCGTTAGCCCCGAGCCGGGAATCCGCGCTGAGAAGGACGTCCTCGATGTGCAGAATGGGCGTGTGGTGGCTATCGAGCGGTCCATCGCATCGACCCTGGTGCCACCCGGACAGTACGTCCTTTCGGATGACGAGTTGCGGGAGCTCGGCGAGTTGATGTGGCACCTCGACGAGAATTTTCCGATCGACCCGGGAAATCACCCGCGCGAGGATCTGCTTCTGGACCTGGAATTCAAGATCGAGGTGACGGGCGAGCTCGCGGTCAAGCAGATACGGCCGTTCCTCCTCTCCGAGACGGGCCCTCCTCCGCCGACCTTTGAGCTGTTGATTCCGGAGGGAACCACGGCCTGTGGCATTTTCGACATAGGACGCCACCCGGATGGGGTGGACGCGCTCGAGGAGTACGAGCTCAAGAGCACGGTGCGCCTTGCGGCAGGAGGCGTTTCGTTGCCCGCGGGAGCGGGAACGTTCCCGGCCGAGCTCGTCGAGGAGCTCGTCATCGGGCCCGAGCGTGAGGTCGCCACCCCGACCGGTCCTGGAGAATTTAGTGTCGAGAGGTTTTCACCGGTTGGGGGTGAGATTCCTTATCGCTTCACGTACGCGCAGCCGTTCCTCCTCCCGGGAGACAGGACCGTTGAGTTCACGCTGACGATCGAGGCCCGTTCGCGGGACGGCGAGCCCCTCGAACCGTTGCTGGTCGTCGACGACGAGCGCCTGATCCACGAAGACCTTCCGACCGACGGCGTGCAGCTGCAGAGCACTTTCGAGAAGGACGGGGCGCTCGTGAACCTTCTTTACTCGTCCTGCAGCCACTCCACGCTGCCCTTGTTCGAGGTGGAGGCGGAGCTTGCCGACGGCACGACTATCTTCCTCGAGGAAAGGTTCCGGGAGGAGCCCTTCCGCAACTTTGGCGCAGCCAGCCTGTCGCGTGCAGAAGTCGTGCTCGAGGGAAAACGGCGCGAGGTGAGCGACTACTGGGATCTCGTCTACGCTGCGGTCAAGCACAACCTTAACGTTGTTTACTGGGTTCTCCTCGATCCGCCGGTCGACCTTGCCGATCTCGCGGCGCCCGTTCGCGTCGTCGAGCTGCGGTCGCCGGTTACAACGCAAGAGCCCCCGCTCGAAGCTTCCGCGAGATACCTGGACGAAAATTTCGGTCTGTTGAGACAGGTCGATGTCGTCACCTTCACCAAGGAGGAAGGGAGCGGCCGTGGGCTCCGTTTCCTTCGCGGCGACTGTAACCGCGACGGGCGGATGAATCTCTCCGATGCGATCTTCGACGTGGACTTCCTCTTTGCTGGTGGACAGCGCCCGGGCTGCCTCGAGGCCTGCGACGTGAACGCGGACGGCAGGCACAACATCTCCGACCTCCTCGGCCTGCTCGGCCACCTGTTCCTGGCGGGTCCACCGCCGCAAGCTCCTTTCCCCCACTGCGGTCCGGGCACCGATAACGGACCGGGGTGCGAGAGGTCCGGTTGTGACTGACTTTCGGTCTCCCGTCGTTCGCGGCGTGCTCTTCGATTTCGACGGTACCCTGACCGAGCCGGGATCCATAGATTTCGCGGCTATCCGACAGGCCATCGGCTGTCCCGCCGGGGACCCCGTGCTCGAATACATCAAAGAGCTGCCCGGGAGCAAGAAGGACCAGGCCCTGCGCCTGCTGGATGCCCGCGAGGTCGAGGCGGCGAAGCTCTCCCGGCCCAACGCGGGTGCGGAGGGCCTGATTCACCACCTCCGTTCAAAGTCCGTACCGCTCGGCATCTTCAGTCGCAACAGCAGGCGCTCGATCGTGGAGGCTTTGCGTAACTTTCGCGCCACCACGGCCGACGATTTTCAGGTCATCGTCTCGCGGGATGACGCGGAGCCCAAGCCCGATCCCGCGGGTGTCCGCCTGGCTGCCCGGAAACTGGGAGTCGAGGTGGAGTGCCTGCTAAATGTCGGCGACTACGTCTTCGACATCGAAGCCGCGCAACGTGCGGGGGCTCCCACGGTTCTGCTCAGCAGCGGTTCCACGTCCTTTCGTTTGAACCGGCCCCCCAATTACAGCATCCGTCATCTGAGTGAGCTCGAGGGTCTTGTAGAGTCTCTGCTTCCCCTTTCTCTCGGCAAGCTCCCCAACCGCTTCCTCGAGCGGTTTCTCGCGGAGAACCCGCTGGACGACCCTTCCCTTCTGATCCGGCCCGGTCTCGGAGAGGACACGGCAGCTGTCCAGCTCGGGGATGGAGATGATGTGATCATCCTGAAGTCCGATCCCATCACCTTCACCGCCGACCACCTCGGCTATTCCACTGTCGTGATCAACGCCAACGACGTCGCGACCTCGGGTGCCACACCGCGCTGGCTTCTCACGACACTCCTCTTTCCGGAAGGATCGAATGCCGCGCAGGTTCAGGCGCTCATGCACGAGCTTCAGAGCTTCTCCCGCAAGTTCGGTTTGAGTCTGTGTGGGGGCCATACGGAGGTCACCGACGCGGTGACCAGGGTCGTCGCGGTCGGTCAGCTGGTCGGAACGGTCTCACGCGATCGCTTGATCGACAAGCGTCGAATGGCGACGGGTGACCAGGTGCTGCTAACCAAGGGCCTGGCCGTGGAGGGAACGTCGATCCTCGTGCGGGACTTTTCCGACCGTCTCGAGGAGCTGGGACTGGGCGCGCGTGAAATGGAGAGCGGCCGTCGCTTTCTCACCGATCCTGGGATCAGCATTTTGAAAGAGGCCACGATCGCAGCGGACATTGGCGGGGTTTCGGCCCTGCACGACGTCACCGAGGGAGGCCTGGCCACGGCGCTCGAAGAGCTCAGTGTGGCAGGGGGTCACCGAATCCGGGTGGAGATGGAGCGGATCCCGGTGCTCTCCGAGACGCAGCGGTTGTGCGATCTCTTGGGACTCGAGCCCTTGGGTTTGCTGGGATCCGGAAGCCTACTCATCACCTGCAAGCCGGAGTCCGGTGCGAGGATCGGGAAGGTTTGTCGCGATGCGGGCATCGAGGTCGCGCGTATCGGAGAGGTGCTCGATGAGGGCGCTGGGATCGAAGCGTATCGAGGCAAAAAACCCGTACCCTGGCCGCACTTCGAGGTGGATGAGATCACGAGGGCGATCGGGAAGCTGGGGGGGGGGTGAAGCCGAGGGCGGAGGCAGAGACGGAGCATCCTCTTAATGAAGCCCCAAGGACGACGCGCCCTTGGGCCATTCCGTACGCGCGGAGTGCGGAATGGACCCGTGCCGGCGGGGGGGGAACCTGCGCCGCGGGGCCGAAGAGCTGGTTGCCCCGCCATGCGGGCGAAGCCCGCATGGGATCACCGCAGCGCCTTCGCCTGCTTCCAGTACGGAGCGTACTTGCGCGTGAGTTCCAGGTAGACTTCCGGGGAGTCGCCCCAGCGGTCGACGAACTTGCCGTCGATTTCCACAGTACGGGGGACACAGGGGACGAGATTGTTGCCCTCGTCGAGCTCGTTGTAGGTCTCGATAAAAAGGAGCCGCTGGGCGAAGTGTTTGCCGTCGAGCACCTCGCGCCAGTCATCCTCGTAACGGGATGTAGGGTCGTCGGGGCCGTTGTAGTGGTGGGCCTTGGGGTAGTGCCCGCCCCCGGGCATTTTGGGCTCGTCGGTGATGGTCCAGTGGCCTGTCGAGATGGAAATGGTGTTCTTCTGGTGGCGGCTGACCAGGGGTCCCCCGACCTGCGAAAACCAGCGAACGTCGTCCTCGACGACGCCG
>Ga0315336_1002327_pt1 | contig 29604 bp, 31 predicted proteins | sample ASW5metaG_FD_204512 | JGI IMG/M metagenome (GOLD analysis project Ga0315336, IMG submission 204512) | Ammonia-oxidizing marine archaeal communities from Monterey Bay, California, United States - ASW #5 | ecosystem: Environmental > Aquatic > Marine > Intertidal zone | place: USA: California... | reverse complement strand
ACCCGATCTGAAGGCCGCACCGGCGAAGATAGGAGGATCCAACCTGAAAGCGGTGCGAAGACCGTTGCAGCGCAGCCGCGACTCGGCTATGCTGGCCTTGCCGGGTTGGCCAACATGGAAATTCTGGCTGGTATCGTTTCTTCACAGCGACTCTTCTTTTTCGTTAAAACGAATCAGTCAACCCGAGCCTATCGACTCGGGCCGGAAAGTCGCTACTTTCTATGGCCTATCGGACATCCTCGGTGCTTCATGCACCAATGCCGTGGGACACTGCTATTGAAACATCTGAGCCTCCCTAAAATGGCTAGCTAATAATGGACCTAAAGTAACCAGGAGCTTGTGCTATCCTGGTTACGTCAGGTTGTGAGGACAGTCGGGTAAAATGCCGCCATAGTTTATTGGGGCTAAAAGGGCGGTAGTGTGCGAAGATCCTCTAGAGTTGGCCCGATGAGCTTCTGGGCCCTCCGATCAACCACCAAACGTGAAGCATCCACGGAGCTCGACTCTAACTCTGGGACAGTGTGCCACGGGTACGGGCCACGATGGCATGGAAGGTCAGAGCTATACTTGGTGTTTTCCCGCTTGTTGCGCCTCATATACCGCTGCGATCTCGACCAGAGCGAGCGCTCGTACAGGGTTAGAGTCATCAATCAAGCCGAACCAGCACTCGTTCATGCAAGTAGTGTAAGTACATATGTAAGTAGTTCCAAGCGGGCCGGCCGTCGAGTCGATTTACCAAGAGCAGAGGTGGATTCTGTCGATAGCGCGCAACTATAAGCACTGGTACGCTCTTCACGTCCGCTCGAATCAAGAACGAAGAGTCGAGACGATCTTAGGCACGAAGGGTTACAACACATTCCTCCCGCTGTACAGATCGATTCGAAAGTGGTCGGATCGCTCCAAGGTTATCCATGAGCCGCTTTTCCCGGGATATGTGTTCTGCGAATTCGATGTGACCCAGCGCGCGCCGATCGTAACCATTGAAAACGTCATCCGGGTGGTGGGGTTCGGTCCAGGGCCGACCCCGGTCGACGCAAGCGAACTGGAGCAAGTGCGTACGGCGATGGAGTCAGGCATGTCGTTGATGCCCTGGCGCCACTTTGAGAGAGGGCAACTGGTGCAGGTACAAGAGGGCCCCCTCGCAGGCGTCAAGGGCGTTTTTATTGAGCGTCGTGGCGTCAGCCGGGTCGTGCTGACCTTGACGTTAATACAACGGTCAATGGCGGTCGAACTCGACGGTTGCGGAGTCACCCCAATCAGCCCAATCCTGAAACGGGGGGGGCAGCGTCGTGAAAACGAAGCACTCGATTGATTCGCCAGCGGAGTGTCGTTCGCAGTACGCTGCCGTATGGAGCGCGAGTTCAGAGTACTGCTAATCGGCAGTCTCTGGAAACTTCTCGGCAAGGACTAGGGACTCTAGTTTGGATAGTCGATCCTGTGGCACCACGGATGATACGTGTCTCGCTACCGGAGAGCCGAAGGTGTATGACGAGCGCCCAGCCTTAGGTTGGTTGAGCGAAGAATGCTATGCGGCCGACCTCTTGCATCGTCTGAGCAATCGCCACTACCTCGATTGCCCAACAGCATTCAGTTCTCACCGCTTCACAAGCGAGACGTCGTCAATCCAGACTGTCCCGTCGATCTTGCTGTCGAACTTTCGAGACTGCCGGCGGAAAGCTTGGATCTCGAGGAGACGGGTTTGACGAGGGACCGTGAATGTGGTCTCGACAGCCGTCCAGTCGGCAGTGCCCACAGTGGGCGCTGTCTCAAAGTTGAGAGACGAGGTTCGGTCTACCGCAAAGATGCGGAAGCCAACTCCCTGATCGGTGGTAACTCCGTCGGTTCGGACCTGAGCCCGAAAGTGATGTCTTCCTGGCTCCACAACCACCCTCTGCGTGAGGTGATGGTAGTTCACGTTTTCCGTGCCGTTGAATCGGATCCTCAGCGACCAGGAGCCCGTCTGGAAGACGTCAGGCTCGCGCGTTGTCTCAAACTGATTGGAGGCTCGAATCACCCAGTCGAGCGCAGTTCCGAGAGGTTCGTATTCGAAGCCGGGGTTCAAGAGAAGATTGCCCTCGATCTGTCTGCGCTCTCCACGGGATCGAAAGTAGGCAGCGAGCGTGTCGAGGGCAGCGTTGTAGTGCTTGATGCGAAGCAAGAAGTCCAGGTAGGGGCTCAATAAACGATCATTCGTCAAGGAAATGGCGGACATCCAGTCCCATGCCTGGGTCAAATCCGTGGGCTCACCTCGGTTGAGAAGGTACTGGAAGTACGAGCGAACTACCTCTAGCTCTCGCGGCATGCCGAATTCCAAGACGTCAGAGGTGTCAGTGTCCATTCGGTTGTGAAGACTGAAGATGAGTTGATCGTATTCCCGGGTGATCCGTAGAATGCGTTCCAGCAGTTGCAGAGCCGCCACTTGTTCGTTGATCCGGTAGTAGAAATGCGCCGCTCGCAGCAGAATCGGAGGAGAATGGGGCCCCAGCGCGATCGCGCGATCGTGGCAATATCTGGCCCTCTCCTCATCGCCCGCCTGAATGAGCGCGTCGCCTAGATCAGCCCAACGGAAAGGCGAGGCTGGGTCGCGTCGAAGCAGTTCTTCGTACGCCGATACGGCCCGTTCAATGGATTCTGGATCCCCCCGCCACGAGTGCTGTTGGGCCCACTCAACCAAGCGCTCATTCGCGCAGAGGTAAAAGTAGCGACACAGGAGCTGTTCGACCGCCTGGTTGTCCGCAAACCAGGTGTGAAAGGCGAGAGCAGCCGACGAGTACAGGACTAATATGCAGCCCAGCGCGATCGAGACCGGCTTCAGAGACATGAAAACATTGTGACGGCTCGCTGGGCGCTCCGCCGTTCCGAACCCTTGGCACCGCAGGTAACGGGAGCACACTAGAGTACGCCAGTTCTATCGACGCCCGCAACAGGTGCCCCACGCGCCCGTTCGCCGGCCACCGTGAAGGCTATCAATTCCTGCTCAAACTTCCGCGGGATTTCAAAACGACTCGATGAGGAAACGATGATGTGGAACCCTCTCATAAAGCTATTCTGTCCTACCCTCGCATTGCTCCTAGTGCCTTCCGGGTTGGCTGCCCAGCAGCAGCCCACCGGGATTGTCTCCCAGTCGGCACTTGCCGCAGCGACGATCCGACAGGACCCTAGCGCTGAGCCCAGCCAGCCACAGTTGCAGCCCCAACAACCCGAAGATCCCCTCCGCACCACCTACGTTCTGGGGCCGGATGACCAACTCACTATCTGGGTACTGGAGGCGGACGAACTCTCAACCGACCCGATCCGGGTCGGCCCGGACGGCTACATGAATCTGCCAATGGTCGGACGGTTTCGGGCAGCCGGCCTCACTGTCGAGCAACTCGAAGCTGAACTCACCCACCGTCTTAAGACCTACGTCCATGAGCCGAACGTAGCCGTCAGTATCACGGAGTTCCGGAGCCAGCCGGTCTCGATCATTGGTGCCGTGCATAGCCCTGGCGTTCATCCGTTGGCGGGTCAGAAAACTCTGATCGAAGTGCTCGCGCTAGCCGGAGGGCATCGCGACGATGCCGGTCACAGTATCAAAATCACCCGCCGGCTCAAATGGGGGCGCATTCCCTTGGCGACCGCCAAGGACGATTCCACGGGCCAGTTCAGCGTCGCCGAGGTGAACCTAGAGGACGTCATGAAGGCCAGGAATCCCGAAGAGAACGTTTTTATCAAGCCGCACGATGTCATCTCGGTTCCCCGTGCAGAAATGATTTATGTCATCGGAGCGGTAGCACGATCCGGTGGTTTTGTCCTGCGCGAGCGCGAAAGCATCTCGGTGCTGCGGGCACTCGCGCTAGCCGGCGGCCTCGCCCGCTTCGCATCGCCGAAAATCGCGAAGATTCTTCGTCCCGAGCAAGGGGCTGCCCAACGCACCGAAATCCCCATTGATCTCAAAACCATCCTGTCAAGCAAGTCGTCCGACGTCCCGCTTCAACGAGATGACATTCTTTTCGTGCCCAAAAGCGGAAGCAAGGCCATGGCGGCGCGGGCCGCCGAGGCAGTGGTGAGTGCTGGAACGGGCATTGCCATCTGGCGCGGTGGGGCTTTTGGTCGCTAGGCTGGCATTGGAGTGGCCATGCAAGGTCAGCCAGAGTTGCCGGCCCACTAAGGTCGAGAGATGCGAGAGATGACCGTGCGAAACGACGGCGGGGAACCGTCCCCACCCGCATGAAACACGTCGAGCCAGTCGAGGTGGGCTTCCTCGGCGAGTCGTCAGACCATGATAGTGCAAACTTCAGGCCAGTGCTAGTTCCGGAGGAATCTCAATGAAACAACCGCCCGAACTTCCCAGTGGTGATGGCAACCAAGAACTCGCGCCTAGCGACCGGCTCGCTCGAGGCTACCCCTCCCGGCTCAGGTACGCCGACGCCTACGAGTCGGACCTTGCCGACGACGCCACGGGTGGAAACCTGCTTTATTACTGGCATGTCATCCGGCGGCGCAAGGGCACAATCATTCTGTTCATTGTTTTGGGGACCCTGTTAGGGCTTTTGATCAGCCTGCCACAGACACCGATCTACCAGGCCAGCGCTTCGATCGAGATTCAGGGCATCAATGAGAACTTCATGAACCTTGGAGAAGTGAGTCCCACAATACAGGGAGGCTCCCGCTATTCTCAGTCCGACCTCGATACACACGTCGAAATCCTGCAGAGCCGCATTCTTCTCAAGAAAGTGGCAGATAGACTTGAGCTTCAAGAGAAGTCGGAGGTGCTCTTTGGAGCGGGAAGGCTTGCTGCTTGGAGAAAGGCGCTCGGGCTTTCTCCGCAGACGCCGGAGTCGGCCTACAAGCAGGCCCTCGCGATGGCGGCGAGGGACCTGAGCGCGCACGTGCAGCGGGGTACGCGAATTATCGAGATCCGTGCCGATTCCACCGATCGGCGCATGGCGGCAGACTTTGTGAACGCTCTCGCGGACGAGTACGTCCGGCACAGTCTCGAAACTCGATGGCAGGCTACGCAACGCACCGGCGACTGGCTAAGCCGTCAGTTGGAGGATCTGCGGATCAAACTCGAGAAAGCTGAGGAGAAGCTGCAACGCTACGCCCGCGGGAGCGGGCTGATGTTCACATCGGGGCACCAGAGCGTCGCGGAAGAAAGGCTGCGCCAGCTTCAGGCCGGGTTATCCCAGGCGCAAGCGAATCGTATAGCCCAGCAGTCACGCTACGAAATGGCCCGAGCGAGCCCCCAGGATTCTCTGCCTGAGATCCTAGATGCTGATAACCTCGGACAACACCAAATGACTTTGGCCGAGCTTCGCCGGCAATTGGCGGAGTTGGGGTCGACATACACGCCGGCTCACCCAAAGATCAAGAGGGTGCAGGCTCAAATAGAAGAGATCCAAACGACGATCGGACGTGAGACCAACAAGATTCTAGCGCGCATTGGCAACGAATACGAAACCGCCTTGAGGAGCGAAAAGCTGCTCGCTGCTGATTACGCGAATCAGGCCCGGCTGGTTTCCGATCAGAGCGAGAAATCCATTCAGTACAATATCTTGAAGAAAGAGGTCGAAGCCAACCGGCAGCTCCATGACGGTTTGCTGCAAAAAGTGAAGGAAGCCGGGGTCGCCTCGGCTATGAATGCGACCAACATTCAACCAGTCGATCCGGCAATTGTGCCCGAATTTCCCTATAAGCCGAATCACTTCTTGAATTCGGCGCTGGGACTTCTGGCAGGAATCTTCCTGGGCACTGTTTTCGTCCTGGTACGAGAAAATACAGATCGCACTTTGAAGCAGCCTGGCGACACTTCCTTGTACCTGGATACTCCAGAGCTGGGTGTGATTCCTTCTCGTGCTGCCGGTTCAGCCTCCGCGGCGCCCCGGCGAAGAGAGAAAGTTTCGATCAAGCTCCGCCTGGGGAACGGTAGTCCCCGGCAGCAGACCACCTCAAACGAGGGATCTCTGCAGCCGGACAAATCATCTTCACTGGATTCCACCGAGCTTGTCACCTTGCAAAGAAAGCCTTCGTTGCAAGCGGAATGCTTCCGGGCGACCCTGACCTCGATTCTTTTTGCCAGGCGAAACGGAGACAGGCCTAGGGTCATTGTGATTACGAGCCCGTTGCCTGGGGAAGGGAAAACAACTGTCACAAGTAATCTTGCCATTGCATTGGCAGAGATCAACCGCCGCGTGCTGATAATTGACGCCGACATGCGCAAGCCTCGGGTGCACGAGATTCTTGATATCCCGAACACCTGGGGTCTGAGTGATCTGCTTGCAGGCAGAAACTCGCTCAACGATTGTCCCCCTGAAGCATTCGCCCGAGAGACGGAGATAACAGACTTATACGTTTTGCCCAGCGGGCCGGGTACCCACAGCATCTCGAACCTGCTGCACTCACCTCGTACGCAGGAACTGCTCGAACGGGTTCGAAAAGAATTCGACACTGTCTTGATCGACACTCCGCCGATGATGCAGATTGCCGACGCTCGTGTGCTGGGCAAGATAGCCGATGCGGTGATTCTCGTCGTGCGGGCGGGACAGACGACCAGAGACGCCGCCAAGACTGCTGTTGCTCGTTTTGACGAAGACGGCACCCCCGTATTGGGAACGGTCCTTAACGCCTGGAACCCGAGTGCAAGCGGCTACGGTTATTACGACGACTACTACGCCTACGACAAGTATTATTCCAAGACGGACCGAACACAGGATAGCTGAGGGTGTTCGGGGCTGATGGTCGGTGTCGGGTTTGTGCTCGTCCGCGAGCGGGCGGACCGCACCTTGAAGCAGCCGGGCGATGCGGCCGACTGCTTGAACGTTCCCGAACTCGCTGTGATTCCCTCTTCTAGCGCCGATGCGGCTCAATATTCGAATGGAGGGGCGCAATTTCAAGGTCAAGATACGACGGAAGAAGCTTGCCAAAACTGCCGCTGTGGCACCAGGCAGCGGTGAAATCGAACGAAACGGATCCCAGTCCTCGGCGGACTCCCTCTCTCTAGTCACCTGGGAGCGCCAGCCCTCCCTGCTGGCGGAATGTTTCCGGGCCACGCTGATGTCGATCCTTTATACTGGGCACAATAGAGATCATCCCCAAATATTGGTCATCACCAGTCTTGGCCCTCGCGAGGGAAAGACAACCGTGGTCAGCAAGCTAGCGTCGATCCCGTCGCTTCTGCCGTTTACCGCGGTGCTACTGGCAATAGGTCTGTGGAGGGCGCGGGAACCCCGGCGAACAACCCTCCATGGTCGCATGCTGCGCATGCCCAGGGGAGAGGCAGAGGCAAGCGGGCGTGTGTTGAAGGCGTCCCGATGAGAGTGCTGTTGCTGGGTGCGTCGGGTATGATCGGCCACAAGGTGTGGCAGTCCGTTCAGAGGCCGCCGTTCGACTCTTGGGCGGCTGTGCGCAGTAGTCCAAGACGAGATACGCTCGCGCTGTTTCCGGAAGACAGGGTTCTGGCAGGTTATGACCTCACTCACACTTCTGCTGTGGCGGAGCTCTTGGAGCAGACCAGACCTGAGGTAGTAATCAACTGTGCCGGGGTCGTGAAACAAGTTGATCAAGCCAGCGATCCAGTTGCGCAGGTTGAAGTCAACGCGCTACTGCCACATCGCCTTGCCGCCTTGTGCGAGGAATATCAATGCCGATTGCTTCATTTTAGTACGGACTGCGTTTTCTCGGGCGAGCGCGGGGCATATCGTGAGGATGATATACCGGACGCACGCGACCTGTACGGGCGAGCCAAAATGCTTGGTGAGGTTGTCGGTCGACGGATGCTGACGATCCGGTCTAGCCTCATTGGGCGCGAAATTCGCACTAAGCATGGTTTGCTTGAGTGGTTCCTTTCCCAGCGCGGAGGTCGTGTGAAGGGCTTCCGGCACGCTGTTTTCAGCGGTCTGACGACGATCGAGATGGCGAGGTTAGCCGTGCGAACCCTGATGGAGTGGCCTACCCTAGAAGGGCTTTATCACGTGGCGAGCAGACCGATTAGCAAATACAACCTTCTCTTAAAGATGCGTGACATCCTTAAGGTTGAGATCGGGATTGACAAGGAAGACGACACTGCCTGCGACCGTAGCTTAGACGGTAGGCGATTCAGTGCTGCGACGGGATACGAGTCTCCTTCCTGGGACGAAATGCTGCATGAGGTGGCCATTGACCCGACACCATATGACGCGTGGAGGACTGTAGAGTGATTCTAGAAGGAAGGAAGATTCTGATCACGGGCGGTACTGGCTCGTTGGGAAAGGTGCTTCTGAGAAGAATCCTAACCGGTGAGATGGGGCAGCCGGCGAAAATCATTGTGTTCTCTCGTGACGAGGCCAAGCAACACTTCATGCGTCTCGCTTATCTGCACAAGGCAGTGGCAACCGACGAGGTCATTTCTGAAAACTTTCGGAGGATGGTGGAGTTTCGTATCGGCGATGTCCGTGACTACAGTAGCGTGGCGGGTGCGGTGAGGAGCGCTGATATCATCTTCAATGCCGCGGCAATGAAACAAGTGCCGACGTGCGAGTATTTCCCGGAAGAGGCTGTGCGGACGAACGTTCTGGGGTCCGCAAACATTATCCGCGCCATTCGCGAACTGGGCCTTCCCGTGGAAGTGGTTGTGGGTGTGTCGACTGACAAGGCCTGCAAGCCTGTGAACGTGATGGGGATGACAAAGGCGCTGCAGGAGCGCAGTTTCGTCGCAGCGAACCTACAGTGTAGAGAGACACGGTTCATCTGTGTCCGTTACGGGAATGTACTCGCATCCCGAGGCTCCGTAATCCCACTTTTTCAGGAGCAAATACGACACGGAGGACCCGTTACCATCACAACTCAAGAGATGACGCGCTTCCTTCTGAGTCTTGAGGATGCCGTGGACCTGATCTTCGTCGCTGTGTGTGAGGCACGGGCGGGCGAGATCTATATACCGCGCGTGCCTTCCGCCAGAATTGTGGATGTTGCTCAAGGGCTGATTGGTAATCGAAGGACCGACATCTTGGTAACCGGAATTCGACCAGGCGAAAAGGTGCACGAAGTGCTCGTCTCTGAGGAGGAGAGCTGGCGAACCGTCGAGCGTGGCCACTCCTACGTGATCCAGCCTGCCCTACCGGAGTTGCGCGACGACCGAAAGCCAGGAGTGCTGCCTCTTGAGAGCGAGTATAGCTCGCGTGACAATCTTTTAGACCTCGATCGTATTCGTGAATTGTTAACTCGCCATCGACTTCACATCGAACAGACGGACTCCGAGGTCCATGAGGTCGTACGATGAGGGTTGCCGCTTTCCAGGGCACTAGACCTGAGATTATCCGCCTGAGCCGAGTCGTTCCTCTTCTCGACCAACACTGTGACTACATCCTGGTCCATACCGGCCAGAACTTTGAGGAGAGGCGTTCGAACACGTCCACCAGCGAGCTCTACGGAGGGGCCAGGAAGGACTCTGCTCGGAGACGATGCCGAAAATCGTGTCACCAACATCTTCGGCGCGTCTCGAATTCGCAGTCGGAAACCTGGCCGCAGAGACTGCCCTGTTGAATCTAGGCACGGCCTGACGCTTGGACGTTAGTACTGTCCGCCCCTTCAACATTTCTGGACGGCGCCAGTCTGGCAAAGGCGGGTTCGTGCTGCCATATTGCTGAACTCGCTGCGACCGTACAGAGACTGACGGGCACCCCGAGGCGTATTGTTACACCTGGACTCCAAACCGGTTACGGCCCGTTGTATGAAGAGGCCAGCAACAAGTTCTCGGGTACTACTAAAGCCATCAGACAGTCGGGCTGGACTCCGCGCTACGGGGGGGGACAAGTCGCCCAGGAACGATTTCATGAAGAGTCTTCCCCAACGACTTTTGCGTCACTCATACGGCTCCGAACTGGATGTGGTCGCGTCGCCAGTCCTGTCCGTGCGGGATTCCGCGCGCGTGGCGAAGATGTGACATCTCGATGATGCCCCACGTCTCAGTCATTGTTCCCACTTACCAGAGGGCAAGTCTGTTGGGTGAGACGATAGGTAGCCTATTGTCCCAGACCCTGACGGATTTGGAGATTATCGTAGCCGATGACGGGTCGATGGATGAAACCCCGGACATCATCGCAGGCTTCCGGGACCCGCGGGTCCGTTACCTGGGCAGTGAGCACCTAGGGATGCCTCGGATTTGGAACCGAGCCCTGAGCTGGGTTCGGGGCCGATATGTCATGACTTGCCATGACCATGACCGCTACGACCGGACACTTCTTGCCGAGCTCAGCGCTTTGCTCGACCAGAATCCCACCGCCGCGTACGGGCATTGCGGCATTATCGGCTTAGATGCCAACGGTTCCAGGGAGGTGGGACGATACATCCTCGATTGTCCGGAGCTGATGTGCGGAATGAGCTTTCTGACCAGCGTGCTGCTCCCTGGGCTTGATTCGAAAGTGTCGGCCATGACTATGTTCCGGCGGACGGCAATCGATGGAAGAGGGCTGGATCCCGCCTTCGGGGAGTCTGCGGACGTGGAGCTCTGGATGCGACTCGCGTGTCGAGGGGACGTGGCATACACCTCCAGTCCTTTGATCGCAGTGACGAAGCGGGATCAATCGAGCGTGATGTACCACCGCGGGGCCCGGCTGGCAGCCCAGGTGCTGGCAGCCAAGAGAAAGTATCTCAGGATGATTCAGAATCCAGCGCGGCGCAAACGGATAGAAGCCGGATGGCGCCGAGCCATCGACAAGCTGGCGTTTTCCGAGTGGTTGAAGGTCGCTGAGTCGAGGCTGCCCGAGGAAGAGGATTTTCTCCTGGAGTTCGTACGACGTGAGGGGAGCGCGCCCACGGCCCGAGTTGTTAGGGTGCTGCGCTGGCTCCCTCACCCGATCAGTCTGGAGATGCTGCGCCTGGCGAGGCGCTTGTCGAGGCGCTTGTCGAGGCGCTGAACGCGGCGCAAGAATTAAGACGACGCTCGATGTAGCCAAGGACGGAATGAAGGCGTTACTCTTAGCGGCCGGGTACGGAACCAGGCTGGGGCCGGTCACCCACACAATGCCGAAGTGCTTAGTTCCCATCGCGGGAACACCGTTGCTCGAGCTTTGGTTACAAGGGCTGGAAAGTGCGGATGTAGACGAGATAGTGATAAACACGCACCACCTCGATGAGCACGTCCGGCGGTTCCTCGCCGACCGGCCGGGAATTAAAATCCACGTAAAGCACGAGCCGGTCCTGCTTGGCACGGCTCGTACGCTGCTTGCTGCGGAGGATCTGCTCGGTTCGGATGATTTTTTCGTTATCTATGCGGACAACTTGACGACCTTTGATCTGCGCAGATTACGCAGTTTTCACGGCACGCATGCTGAACCCGCCAGCATCTTGGTGTTTCGTGCGGAAGATGGGCTCCAGTTGCGCGATTTTGTGCATGTCGAGGACGTAGTGGCGGCGAATCTTCTGGCACTGGAGGACGACCGTGCGGATTACGGGGTTTTCAATGTTGGTGGGGGCCGCGCGCACACCGTGCTGGACCTGGCCCACACCGTAGCTGTAGTCTATGCATCGGATATCGACCTGCAACCCAGCGACATTTACCGGGTAGGGGACACGCGCCACGCGGTGTCGTCGATCGAAAAGCTGCAGACTCTGGGCTGGACTCCGCGGAGGACCATGCATGACGGAGTGAGCGCGTACCGCGAGTGGCTGCGAGAGTGCAATCCCCCGCCGTCCGCGATCGAATCCGCGCGGCACGCACTGGAATCCAGCGGCATCCTCAGGGTCTCCGGCCGCTGATAGATATTCTGGACTATCACAGGACGATCGTTGCAACCGGACGATGCGCATTCTTCTGAGCTACGCGACGGAATTCGACAAGGGCGAAGGGGTCCACTTCAGCCGGGTCCTGGCCCGCCTGGGACACGAAGTGCATGAGGTCAATGTCGCTTCAAGCCAACACCAGAGCGCACCTTCGCGATCCGTGAAGGGCTATACGGCGGATATACACGTGAGAGACCTGCTGCGCGACTCAGGCGGCGGCGACTTGTTCTTGTACATCGAGCCTCTCGGCCTTATCCCGCTTGGCTTAGACAGCTGTCCGATTCCGACCGCCTGCGTAATCAGCGACGTACATCGTAATCTAAATGCTCGCAAGGTCCTCGGAAGTCTCTTCGACCACGTATTCCTGTACCAGAGGAATTATAGAGTTCACTTTGATGAGCATCCCAGAGGGGCTGTACATTGGATGCCCTACGCCTGCGACACAGAGGTATTCAGAGACTTACACCTCGACAGGGATCTGGACGTTGCCTTCGTTGGACAGTTGTTCGGTCCGCGGAGCCAGCGCTCGCGGATCTTGGCAGAACTGGGGCGCAGATACCGCATCAACGAACAGAGATATTACCTGCAATCGGAAATTCCAGAGGTTTACTCGCGAGCCAAGATTGTGATCAATCTTCCAATCGGGGATGATCTTACTTTTCGCTTCTTTGAGGCTTTGTCCTGTGGTGCCTTGCTTCTGACCAAGAGGGCTGAAAATGGGCAGGAAGAGTTGTTCAGAGAAGATGTCCACTATGTCGCCTTTCGTAGTGAGCAGAAGCTGTTCGACAAGATAGAGTCTTTCCTCCGAAACGAGGACAAACGGACGACGATCGCGTCGGCAGGCCATGACGAAGTTGTTCGGAGGCACAGCTTGGCGCAGAGGCTGAAGACACTTCTTGAGAACGTTCGATCGGGCCCTGCGTTTCAGGCGCCAGTCCGAAGGATGGGTAAAGCTACGATCTCGAGACTCTATGCGAAGGTGTACGGGAGGGCCGGTAGTATTGAGGCGATTTTGAATATGGCTGCAGATCACCGATGTGACCCACTGATGCGCCTACAGTTATTCGCAATCGGATCGAAGTCATTTCTACGACGGGCCATATTGGGTTGGTAAAGATGGATAAAGTGAGTGTGCCTGATGTTGGTCTGCCGGGAAGGTCCTGGAAAACGCGCGTCTGGAAGGGAGTCGGTTCGTCGGCGTTGGCCCAGGCCATCGCCGCCACACAGGCAATTTTGCTTGTGCCGTTATTTCTTCGCGCTTGGGGATCAGACGGGTATGGTCACTGGATAACTCTGACTACTCTGGTCTCCTATTTGAGCCTTTTGGACTTCGGCGCCCAAAACTATATAGGTAACCTCCTTGCCGCGCGCCATGCTCGTGGTCAAGACGTGGCCTTCCGTAAGGGACTTTCGGAGGGAGTATCCTTTTTTGTATGTTTGGGACTAGCGGTGAGTGTCGTTCTCTTAATCTCACTGTTAGTGGCTTTCAAAGTCCCGCTGCCCGGACTGGCGCGTCCCCTTGTAGCCTGGGAGGTCTGGGTCCTAGCGTTGCTTGGGGTCAACTGTTTATTGCTCTCAATTCCGGGGGGAGTCTACGTCACAGCCTATCGGGCAACTGGTCTTTTCGTCAGAGGTGCGATGATGGGGAATGTGGTGCGCTTTCTTGGTATCGGCCTTTCAGTTGGACTCCTCTGGGCCTCGGCTGGGCTCGAGGTATACGCCCTATCGGTATTGGGGACGGGGTTGGTGCTTACATCGATCATTATTTGGGACACGCGCCGATGCATCCCGGAGTGCCGCTCTGTTGACGTTAGTCTTGCGGCAGGTTTAAGAGGAAGCACGCATTTGCGAGGTGCAATCTATTTCTGGCTTCTGGCATTGGCTCAGACTGTCAAGCAACAGGGGGTGATTCTTATTCTCGCGGCGGCGGCTACCCCTGCCGTGGTTTCACTGTATGCTACACACCGCACAATCGCCAACATTCCTGGCTACTTCCCTGTCTTGGTTCTAGGACCGCTTATGCCTGAGTTCAGTTTTCTTTGGGCTCAAGACCGGCTCTCTGATCTTTGCCGAGCCACGTTCAGCAGCATAAGGATAGTCGTCATCATGACAGGTGCGGCGGCAATCTTTCTTTGGCTTTCTTCGCCGCTGATTTACAACGTGTGGACCTCAGGGCGCTTCGAGCTTGAACCTCTGCTTCTCGCCGTACTGTTGGTACAGGGTGTATTGGCAGCGGGATGGGCAACCTCGGCATGGAGTCTCCTTGCATCGAATCGGAACCGTTCGGTGGCTATGTGGTCACTTCTCAATGCCGCAATTACGATCTCGCTGGCTACATTCCTGGTTCGGAAGCATGGCGAAATTGGAGTTGCAGTTGCCGGCCTAATAGGCGATTTGGTTTGTGGTGTGGCTGTCTTTCCTGCATTAGCGTCTGCGTTCTTGAGGGTGAGAACCTTGAAGATTTACGCGGAGATCGGCTCGGGCATGCTAGTTCTTCTGACTCTCCTAGGTGTCGCCATGATCGTGAGCGTGCTCCTGGGTGGATGGCTGTCCGTGTTGGCGTTTATGGTTGTTGGGGCGGGATTGTTCAGGTTGATAATGTTTCCGGCCATTGGTCTTGCCGACGGAGGAATTCGGGATGTATTGCGCCCCCTCGTTGTCCGACTACGGAGTTAAATTCTTCGTCGGCAATTCGTACACAGGACTACTCCAACAATTCCGAGAAGACTGTAACGGTTACATCAGGTCAGAAGTTATTGGGGGTTCGAGGGTCGAAGCCCAGGGAGGCTATTAAGCATGATACTTCACTTATCTCCTGGTTGGCGGATCAGGTTTGCGTGTCCCATATGCCACAATCCGATGGGGCCGTCACTGACGCATGCCGGCGAAAATGCTGTTCAAGAGGTAGAATGCCAATCTTGCGATGTTGGTTGTAAGGTCGAGGACGGGATTGTCAAACTTAGTCCGGCAGATGTCTTCTATGACCAGCATGGGTTCACGAGCACGGGTCGAGATTTTGGCCACGGCACTGCCGGCCGAGTGGCTTTGTTCTTTGCCCGTCATCACTATCTCTATGACATCTCCCGGAGCATCCCAGCTAGTTCAGCCGTAATCGAGCTCGGCTGTGGAGGCGGATCGAAGTATTTGTCAGCAAGGTACGACATGCTCGGCGTAGACGTATCCGCAGCTTCCATTCGGCAAGCCGCCGTCACCTACCCATCGGTTGTTCAGGGTACCGCTGCGGAACTTCCCGTCGCCAGCAGCTCTGTCGACGCTATTATCTCCAGCTACTTTTTGGAACATCTCGGTGACGACTTGATCGGCGGCTGCCTCGCTGAAATGAACCGCGTTCTGCGCCCGGGTGCTCTAATGCTTCACCTGCTTGATCTTGATACGGAGGGTCCGTTCTTCGGCTGGGCGAAGCGCCAGCAGTGGTTCGACCCGGTGTTTGTAAGGTCCAGAGGCCACTTTGGGCTGCGAACGCTGGAGAGTTGGCAGCATTTACTTAAAATGGCAGGATTTGAGATCAAGGAGAAGCGGCTCTTCTGCAAGACTTGGCTCCAAGATTTGTCGATCTGGGCGGCGCTTGACAGTCCTTTTGTGGCGGGCGCTCCGCGGCTCCTGGGCAGAACCGCTGCGTTCGTCCGCAGAGTTACTGGTCGGGGCGGTGACGTTTGCACTACGGTTACAGATGATTTCGTAGGCCTCGTCCTGCCGGACCGATGGGCGGCAAAGGCAATCATCGTCGTCCGAAAAAACTCATGAAGATATTGTATACAGGACCATTCACGCGAGGAAGCCTCACCGAGGCCAGACGCCAGGCCTTGTGCAACCTGGGTCAGGAAGTGATAGAGCTGGACCAGGTGCCATATCTCCAGTGCCGGTGGAGGTTCTCGCAAAAAGCACAGCAGCATTTGCTGATCGGGAACGGCGTAGCGTCGTACAATCGGGATCTGGTCAACCTCGCGAAAGGAAGCAAGCCGGACATCGTCTACATCGATCAGGCAGTGTACTTGTGGGCCGCCACCGTCTCAGAGTTGCGACGCAATGCAGGATTGGTTGTCCACTATACGTCCGAGTACCTTGGGTTCCGAAGTTATCTATATCGTCATTTTTTCAAAGCCGTGCACTTATACGACACGCACGTCATCACCAACGAGCTGAACAGACCAATATTAGAGGCCAAAGGGGCCCGGAGGATCCTGAAGACCGAATTCGGCTACTGCCCACGGTTGCACCATCCGCCGCACCTGACCGAAGAAGACAGGCGCAAGTACGCGAGCGAAGCAGTCTTTATCGGCCACTGGGAGCCGGAGACTGAGCAGGTGATCGGGGCGCTAAGGCAAGCGGGAATCGCTGTGAGGGTGTGGGGGCCCGGCTGGCGCAGAGCACGAAGCCTCTGCGACCGATGTGATATACAGCCCCTTTACGGCCATGAGTACGTTAAGGCACTGGCAGCCGCGAAGCTCGGTCTGTGCTTTCTCTCCAAATGGAATTTCAACGGTTCCACCTCGCGGACGTTCGAGATTCCGTCGGTTGGCGGGTTCCTCCTGGCCGAGCGGACTCCAGACCACCTTTCCTATTTCGCGGAGCGGAAGGAGGCCGAATTCTTCAGCTCCACGGAAGAACTGATAAGAAAAGCGCAGTATTACATTCGACACGAACGCGAGCGTCAGGCGATCGCGGCAGCTGGCTACCGGCATTGCGTGGGGTCCGGTTACACCCACGAGAGGCGAATGCAGCAGACCTTGCAGGACTTGCGATGAAAGTGCTCGTGCTCTCCACAGACTTCCCTCCTTCGGTCGGTGGGATCGGGACCTTCGCTTGGCGTCTCGGGATGGCGCTGGAGAAAGTCGGCGCCCTGGTCCGGGTGATCACCACCGTGAGTTGTCCGGGACCAGAGCCGGTGCCCGAACTTGCCGTTTCCCGGGTGCCGGAGAAATGGAGCAACAGATACCTCAAGGCGCTTCCGTTGCTGATCCTGACGGTCCTGTGGGTGCGGCGCGAACGGGCGGGCTTGGTGGTGGCGATGGTCTGGACTCACGAGGGAGTGGTTGCCTATTTGGTTCGGAAGGCCCTTCGAGTGAGGTATGTCGTGGTGACTCACGGGAGCGAGATTCTTAGCCACGTCGCGAACCCGTTGATGCGTCAGGTCATGGTACGGATACTGAAAGGCGCGGACGCCGTGATGGCGAATAGCAGGTTCACCCAAGATCTGGTGCTGGAATTGGGTATTGACCCCGACCGCGTGGTGGTCGTCAATCCGCCCCTGCCCTTACCGGAAAGCGAAGTTGGGGCGCCCCGCCCGTCGTGTGACGAAGTCTTTGCTTTAGGCGGAAAGCGTGTGATGTTTACCGCGGCGCGGCTGGTCCGACGCAAAGGTCATACGGCAGTGATCCGTGCCTTAGGCGAGCTTAAGCAGCGATATCCCGATTTGGTGTACGTCATGACCGGGGAAGGGGAATACAAACAGGAGTTGTCTGAGCTAGCATGTTCATGCGACGTCCGCGACCAAGTCCGGATGATTGGATTCGTGTCGTCCGAACACTTACGGCAGTTGTATTCGCGGGCCGACCTGTACATTTGCCCAGCGGAGCAGGATGGGGGCGACGTCGAAGGATTTGGTATAGCCTTGGCCGAGGCGGCAGCTTTCGGGAAGCCTGTGATTGCGGGTAGAAGTGGGGGCGTGCCGGAGGTAGTCGTGGATGGAGTAACGGGCTTCATCATCGATCCCTCAAATCTGGAAGAAATTAAACAGCGGATTGTCACCTTGCTGGATGACAGCAACCTCAGACACCAGATGGGGGCTGCCGGCCGGGCGTTAGTCGGCTCCGGGTTTGGATTGCAGGCGCAGGCGGACAAGCTCAGGCGCCTTTTGTGGCCGGTCGATGCGGCACGGTAGCGGTCTGTGCATCCTCTTATAATTCCCACTGTCTTTCTTCTTCTACTGACCGCCGCCGCCCGTATTTCGCAGGGTAGCTGGGCGGCTCCCGGTGCTTTCTTTACGCTCTTCTGGGCTGTTTTGGTTATTCTTTCTTACGTTGTCCCGGGATATCCGGTATGGGCGGGGTCTCTTTGGTGGATCGTCGCAACGTGCTTTACGTTCTACGTGGGAAGTCTGACTCTCATCGCTTACAAGGCACGCCGTCGCGGTGTCCGTGTTCTGCAGGCGGGCAGATCCGTCAAGCCAGTATTCTTACGGTTGCGCACCACGCTCATCGCCTGCTTTTTGGCTGGCCTGCTGTACACGCTCGCTGCGGTCGCAGGAGTCTTCGTCATGGCCTTCGGCGAGCGTCCGCCCCTGGCTTATCAGGCTCTCCTTTCCTTCCACTTTGCGGGACCGCTGCTCGGCGGCATGGCGCTTGGTACGCGAATGTTGCAACGAGGCTGGCGCTGGGTGGCGTTGTTGCCGTTGCTGCCACCAGCTATCCTGGCCGTGATGTTTACCGGCCGGATGGCGTTAATCGGGCCCTGTTTCTACGCGATTGCTGGTTACTTTTCCGGGCAGGTTCTCACCAGGCGTGTAGTGACCTTCTCTGGACGACAAGTCATTGCTGGCGCAGGACTGGTTGTCGCCTTTGTAGCATTCGGCGTTGCACTGGATACATTCCGGACTGCAGATGTCACGAAGGTTGTGCCGTACCAAAGGATGGGAGCGTACGTTGAAACCCTCGAACGGGATACGGTCTATCAGCGCTGGCCCCGATTGCGACCCGCTGTATTCGGTCAAGTGTATTCGTTTTCCTATTTCTTTGCCGAAGCTTGGCATGCGCCCCCTCCTCCTCGGTTCGGTTCGGTGATCTTCGCTGGACCGCTGGATCTTTTAGGGCTAGGCGGGGCGAGGTACCCGTTCGAGGAGTTCGAGGTGGAACCTGGTGTGTTCTCCAATATCTTCACGATGCTACGCCCTCCGATCGAGGATTTCGGTTTGTTCGGTTCCTTAGCATGGTGGCTGCTGATCGGAATATTGCAGGGATGGGCCTATAGCCGCACGCGGTCGGGAAGTCAAATCGCATGTGTCGTTCTCAGTTGGTTCTATGTCGAGATCGCCGTCATTGGAGGCTTTTTCTTCCGTTACAACGTGGTCATCTTAGGTAACCTCTTGGTGTCCCTGTATGTGTGGTACTCGTTCGCCCATGCGAGGCGGATTCGAGCGGTTCACCCGGCGATGGGCAGCTCGGTGTTTGCGTCTAGCAGCCCGTGGCAGGAGTGGCGGTCTTCAGGCGGCGGGGCGCGCGTGAAGGCACAAGGGCGGCGCGCACAATGGAAAGCGAAAGCGATGTTTCACCCGCGCGCTTAGCAAGCCGATCGCGCCGGTCCAGATGCGACCGAAGAACCTTCCAAAAGTTTGCGCAAAGGAATCCAGAGCCGTTCTCGCCGCCGCCATCCCTCGCGGCGTGCCCACTCCCAGTTTTTTCCTCGGCACCAGCGGCGAGTTGAACCCTCCGGCGTGAATCAGCAGCCGCTTCAAGACATTTTCGTGACCTCGCATATGTGTTCGCCGCATGCCTCCGGTTTCATAGAAATGTGCAAAGCTGCGTTCCGCCCTCTCGCCCCGGAACCACAACAACTGCTTGCCTCGTCGTCCACGGATGTGGCGCCGATTCGCATAGACAGCTTGCTGTTGTTCTCGTTTTCCCCGCCATTTCCGCCGGTCCCTCTCCGGATCGCTGATATACGACCGCAGCGCCAACGCGGTCAGATCCCCCACCACGTCGCTGCTGTGATACCCCTTTCCAGCCACCACTTCCTCGATTCCATCCGGCGCCAGTTGCTCGTTCGCCTTTCCATCTTCGGCGACCGCGGCGACTTGTTCCTCCGTTTCGATCATCGTCTCCAGCAGCGTCGTGGTGTCCCCCTGGTCGGCTCCCTGCACCGTCACCGCCACCAGCGCGCCGGCCTCCATATCCACCGCGTGCTCGGCTTTGTGCGCCAGGTGCGTACGGTCGTCCTTCATCTTGGTGATCTTCGCGTCGGGATTGTGAGGATGCGTCCAGTCGTTGTTCGAGCCTTTGTTCTTGCGCTTCTTGTCGAGCTGCGCCAGCTGCTGTCGGCTCGCCGTTGCGATGCCACTTTCCGCCGCCAGCCCTTTCAGGAATTTCTCCTAGTTCTCACCGCTGTCCCGCCGCACGATCGAACGCAGCGCCGCGTTGGCCTCCAGCGTGGTCGCATCCACCCCGATCGTGCCTGCCTTGAGGAGCCCCTGTTCGGCCAAAAGTTGCAGCACCCAGGTGAAGACTTCGCGGTGTGTCTCGACGTCGATCAGCCGCCGGGTGCGCGAGATCGCCGAGTGATCCGGTGTGGTTTCATCGAGCTCGATTCCCAAGAAAGGGCCGCAGCGAGATCGAGTCGGCGAGGCGCCAAGCGATGCCATGTTAGGAATCGAGTCCTTCGAGGTCGCCGATCAGCAGACTACGAAAGTAGAGGCCCGGCGTCAGTGACGGACGGCCCATCTTCTCGGCATAGAGCTTCTCGCAGCGGCCTTCGACGAACACATCAAACTCGTGTTCGTCGAGCAGCTTGCTCAGCCGACTGTAGAACGGGTGGCCCGCCGTCTTGGGCAGTTCGACGGCCGCGACCCAAAGATCCTTCTGTCGCTGCCGCCCGCTGCGTCGTCCTAGTGGCATAGAACAATTCTACGCCGAAATGTTTCATCTACAAAATACTTTGTGAACTTTTACCACGGGCTGCGAGGGTTGAACTCAAACCCAACCTAACAGAGGTTCCGCCTCCCGGCTTACGAATTCAAGACGCTAGTTTCGACAAGATTGGGGTGGAGGGTGAACTGGAAGGTTAAGGCACTTGTGCAGGCGGGCTTCTCGATTGTGCCATTAGGCGAGCGTATCAACTATGTTTGCAAGAGAGTTGTGACGAAGAGTCTCCCCACGAACGATGAGAAATTCCGGTCTATCGTCTGCAGAGCCGAAGAGCACCTTGGTGTTCTCCAGCGGTGCCGTGGTCGGGCATTTAGCCAGGCGATGTTCTATGAGTTCGGTGCGGGACCAGATCTGATCATCCCATTAGCTTTCTACGGATTTGGCATCGAACATCAGATTTTGGTCGACATTCGCAAGCTGTCGAGAGTGATGGTGGTGAATCACACGATAGGGCAGTATCGTCGTACGGCGCTCGATATGCCGCGGACGCCGGAGCGGCGGATAGCTCGGCAGGGTGACCTAGTGCCTTTGTTGATGGATCATTACGGAATTGACTATCGGGCTCCATGCGATGCACGGGACACAGGAATACCTTCGGGCTCCATCGATTGCATTACGTCAACTAACACCTTGGAACACATCCCTCGTGCCGATATTGTCTCAATACTGAGGGAGTGTCGCCGGATTCTGCAAGACGACGGATTGGTGAGTCTACAGATCGATTATCAGGACCATTACGCATATTGCGATGGGAGTATATCGGTTTACAACTTCCTTCAATATTCCGAGAGGCGGTGGAAACTGTTCAACCCTGGGTTGCATTACCAAAATCGTTTGAGACACCGAGATTATCTGGCACTTGTGAGAGATACCGGGTTCAAGGTGATAGAGGAAAGACGTTGCGACAGTACGGCAGCCGACCTGGACTTGATAGAGCGACTATCAATCAATAAATGCTTCCGCCACTACACTCGTGAGGAGCTCACGGTCCGGTCTTCGCACATCGTATTGCAGAAAGAACTGGCCCACTAGATACAAAGCTAACAATACAGTTCGACGAGAGTTAACATGGCCAGCCTAAGTTGTGTCTCGATTATCATTCCCTGCAGAAATGAACGTAGGTTCATCGGCATCTGCCTCGAATCGATTATTTCTAATGACTATCCGAAGCACGCGCTTGAGATTCTCGTCGTTGACGGTATGAGCGAAGACGGAACTCCAGCAATTGTGATGGACTATGCCCAAAAATATTCCTTTATCACACTGTTGGAGAATCCCCAAAAGATCACACCCTCTGCGTTGAACATCGCAATCCGTAAGGCAAAGGGCGAGATCATCATGCGGATGGATGCCCATGCCAGTTACGATCGTGACTACATCTCAAAGTGTGTAAGAGCACTCTGTGAATATAGTGCGGACAATGTCGGTGGAGTATGGAGAATCGTGCCCCGCGCCGATACACTAGTTGGGAGGGCCATCGCCCGGTCATTGTCTCATCGCTTTGGCGTCGGCAACGCCCACTATCGGTTAGCAAACTGTCGGCAGCCCAAGTGGGTGGATACGGTCCCGTTTCTGTGCTGTAGAGAGGAGGTATTTCAAAGAATCGGCCTATTCAACGAGAACCTTCGACGAGGTCAGGATATGGAATTCAGTCTTCGATTGAGGCAGGCTGGGGGAAGGACTCTGCTCGTTCCTGACATCGCCAGTTGCTACTTTGCACGATCAGATATGAAGGCATTCTGGCAACACAATTGGACGAATGGCGTGTGGGCGATTCTGCCTTTTCTTTACAGTGACATCGTGCCGGTCTCATGGCGACATCTGGTGCCGTTGGCTTTTGTGGTGAGCCTGTTGACCTCAGCAGGGTTGGCGATGAGGTCGCCGACGGGATTGTGGATTCTGGGGAGCCTTGCTGGGGTATACACGGGCGCTAGTCTTGCTGCATCACTACAGGTGAGCTGGAGGGAAAGGGACCCGCGATACCTGGCCTTGATGCCGCTAGTCTTCTCTAGCCTCCACATAGGCTACGGGTTGGGGAGCTTGTGGGGCGTTGTTAGGACGTTTGCCGTCGTCTTGTCTGGCTTGGACCGGCGACGGCAAAAGGATGGGGGCAGTGCTGAAGCGTAGCCTGGAGTTGGCTGGATCCCGATGACTGATGCAGCGTGCCCGCCCGATTTCACGACCGTCACCGAATCGCCGGATGTGCGGGCGACTGCGCAGCAAATGTCGATTCTTTACACGCGCTATCATCTTGCCTTCGGTTACGCGAGAGACGAAGACGTGCTCGAAGTGGCCTGTGGAGCGGGCGTCGGGCTCGGATATCTGGCGTCCGTGGCCAGGTCCGTGGTTGGGAGCGACATCGACGAGAAGAACTGCCGCCTTGCGGCCAGTATCCACCGTGGAAGGCCCAGCATCCTAGTCCAAGAGGTCGACGCCCAACGCCTGCCCTTCGTGGATTCCTCGTTTGGGCTAGCGATCCTCTTCGAGGCAGTTTACTATCTACCCCATCCCAGCGCATTCGTGAGGGAGGCGCGCCGCGTCCTGAAGCCGGGTGGGAAACTACTTATCTCCAGTGTTAATTGCGAGTGGAGTGGCTTCAATCCAAGCCCGATGTCGACAAAGTATTACTCTGCAACAGAGCTTCGCAATATATTGGGGGAACAGGGCTTTCAAGTAGATATGTTCGCTGCTTTTCCGGAGAGTGACGAGGGCATCCTCCGTGTGGTGACCCGTTGCATCAAGAGGCTAGCTGTGGCCCTGCACCTAATTCCGAGGACGATGAAGGGCAAAGAGCCTCTGAAGCGCCTCTTCTATGGAAGACTAACGCCTATCCCGCGGGAGCTTCGCGAGGGCGTAGCGCCGGTGGAGTCGCTGATCCCTTTGAGAGAGATTTCAGACCTAAGCAAATGGAGGATGATTTACGCGGTTGCTGAGATACAGTAGCTGGGCCTGGAAGAAATGACTCACTCCATCCCACTTCGGTCAGTCCCCTTTTTTGAGTACCCCCACGTGTTCGCTTTGGAGGAAGAGGACTTCGTGACGATCGTGCGAAGCGTTGGGGGTCGGGGTGCTTTCATCGCGCAGAAGGATCTGGCCGATTTCGAACGGAACCTGGCCGACTTTCTAGGCGCAAAGTATGCAGTGGGTGTCGGCAACGCCACGGATGGCCTTCATCTCTCTCTGCGAGGCGCTGAAATCGGTGTTGGAAGCGAGGTGATTCTCAGTTCCCACACGATGGTTGCGACGGCTGGAGCCATTTATTTTGCTGGAGCCATCCCGATTCCGGTCGAATGCGGCTCCGATCATCTGATAGACCCGGCGGGCATAGCGGCGGCGGTGACGCCCCGTACAAAGGCGATCATGCCCACACAATTGAACGGCAGAACCTGCGACATGGATAAGCTTCAGGCCATCGCGGACAAACACAGTCTGCTGATTGTCGAAGATGCCGCCCAAGCCCTCGGGTCGAAGTACAAGAGCAAGTGCGCGGGGACTTTCGGTGTTGCGTCCGCTATTAGCTTCTACCCCGCCAAGGTGTTGGGATGCCTTGGCGACGGAGGAGCTGTCATCACCAACGACGACAAGATGTACGAGCGGCTCCTGCAACTGCGGGACCACGGCCGTAACCAGAACGGCGAAATCGTTTCCTGGGGCCTCAACTCTCGCCTCGACAACATCCAGGCTGCCATCCTCGATTTCAAGCTCCAGAGATATGACCAAGTGATCGAGAGGCGGCGGCAAATTGCGAGGCATTACACGGACAGGCTGAAGGACCTTCCCGAATTGGTACTGCCGCCTGCACCTGATAGCGATGCCGATCATTTCGACATCTTCCAGAACTACGAGATTGAGGCGGATCGGCGGGATGAACTGCGGGAGTGGTTGAAAGAGCGAGGAATTGGAACACTTATTCAGTGGAATGGGCGGGCCATACATCATTTGAAAGCTCTGGGCTTTACTCAGTCACTCCCTTACACGGACTATCTTTTCACCCGTATGCTTATGCTGCCGATGAATATGTCGATGACTAACGACGACGGCGAGTACGTTTGTGAAATGCTGCGCCAGTTCTATCGCCACTGAGATATCTGGTCGAGGTTGATGAATGGACAAACCCCTGCGGACAGATGTGGAGAAGGAAGTTGGCGCGAATATCGCCAGGATATTCGAAACCTCACCGGACAAGACAGCAGTAAAGCTGGAAAACTTCACGAAGTACGTCCGCCGTAACCACCTCAAGAGGTTCCTGGCGATGTACGAGGTCTTCAAGCACGCTATACCGGTCAAGGGGTCGATCATCGAATGCGGTGTTTACAAGGGTTTCGGGATCATGGCTTGGGCGAAACTCAGCACGATGCTGGAGCCGGAGAACCTCACGCGGCGCGTTTACGGGTTCGACACGTTTGAGGGCTTCCCTTCGCTGCAGGAGAGGGACCTAAGTCCCTCTACAACGGCCAAGCCAGGGGACCTGGAGTCGGACGCCTACGAAGAACTGCTCCAGCTAATCGCAGAGTACGACAAAGATCGGTTCCTCGGTCACATTCCAAAGGTTGAGCTGATCCGCGGTGACATGGTGAAAACGATCCCGGAGTTTCTGGCCACACGCCCACATCTTCTGGTCAGCCTGCTCTTTATCGATTGCGACTTGTTTGAGCCCACGAAGGCCGCCCTGGAGAACTTCCTTCCGCGCATGGTGAAAGGTGCCGTGCTCGCTTTCGATGATCTTGACAATCCGCTTTGGCCTGGAGAGACCCTCGCTGCGTTGGAAGCGGTAGGGCTCGGCGGTCTACGACTGCGCCGGCTTCACTGGGATCCTTACATTGCGTTCGCCGTACTCGAATAGCCCAACCGAGCGCTCGCTCCATTTGAAGATGACTGATACGGAATTACTGGCACAGCGCGTACGCATCCACTGTTTGAGGATGACGAACCGCGGGGGCAGTTCCCACATCGGCTCTGCCTTGTCATGCGCCGACATCCTGGCGGTTCTGTACGACAAGATAATGGACGTCGATCCCGCGAATCCCCACTGGTCGCAGCGTGACCGATTCATTCTCAGCAAAGGCCATGCTGGCTGCGTTGTATATGCCGTTCTTGCCGAGCAGGGGTTCTTCCCCGTGGAGAGATTGGAGACGCATTGCCACGACGGATCTGACCTCTCCGGTCATGTCTCGCACAAGGGCATCCCAGGAGTGGAGCTCTCGACAGGATCGCTCGGTCATGGGCTTCCCGTCGCTGCGGGTATGGCCTATGCCGCCAAACTCGATGAAGCGCACCATCGCGTTTTTGCCTTGCTCAGCGATGGAGAGTGCGACGAGGGTTCGACTTGGGAAGCTATCCTGTTCGCCGCACACCACGGCTTGGATAACCTGGTGGCCATCATTGACTACAACAAAATCCAGAGTCTCGGCCCTGTGGCGGAGACGCTCACACTGGAACCCTTCGCCGACAAGTGGTCGAGCTTCGGCTGGACGGTGCGGGAGGTGGACGGTCACGATCATGGGGCACTTGCCGAAAGCCTTGCCGTTCTGCCTGTTGGTTCCGGAAAACCGAGTTGCCTGATCGCACATACAGTGAAAGGCAAAGGGGTGTCTTTCATGGAAGACAGCGTGCTGTGGCACTACCGCACACCACGTGACCACGAATTCGAGGCGGCGCTGGCAGAGCTGGAGAGTGGGCCGTGAGAGACGCGTTCGTCAAACAACTGACCGCCCTCGCCGCGGCCGATCCGCGCATCATGTTGCTGACGGGGGATCTTGGATTCCGCGTTCTTACCGAGTTTGCCGCTCGCTTCCACAAGCAATATCTGAACGTCGGGGTTGCCGAACAGAACCTGACCGGACTAGCGACCGGCCTGGCCCTAGAGGGACGCATCGTCTTTACCTATTCAATCGGCAATTTCCCGACATTGCGTTGTCTGGAACAACTCCGCAATGACGCGTGCTATCACAACGCAAACGTAAAGGTTGTGTCGATCGGCGGGGGGTTCAGTTACGGCGTCCTGGGCATTTCGCACCATGCCACCGAAGACCTGGCGATTCTCCGAGCCCTCCCTGACATCACAGTCGTAGCTCCGTGTGATCACTGGGAAGTTGCCGAAGCCACGAAAGCGCTTGTCGCTCACCAAGGCACGGCCTTTCTGCGGCTGGACAAATCCGCGGCACCGCCGACCGTTCAGCCCGGCGAGACGTTCCGGTTGGGAAAAGCCCGCCTGGTCCGGCGGGGGAATGATGTTACTCTAGTCGCCACCGGCGGAATTCTCGGTGAGGGCCTCCGCGCAGCCGCTCGACTGAGCGAAATGGGGATCGAGTGTCGGGTTCTCAGCATGCCGACGATCAAGCCGCTGGACATGGAAAGCGTCGCGGCCGCCGCCGTTGAAACGGGCGGCATTGTCAGCATCGAAGAACACACTGTGCATGGTGGTTTGGGCGGTGCGATCGCCGAGAGTTTGCTCGATGAAGGCATCGCGCCGTCTTGTTTTTTGCGGATTGGCTTGCGAGCCGGTTTCTCCTCTGCTGTGGGTTCGCAGCAGTATCTCCGGAAAATCTACCGGCTCGATGCCGCTTCCATCGCCGACGCAGTCAGCGACCGGCTCCGATCCTCTGGTTCCCCGAGAGCCGTGGCCGCATCTTCATGAAGCGAGCGTTGGATATCTGCGCTGCACTCGCGGGGCTAACCATTCTTTCGCCTCTGCTCATTTTGCTGATGCTTGCCATCTGGCTCCACGACCGGGGTTCTCCCTTCTACGTTGCTCGTCGAATGGCCCGAGGGGGCGGAACGTTCAAGATGGTGAAGTTTCGCTCGATGGTGGTCGATGCGGAGCAGTGGGGCGTGAGTTCGACCGCGAAAAGTGATCGCCGCATTACGTCCGTCGGGCGTTTCGTAAGAGCGTGCAAGTTGGATGAGATCATGCAGCTCGGGAATGTGCTTCAAGGGGATATGAGTTTGGTCGGTCCCAGGCCTCAAGCCCAAACGGGCGTCAGTCTTTACACTGACGAGGAGAAACGCCTGCTGACTGTCCGGCCTGGAATCACCGATCTGGCCTCGATTGTGTTTGCTGACGAGGGTGACATTCTGGATGGCAGCCAGAATCCTGATCTCCTGTACAACCAGATCATTCGTCCCTGGAAGAGTCGCTTGGCGCTGCTGAATATCGAGAAGCGCACATTGCTGATTGACATTAGAATCATTTTCTTGACGCTGATTGGCTTATTTTCTCGGTCGCTTGCCCTCAAAGGTGTGCAGAAGGTTCTGAACGATTGGAGTGCGGGCGAGCTGCTGCTTCGCATGGCCCGCCGCGAGGCGCCGCTCCTGGCGTATCCTCCTCCGGGCGCAACGGAAATCGTAGCCTCCTACCCATAGCTCCCATGCTTCTAGCCCGGCTGTCGAACTTCGCCGTTTCTCTTCACCAATGTGAAACATACCCGGCTGCTGACGTGAAATACGGGGTCTCCGCCATGAGTAGCTGTCGGGCGTCTACGTGTAGCTGAGTCCGTTTGTAACATTTCTGCGAAACAAGTCAAGGTGGCGAGCAGCGCAGGCAGTCCGTGGGCAGCCAGCGATGAACAGGGATAAGATGGCACAAAGGCAAACGCCTTTGGTGGTCCTTTTCTCATGATGAAATCTCTTTTGCGGCATCACGGTCGACTGTTAATCGGGGTGTTCCACGCTGGCCTATTTGCTGTGTCGCTGGCGAGCGCGTTCTTGCTGCGGTTTGAGTTCTCTGTACCCCTGGAGGAGGTTTCGCACTTCTATGCCGGGCTCTGGATCGTGCTGTCGGTGAAGATAACGGTCTTCCATCTTGCGAGGCTCCACCGGGGTTGGTGGCGCTTGATTGGAATGACCGACCTGCGTCGCGTGCTGGTGGCCAACGTCGTTGCTTCGGGGATCTTCGCGGTACTGGCCCGTTTCTTGATCGGGACGGCCTTCCCTCGTTCGATTTACATCATTGATTTCCTGCTTTGCTTCCTGGCAACGGCTGGCGTCCGTTTCGCTGTGCGTTTTTACTACGAGGCGGTTGCCACTGAGGTATCGAAACCCGGCAGTAAGGGGGTACTGATTTATGGTGCAGGGCTAGCCGGGACGACGCTGGTGCGGGAAATTCACACCGCTCCTGGACTGAACTATAAGGTGCTGGGTTTCCTTGACGACAACCACGAGAAGCGAAAAGAAGTTCTCATGGGTGTCCGAGTACTGGGTAGGGGGCGCGACGCCGCAAGAATTGTGGACCACCATAGGAGACGGCTGCCGAAGATAGACGAAATCATCATCGCCATGCCATCGGCCACGGGACGCCAAATGCGCGAATCGGTGGCCAATTGCCGCGCCGCGGGTGTTGCCTGCAAGACCATTCCGGGCGTTGGCGATTTACTCCAGGGTAAGGTACTGAGCACTCAGATTCGTGACCTATCCGTCAGCGACCTCCTGGGACGCAAGCCGGTGCACTTAGAGGAAGGCCGCATTCGATCGGCCATTGCTCGCCGCTGCATCCTGGTGACGGGCGCCGCTGGATCGATCGGCTCAGAGCTTTGCCGCCAGATCGCCGGTTTTGAGCCACGCCGCCTTATATTGTTCGACCAGGCTGAAAGCGACCTGTTTCGGGTCGATCTGGAGCTGCGCAACCGGTTTCCCGCGCTTCAAGTGATCCCGCAGATTGGTGATATCCGGGACGGGCGGCGGGTCGAAGAGGTCATTCAGCATTCCCGGTTCGACTCGATTTTCCATGCGGCAGCCTATAAGCACGTCCCGATGATGGAACAGCATCCCATCGAGGCGGTGCAGGCGAACGTCTTGGGCACGTGGAATCTGGTCCGGGAAGCGGCCCGGCAAGGCGTGCCGAATTTCTTAATGATCTCTTCCGACAAGGCGGTCAACCCCGCAAATATCATGGGTCTGACCAAGCGCGTGGCGGAACTGATCGTTAGCTCAATGGGTGCTGGACAACATGAATGCGCTACCAAGTTCGTGTCCGTGCGCTTCGGCAATGTGCTTGGGAGCAACGGGAGCGTTGTGCCGCTCTTTCAGGAGCAGATCGCCGCCGGGGGACCGGTAACCGTGACTCACCCAGAGATTCGGCGGTATTTCATGACCACACGGGAAGCCGTGCAGTTAGTTCTGCAGGCTTCCACGATGGGCAATGGTTCGGACATCTTCGTGCTCGACATGGGGGAGCCGGTCCGCATTGTGGACTTGGCGCGCAACATGATTC